>Ga0307515_10019162_pt1 | contig 12337 bp, 10 predicted proteins | sample 17_EM_MG_FD_194513 | JGI IMG/M metagenome (GOLD analysis project Ga0307515, IMG submission 194513) | Populus trichocarpa ectomycorrhiza microbial communities from riparian zone in the Pacific Northwest, United States - 17_EM | ecosystem: Host-associated > Plants > Roots > Unclassified | place...
TACACGAGGCTGAGATTGGCACGTGCACGAGGCTGAACTCGCCTTTCTTCGATTTCGTCCGAACCTCACGAATCAGGAACATCGTCGACTCCCAGAGACATCTACACAAGCCGCGACAATATCAACCCTACAATTAGCACCCGCGCACTCTTCACCATGTCGGTCTATCAAGAGTGGCCTCGAGTCCTGAGATGCAGTGGGTTCCGAGATATGCGTTGAGAATTGACGCGACGACGCCCGTCGCCCTGGGTCAAAACGCGCTCAACTATCGAGTCTTGGTCGACCCAACCTTCGGGCTGGCCTGGGCCCGACCTGCGAATGGAGGTCGGTGGACATGAACACTAGTGCCGGATGTCTCGATGTGGTGATCGTCCTCCAGATTCTGGGATATTTGTGCCTCGACGACGTGTCGGGGCTTATTGTAGTAGCCTTCTCTTTAATCGCGATCATGCTTCGCTGCAAATGGCAAATATCTCTTCATATTTACAAAAGGGGACCATAGAGATATGAAACATTCCTAATCAGGATGTGGCGTTCTCGGTGGCTGATTTGTAATTTCCCCTTCCAGGAAAGAAAAAAAAACCCCGTCCTCCGCAAGACATCCGCGATGGATGAAACACAAAACATTCCCATTCTGAAGTAGGTCCTCAGCTCATTGCCTCAACGTTTAAGTTTCCGTTGCATATATCATGGTCTTTGCACCTGCCCACTCGTTTGTTCAACTGTAAATATTCCATCTAGCTGCGACCATGCAGTTCTGCACTTTCTTTTCTTCGATCATTACTATCTTCATTTTCATCCACTCATGCCAAGCATTATACAATCCGAGTTCAAAGTCTAATATTGCTCTATACTGGGTACGTCTGTTCACTCAATGAGCTAATTCTCATCTCATATTCCCGACAGGGCCAGGGAGCAGGCCAGCAGCGCCTCTCTTATTTCTGCGCAAAATCCACAGTCGACGTTATACCAATCGCGTTTGTGGATGTATTTCCTGCCCAAGGAAATGGGTTTCCGGGAACAAATTTCGGAAATCAATGCTGGGGCCCTCCGTACGTCTATCCGGGACCGGGCAACAACCCATCCTTGAACCAGCTCCTGTCCGAGTGCCCGAATTTAATCGCAGATATTCCGATTTGCCAAGGCACCTACTCGAAGAAGATTGTTCTGTCTTTAGGAGGTGCATCTCAAACATACCAACTTACAGGCGCCTCTAACGGGGTTGCCTTTGCAGACTTTCTTTGGGGAGCTTTCGGGCCGCAAACTCCATCTTGGTTAGCAAGTGGTCAACCGCGACCCTTCGACGGACCCAACGGTCAAGCAGTTGAAGTCGATGGCTTTGATTTCGATATTGAGATCCCCTCAACTGGTCCGTCTCCTCCCAAGCCAATATAGTCGCCCCGCTAACTCTATTTAGATGCTCAGGCTGGCTACATCGCCATGGCATCAAGACTTCGCACTCTGTTCAAAAGAGCAAGCAAGCCGTACCTGCTTACAGGTGCTCCCCAATGCATTGTACCTGATGCGAATATGGGGGCTTTGGTGAAAGCCGTGGCGTTTGATATCATTTGGGTTCAATTCTATAACACACGCCAATGTTCAGCACGCAGCTGGATCACGGCGAATCCCAACCATGTTGACGGGAAACCTGAGGTCACGAGTGGATTTGGGTATCACAATTGGACGACCTTTCTTGACGGAACTGCAAGTAAGGCGGCAAAGCTTTATATTGGGGTGCTTGGAGCTCCTGATGCCAACAATTACTATCTCAGTCCAAGAGAACTCTCCAGTCTGGTTGATGTGTACTACTGCGATGGGAGATTTGGTGGGGTGATGATCTGGGAAGCAACCACTGCGGATACTAACGCAGCAGGACCATACTACTCAGCAGCAAAGAGTATTCTTACGGGATACGACTCAAAACCTCCACGACTGTGCCCACCTGCGACCTCAATCACCTCCTCAGCCAAGAGTGCAACAAAAACTTCCGTATTTTCTGCAAAGACCTCGTCCTCGAGGTCGCCTACGTCAACCGCCAAGACGACAGTTACAAGCAGCTCAAAAACTTTAGCGACAACATCAATATCATCACAAACCAGCAAATCCACCAGGCCACCCAGAAACAAGACCACCTCCAAACCCACCTCGAGCACTTTGACGACGAAAATAATCTCGAAATCCACTTCATTGTCTGCATCACCGAGCCCTTCTGCCCCAGCCGGAGCATGCGGAGCACCGTATGGAGTGTCTTGCTCGGCGGGGCATTGTTGTTCGCGGTATGGATACTGCGGGAAAGGCGCCGCGTATTGTTCGACGGGATGTCAGCCTGCCTTTGGGATCTGTGGTTGAAGGACGAAATGCGAGACTGTGGTGCTGGGTTGGGTAATTGGTCAGGAGTAAGTTGCAAAGCTGTTTTGGTCGATTTTCAGCAAGATATAGAATATATCTTATATCCCCACCTATTTCGCTCTGCTCGCGCAACCCCGAGCAATAGCCTGTCCAGAGATTGTTGTCGAGGCTGACTGGTGTGGTTATTGCTTGTGCTCAGCCACCACAACCAAGGCTGCGATTTTTGCGTTCTCCCAGACACCTTTTGAAGCCAGACACGCAAACTTCATTCTTTCCATTTTTTTTTCTTCGTTTCAAATTCTCTATCAACATCCGATATAACGGCCACCAATAAGACTTCTCACCTTAGATACTCAGCCCTACAGCTCGATCTAAAAGCTAAGGCAATCCGTCTGATTGACATTTTGCCAGGCAACCAGACCGCGGCGATAGCCTGCCGATTCCAAAATCACACGCTGCAAGATTCCACAACATATACAGCACTTTCCTACACATGGGGCGGCTCGAACAACACAAAGGAAATTCTCCACGATGGTGAAGCATCCAAAGTACGGGATAACCTCTGACGATCCCTTCGGCACATGCGAGAGCAATACAGATGTGAGCTGTTTTGGATCGATGCCGTTTGTATCGATCAAGAGAAATTCAAGCAAGGGAATCGCCAGGTCGCTGTGATGAAGACATTTAATCCAAGGTACTGGCTGACTTTACATGTTCCGATTTGAAAGGTTCTAAATCGACTTTCTTGGAGGCCTCTCGAGTGGCGCTTTGGCTGGGTCCTGCACCCGCCAGTAGCAAACTAGCCACCAAAAGAATCACAACTGTTCCCGAGACTCAAGAGAAAGGCATCCAGCCTTTGTACTCGCTGTCTCTCTCAAGGTTAAACTGAGCAAGAATTCCGCCCAGAAAAATGACTGAGGTGGCTTTCTCCCATCTGCAACACCAATTCCCAGATAAACCTTCACATATCTGGTTTGTCTTAACAAGGCTATCAACATGTGTGTTTAGCTCCCCTACATCTAACCAACCTCCTCCCGCAAGTGCAGCCCATCCCGGCAATTCTTCCCCTCCAATGCATGACACCGCCATCTCAGCAGCCACAATTCCCGACATATAGTCTGTAGACTGTGGAACTTCCTCAGCCCCACTACTTCAGGTCTTTTTCCAAGATAGGGACCTACATCCCCGCTCCAAAACTTCCACTTCCGGGGCTGAATCCTGGCCCCTCCCCGATAGCAGGAGAGGCATTCTCCCTGCCCATAACCGTACCCCTATTTCTGTCACATACGGAGACATTCCGTCCGGCTACCTCCCCATCCGCGTCTTCGTCATTAACGCAGAAGGCTACCTCGCTAATATCTACCAAACAACCCGGGGAGGTCCATGGCAAAACGATTCGTTGTCCCAAAGCATGGCGTTATATAAGCTGCTGTTCATGCGATCAGCATACCCCAATTCCCGATTGGTACGGCGTGCCCCACCTTTTGAAGACAGCGTGCCAAACATGCACCTAAATGCCGGATAATATTAGGAATGACGAATAACCTTTGCTACTGGGTTCCGCAGACTCGTGCGGGGAGGAAATGCTGCAATTCCGTAATATGAATGCACTTAGGTGGTTTCGGCTCTCGTGGTGCTGCGCAAGTAACATGAAAAAGTCGGGCTAATCAAGAAGCAACATGAGGCCAATGGAGCGTACCACCAGGATCGAATTATGCGCCTGGATGGGCTTGGGCTCGGTGATCACCACACGATGCCTTATGGAACTGATAATTAATAGAGAGGAAATGAAATCTTCCTGAATAATATCATAAGCAAGAAGAAAGTATCAGTTTTCCGCCGAATCGTCACGAACAGTGGGTCAAAGGATACCCCCGAACCCCCCTTTACCTTGGCTCGCTTAGCACAACCCCACCCCGCTTTCATACCAATGTAGCAAGCGAACCCGACCACTTCTCCCCACCTCCCACTCCTCCAACATCCATCCCGCTGTTGAACTTTCCGGACTTGAATAAAGCCCCGTGAAGAGGAGCCTAGCTTTCAGAGTCTGATATGAGACATCGTTGAGTGAACCCGATTCTGATCCCTGCAAGGCTCATAGATGTGCCGAAAGTGGGGTGAGATGGGATAAAAGCACAAAATTATCATATCTATACTCTTTCTCCTTCATATTATTGATTTGGCTGGCTGCATTTAGATTTCGATCGCGTCCTCATCATCGCGATGCTAGAGCAGATCTATGATGTGATCGTCGTCGGCGCCGGGTTAAGCGGTCTTCAAGCAGCTTACAACATCCAAAAAGCAGGCTTCTCTTGTGTCGTCCTCGAAGCCCGCAACAGAGTTGGAGGGAAGACATGGAGCGTACCGCTCGCAAGTGGGAAAGGATGGGTTGATATTGGAGCGGCGTGGACCAACGACACGAATCAGACGCATATAACTGCCTTGGTGAAGAAGTTTGGACTCGAGCTTATTCAGCAAAATATCGAGGGTGATTGTATATTCCAAGATCAAGACGAAGCTACTCATGCGTTTCAGTATGGGACTTCTCCCAAGGTGAGTGTCCTTGCCCATAACAGAGGAAGCGAAAGGGAATGACTGAAGAGAAACAGTTCACTACTGCAGAGGTTGAGGACCTCGAACGCATACGGGACATCATTCACGACCTCTCTGTGATATATCATTCTAAAGGGAAAAGTGATGAAAATTATGATCACATGAGTTTAGAGCAATTCGTCATCGCCAATGGTGGAATGAAGAAGACTGTTGATATGATCAAGACATGGAGTCGCGTGATGCTGGGTGTTGAGTCAACGGAATTGAGTGCTCAATTTCTCATCGAGTACACCGGAAAGGGCGGAGGATTAAAAACTCTTCGCTCAGATGGGAAAGGTGGTGGGCAGTATTTGAGATTCAGAAAAGGTATGCTCTCCAATAAATACGAAGCGGACTAAACTAACACCGCATAGGGACACAATCCCTTTCGCTTGGCCTCGCCTCCCTTCTCAAGCCCGCAACGGTCCACCTCTCAACCCCAGTTTTCTCCATCAGTGACAAGGGCTCATCAGTAACAGCAACCACAACAACTTCCCAAATGTTCACCGCCAAGAAGCTTGTCCTCAGCATCCCCACACCTCTCTATAAAGATCTTACCTTCACTCCACCACTCACCGGCAAAAAACTGACCTTCGCATCTAACACAAAACTCGGTTACTACTCCAAGCTCATCCTCTGCTACTCTTCTCCCTGGTGGACCAAGACCCAAAAATGTGGCCTTGCACTCTCTTACCAAACACCCGTTGGCGTTGTCCGTGACACGAGCGTCGCAGCCGACGGCCAGTTCTCTCTCACCTGCTTCCTCGGCGGAGATCCGGGACTGGCGTGGTCTCTTCTTCCCGCTCACGAACGCCGTGCCCAGGTCATGCAACAAATTGCCAAGATTTATGGGGATGAAGAAGAGGTGTTCAAGCCTGTTGAGGTTTTTGAGCAGGAGTGGATGAAGGAGGAATGGAGTAAGGGCGCTCCGTGTCCGGTCGCTGGGCCGGGATTGTTGACAGAGGCTGGGAAGGCGTTAGCTGAGAGAGTGGGCAATTTGCATTTCGTGGGGACAGAGACAAGTGATGTTTGGTCGGGGTATATGGAGGGAGCTGTGAGGTCTGGTGTTAGAGGAGCTAGGGAAGTTACTGAGCGTCTGGGTGGTGGGGTGGTTGCGGCAAAGCTGTAGGGTGGACCTTGAAGAGAATGGATCAAAGGCACTGGAATCTGGAGGCCGCGCGGCGTTTGGAAGATTGAAGTCTTTATAGTTATATCAGCTAATTGAAGGAATACGAGTGTCGTTTAAAGAAACATGTACACGTTCTTCAGGCTGTAGCCTTGAAGGACGGGAGGTATGACCTCTCCCCGGGAAAATGACCGTTCCCCGCAGCTCTGTCCGAATACGCAGGAGACGGCACCAGTAGTCAAGGGACGACTCATCAGAGCGTCTCTCGCGACGCCCGCTAATAATAAGCTCGGCCTTCACGACACCACTCCACGGCAACTGCGTCTCTCCCGACTCGGTCGGGTTTTCGAGTTTCCCCTGCTCAGTAAACCTTAATACTAATAACCAGTTGAGTATTGCCTTCGACCCACTAGCAGCCGAGACCGCGGACCTCGTTCCCTGGCTTGTGGCGTAAGAGATGGCAGCGCCGCTCCGAATCAGCAACCTAACCGATTCCAGGCGGCCGGCTTCGCAGGCGGCCATTAATGCAGATCCCAATGGGCACCCTTCATGGTCAAGGATAGCGCCCATGGAAATCAGAGTCCTCATTTCAGCAAGAAACCCTACGCTTGCCGTTCTGCAGAGAAGGGTCCACCCGTTTCTGTGTTCCATGTTCATCAAAGTTCGGAGTTGTCCAGGCTCTACCTTCCGGCGATAGAACCGAAACCTATCGGTGAGCCATGCGTAACCGCGCATATACAATGTGGTTGACGGAAAAGGCCCGCTATCCCCTACTCTTAGGTCACTGTTTAGGAGGAGAGCGGTGAAAGATGTGCGGCACATTGCGATATGAATCGCTGACCCCGCTAATTCAGGCCCAGCCGCGCGGTAATAAGGGTCAAAGCCTCGCCTGAGAAGATCAGAGAATAGCGCCGAGTACCCTTCATCTCTTCCTCCCCTCCAGCTAGCAGTGTGTAGAGGGCTCGGGCCCCAGTAAGCCGACATTTTCAAGGAGGTACTGGCCTTGATGAGAGTTTGAGCTAGTTCGAACTCACCCAAGTTGACTGCCGCAACTAGTGGGGTTGAACAGCCTGGCGAATCAACGACGGCGCCATTTTGTATCAGTAGTTCAGCCATTTTCGAGGATACTTCTCCTTCGAGTTCCGCAGTGCAACACAAAGGAGTGTCGAAGTCCTTGTTCAACGCGAGGAGGTCTGCCCCACTGTTGACCAGGAGTGCGACGGCTTGGAGGTTGCCACACAAAACGGCTTTGTGCAGAGGTGTGTTCATCCTAGTAGAGAACTCGGCTGCTCCATTCACACACAAGGAGAGCAAGCTGTCTGGATCCTTGCCCGAGCTCTCTCTAAATAAAAGGTAAATTAGACCTGCTTTGATCTGGGATCGATAAAGAACTCACGCATAGATTCTGGAATTCTGCTTCACGTGGCCCAGTAACAAAGACAAACCCTCTGAATTTCCAGCACTCACAGCCGAATAGACCGCTTTAGGAAACTCATCCACCACGTTACCGCCGGATTCGAGCCACTTGTCCAATAGAGAGCGGACAAATGGTTTCGGGCATTTCATTCTCAGGGCTGCTTCTAAGGTAGAGAAACTACCATGGACCTTGCAAGAAATCCTGAGGTGGGAGGCTCCAATTTCCAGCAGCCACTGAGCTATCCCGACCTCTGCGTTTAAGATAGCACAGAGCAGGGGAGAATAGCCATTGCAGGAGGGCATGTCGGCTCCGAGGAAACACCCCTGCTTATACAGCTCACGAAGAGAGTCCAATTCGCCTGCAAAGATGGCTGCTTCGAATGCTGCTGCAAGCGTTTTGTGGTGTTGTCGGCTGGTCGGGTTTGGCAATGCTCTAATCTCAACTTTTACAATAGTATTGCCCTCTAGTTGACTTACCTGCTGCCAATGCACCAGCCGAAGGAATTCGATTATAGGAGCGTTCCCAACTCGATGTGCATATGTAAGAGGGTTCGATCCATCCCTGTCAGTAAATTGCGCCCCGGATTGGACTAGGAGTTTGACGACCACCAGGTGGGAATTGCTGATAGCCAAGTGAAGTGGCGTGCCGCCGTTGACGTCTTGTGCATTAATATTTGCTCCCTTGGAGAGAAGGAAGTCAACCACCTGGGCATGCCCAATCATGGCTGCAACATGCATAGGAGTGAGCAACTCCTCGGTTGTGGAGTTGACATTCGATAGAGGAGTCTTGTTCGTGAGGAATACGAGGCCTCTAAGGTTTTGGCAGGCTGCAGCAAGATACAATAGGTTGAGTCCATAATATGTCCTTAGCAACCTCTTGAATACACCATTTTGAGTAATGGAGAGCCTGCCGGTGCGATGCCAATCGAGTTGCCACGGAGGATTCTTGAAGGCTAGAAGTCCTTCGAGAAATATCAGGCTATTCGATCTCACTGCTTCTTGGACAGCATTGAATCCGGCGTTATCAGTGAGAGTAGGATCTGCTCCTCTCTTCAATAGAGCTAGTGCTATTGAATCACGGCCTTCCCGCAGGTGGTATATCAGGGCTGTATGACAAAACTGAGCTCTGATGCGGAGATTTATGTTGGCCCCTCGTGTTATGAGCTCGTCGATCTTCCATTCTTGTCTAATAAGATGAATGGGGCCTAGACCTGCCTTTCCCGGATTGATTTCGTTGATCCGAGAGGGGCCGGCCTTGTCTAGCAGCAGTCGGAAAAATGTTCGGACAGTCTCACTGGGTTCGCTAAGTTCACTAAGTTCCCCTCTGCACGCCACCTCCAGTGCGGACAGGCCATAAATTCGAGTGTGGACACTGGCGCCTCTTTCGAGAAGAAGGTTGGCGAAGGAGATGTCTTGAGATCTGACGGCAGCCTGGAGGAGCCTTACGGGTAACTCGGAATCGCAGATTTTGCGCCAATATCTCGTAGATTCGATGACTCTGCGAAAAGTTTGGCTTTCCAATGGATATAAGTGCTCCATGCTGTCATAGCCTATAATAAAAGCGGCCTCGAGGGCGACAAGGCCGGATTCTTGGCGTTCGCTCTCATATGCCGTCAAGACCCCCAGTCTAACTAAACAGTCTACTGCCGTGTTCCAAACCCTTTGGCGGTGAATTCCAGACAGTCCGTAAGATTTTGTTTGTTCTGCCTTTGGCAAGAGGTCTTTTGTCATATATTGCCAGATCGCTGTTCCTTCCGACTTAATCCAGGAGAGCATGTCGCTCGGGCTAGTCAAGGCATCGACCAATCTGGGTTCCAGTTCCCTAGCTAGAATATACTCCTGACATAGCCAGGCCTGCAAGAAATTCTCCAAAGGCAGCCTGCCGTGAAGACGCTGCACGCAGGCGTCCTTGTACTGGGATTTGAGATAGTCGATGAATTCAAGAGTCGCCCCTGATCCTAGACAATGCAGCGGCGAAAACAAACCTGGATCTCCAGCATCAGCACCTACCCCGGCATCGAGAAGGCCTTGATATAAGGGCAGAGACCCTGCTCGAGCTGCCAGGCGGAGCACATGCGTTGTCGGACTTTCCCACGTGGGTGCGTCGTTCCGACAGTGTGTTAGGAGTAGCAGTGCTAGTTCTACCTGCTCTAACTCAATGGCGAGCACCAACGGAGTATAACCAAGCCGATCTGTTGTTCTGAGCGCCTTTGATAAATCTTGGTTTGTAGCAGAGTTCAAGAGAGCCGAAAGACGCATGTGCCCGAGGCTCCTGTAGCACCTGTCTCCCTTGAAGATTTGGTCTTGTGTCTCTTGGCAAGAGTAAATTGCCTCAAGGCCGTCAGAGTGCCAGCTGTGTAGAGTATGGAGCGCAGTGTGGAGTGACGTGCGGCCCTCCGAGTCCACGGCATGGAGTGTAACACCGTGCATCATCAACAGACTAGCGCAGCCTTTGAGCTCTTCATTCTCGTCGTCATTCAGCACACTGAACCCATATTTAAGGAGCGGGTCGAGCCTCGGAATTGGCTTTTCATACCACAATCTAACGACAAGGTGCAGTAACGATTCGCCATATTCAGCATCAATATCCGCTGGTCGAAATCTGGCGTCAGAAAGTAATCTCCCGAGGGTCTCTGCGGTCCCATGCCTGACGCAGTCGATTGCACACCTCGAGAGATCAGCATCTGTTAGAGAAATTTGCGTATCAACCGAATAAGGGTCTTTTGCAAATTGAAAGCCCGCCGAGATCGAAAATCCCCACACCAGCGAGCAGAGCTTGAGCGCGAGGGCTGATCTGTCCTTCGTTCCACTGAGCTCTCGCAGAAGATGTTGGCAGTGCTCACCAAACTGGGAGTGCCATTCCGGAAACTTTAATATTTGATTGCCCAACCCATCGAGCAGGATGTCTAGTTCAGACTCTGCCATGGGCATACCGGATTTTACGAGAGCAGTGAGGATAGGGAGACATCCAACAGGAAACCTCATTGCCATTTGAACTAGTGAATAGGTACTGCCATCGTCGCCCGAACTGATGGTTGAAGGGTCCGCCCCGGCCGCCACGAGGAGGTTGATGGTCTCAACTGTAGCTTGGTGAAATGGCTCCCTATTATAATCCTCAATATACCACTCCTCCAGTTTGGCTCTGGATGTGCTGCTAGACCTCCTCCGCCAGGGGATCCACAAGCCGCCAATGGCACACTGTATGGGGTTGCCGAGTCCACACCGAATGTCTACGTCGGCTGCGTGATCAAGCAGAAACCCGCATATCTCTGGTATCGATAACATTGCTGCAAAATGTAGAGGTGTAACATTCTTGCCGGTAATTTCGTCGAGCACTTGCCGAGTTTTAGCTTTGTCGCGGTAGTAGTCGTACTCGTTGTCATCCTCGTACTCGTTGTCGTCCTCGTCCTCGTCCCCGTCGCCGTCGCAATAAAAGATCCAATTTGAGAAAACTATAGCCCAGGAAATGAAAGCTGCAGGTTTTCGAGGATCGAAGAGGCGCTTGGCCAAGTTGACGATCTCTTTGAGGTGCCATTGGCCTCTTGCGAATTTGGGCCAATACAAGCTTGCGTAATTGTAAAGGGTGTGGACCTCTTTTTGCTTCTCAATGTACTCAACCCAGTCCTCTGAACATTTAAGTTTTGGCAAGGGGCTAAAGTTTTCTAGCTGGATATAGCTTAGGCAAGTGGAAGTAAGAAGTTGGTTGCAGTGTGCCTTGGTGATTTTGAATAGGTTCTGGTGCTTGCCGTCGAGCCAATCACCCTCCAGGAATTCCTGGACGGAGAAGTGTGCAAACTCGTAGTGTTGTCCGTCATTAGACTTCCGGACAAGACTACTGCACGGCTTGGCAATGGTATCTTCGTGGATCAAATTTTGAGGCCCAAGGGAATTACCGCATGTAGGCACTGAAAGCAGCTCGCGCAGCTGGTCGATGGTGGGTGCTGGTTGGGCATACGCCACGAAGTGTAGCGCCATCTGGACAAGAGTCGTTTGACTGCCTTTGACACGTTGCAAGATACGAAGGTATGTCTCGTTCAGGTCGGGCGGCAGCTTTTTCAAAGCATCACGACATTCCTGGACCGTGTAGCAGTCGCCCAAGTGATCCAGTTGGCACGAGACCCATCGAAACCTAGGAAATATTAGAATTGCCTCAAACTTGAAGGCTCCAGACATCAACTGCAGGGTCTAAACTCACATCCCCTTCGCCCCATCGATTAGCCCCTCCAGTATCTCCTCTTTCAGCTCGGGGTCTTCGATATGGAGCCTCCTACCACGGATACGTTCTTCGATCTCGCAAGTCACGTAGAGGATTATATCGTCCTTTTTAGCCGCGATTTCGACGCTTTTGAAGTAACCGTCAAGCTTACACCTGATGTGAAGTTCGTCGCGACTTAGAAGAGCGAGCGACATGCGGCTGAAATTCTCCGATATTTCAACCAGGCACCTCACCACCTCGACTGTCGAGTTCCCGCATTCATCCAGTGCGTCCACGACAACGAGGACATGGTCGAACAATGCAGCCATCTTTCCCAACAAATCTGCTAGCTGGGACGCTGTAGGGTTTCTGGGCAGGCCTCGGGAAGGATGCAATTTCTCATAGTATCCCTCCAGGATGTCGTAGGCCTCATCTTTCTGAATCGCCAACTGGTAAGCGAGGGCGCCGAGGATGTTGACGAGATCGTGTGTCTTTGCATCCTTGTAGTCGCAGAAGAAAAACGCCGTGGCAATCTTCTCGGTGCTCCGTTCAAGAGCTGCTTCGATGATGGAGCCTGCAAGAACCGTCTTTCCAGCACCGGGTATGCCGCTGAACCAGATCTTGGAGCCCGGCGTCGACACCCATGTCTGGAAGTCCGA
>Ga0307515_10019163_pt1 | contig 12336 bp, 13 predicted proteins | sample 17_EM_MG_FD_194513 | JGI IMG/M metagenome (GOLD analysis project Ga0307515, IMG submission 194513) | Populus trichocarpa ectomycorrhiza microbial communities from riparian zone in the Pacific Northwest, United States - 17_EM | ecosystem: Host-associated > Plants > Roots > Unclassified | place...
ACGCTATGCAGTATTCGTTATGCAAAAATGGTCAATTTAGATAGGAACGAACTCCGTCGACGCCCAAACCTATGCATTATGCAAGATATGCATTATGAGCGTATGCATTATAGAAATTTCGACTGTATATCAAATTACGATATTACGATTGATGTGGCAGCGTCAAATATCGATTGGCAATCATCTCAACATGACTGTATTTGTGTGGTCGTTTGCCTGCCCTTTCCGCGCCTCGTCCGCGCCTCGCCTGAACCACCGTCGACAGCATCAGCCCGTTAGCTCGATACCCGGCGACGACATACTCCCCTCTCGACACCTATTGGCAACCTCTTCAACGATCAAACGAACGTCTCCTGGCATTCGATGACGACGAAAGGGCGTGTCTCGACTCCCGCTTCCTGCTTTGCAATCGAGACCATTGGTCTCCGTCGGTCTGCTCTGTTACCCTTAAGGTAGGCGACAGCCTAAAGGCCCCACCACAGCCACCCCCAGCCTTACACTGCCAAAATCCGGTGGTCTGAAATTTTTTTTTTGTACCCATAGCTAGTTTTATATTTCAAAAAAGTTGATAATTGTAACACTGTTTAAACGCGTGCTCTCGCCTCCTGCAGAGCGTCTGGCAGCAATGTACGGTGGCCGTTGTACTTTTTGCATGCCCAAGCGGATTCCTCTTCGCCACTATCATCCCACTTGACTTGGTTGTCGATCCAGTGAGTATTTATTTCAAGAAGGTTTGATATTTTTTGGCTGTTTTCTGCTTCTGTAGGTGCCCGATCGTCTACAATTCTATTATTCCACTTGTGACTCGCACTCTTTGAAAGGTTGATCCTTCGTGCTATTGTTGAGTTCTTTGGGCGTCCCATGGCCTCGGTTTAGTGGTTCATATGTAAATTTTTGTTGTCGATCTGAATGAAAATACAAAGCCATATCGACACAAAGCAAAATCGATACAAAGCAGCGATACAAAGCAAGACCACGTGACAGGACTGCCATTTTTTGCGATCTGGAAAAAGGAAAACTCCCCAAAGGGCCGTTCTCGCCTAAAAAAAACCTTTGGGCCGGCAATCAAATTTTCCATAATGGGGTACTTGTAGTTAGTTTGTAGTACGCGTGAATCCAGCCAAAATTCCCCCGCTGCTGACCCTCTTGGCGACTCTGAGCTAATGACCCGACGAGTCGCTGTCACGGGTTGATTCCGGATTGATTTCGGAATTAACCCGTGAGAGTTCGTGCGTAATAGGTTCCTGGCCATATGACTTGAAGCTGATGACCCAATGTGAAACGGTTGGGGTTTGACAGATCGATAGATTCGGTTAACAGATCCGGTTACCAACCAATCGAGGTGTGTGATTGAGCTTGCTAGGGGTTTTGAAATGGCGAGTTGCGAACTTTAGTCATAGAATAGTGGTGATAAGGGTTAATAATTTAATTATAATAAACAATAGTTTATTATGTATAAAAATATTGGAAATGGTCAACGGTTTGAGGCTGCCTTTGGGTGTGCGGCCAGCCATTTCAGGGGCGCGTCGGCGAACGTAGTGAATATAATGATGTATATATTTATTATTTTATAATTATAAATAAAATTATTACGTATAAAATCGCGTTGGCGACGGTGAGAGCTGTTGGGGTTGCTGAGGCCGCTCGCGAGGTGACCGACTGGTGCTTTGCTGGCGAGTCCTCATGCGTCATATACTTGGATTAGACACATAAGCGTCCTATGTCCTACGTCTTACGCCAAGTACGCTTCCAACCCAAGCTAGACTCAGGTTCTCGTTCACCGACCCTCCAGACCCTCTGAACCTTCCGGACCCACCTTGCATGCTCTTCTCCTTGTCATTCCATGCAAAGCTAGCTCCTGCGTATCATTGCGGTTAGCGCCAGATTTTTACTAGAATAATTCAAGGCGACCAACGGCTACTCACTCGCATTTCCTAGACTTTTCCACCTCCTTGGTATCAAGTCACCACAGTACTTACAGAATCCTATTGCAGTATAGTCGTTGACGCGTCTTTCCTTTCGCATTTGTTGGTCGTATGGTTGAGGTAAGCTCCAAGACTGGGCGGAGTTTGAATGTCACGTTTGTGAATCCCAACGCCGTCACACACCTCGAATGGTTGGCAACCAGATCTGTTAACCGAATCTATCGATCTGTCAAACCCCAACCGTTTCACATTGGGTCATCAGCTTCAAGTCATATGACCAGGAACCTATTACGCACGAACTCTCACGGGTTAATTCCGAAATCAATCCGGAATCAACCCGTGACAGCGACTCGTCGGGTCATTATCTCCAAGTTGGTACGTGGTGGCCTCGTGCGCAGGGTGGTGGCCTTCTGCACAGGCCGCTTGGGACCCATGACCACTGCATTCCTCATCTTCTTCATCACTGACGCCCCCATTCGTATTCCATCAACACTCGAGTGTGCTGTCTACGGACTCCCCAGCGCCTGTGGTTCCCGCCTGCCTGGCGTATCTCTCACAACCCCTATAGCCTTTTGCTGGTCCCCAAACCCATGATTAAACACTGGCGTATGCGTCTTCCACCTTTCCATATTCACGCCGACGTTCTCCATTTCCTGGCCTAGCACTACTCAATCTACTTACCACTTGTGTTCACTGACACGGGCGAACGCGTGCATTGCCCGTTGTGCTATGGGCCATGGGCCTGTCTATTGTCTCGTCGTTGGTAGCGACGTAGGCCGTAGAATATTCGCTCCTCCCCACCGCATCTACCACCGGCCACTTGACGACGATGGCAAGATCGATCTCCCATGTTCTCGGCCAACCAGCCAGACTCGTCTCAAACGGTCTCTACCCAGTCAACTGTACTCCCACCAATGGCAAACGGTGATCAACTTGACTCCTTGGATACCAGCCGTGGAGGCTTTGTTGCCTTTGGTGACCCTCGATCTCGTCACCCGATTACCTCCTCCAACACCAACAAGGGCCCAGGTTGTCGGGAGCGATGGTGATCGTACATGCTCGTATCCCAACTTACATTTCGATTCAGTATCGAGCACCATTCGGACGTCGGCCGGCGTGCTTCATTCTCCACCGGTAATCGCACTACTTGAATTTCTTATGAACTACCAGCGCGTATCCAAACCGCAGTCTATTGACATCCAATTATTGCCAATGTCCAGTATCGCCAATTCTCGGGCCACTCTAGGCCATTATGACCCCTCAAACCCCGCCGAATATTCCACCGCGTGCACAGAATCAAGTAAACCATCGAGCGCGTCAAGCAAATACACCCTTCACAGCAACTGCAATACGTGGTATCACCACACGTCCACACTACATCACACTGCCCTCAGTTGCTCGACCGTTTTCCTCGTCCTCGCGACCCTCGCCACGCACAACTACTTAACATTGACCGCCAACCAATACCGTAGGCTCACTCGTCAATTCGTCAATACGGGAATACGCGCGGTGCTCTCTTCACACGATGCGATGCACTGTTACATACCACTTTGAACCCACCGCCCACCCAAATCACGATATTCCAGCCCCTCATATGTGCGTTGGCTTTGCATATATTTGACTACTGTAGACAGTTGGTCGGTTATTGCCCCTGGCCCATACCGTCTGTGCACTCTTCTGTTGAAAGCGATGCAGTCTTGTAGACGTGGTAAAATGCGAGCTGACTGAGACACAACGGAAAATACAGTGTCGTCCTATTCGCCACGCGCAACAGGGATGTAGAATTTTGTTCACCCTCTGTTGGAGATTGGGAATTTCGGTCCGCCTTGGTTTGTCTTCCATGGCCCCATCACCAAATTGCCGTGGTTGAACGATCAAAGCTATGCTCCTGTGCGTATTCGAAGGGTAGGGCGACATCAGGATAGGTGCGTGCCTGGGCTTTCGCTGAAATAAGGGGGCTAGTAGGAGAGTGCATCAGGCTCTGATTACTCCAGCACTTCCGGGACTCCCCTCGATCCTGTACAATACATTCGCACTGCAAGGGGCCTCGCGTCGTTCGTCGCGCAATGTGCAATTCAACTTTGATTTGGAAGGGAATCAGAGAACTCTGGTTTCAGGATGTGAATGGCGTTGGAAGGGCTGGCAGGATGTGGCATATGCTGCTGGTGTTGATATAGTACCGGAAATTATATTTGTTAAAAAATTACAGATGGATGGAACAAGCGCAATGTTCGATGGACCAAACAATCTAGTCTAGATACGTGTGCATAGGCGCACATTTTACAATCCGTATTAGAATATTAGGATTGCCCGTGTGTGCGAGTACAGTCTCGCTGCACTTGAACGACTGGTGCATCGAGAAAGATGGGATTGAAAGTATTATCGAAATGCGATTATATCAGAAAATAGGCAGAGCAAATCCCATTGGAAATGCCAGTGCTTCCTCGGCCTCCAGAAATACGAATCAGCCATCCTCCAGCAAAGAGAGCAAAGAGCAAACTCACGAGAAAGTCGTATTTGAGCTCCACATTGGATCTTACACAATGCTCCCTAAGCGTCTCTATGGCTATGTTGCGTTCTTCAATCGTACTGCGTTCAAAGTTCCTCCCACTTCTCTCTAGATATAAAGCCTTAAGACACCTTGGATCCCGTCTCACAGCGGATTCAGAAAACAGTGCGCGTGTAATGTTCCTCAAGTCCGACGCATGGTTCTCGGACTCGAACAGGATACTCAATGTGTGGGTGGGGATGGACGAAACGAGGGCACGGAGGAATTTCGCGCTTTTAATATAGGTTAGATTGAAGGTGTCGAGGGGTGCGTGGGAGAGTGGAAGTTGGGTTTTCTTCAGGCTTCGCAACGCCGTGGCGTCCACTTTCAAACGCGAGATTGAGAGGTGTTGCAGATTTGGGGACTGGGTGAAAACAGGTAGGAGCTCGGCTATATCTCCAAATACTGGAGATGGAAGTTCGATATGTCGAAGTTGAGGGCATTCGGGGAACCCGGCGAGGAGAACGGAGGAGGGCTTCTGGACAGACAAGGTCAGGTGGGTGATATGCATTGAGAAAGCATTGAAAACTTGGAGTGACCAGCCCTGGTCGTAGGAGGGCGCTAGCACGAGACTCGTGATCCATGTCGCGCCCCACATCGTGGAGAGTGTCTCGTTGAGGGGCAGCCCAATGATCCGCCGAGTAATGGTTTGGACCGAACCGTCTTTTCTGCGTAGCGTTGTAGCGGCCGAATTAAGAATCAGTTTCTGGACGCGAGGCAGACGGTGGATGATTTCAGCCTGGATGGCGTCAATGGCCAACTCGCGGACAGTGTATTGGTCGAGCCATAGCTCAAGGACGAGGCAGTACTCGGGCAGTCGTGGGTTGGCGTCGACGAGACGAAGGAATTCGCCCAGACGCGCAGGGTCTACTTTGAGCACGACATGCCTGAAGAGATAGGCGCCGACTAGGTCAGAGTAACGGCGGTTTATGCTGGGAATTTGGTGCGCGTTGTAAGAGCCTTGCAGGTACTGGGGGAGGGGGCAACTCACAGGCGGAAGGAGGAGAGAGTCATGGACCTGAACAAAACGGGGACGGATTCCATTATTTGGATGAGGAGTTCGTATGGGAGCGACATGAGTGGTACCTCTGGTTGAACCACACACTTGGCCTCGACCTCGGTTTCGACCAACGCCTGGATCGTTTCGACTTTGGCTTCAGCAGTTGTTTCCATGTCAGCAGTCGTCTCCATGGGACGGGATACGATAGGTTTTCTCCATAATTTCTTAGTTTTTCTCAGGAATGTGTTCATGATTGACGGGCCTCCGAGTCTTAATTGCGAAGTCAAAGTCAGGTTTAAGATGGGCGCTTGTCATCAACATCGGTCAGCAGTGTTCATTATGAGTACAGAAATGTGTACTTGCTTGTCTGTACTATGTTTCACCTTGTGTGGTGAGAACGTGAAGGGGCTTGTTGACCATAATATTGCGGCATGTGGGCAACCCGCGGCCTGTGGGTAGCTCACTCTGCCGCCTTGTGGGGCAGGGAGGGACAAGAGCTGAAAATGAAGGATCTGCGGTGGTGACCAGGTGGCAAAGCAAGACTTGTTCTCCTAAAGGGGCCAACTCAACTCACTCCGGGTGGGCCGGAAACGCGAAATACGTTGTACGAACGACCCAAAAATTAATATGAGCCATTGGTGTGCTAATCAAGCAAACTAAAGTGCGCTATAGCTAGACAGTGCGCTTCGATCGTGCTCGCCACCCAGCCTCTAGGGTATCGGTCGGGCTTAGTGAACGACAAATCTTGACATCGAGTTGTGGAAGGAGAAGCACGCATGCTACTCTAGACGATATAACTGCTCCCTTGGTGGCATGGGTCACGCCGAAATGTCTATCGATCTCGTAACCATTCACGTCTGGTTTTGATTATCTTTAGAGCACTTTTGCGCAAGATCCGGGCCCAAGGAAGTGGAACCAAGTCAGGGCCACCACGCAACTGAGCAACTGAGCCGGAGATCGACCGGCCGAAACATCACAATGATTTGAAATAGTAACAACCGCAAGGTCGCATGTTTTGAATTTCTACTTATGCTTCTAACAATTTAAATGTAATTATAGAAATTATGTAACGTGTGACGACTTCGGGAGCCAATGGCCGAATAGATTTGTGCGGTCCTGTGGCGGTGCAATATGCCGAATCGCGTGAAACATTCGGCTTCAACAACCTTCCGTTCCCGTTCCCTCTCACCCTCCTTTCCTATCCTCATTTTCTCCCGTAATGCTCGCCGACGACGCGGGGAAGAGCGTTCCCAGCAACAGTGCAATCGAGAAACAAGAGGGTGGTCAGGATGAAGGCAATCTAGGGTCACGCAAGTGGTATCCGATCGTCCGTAGGAAGGCGCATGGCTTCTTCGGGTTCATCTTCTCTCATCGAATGATCCCACTATTAAAAGGTATTTTCACCTCCACTCATATCTCCAGACTCAGGCATTGGGACTCACTCCATCGTCGCAGGAACGCTTGCCTTCATGCTCGCGTTTGTGCTCGTGTTCTTACGCAAATTCGACGACCTATCCGCCATACCAGTAGCATATACTAGTATGATTATCGTCATCCTCGCAGGTGGACCTGGAAAAACCGTCGGTGCTTGCGTTCAAGGCGTTTTTCTCGGCCTCTCTGGTGTAGTCCTCGGATCTGGTTTCTTCGCCATATTAGCAAAGCTGGCAAACTTTCCTGTTGCCCAAGCAGTCGTCTTCGCTGTGATTGTCTATTGTGAGCCCTCCATTCTAATTTTATCCCCCTATCAGCGGAACCTCGCAACAAGCGCCGATCCACACAGCACATGCACCATCGTTAGCTTTTGGATTGCTATCTATCCTCAACTCGAGGTTGTCCACCAGTTGAATATCGATGACGTCATTTGCTTAATTTGAACATCGGTCAATAGGAAGCTCACCTACTTTCGTAGTGATGTCTCTTATCAAGGCCATTGGCATCCGTTGGTTTGGCTTCTCACTCCTTGCCATCCTTATGGCCTTTAACGGCATCTATACATCAATTCAGTTGGGCGGCGTCTTCTCACCCAAATATCTGGAAGAATATCTAATTGCATACCTCTGGGGTGGCGCAATTACGCTCGGTGTCAATATTCTCGTCTTCCCAATGTCGTCGGAGCGCGAGCTGCGTAAAACGCTCGTCATCTCTCTCGAACACATCAGTACATTTGCTGCCCTCATCGCCAAAGGGTACACCCTCACTAGTACTGAAGAAGAACGTGAAGCAAGAAAAGCGATGACACAAACGGTCAAGGCAGACTTCACCTTCCTCACGCAGAAGATTGAGGAAACATCCATAGAAATTAACTGGTCCAAGTTCTCGATGGAGGGTTAGCTACTTCTCCTCTTCTTTCCTCGAACTCACTCCGACCGCTTCCACAGACTACCAACTTTTCGTCGAGAAGGTCCGAGCGCTTCAGTCAAACCTTATTACTGTCCAAGTCAGCCTTGAACGTTTCGATGAACAAGATGTGGAAGTCATTCGGGATCTAGTTCTCCCTGCCACTCAGACCGCATTCAATCGCCTTCGTCGTGACGTCGACCTCACTATTCGGGATATCGGAGGTCAGCTAGGATGCAAACCGATGTTCATTCCCACTACGCAAACAGGGTATCTTGAGTTCCTTGCTCGAGAGCGTGAAGTTGCCAAATGCGCCAGGTCCAAGAGCACCGAGAGCAAAGATTCACGAGGGCCCCGGAAGGGGACTTTCACGTCCTTGGACTTGGACCATGGAATAGTACCGGATTTGGATGACGTTGCGAGGCGGTTGGCGATGGAAGCTGAGGCGGAAACTCCATCAAGAACAGCACCCGATACACCAGCTACGGGCACTCCGAAACGCACCCGCTCCCCATCTCGCGTTCGTACGGATACCGAGGGACCCACTGCGGTAGGAACGGCTGGTACGCACGCGAGTCTACCCAAGCAATCACCCGCAGAATCACCGATCTCTCCAAAGAAGAAACTTCCTATCGTTCCTATCCCCGACGCATGCAAGGAGAAGTACGGTACTCATGTACTGAAACAAGACTTTGAGGATTTCGAAACTGCGCAGAAAGATGTACTCCACACAATACTTACTTCGGTTGACCCTGGAGAAGGGGCCTTACGAATCCAAGAACCACTACCATCGGTCCAGCAACTCTATGGAGGTGATTACCTACGTGGGGATGTCGAGGAAGGTGACTACCCGATGGACTTGATTCGGCGGAGAATCAATCGGACCAGCACGAAGGCAACAAGTACTGCAGGGACTGTCGAGGAAGAGCATCAGGACGATGAGGGTGAAATCACACACAAGGACGAGGACTCGGAAGCGTACTCACCCGCTACAAAGAGGAACAGCAGTTTGGTTCGGGTATATTCGATGCTCTTTGCCATGGAGTACGTGGCCCTTCGTGCCTGCTGACTACTACTGATATGTATACCGTCTCTCAGTCACTTTGTCAGGGACTTGGTTGAGTTTCACCATTCTGTCGCGGCGGGGGGCGGAGTCCGGATGCGACGAGCAAAGTTCCATTTCCACATTTACGAGCTCCTTCACCGTCCACACCACAAGCATAAACCCAGAGATGCTGGTTTTGATCCGAAAAGTGGAGAGGCGGAGGAGGAAACCCGGGAGTTGTCGATCAAGGAGGCCCTGGCTATCTTAGAGAATAGGGAGTATAACCATGTAACGGAACGGCTTTGGGAGAAGGTGAACCGTTGCAAATCGGCGTTGCAGAGCGACAGAAGTGTCTTTGCGGCCAAGGCAGCTGCAGCTGCCACGGTGTTTGCTATATTGAGTAAGCCAATTCCGATGTCTCACAACCACTGACCCACTGGAACGATCCTCAGTTTTCGCCGAAACGACCCGTCAATGGTTCATCGATTACGGTATGACCTCGGGGCTGCTCACGGTTGTCGTCGCTCTCGCTCCGACCCTCGGTGGGCCATATGACTTGCCCATCCGGATCAGAAACTAACATAGAAATTTCAGGTCAAAGCCTGGTCACTTTCGTCTTCCAAATCTCAGGTGCAGGCATTGGTACACTGGTCGGCCTAGCTATCCTGGAAATGTTTCACAATGTCGGCGGATACACGTTCAACCCTTACGGTATTTGTGCCGTTCTTGCCGTCTACGCCTTACCTCTTCATTACCTGCTCTATGAATACCCGTCCTTCTTCGTTCTTAGCTTGCTCGCTCTCAACTCTGCGGGAGCGCAGATCATCTACCAACATATTTACGTGAACTACTATCACCGACAAGTCGACTCGCCGTTACTCCGGGCAGGCAAGGCAATGGCCGCTCTCTCAGTCGCTCTCGCCATCGTGCTTGTCTTCCAGTTATTCATCCTTAGGACCCCGGCGCGAAGAACATTAAGAAGGTCGATAGCGCATCTGACTTACTCTATGTTGGCATACAATACCATTTTGCAAGCATTCGTCCGATCTGGTGCATTTCAATTATTTCCTACACTTTGCGGCCCACAACTGACCTCGTGCTCTGTAGTCCTCCCTGCTAATCCCAACCACCGACCTTCTCAAGCAGCCGTCAAGCGTGTAGAACGCGAGCTTATTCATCGAGAGCGTAAGATGCAAGCGGAGATCATCGAGATCGCGCCGCTTATGGTGTAGGTTTCACCATCCTCAGTGTAATTGACCTTTCTCAAATCTTTCTCAAGTTTCGCCAAAGCAGAACCATCGTTTGGCCGTCCATTTCGAGCGGACATCTACAACCGAATCATTCACGCCAATCAGATCATGCTTGGCAAGTACCACCACGCTTGCGTTCCCTTCGGTTTGCCTTACCTCATTCGTATAGACCGCCTTAAAGAAGCGCGAGGGGCAATCGGTGTCGAGCCGTTCGATCCTTACGTCTTGGAGAATATGGTCGCAGTACTCTCACCTTATCGACGACGACACTCGCGCACTGCCAAGACTGGGTTGTACCTCTGTGCGGCGAGTCTTTTGAATAAGACGCCACTGCCTCACGATAGCGTCCTCGTGAACCATCTTTTGAATGATTTCACTCGTGAGCCCAACCCCCCCTTTGGGTACACGGACTCTAATGCCTGGCGTTGCCCCTAGACGATGCCCTTTTGCTATCAACCCGACTCGCTATCACAAATCCAGCAGGCGTTCGGAGTGGTACGTCCGCCGTTTATGACGGTTATTAGTACTAAGTGTTACGCAGACTCATTCACTCGCTACTGGTTTTACCTTCTATCTCTGGGCGGCATCCCAAAACAGCTCAAGGAAATCGAGCTGGCTTGTAAAGACCTATTCGGTGAACTAGAAGACGACCCCAAGCTTCAATAGACACTCTGGTCCCCTTTTCATTTCTGGGATGTAGGTTTCCATTACCCTTTACCATGTATTTGTTGGCTCGAATATTCTCCAGTCCCGTGCAGTCCCGTGCAGTCGGTTCATACAGTGCAATATGAATGTTATTTCATGTGCGTAGAGAGACTAGAGAGACTGGTGCCACCAGAATGACCCGAGAATGTTATCCGTTAAGTTAGAGGAATAAGATAGCCGTCCTTGCATCCATTGCCGCATACCTAGGCCCCTAGAGCTCTTCCGATACGATCTCCTACTGCATGTAGGCCTTCCTCTATGACCCGTATATCCTCCGTCATTTCCGCCAGCCGTGCCTCCATGGCTTCGGTTCGCCTTTTACACTGTTCTTCCAGCTCTGCGACTCCTTCCATATACTCGTCCTGGAGATCACGGGGTGAGTCGTTTGACTCCATTTCTTCGTCACTTTTCGCTATATCGATTACCTCTTCCGTTCGTATGTGTTGAATGTGTTGAATTTGACTGTCGTTCTGGCTCCGAGATCGATTCCGACCAGTAGTGTTGGGTTCAGAGAACGGGTTTAAGCTCGTTTCTGCAAACTGAGTGGCTTGAAAAGCTGGTAGAGGTGGTGCGAGCAGTGTTTGGTCCGGCTCTGGAGCACGCGCATGCCTTGCAAGAGGTCGTGGTGTGGCATCGTCATCACCATCATCATCACCCTCAAAGCCCATTGCAACAGGACCTCTCACCGCCTTCTCACCGCTCCTAAAAAGCCCCATAGGGTCGATTCGGTCGGTATTGCTCGTCTTGTTCCTCCGGAAAGAAATCGATCCCACTGACGGAACCCGGAGCATCGGAGTAAGAGAATTGCTGCGGTTGCCTGATTTCAAGCGTGCGGAACCACTCCCGGGTGCACCGCTCGAATACGGTCCTCTTGGTGTAGAGATAGCAGGGGTCGAGCCGCGTCGAGTTGACGTAGAGCCAGGCATTGGGCTCGGACTTGGAGGCTCACTCGCTGTATCCGTCGTTGCGCTCTCCGCACCAGTATCCTGCATTGGCTGAGATTCCGGGGTGTGCTTGCTTCCATCCGCGAAGTTGCTCCCAATAAGCCACGACCCAGACCCAGACCCCGGGCTTCCATTGCTCGTGTTTCGTCGTCGGGGCCCAGGATGACTGTAGCTTCGTTCTTTAATGAACACCCGCAAACCAGGGCGTTTTGCACTATGGTGAGGGCCAGCACTTGCATCTCTATTCCATACGTCTACTCCACTCTCCCCGCTTACGTTTTCAAAGTCCAGCTTGAGCTTTAACCTATGGTCGGTGCCACGCCTTCCTCCACCACCCGCATGCACCATGGGCCGTCCAACGCTCAGTTCGACAATCTTCTTGCGGGCACTCGCGCGCACGCAGTCTCCCATCGCTTTCAGCGCCTCGAGCTCGTCTAGCATGCGAGTTGTACCAACTTTGCGGGCACTACTGCCGACTGTACGGCGGATAGTGCTGGGTGGGACGATTCCGATGCCTGGGCCCGTGTCGAGGAAAGACGCCGCCCGCACGGGCGTTTCGAACGCCACTGCGGGGGCACGGTG
>Ga0307515_10019164_pt1 | contig 12336 bp, 6 predicted proteins | sample 17_EM_MG_FD_194513 | JGI IMG/M metagenome (GOLD analysis project Ga0307515, IMG submission 194513) | Populus trichocarpa ectomycorrhiza microbial communities from riparian zone in the Pacific Northwest, United States - 17_EM | ecosystem: Host-associated > Plants > Roots > Unclassified | place...
CATTAAAATCACTCTCAACATGCAGAAAGATCACTATCTTACAACCCTGCTCTCCTCCAATGCAGTTTTCTCCAGCACAAGACAGCATTAGACGCCCAATGGGTAGAGCAATACTACTAGCATTTCATCTGAGGCTCTGGATCAATAGAGATGCGATGGTGGTGAAAAATGCAATGGAGGCAAGGGATATTGCAATTTTCTCCAATACTTTGGATACTTCAGGAAACCTATTGCTAATTAACTGCGAAACAAGAAGAGAACAAAAGGTAAGTAGTATGGCTAAAGAAAGCAAGAAAAAGGGAACAGGGACTTTGGAATGTTGAGGTTTTTCGTATTGGAGAGCTATCTGAATTGCTGCTTCGAAACAGAATGCCATGATTATGTTAGGCCATTCTAGAGTGAACTGTTTAACAACGATCATATTGGTTTGTTGTGGATTGATGGCAGGGGAAGGTGTCAGTTGTGGTGGAGGTGGTGATTGTAGCTCTATTTCAATAGTAGAATGAGGTTGAGAAGCCTGTGATTGTTCTGTGTTGATGGCTGTGAAATGTGAGGATTGTGTTTCTTGGTTTTGAGATAATTCCTGATTATAAATGGTACCAGAGGGTTGTGCCAGCGATTCTGTTAACTGGGATTCAAGGTTTATGGAAAGAGAAGGAGGTGGTGTATGTGATGGTTGTAGTGCTTGAAGTGGTGGTTGCATCATTTCTGAGCTATGTTATGAAATGCTGAGGTTGGTTTTCTGGGTTTTGAGATCTGAGATCTTTGGGTAATGGTAAGAGGGGCTTGTGGATATAAGCGTATATATATAGATGTATATTCACGTTTCCACCAAGGTTTCTTAAAAATAATGTATTACTTTTCTTTTGTTCTGAAATAGCATCTTTTCCGCGTTCAACTTCAAATGGTGTGCTGGATTTGCCAAATTATAAAGTGGTCCACGTTCATTTAATTTTATCAAAATTTAATTTATTTTTTTTAATTTTATTCATTGATATTTTATTTTTTATATTTTTTTTATCAAATTTGATTCTCATTTTTTTAATTCATATTTATTTTTTAATAATTTTTTGATTAGATTTTATTTTTTAATTTGATCTCAAATCATTTGATTTTAATTTTTTTTTAAATTTGATCCTTATTTTTATGATTGCAATTCCTTTTATTTTGAGTTCTCTTCTTGATTCATTGTATTTTTTTTTACAATTTCATCCCTTATTTTTTAATTTTATTAAATTTTCATATCATATTTGATGCTTTTTTTTAATCATGCTTTTAAAATTCGGTCCGAGAGTCGACCCCCATCATGTCCCAATTCATGAGTTGAGCTGAATAACTGGGGTTAATCGGATTTTGTATTGTGAAGGAAGTAAAAATAATATTACTTTGATCAATCAAAGTAATGGAAAAAAATCAACCGATGTTGACATGATTTTTCCCTAGCTAATAACTTGATTTTTTATTCAACTAAAAAGCAAAAATGGTATTATTTTGATAAAAAAAATAATGGAGAAAAAAATTGAATCATGATCTTTTTTTTTATTGGTCTTTCTTTGTTTTGGATTCTTTTTTAGATTTTGTTTTCTAGTTTAATCCATTTCCATTTGATTTTGTTTTGTTTTTTATATTAAATATGGTATTCATTCTCTTGATTGTTGCTTTTTTAATCCTTTTTTGGGTTTTTTTTCAATTTTACCCCTCAACATTTTATTTTATTTTTTTTCAAAATTAGTTCTTATTTTTTTAATTGCTTTTTTTTTTATCATTTTATTAATTGGTTTTATTTTTCAATTTTATCCCTCCGAATTTTATTTCATTTTTTTTTATCTAATTTTGGTTCTTTCTTTTAATTGTTTTTTTTTATCATTTTATTTGTCAATTAAATTCCTCATTATTTTCTTTTATTTGTTTTTATACTAGATATAATTTTTATTGTTTTAATTACTATTTGTTTTCTTTCTAGATTTTGGATGGTTAAGAAGTCAAAAGGAAAAAGCTAGTTAAAGCGTCAGCTACTTATTTCGAGGACTCAATATGTTTACTCTTTTGGAAAACTTATTAATCATCCAATCGCCATCATCCAATGAAGTTATGGAAAAGCCAGAATTCCGAAACAGTTAAACTACTTGCCGCTTTGTTGCACTTCCCAATGATGTGTCGGGAATCAGTTAAACTTTTGGTTGATGCCAAAAAGATCTGACTAACACACCCCTCCCACAAAATCCTCTGTTAATTCTATAACTGCTCCAACCAATTTTTCTAATAAAATTTGTCCATTCTGTGAAAAATAATTATAAAAAACCTAAAGAGGCTTAGTTTTTCTTTATTCACAGAGAAATAAATTACTATGAATTATAACAGCATAAAGACAAAATTATTCTTGCTAAAAAAACTAGCTTAGCATGTAATTAGAATAAAATTGTCTTTTCCATAAGATACATTTATTATTATAAGAATAATTAGAGATATAGTAGTTTGTTTATTTTTTGCTATATTATAAATATTGATTTGCCTTTTAGACATAAATTTTTAACCCTATGGGTGGGTGGGGGATTCTTGTCTTTTCAAACAAAATTAAACAATGAAGTTATAGTTATCCGCTTGGGAGGGGAAAAAATATATGTATTGAAGGGCTTTTTTGTTCTTTTTTTTTTAAACAATAAAAATACAAAATTTTAACCTTTGAAAGGAGGATTCTTGTTCTTTTTTAAATTAAATTCTTTTCAATTTTTTCTTTTAATATTAAATTGATTGAGAATTATGTCATATACTCTTGTTGGTGCGACGTATGTCATCAATGCTAGAGCAGTTTATTGTTAGTGGGTTTTTTCTTCTTCTTTTCTCTCTTCTCTCCCACCAATTATAGGTTGGTCCTTTTTGTTATTGATATTTCATTTTTAGTTCTTATTCTTTTGATTTTTAATTTTTATTCTTAGCCTTTTTGTAAAAGTTTTATTGTTTTTAATTTCATAATTCAATCTCAATTTGTCTTCTATTATTTTTAAAAATTTGTTCCATATTCTTTTATTTCTATTTTTTATCATTTTGTAAAAATATTATTTATTTCAAATTTCATCCTTCAATCCTAATTTGTTATATATTATTTTTTTCCAATTGGGTCCTTATTCTTTCGATTTCTTTTTTTTCTTGACTCTTTTGTAAAAGTTTTATTGATCAATCCTAATTTTATTTGTCTTTTTTAAGTTATTTTTCTTTTCCATTTCACCCCCAAATAAAGAATTGTAGTTGCCCTTTAATTTATTTTTTATTTTGGTTTTTATTCTCGTTATTTTAATTGATATTTTTTATTTTGGATCTTCTTTTGTGATTGCTTTTTTTTTTTTATCATTTAGCGTTTGATTTGTTGAGGATTGAGTTTCAATATTTTTTTTATGGTGCTTCCAGTCAAATGACTTAATTCATGAATTTAAAAAGTTAACGAGGGTTGACATCCTTTTTTTATTTTTTTATTTTCATTATTCGACTTTAGTTTTTTTAAAAAAATTGGCTTTGTGGTTTTTTTGATTTATTTTTTATTAGGTTATCTTTTTCTTATAACATGATACACGAGTTTGATAGGTCAATGCTGACTTTACTTTTATTGCCAAGGTTATATGTTTATTATGCAACTCGGGCTAACTTGTATCAATTTTTTATCATATTTTTATCCCTTTATATTTAATTGGCTAAAAATTGAACATTATTTTTCTGCTCTTGGAATTTTTTTTTCCCAAGTTATCTTGGTCTCTCTTTTTTTAAAAAAAAATTTTAGCCCATTTATTATTGTTGCCTTTTTTTTTCCTTCTGATTAAAACAAAACAACTTATTTAAGGGGCTATAATCCGAGTAATTGAGTTCTTTTTTTATTTTAAACGTGATCGTGGAAACTAAACATTATCTTCTACAAGCGAGGCGTAGCACCTGCGGACATCCAGCACAGGCTATACAACATCTTGTAAGATCAAGTGTTCCGCTTTCAATGAGTTGGAACTAGTGGTATGAATGACTTTTGCATCTCCTTCAATAATCACAGTAGGAAAGCTAAGTTCATTTCCAGACACCACAGCTACAAACATCTTTGCCTATTTCTTGGAATCCATATGGAATCTCTCCGTTTTGGTTTCTGCTTATTGCCCCCGCAGCAGCCAGTGCTTTTGACAAAACCACCATCACAGACGATACTTTGCAAGTAACATTTCATATATTCAATTGTTTACATACATACTCTTCGTATAGTAGTACCCTCCAGAACTAATCTTTTCATTCGCAATTTAATCCCATTTTGTCATGAAAACTACGACTACAAACTTTTTAACCTTGACTACTAGACAAAATCTCAATCACTAGTCACTAAATTGATTCATTATTACTCCATTTTCTCTGTTTTACTTTCCTAATTCTATAACAGATCATGCTAAATGCATTCTGATAATAAACATTGCTTATCAGTGTTTTTTTCTTCCCCTTATTGATAAAGAAGATGGGATAAATATATTAGTTGTTAAAATCTTTTAAATAAAGGAACAAAATCGACAATTATTTGATCCTACAATGCTAAATTTGACCACGGGCATCCACGGGCATCCACGGGACAACAACATCTGACTGGCTATGGATGCCTCAAGTTTAGCTAGTCTCCCGCACTTGAATCAACGGCCTCAATCCTAACCTTTGCCCCGTGAATATCTTTCCTATGCGCAAAAGGAGCATCTTAAATGATGGTTGGTGTACTTTGTCTTTGTCATCTGGATTCTAGAGCTATTTTCTTGAGAGATAAAAAAAACATGTATGCGGGGATGACATACAGTCTTTGATCTAGCAGCTTCTCCAACAGTGTTTGCAGAACTCAAGCATTATGTTTCATTCTCAGAATAGCCCTCATATGATCTATTTCCAAAATCAACAGTCCTGATCCCAAAGATGTCAGCCTATTAGAAACCTCGCTCCAGATAGCCTTTTGATTGATGATTAACACCTACCAAGAACACAGTCAAAATTGTTGAGATTGCTACAGGACTGGAGCTGAACTTAGGCATGATTTATTGATCTCCTGTATCTTTACATTCCTTCCAGGATGTGAAGTGCATCCCCACCCAAATACATCCTGGATTTTTTCTTGTTAAACCTACCATCATCGCTTGCTGCATCCCATTCACTTAACCTGTTCGACCTGCAGCAGCATAAGTCTCATGAAGTATAGTACCCTCCATCTGGTTTTAACTCTAATAGCTTCTTCACAACCCTCTCCCCCATATACACATCGCCATGTTTTCTACAGGCTGCAAGCAAAACTCCCCAAACAACGTCATTGCTTGGTAATGGCATGCTGGTAATTAATTCAAATGCCTCCTCTAACCACCCTGCTTGACCTAACATATTTACCACGCAACCGTAATGTTCAATCCTTGCCTCAATTCCATGGTCTCTCTGCATACTCTCAAAAAGCCTGTACCCTTCATCTACCAACCCCACATGTGCGTATGCAGTTAAAACAGCTAAGAAAGTAACCCCATCAGGTGCAACCCCGTAATTAAACATGCGACTAAATAACCCGAATGCATCTTCTGGGTTCCTGTTGTTAGCACATGCAGAAATCATTGAATTCCATGTAACCAGACTCTTCCTGCTCATGCTATTGAACACCTGCCACGCTCTATCCATACATCCACACTTTGCATACATATCGATCAATGCATTACAAAGTGAAACCATCCATCGAAACCCATTCTCATCAATATAAGAATGCACACTATACCCCATTTGCAAATCACCCAAATTAGTGCATGCTGAAATCACACTAACAAGAGTGACCTCATCTGGTCTCACTCCTTTATCTAGCATAGTCACATACAACTCTAATGCCTCCCTCGAATACTTAGCTTGCGAATACGCAGAAACCATAGTTGTCCAAGAAACAACATCCCTCTCTGGCATCTGATCAAAAACCCATCTTGCACGCTCTAATTCCCCAGCCCTTACATGAGCTAAAACCAAACCCGACCACGAGACAACGTCCACTCCCACCGTCTCATCAAACACTCTCCAGGCTACCACGGGATTCCCCCTCGCCGCATACAAATGTATCAACGCATTTCGAACAAACAAATGCGAAGAAAACCCAAGCTTTAGCACGGCCCCGTGTATCTCATCGCACTCTACGACCAATGGGAGGTTACGATTTATGTTCACTCTCACTCTTGACCGCGCTTTTATCAAGAAATTGAAAGTGAATTCATCTGGGTCTACACAATTTTGCCTCATCTGATTAACTAAATGCAAGGAATAAGAAGGGATAGAGCTTTTAGCGTAGCCACGAATGAGGGTGTTATAGAAGAAAGTATTTGGATGGGGCAATTGATCAAACAGACGCTGAGCGTAGGCTAAATCACCGGAAGGTGAAACCGCGGCAAAGCGAAGCATCTTGGCAAGGATAATAGAGTGGTCGTGGAGGCCTGTTAGTAAGGAATGGGCGTGGATCTGCTTGAGGCGGGACATAGAGTTGCAAGCCTCTGCCATGGAAATAAGAGTGGACGCCAGGCTGAGTATTGGCTTGCATTGTTGGTTGTTTGGCGGGTGCATTTAGGTGGCTTGCTATAAGCTGAATTTTGAAAGTTTGCGTGGGAGTAAAAGCTTTATATATATATATATATATATAACATTGATCTATTTTTGAAGTCATCTTTGCGATGGTTCAGGGGAAGTATGGTATGCGGAGGTCTCTCCATGTGTTTTAAGTTTATTTATTTTCATGTTTATAAAATATTTTTGTATTTATTTATTATTGTAATAATAATTATTTTTAAAAAATTATTTTTTATATTAATATATTAAAACCGATCTAAAAACATAAAAAAAAATTAATTTAAAATAAACAATAAAAAATTTTAATTTTTTTTTAACTATTTTTAAAATACAAAAACAAACAAGCTCTATCATAAATTAAAAACATTATCGAATAAAACTTGTTTCAATAAAAAAAAAAACTAAATTTATAATTTAACTACTAAATAATAAATTCCTAAATTAAAATCCAGAATAATAACACTATTAAAACTCCTAAATAAATAAAAACGAGTTCTCATTGTTGTCGTTCATTCTCTATCAGTCAGAGGAGATCCCATATTCAAATCCTCCCTCCAACGCTAAAGAAAATGCTGCAACTCAAGTAGATAAACTTGGGAGCTCCTTCAATTCAACTACAGCACTGGTTTTCAACTAATTAAAATTAAAAAAAAATGCCGAAAATGAGATAGAGGTTATACTTTCTATTGTCAACATCTCTCAGCACTAAGAACTGCATGGAATCAACAAATTTGTTAGTGATGCCAGTCCTTGAAGTTTAAGATTGAGGATACAAAATGTTAATGGTTAACTGCTGAGAATAAATGGTTTGAGATATAAGAGAACCGGATGCTTAAAAAAGCAAAACTACAGCAGCTTCTTCCTCTCAAAATGTGACTTCAGATGCCAGAGCTGTAAACCCGCCACAGATAAGCAAACCACAAGTGAAAGGAAACTAAGGCCAGCCATTTTGGAGTTTGTTGATTGATTAAGTTGTTGCATTTCTTCCTCCCTGGATCACCAACAGGGAAAAGGAAAAGGCGAACATGAAATTTAGAGCAAAAGTAATGCTTCTCTGTCAAATTAATAGCAAAAGAAAGAAGAAAAGCTAAGGAAAACTCTAAGATAATAACGCACAAGGACTTCGTTTTCATGAAAACAGAGTAAATAAAAAGTTTTCTTTTCGGTATCTGAGGTTTATTAATTTAACCAAAGATTTATTTGGACTCTCTCATTGGAAAACTGACAGCATCGACCATGTAGCAGCAACATATTGAAAAACAATATCAGTGACAACAAACTAGAAAGAGTGTTGAAATGCATGGTATCATGAACAACCAGTACCACTCACCAACCTATCCAGACACGATATGAAGGCTTGGCTTAATAAAGTAATGGCGTTCATACCTCACACGAAGATGAAACATCTCTTCATTAATAGATGTGACAGTATCCAGTAATTTCTTCAACTCAATTTCCATAACCTAGAACAAGAGAAATCATGCATCAACCAAACATATTTAACAGGAATACACAATCAAATATAGTTGAATCCACTACTAAGGGTAGCTCCCATAGGATGCCCAAGGATAGAAATAACATTTTACGAATGGAGTTCCCACCGCCAATGGAAGATTAGAATATTCTATACAAAAACTAAGCCAGTTATTCACAAAGTACATTCTTAGCAATAGCATACATTCGACATCCTGAGAAGATAACATTTGTAACAGAATTAAAAATCCCCTTGTGATTTAAATGCAAAACTGGGCATCAGAGGATAGACCCATGGCTTTTAGTATATTCCTTTTTGCATGTACTTGTTATTTCATGTCACTACCTTTTGATTGATGGTTCATCATCCTAACAACAATTAGACACTCAAATTCTTTGGCCCCAAAAAACTTGATCACTTATCGACAGTGCCATTAAAGTCAAAGAACCCCCTTCAAAAGTAAAAAAATAACTCCAGAACATAACCCAGAGCAGACAAAACTGTTTATTCCTATCAGTTATGGTTGGAAGATAACGTGAGTAGAAGGTACTTGAAGGATTCCTTGAAGCATCAATTAAATAAGACACCAACCTCTTAACCCTTTTTCAGTGCCTTTATATCTAAATTGTTGATCCTCCCCTTCCATACTCATCCCTTTCAATGAATGATAATACCACTACCATACCAACACTTGCCGAATGATCTCAATTTAAAATGTCCTCCCCATGCTCAATTCACCCAGGTCTAACTAAGAACCCAGCTCGTATAGCAGATAATGCTCGCAAATGCATGATCATGCTATACTGTCCATTACAGTTGTAGAAGATAAAAATGAGCAGTGCATGTAATAAAATAATTTTACCAAAAATACCATCAATAATGAATCAACAAATTCAAAAGAGCTGTACAAAAATGAAATTTTGTCACCAAAACCACCCAAAAACAGCAGTATTCATTCAGTAAAGCAAAAAACATTTCAGGAGCAATATACAGGAGTAAACTTTATGAATAAATTATCATAAAATGTCAAATTAAACAGAAAATACAGGCCAAAACATTCACTTACTTCAACTTGTTCCTTCTTAGCAATCTTAGACCAATCCTTAGCAGCAACACCAGTTTTCCATTCAAATTCAATAGCTACAGTGGTTTCTGGTTTGTGATCAGGGGCCGTAAAGCAAGTAGTGTAATCACCAGCCTCAGCTGCAGTAAATGCAAAATTACCTGAATCCACCTGATCCCCATGGTGATAATTGTTCCCATATGGCGATGTCACCTGTATCACCCCCACCATTACCATCGCCAAATTTGACGCCAAAAATCACAATAAAAAACCAAAAACAATCATTATTTATTACTTGGTTAGCATTGCACTAATGTCCCCAACAAATCTAATGGCAATTTCTCCACGATAAGATACCTTTCTAATATAAAAAAGTTTGATTTTTTAAATTTATTTTTATAATAATACATAGACACAAACCCAGATATGCAATTACAGATACAAACCCAGATATGAACAAAAAATGCAAATATGTATAAATTTAACAGAACATTTTTATTTTTTTTTGTAAATGGGTTTAAGAGAGTGGAATTGAGAGATTACCCTGACATTAAGCTTGTGGGTATCAGGGAGAGGATAACCCTCATTAGGATTGACAACATTATACTTTCCAACAGTAATTGCGCTGTTATTTATATCCTCTGATACGCATTTTGTGTGTCCTGATTGCAGATCAAACCTCATCGATTCTGCAATTATCAAAAACAACCCAAGAGTTGTTATCATTAAGAGATTTGATTTTGACATTTTTCTTTTCAAAGAAGCAAAAGGGAGCTCGAGTTTTGGATTTTGAGGTGTTTCCAGGTTTTTTATTTAAGCTTTGAAAGAATTGGACATCTGTTTGTTTTTGTCATTTTGAGGGTCTTGTCTGGGAAATGTAATGCCCGGAATCCGGATTCGGCTTCTCAAAGTCTCTTCCGACGTTATTTCAATTTCTTATTATTGTCCACCATAAAAAAAGAGAGCATAAAGTCATAAAACTATATTATGCTAGCATTCATGTGTACTCTACATTAATAATTGTGTTACTTTAAATTGAGGATAAGTTTATTTTTAATTGTTTATTTTTAATGATGATATTGTATATTTAAGTTATTTCAAAGTAAGGAAAAAAAACTTTGTATTTCTTTACTCCAAATTAATTAAGCCTTTTAAAATTCTCATTGAGTCCTTACTCATCCAAATTTGTATTTCTTTACTCCAAATTAATTATTCTCACTAATAGGGTCTTTTGTTATTCAGAATTAAGTCGCTAATTTGCAATTCTTGTATATTGTGGTCCTCTGACTTTTCCACCTGTCATTTTGGTTCCTCATAAAAAACTTAGGCAATCTTCTAGGCTTTCTTCGTGTGTATCATCTTTGCATATTTTGGATTTTTTTTCTATTTTTTCCTTTTCTTTTCTTGATTTTTTTGTGGGTTAAAATGGATAAAAATAAATGCCTCCTCTTTACAATGCTTACAAAACAAAAATCTCATCAAGGTTTTGCATAGTGATCTTGTAAATAAAAAGTGTTTGTTCGACTTGCTGGATGATCCACCCATCCAAAGACTTTACATATTTTTAAAGAAAATTGTCTCATTATCACTAGTGACCTACCTTTCAAAAAAATTGGTCAATTCTTTTGGGTGACTTTTTTTTTTAAATTCCAAAAAGAATTTCAGCAAGCGTCCATGCTTTTCTAAAATTGGTCTATTTTCACAAGCAATTACAATTATACCCCTTACTGCCCTTTTTAGGTGTGTTGGTGGGAGACCGATGGCATTGTAAAGACTCTACTCTATGGAAATGAGGGTGTCATTTTCTTGCTTCTTCTACCCTTATATATTTTTTCATTGCATGTTTTACCCTAAAGAGAGTTCTATTAGGGATAATATACTAGTGATAGATAGATCGTCGTTTAGAGCGCCTTGTGAGAATGATGAGAGTAACTCCTTCTTAGTATAGGAGTGCAAGCATCTTTATGCCTACTTTCTTGTATGTCATTATGCTTTTTCTCTTTAATAAAGAAGAGTTGTATTTGTGCATTTAGTGGCGAGTGCATGAGAGCTTATTTTTATGTATAAGAAAGAATGTAAAGATTTATTTGCATAGTTATGATATCATCATTGAGCATCTACACTTGATGGGAGGGTTGTTAGAGACCTAAAAGAGCTAAATTCATACAGTAGGCAAATTAGTTACCTTTTTTTTTCCTAGAGTATCATCATACATGATGAAATGAGAATGAACTGGTTTATATATATATAAAAACAAGTCTATATGTCTTGGCTCAAGATCGCAACCCATGAAAAACCTAATTTTTGTGTGAGGTTTTTTCATAACTTCATTAATGGCCTTTTTTATGGGATCCTAAAAAAACAAATCTTTCATGGAACAAGGGACTCTCCAATGCTTAAATTAATAAATGTAAAAGAAGAATTAATATAAGAGATAAATGAGAGAAATTATATGTGTAGAGAGAAATATGTAATGTATTTGTAATGTTGAAATCATAGCTAGAACATCTTATGTTTACCTAATGATTAAAAATATTTATAGACCTTAATCATATTATCTCACCTCAAAACATGAAAAGTTATGCAATAATTGATTGGTGAAAAGATTAATGTAAAATGTTGGTTAAAGTGTCTGCTCAATTATTGTTGGTGAAGAATTTGACGATTGCTAATGCTATATTGACAAGAAAGAAGGCGCATGTTTCACACAGAATATACTGCAAAAAATATGATGGTGTTTGCAATGTGTCGTTGGTTAGAAGTGGTGCCAACCCTGCATAAAAGGGCAAACTTGCAAATAATTTGTGACTAAAGCTTAGAAAACTTTTGTATGCGTGGATGGTGTGCGATGCCACGTTTTGCTTCTCGAAACTCAAAAATATATCTAGGTGTGAGCCTGAGTTTGGTTTGTAGATTGTCAATTCCGTTTCGGTAGGTGTTTTGTTTTCTCAATTGGAATGGAATATTTCAGTTTCGAAGTGTTTCGGCGTGTCGTTTCGGGGTTGTACTGTTCATATATATATATAATCAATAAATATAATTCAAATTCAAGATAAATTAATTATAAATTATGCAATACAAACACAATGTCAAACAAATATAATTTTAAAATTTAAAATATTTCTAAATAGTCAAGATTAAATAGATCTTTAACTTAAAGTAATTCAACTTAAACAAAATATCAAAATCTTATGAAAGTAAAATGTTTTAACACAAA
>Ga0307515_10019165_pt1 | contig 12336 bp, 11 predicted proteins | sample 17_EM_MG_FD_194513 | JGI IMG/M metagenome (GOLD analysis project Ga0307515, IMG submission 194513) | Populus trichocarpa ectomycorrhiza microbial communities from riparian zone in the Pacific Northwest, United States - 17_EM | ecosystem: Host-associated > Plants > Roots > Unclassified | place...
CCAAAACCCACGGAGACATCACATGCACAACAACACGCTGCAACCCGCGTTCCTGAAATCGCTCATGACCGCCGGAGCGAACCTCGAACTCCAGTACGCGGATCTCGCGCCTCATGCCAGCGAAAGGCTGGCTGCCGCGTTGGAGCTTGCGAAGCACGCCAAGGAAATTCAGCGTCAGCTCAAGTTCATTGCGATCAGTGCCAGCACGTCGGGCATCAAGCACCTGGCCGAGGAGGGTGAGGGCTACGTCACCTTCTCTCTCGTGTCCTGAGCCAAGCTGCGTGCGTGCCAGGCACGCCATGTCGATTTGACGTCCCGTCGTTCGTCGAGGGGATACGAGGCGCCCTCAGGCGGGCGCCCGGCCGGTCAACTTAACAGGAGTGAAGACATGTCATACATCGACGGTTTCGTGATCGCGGTTCCCACTGCCAACAAGCAGAAGTTCATCGAGCATGCGCGCCATTTCGACGCGATGTTCATCGAACTGGGCGCAATCCGTGTGATCGAAAGTTGGGGCGACGACGTCCCCGACGGCAAGGTCACCGATTTCCGCCGCGCAGTCCAGGCCACGGCCGAGGAGACGGTGGCCTTTTCCTGGGTCGAATGGCCCGATAAGGCCACGCGCGACGCAGGCATGAAGAAGATGATGGAAGACCCGCGCATGGATCCATCCACACCCGGCAACCCGCCCATGCCTTTCGACGGCAAACGCATGATCTTCGGCGGCTTCGAACAGGTGGTCGAAGTAAAGGCTTGAGCGGCGGGGGCACGCCGCCCCCGGACGTGTCAGGCGCGATCAAGCATCGACTCCATCGCTCAGTCGCCAGGCGATGCCGGTCAGTGGCGTGGCGGCCGTCACCCGCGCCGGGCTGTCGCGCCGGACGCGGAACCAGGCGGCGTACAGCGCCGGTACGAAAACGAGGGTCAGCGCCGTGGCCACGACCAGGCCGCCCATGATCGAGATGGCCATCGGCCCCCAGAACACGCTGTGGGTGAGCGGGATCATGGCCAGCACCGCAGCTGCGGCCGTCAGCACGACGGGGCGCGAGCGCCGCACCGTGGCATCGACGATCGCCATCCATGGCGCAACGCCGCGCGCGATGTCCTGGTCGATCTGGTCGACGAGGATGATGGAGTTGCGCATGATCATGCCGCCCAGCGCAATCACGCCCAGCAGCGCGACGAAGCCGAACGGCGCGTGGAACAGCAGCAGTGCCGGCACCACGCCGATCAGCGCCAGCGGTGCCGTCATGAACACCATGAACAGCCGCGAGAAACTTTGCAGCTGGATCATCAGCAGCGTCAGCATCACCGCGAACATTGCCGGGAACACCGCGAACAGCGCCTTGTTGGCCTTGTCGCTCTCCTCGATCGCGCCGCCTTCCTCGATGCGGTAGCCCGCGGGCAGGCTGTCGATGATGGGCTGCAGCGAGGGCCGGATCTGCGCCGTGGCGTAGGGGCCCTGCACACCGTCGACAACGTCGCTGCGCACGGTCAGCGCCATGTCGCGGTTGCGCCGCCACAGCACCGGCTCCTCGAAACCCGGCTCGACTCGCGCCACCTGGGACAGCGGCACGTTGACGCCGCTGCGCGTGAACAGTTGCAGGTCGCCGAGCTGGCCAATCTTCTTGCGCTCCTCGGGCGTCGCCCGCACGACCACGTCGACGAGTTCCTCGCCGCGGCGGATCTGCGTCACCGGCGCACCGTCCAGTGTCGTTTGCACCAGGCCCTGGATGTCGGCGCTGGACAGGCCGAGCAGCCGCGCCTTGTCCTGATCGACGTGAACCTGCACCGAGCGAACCTGCTCGTTCCAGTCCAGTTGCGTGTCGCGCACCAGCGGGTTCTGGCGCACCGCGTCGCGCACCCGGTAGGCGATCTCGCGCACCTGCGCCTTGTCCGGGCCGATCACGCGGAACTGCACCGGAAAGCCCACCGGCGGCCCGAACTCGAGACGCGTCACGCGCGCGTTGACGTCGGGCAGGACTTCATCCTTGGCGAAAAGGTCCATGAGCCGAGCGCGCACGCGTTCCCGCTGTTCGGCACCCGCCGTCTTGACGACGATCTGCGCGAACCCCGGGTTCGGCAGCTCCGGCTGGATCGACAGATAGAAGCGCGGCGTGCCGGCGCCGGTGTAGGCGGTGAAGAACTCGATGTCCGGGTCCTTCGCCAGGCGCGCCTCAAGCAGCTTCACTTGGGCGGAGGTGGCGGCGAACGACGCGCCTTCGCGCAGCCGCAGTTCCACCAGCAGTTCCGGCCGCGACGCGGTCGGGAAGAATTGTTGCTGCACCATCAGCATGCCGGCGCCAGCGAGCGCAAAGATCAGCACCGTGATGCCCAGCACCCAGGCCCGGCGCCGCACGGCCCAGTCGACGATGCCGCGCAGCCAGCGGTAGACGGGTCGGTCGTAGGGATCGTGGTGCGCACCAGCCGCCGCGAGGTTCTTTGGCAACAGCAGCACGCCGAGGTAGGGCGTGAACAACACGGCGACCACCCACGACAGGATCAGCGCCGCGCCGACGACCCAGAAGATGCCGCCCGCGTACTGGCCGGCGATCGACTTCGCGAAGCCCACCGGCATGAAGCCGGCGGCCGTGACCAGCGTGCCGGTCAGCATCGGAAACGCGGTGGACGTGTAGGCGTAGGTGGCAGCGCGCATGCGGTCCCAACCTTCCTCCAGCTTCACCACCATCATCTCCACGGCGATGATGGCGTCGTCGACCAGCAGGCCCAGCGCGATGATCAACGCGCCCAGCGAGATGCGGTCCAGCGCCCAGCCGGCGGCGTACATGACGGCCGCCACCAGCCCGAGCACCAGCGGCACCGACGCGGCCACCACGATGCCGGTGCGCCAGCCCAGGAACAGGAAGGACACGGCCAGCACGATGGCCAGTGCCTCCAGGAAAGAACGCTCGAACTCCCAGACTGACTCCGCCACCACCCGCGGCTGATCCGCGTACTGCTGGATCTGCACGCCCGCCGGCAGCTCCTGCCGCACCTGCGCCAGCCGTTCGTCGAGCGCGCGCCCGAAGTCCAGCACGTTGCCGTTGGCCTGCATGGTCACGCCGATGGCCAGCACCGGCACGCCGTTGTGTCGGATGGTCATGCTCGGCGGATCTTCATAGCCGGTGCGCACGGTCGCGATGTCGGCCAGCCGCAGCAATTGGCCGCCCACCTCCAACGTCACGTTGGCGACGTCCGCCGCGTTGCGCAAGCCGCCGTCCACCCGCACCTGCACGCGGTCGTGAGTGGTATCGGCCGAGCCCGCCGGGGCCACCAGGTTCTGCCGCGCCAGCGCGTCGAACACGGCGGTCGGGGTGATACCCATCGCCGCCAGCCGCCGCGTCGAGATTTCAACGAACACGCGCTCGGCCTGCTTGCCCAGCACGTCGACCTTGCCGGCGCCGGCCACACTCTGGATGCGCCGCTTCACGTCTTCGGTGACCGTCAGCAGCTCGGCCATCGCCAGCTCGGGCGCGCTCACCGCGTAGAGCACGCTGTAGCGATCGTTGTACTCGTCGTTGAAGAACGGCCCGCGCACGCCTTCGGGGAACTCCTGGCGCACGTCGCCGATCTTCTTGCGCACCTGGTACCAGGCGTTCTCCAGCTCCGCCTTGCTGCTGCCGCCCTTCATCCACAGCGTGATTCCGCCATAGCCCTGGCGCGCGAAGCTGCGCACGTAGTCGAAATGGTCCAGCTCCTGCAGCCGGCGCTCGATGCGGTTGAGCACCTCGTCCTGCACCTCCTGCGCGGTGGCGCCGGGCCATACGACGATGGCCGTCATCGTCGGTACGTCGAAGTTGGGGTCCTCCAGGCGGCCCAGCCGGCTGAAGGAAAAGCCGCCAACGATGAGCGTCGCGATGATGAGGAACAGCACCATAGGCCGGTGCGTGACGGCCCATTCCGACGGGTTGAAGCGGCTCATGAACCGCTCCTGGTGACTGCGGCCGCACCGGCTTCAGCCGTGCGCTCGACGGCGCGCACGGTGATGCCGGCATCGAGCTTCTGCGCGCCGACGCTGACCACCCGGCTGCCGGCGGCCAGGCCCGTGATGCGCACCGAGGTGTCGTCGATGCCCACCACCTGCACGGGTGTGAACACCAGGCCGGAGCCCTTGGCGTTGAGCACCCAGACCCCGGCGGACGCGCTGGCCTTCACCAGCGCGGTGACCGGCACCGTGGCGGTCGCCGGCCCGCTGGGAGGCCCCGACAGGTTCAGCTGCATGGTGCTGCCCAGTGGCAGCGCGCCGACCTGCGCGCGCGATTCCGGGGCGGCTGCGTAGCGCACGCGGAAGGTCCGGCCCTGCGCGCTGGCCAGCGGCGAAAGCTCGCGCAGCACCAGCGGGAGCGGTGACTTGGCGTCCTGCCAGGGCGTGGCCGTGGCGGTGAGCGTGCGCACCCGGCCGACCCAAGCCTCGGGCAGTTCGGCAACGATCTCGCGTTCGCCGTCGCGAGCCAGCGACAGCACCGGCTGGCCCTCTGCCACCACCTGACCGCGCTCGAAGCGCAGCGCGGTGACCACGCCAGCATAGGGTGCCACCAGCGTCGCGTAGCCCTCGCGACTGCCTGCCAGGTCGAGCTGGCGGCGCGCCTGTTCGAGCCGGGCGGCGGCGGCGTCGGCACGCGCCTTCTGGCGCTCGTGGTCGGCGGCGCCCACCGAACCATCGGCCAACAGGCGGCGCAGGCGCGCTTCGTCGGACGCGGCCTGCTGCGCATCCACCGAAGCGGCCTGGACCTGGTTGGCCGCGGCACTCACGGCCAGTTGATAGTCGCCCGGGTCCAGTCGCGCCAGCGCCTGGCCGGCCTTCACGGTGTCGCCCACCTCGACGAGACGATCCACCACCTTGCCGCCGGTGCGAAAACCCAGCTCCGTCTCGACCCTGGCTCGGACCACGGCGGTGAAGCTGCGCGTTTGCGCCGACACGGCGGGGGTCACGGTGGTCACGAAGACCGGCTTGACGGCGGCGACCGGCGCGGGCGGGCCGCTGCAGGCGACCAGGGCCAGGAGGGAGATGGCGAAGAAAGTTCTGTTCACTGGAATGCCCTCTCGGCACGGGAAGTCATGGGCGCTGCCGCGCGGGGCGAGGCGAGGCGAGGCGAGACCGCCACGAACTCGCCACCGAGGGCCTTGTAGAGCTGCACGTCGGCCAGCACCTGCTGCAGGCGGCTGTCCGCCAGCGTGAGTTCGCTGGACAGCACGGATCGCTGCACGTCCAGCAGCACCAGCAGGTCGATCTGTCCTTCACGCTGCAGCGATTGCGCGCGCTGCAGCGAGCGGCGGCGATGTTCGACCGTGCTGGCCAGCGCAGCGGCGCGCTCGGCCTCCTGGGTGCGCACCAGCAGGCTGTCCTCGACCTCCTGCACGGCGACCAGCACCGCCTTCTGCCAGACCAGCAGCGCCTCGTCGGCCCGCGCCGACTGCGCGCGGATGCCCGAATCGATGCGACCGGCGTTGAAGACCGGCATGGCAAAGGCCAGCGCGACATTCGAGAAATGCACCGGTGCGAGATCGAGTGCATTCAGCCGCAGGTCCTGGCGGCCGAACAAGGCACTCAGAAAAATCTTGGGCCAGTACTGGGCTCTCGCCTCGGCGCCGCGCAGCGTCTCGGCCGCAACGCGTGACTCGGCAGCGATCAAGTCGGGCCGGCGCCGCAGCAATTCGCTGGGCTGGCCGGTGCTGATCTCGCGCGCGGCAGGCCAGGCAAAGCCCGCGTTCTCGTCAACGACGCGGGCCGACGGGTTGCGGCCCAGCAGCACGGCCAACCGCGTCTGCGAGGTGCCCGCCAGCGTCCGCAACGGCGGCACTTGCGCGTCGAGCGCCCCGGCTTCGGCGCGTGCGCGATCCAGGTCGAAGGCACTGGCCTCGCCTTCGCGCAGGCGGCTGGCGACGCGGGTCGCCGTTTCGCGCTGGGCCGCCGCGAGCGCCTGCACGATGCGCAGACGCTCCTCGGCGCTGCGCAGCACGAAGTACTGCCGCGCCACCTCGCTGGCCACCAGCAGCCGTGCGCCCTGGACGCCGGCCGCTGCTGCGGCCGCATCGGCCTGCGCCGCGTCGCGCGCCGCACGCACGCCGCCGGCCAGGTCGATCTCCCAGGCCACGTCGACACCGGCGCGCAGCGCACGCGTGTCGGGCATGCCTTGCTTGACGGCGTCGGGCAGCCCGCTGCCGCTGCGCGAAGCAGAGGCCTGCACGCCCACCGTAGGCCACAGGCGAGAGGCCTCGGCATCGCGGCCGGCGCGAGCCTGGGCAACGCGTTGCAGCGCGATCGCCACATCCTGGTTGGCAGACAAGGACGCTTCGATCAGGGCTGTCAGCACCGGATCGCCGTAGCCAGCCCACCAGGCGCCATCGAAGGCCTGGGCGGCAGCTGCCGACCCGGCCTGCGCGAATGCGGCGGACAGCGGTACTGACGGCGAAGGCGGCTGCACGGGCGGTGCCGAACAGGCCGACAGTAGCGCCAGCGCTGCGGCGGCCGACACGAGGCGGGCCGATCGGGCGCCGGGTTGGCGATCGCGATCCGGGGCGGGTTGTGTGAAAGGCTTCATATACTGGACTCACTAGTCCAATAAGTTTAATGGCATATATTGGACTGTCAAGTACAGGAATCCGCCGATGCCCGAAAACGAGAAGCCAGTCGAGTCCCCACCGCGTCGCGGCCGGCCGCGCGACCCAGAGCGCCTGCGGCGCATCGTGGAAGCGGCGCACAGGCACTTCAATGCGCACGGACTGGAGCGGGCCAGCGTCGATGCCATTGCCGCCGAAGCCGGTGTCTCGAAGATGACCATCTACAGCCACTTCGTGTCGAAGGAAGGTCTGTTCGAGGCGGTGATTCGCGATCGCACCGACCGCGTGATGGGCGGGGTCGCTGGCGTCGAAGCGCTGGACCCGACGCAGCCTCAGAAAGCTCTGCTGGCCGTCGGAGAGCAGTTCCTGGCGCTGGCGCGCGAGGAGGGCGTGCTGGGCCAGTTTCGCTTGATCTATGGCGCCGCCGCGGTGCAGCGCGAGGCCTGCCTGGCCTTTTACAGGCAGGGGGCTGACCGGCTGATCAGCGACCTGGCGGCCTATCTGCGCCGCGCCGATGCGCAGGGCGCGCTGAACATACGGCACGCGCGTCAGGCGGCGGACCTGTTCCTGTCAATGTTCCTTGGCGACGGCCACATCCGCGGCTTGATGATGCTCGACATGCCCGACGCGCGGGAAGACAGGGCACTGCTGCGGGAGGCGGTGCGGGTGTTCATGGCGGCCTATGCGAAAGCGCCTTGACGCGAAACGTGGGAGTCGTCATGGCCTGACCCGCGGCATCGCGGATGGACCATCGCGGGCTCTCCTGAAGGAGTACCTGAATGACCGCTCTCTCCTCGCCGCCGGTCCAGATGGGCCGCGAGCTACCGGCCGCAAGGTCCGCGCCACTCCCGGCTAGTTAGTACCAGTACACCGGATACACGCGCCGGCAGGCCCGGTGATACAGCACCGCCACAGCCACCATCGCCAGCGCGCCGAACAGCGTCGGGAAGAACAGAAAGCTGAGCTTGGGCGCGACGAGGAAGACGATGACGGGGTTGGAGCCGGCCGGCGGGTGCATGCAGCGCGTCAACATCATCAGCGCACAGGACACCCCCGCCGCCAGTGCGAGCGCCCACCACGCGGGGCCGAACAGGGCCAGCGCCGCCAGGCCAACGGCCGTGCAGATGAAATGACCACCGACGACGCTGCGCGGCTGGGAGAAATGGATCTCGGGGAAGGTGAACACCATCACCGCGCTGGAGCCGAACGAGCCCAGCGCCAGCAGCACGCCGAGGTTGAATGAGCTGAAGGCCAGCACGCCGATGACGAGGAAGACGCCCGCGCAGGCGATGGCGCCGCGCTGCAACGTGAAGCGCGGCGGCCCTTCGCGGCGGGTGGCCCTGGCCGCTTCGGCCTGCAGTTCATGCCAGTGAGGCGTCAGCTCCGGCACAGCGGGCTGAGATGACCGGGCGACGCTGCCCGGCGCGGTGTCGTTCATGGATGCCCTCGGCGGCGCAGAAACGAAAAGAGGGGTGAGCCACTTTGGCTTACCCCTGAAGGGCCGTCGAACACCCCGGACGACGGCACAAAGAGACTGGAATCAGCTTCGCAAGTTTCAGGCCGGGGCGCCGGCGGCCGCGCTGCCGGGCACGGCGCCCAACTCACCCGATGCCCGCGCCTTGCGTCCGTAGAACAGCTCGAACAGCGGCGTGGCCATCATGGTGGTCACCACGGCCATCAGCACCAGCATCGAGAACAGCGCCGGGCCGATGATGCCCTTCTGCAGGCCGATGTTGATGATGATGAGTTCCATCAGGCCGCGGGAGTTCATCAGCGCGCCGATGCCCAGGGCCGTGCGGTTGTCTTCACCCGCCAGGCGGGCCGCCACATAGCAGGCACCGAACTTGGCCAGCACCGAGGCCACGAGCACGCCCAGGGCGATCAGGAACAGGTCCAGGGAATTGATCATGTCCAGGCGCGTGTTCAGGCCCGAGTAGGTGAAGAACATCGGCAGCAGCAGGATGACCGTCAACGGCTCAATCTTCTTCTTCAGCTCGGCGGCGAACAGGCCGCGCGGCATGACGGCGCCGATGATGAAGCCGCCGAAGATGGCGTGGATGCCGACAGCGTCCATGACGAAGGCGGACACGCAGAAGCAAATCAGCGTGATGCCCAGCACCGTGTGGCTCATGTGGCCGTCACGCTCGACCATGCGGCCCAGCGGCGCCAGCAGCTTCTTGCCGAACAGCATGATGAAGGCCGCCCAGAGGACGCCGCCGCCGATGGCCAGCACGGCCACGCCGGGGCCGGCACCGAAGGCCGCCAGCACCAGGGCCAGCACGCACCAGGAGACGGCGTCGTCAAACGCGCCGGCCGTCAGTGCCAGCGTGCCCAGCGACGTGTGGGCCAGCCCTTGCTCGTTGATGATGCGGGCGAGCATGGGGAAGGCGGTCAGCGCGATGCAGGCACCCATGAAGAGCGTCGCGTTGGTCGTCGAGATGCCTTCGGCGAACAGGCCCGGCACGGTCAGCAACAGCGGCGTGATCAGGAAGGCGATGACGAACGGTGCCGCGATGCCGGAGATGGACACGCCGATGGCGCTCTTGGCCTTGGTGGCGAAGTGGTCCAGCCGCAGCGTCGTGCCGACCAGGAACATGTACAGGCCCACGCCCAGTTGCGCACCGGAGTACAGCACGCTGCGCATTTCCTTGGGGAAGATGGCGGACTGGATGTCAGGGAAGAACAGGCCCAGCAGCGACGGGCCGAGGATGACGCCCGCGATCATTTCGCCGACGACCTGGGGCTGACCCAGGAACTTGCGGCCTGCCCAGCCGACGACGCGGCAGGCCAGCATGATGATGCCGAGCTGCAGGAAGAAGTGGATGCTGAAGTCGCCGGGCGAGTAGGTCTTGGCGACTGCGGCAGCGGCGGGGCCATGCTTGGCAAACACGTCGCCCAGGATGGCAATAAGGTCGAAATCCATTTGGCTACCTTTTTGGATTTTTAGTGATTTCCGCGCATGCCGGCCGACGGGCCTGACGTTGCGACAACGTTGTCTCCGGCTAAACCGCAGCAAGGCGATAAGCTGGATCGCACTGTGCCAGCGGGCTTTCCTATGTCCATTGGGTCGAACAGATGTGTACCTACGTACCTACCCGACGTTTACACAAGAGCAGGTACGTAGGTACATTCCGGTTGTCATGAAGCTCCTCTCCAGCCGCGAGTTCAACCGCGATGTCAGCCTCGCCAAGCGCGCCGCGCAGGCGGAGCCGGTGCTGATCACCGACCGCGGCCAGCCCACCCATGTGCTGATGAGCATCGGCGAGTACCGCCGCCTCACCGGTGAAGGCGACAGCATCCTGGAACTGCTGGCCATGCCCGAGACGGTCGCCATCGACGCCGCCGATGCGGCGCCCGACGGCGCCTGGGATCACAGAGAAAGCATCGACTGATGTTCCTCCTCGACACTGGCATCGTTCTCGAACTCCGCAAGGCCAAGGCCGGCCAGGCCGACGCCGGGTTGATGGCCTGGGCGGCCGGCATCCCGCGGCAGAAGCTCTTCATCTCGGCGCTCAACCTGCTGGAGATCGAGAACGCCGCCGCCCGCCTTGGCCGCAAGGACCGCGCGGCGGGGCTGGTGGTGCGGGAGTGGATAGACGAGCGCGTCACGCCCGCCTTCGAGGGCCGCGTGCTGGCGGTGGACGCGGCCGTCGTGCGCCGCCGCGCGCAGCTGCCCTACGCCAACACGCGCGACGGCCTGCTGGCCGCCACGGCGCTGGAACACGGCCTGACCTTCGTGACCCACCGCGTCTCGGCCTTCCGCGCCGGCCGCGTGAAGCTGCTCAACCCCTCGGGCTACATTGCCCAGCCCACCGACGAGGACGAAGACTGGGCCCACGGCACCCAGACCGGCCACCAGTGGCTGAAGAACCTCTACGTACGCGCATGAACAAGAGACGCATCCTCATCGTCGGTGGCGGCACCGCAGGCTGGCTGACGGCCGCCTACCTGGCCAAGGCCCTGCGCCTGGGCGAGCGCAGCCACCTGGAAGTGACCGTGCTGGAGTCGCCCGACATCAGCAGCGTCGGCGTGGGCGAAGGCACCTTTCCTACCATCCGCAGCACGCTGCAGTTCCTGGGCATCGACGAGGCCCGCTTCATCCGTGAGACCTCGGCGACGATGAAGCAGGGCATACGCTTCGTCGATTGGGCGCATACGCCCGCCGCCGGCCAGCACCAGCAGTTCTTCCACCCCTTCGAGGCGCCGTTCTACGCCGAGGGCATCAACCTCGTGCCCTATTGGCTGCTGCAGGACGAAGCCAGGCGCGCGCCCTTCGCCCAGGCGATGACGCTGCAATACAAGGTGGCCGAGGGCATGCGCGCGCCCAAGCGGGTGGGCGAGGCGCCCTACGCCGCGCCGCTGAACTATGCCTACCACTTCGACGCCATCAAGCTGGCAAAGCTGCTGGCCGACCGCGCCCGCGAGCTGGGCGTGAAGCATGTGCAGGGCACGGTGACCGATGTGGCGCTGGATGCACGCGGCGCCATCGCCCACCTGAACACGCCGCAGGGTCGCTTCGAAGCGGACCTCTACATCGACTGCACCGGCTTCCGCGCCGAACTCATCGGCAAGGCGCTAGGCAGCCCGTTCAAGTCCTGCCGCGACCAGCTCTTTGCGGACCGGGCGCTGGCCTGCAAGCTGCCCTTCGACGCGCCCGACACGCCGATGGAGAGCTGCACCATCGCCACCGCGCATGAGGCCGGCTGGTTGTGGGAGATCGGCCTGAACGGCTCGCGCGGCATCGGCTGCGTCTACTCCAGCAGCCACATGAGCGACGAGCGCGCCGCCGAGGTGCTGCGCGCCTATTGCGGTGCTGGCCATGAGGACGCGCCCATCCGCAGCATCCCCTTTGCCCCCGGCTACCGCGAGCAGCAGTGGGTGAAGAACTGCGTGGCCGTGGGCCTGTCCGCCGGCTTCCTGGAGCCGCTGGAATCGACCGGCCTGGTGCTCATCGAAGCGGCCGTGGGCATGATTGCCGAGATGCTGCCGCACAGCGGCTCGATGGAGGCGCCGGCGCGGCGCTTCAACGAGCTGATGGTGGCGCGCTTCGACAACATCGTCGCCTTCCTGAAGCTGCACTACTGCCTGAGCAAGCGGGAGGAGCCGTTCTGGCGCGACAACGCCAACCCGGCCACCATCCCCGAGCGCCTGGCCGAGCTGCTGGAGCAATGGCAGCTGCGCCCGCCCGGCCGCTTCGACTTCGTGCTGGACACTGAGACCTTCGCCTTCTTCAACTACCAGTACATCCTGTACGGCATGGGCTTCAGCACCGACCTGAGCGCAGGCCGCGAGGACTTCACCCAGGTGGCCGAGGCCGACAAGCTGTTCGCCAAGATCCAGCGCTTTGCCGACCGAGCGCTGGTAGACCTGCCAAGCCACCGCTCGCTGATCCAGCAGATCAATGCAGTGAAATAGAACTCGCCCTGGCTTGCCGCACACGCTGTGCAGGCGGCGGGCAGCAGGCAGCTGATCGGGCCAGCTCGACCGACCGCCTGGCAGGCCGTTCCCGACCCGTCAGCGACATTCGAAGCTTCGAGTTCGGCGGCGATAAGCGGTCGTTCGATTCAAACCGTGGTCCGCCGCGCACGAGCCGTGACCGCATTGCGCCGCGTCCCGCTCGGTCACTCCGGCTCGTAGCGACTTGCGAAGGCTTCGAAGGACGCAAGCGGAAATGCCGTGAACACGTGATGGGTCGTGGAGTGCTCCTGGGGCGCGCGCCGACGTATTTCCGTGCGCACGATCGTTCCCTTCAGGAAATCGTAGGACGCTTTTGAT
>Ga0307515_10019166_pt1 | contig 12335 bp, 9 predicted proteins | sample 17_EM_MG_FD_194513 | JGI IMG/M metagenome (GOLD analysis project Ga0307515, IMG submission 194513) | Populus trichocarpa ectomycorrhiza microbial communities from riparian zone in the Pacific Northwest, United States - 17_EM | ecosystem: Host-associated > Plants > Roots > Unclassified | place...
CTCAGATCCTCTCAGCAACAGCTCACCAACAAAGCACGAAGGCAACGCCTCTTCACGTGAGGAAGCTACTGTATTCCCATTGCAAAAGCCGCCAGCCTTCTTCCGGCGGGGTCGAGGGCCGCCTCTCCGCGCAAACAACTCCACCCTGCGTGCCCAAGCAGCCTCCGTACCCCGCCATCTGGCTGTGAATCACCACCGTGGGGCGCACACCACGGAATACCGTCAACGCCTCTGGTCCCTGAGCTGACCACTGATCCGGTATGCGGTCCGAAACCGACTTTTGTTTGGCATAGATGCGCTGCGGCTGCTATAGGTATACGAGGGGCATATGAGGGTACCGCCGTTCACAGCATGTACTTAAAACCATCCCACTTCTCCTTTCTTACTCTCATTTTCCTTCCCTCTGTCTTCTCGTCCACTGCTCCAAAACTTCAATTACAATTGAAGTATCAATTGGCCTCCATTCTCTTACCGAACGTATATTTACCTAGCGGGGTCAATCAGGATGGCAGACACAACACCCGTTCTCCCCAAAGACTTCCTCTGGGGCTTCGCAACAGCAAGGTACCACCACCTTCCTCCTTCCCTCCAATGGATCAACTGACACCTCTCACAGCTACCAAATTGAAGGCGCCCCCACCGCCGACGGTCGTGGTCCATCCATCTGGGATACCTTCTGCGCGCGCCCCGGAAAAATTGCAGACGGTTCCTCGGGAGCCGTAGCCTGCGACTCGTACAACCGCACCTCCGAAGACATCGCCCTTTTGAAACTCACCGGGGCGAAAGCCTACCGCTTTTCCATTTCGTGGAGTCGAATCATCCCTTTGGGAGGCCGCAACGACCCGATTAACCCTGCTGGCATAGCTTTTTACAAGAAGTTCGTAGATGATTTGCTTGCAGCGGGGATAATTCCATTCGTGACACTCTTTCATTGGGATTTGCCGGATGAGTTAGATAAACGGTATGGAGGGCCGCTGAACAAGGAAGAGTTTTGTGCGGATTTTGGACACTATGCTAGGACCCTGTTTGAAGCAATCCCAAAGGTGAAGCATTGGATTACGTTTAATGAGCCGTGGTGCAGTGCCATTCTGGGGTATAATACGGGCTTTTTTGCACCAGGGTATACGAGCGACAGGAGCAAGAGTGAGGTGGGGGATAGTTCGACTGAGTGTTGGATTGTAGGGCATAGTTTGCTGCTTGCTCATGGCACGGCGGTGAAGATTTATAGGGAGGAGTTTAAGGAGAAGGCAGGCGGTGAAATTGGGATTACTTTGAATGGTATGTTCCCTTTTCCTCTCAATTGAAAGCAGAAACTGAAGGTTTGTGATAGGAGATGCAGTCTACCCCTGGGATCCAGAAGACCCCCTCGACGTCGAAGCCGCAGAGCGCAAACTCGAGTTCTCCATCTCCTGGTTCGCAGACCCCATCTACTTCGGGCATTATCCCGAATCCATGGTAAGTTCATTGTCGCCCGCATTCTTCCTCCTATTTCCCTGAGACCTTTAGCCCTCTCCCCTTATCCCCACACCTGACTCCACACCACTAACACGCCCCAGGTCAAGCAGCTCGGCTCCCGCCTCCCAACCTTCACCCCCGAAGAAGCTGCCCTCGTCAAAGGCAGCAACGATTTCTACGGGATGAACCACTACACCGCCAACTACATCAAGCACAAAACCACCACCCCCGACCCCTCCGACTTCCTCGGCAACCTGGAAACCCTCTTCATCTCCAAATCCGGCGCCTGCATCGGTCCTGAAACGCAATCGTTCTGGCTTCGTCCCAACCCCCAAGGCTTCCGGAATCTCTTAAACTGGCTCTCAAAACGCTACAACCACCCGAAAATCTACTGCACCGAAAACGGCACCTCGCTCAAAGGCGAGAATGATCTGCCGCTTGAGAAGATTCTCGAAGACGACTTTAGGGTTGAGTATTTCAGGGGATATATTGATGCGTTGAGTAAGGCTGTTGCGGAAGACGGTGTTAATGTTAGGGGTTATTTGGCATGGAGTCTGATGGATAACTTCGAGTGGGCTGAAGGCTATGAGACGCGGTTTGGGGTCACGTTTGTCGATTATGAGGGTGGGCAGAAGAGGTTCCCGAAGAAGAGCGCGAAGAGTGTGGGGCCCATGTTCGAGGCGTTGATTAAGAAGGAGTAGGTGATGCTGGAGGAAGGGATGGGTTTGGGCGTGTTTCACTGTTCAAAATGGGTATTGCAAATTAGTTGAATAGATCTCTTTGGTACAACGGGAGCATCAGCTGGAATCTTAAGCTGTGCGTGACTGCAATACAGCACATCTATTATCTACCATCTATGTTTTCAAGGATATATGCCATCATGCAAGCCCTCAATATTCCATGCCATCTCCACAGCTAGGCTCTCCACGACTTCAGGATCTTAAAACCCTTGCTTTCAGTCGATAGTGCCCAAAACCTCCACTTCGTCACCACCAGCATAATGACTATGCTTGTTCTTCCGTGGCTTCTTCGGAGCAGCCTTCTTCTTCCCCTTCACAGCTGGGGTCTCAGCACTCTTGCTCCTCCCAGCAGGCTCTCTGTTCTCCTTTGCGCTCTCGCCACCAGTTACTCTCCCGGGCTCATCCTCTTCGTTATCACTAAGCTCCACAGTCGCCAAGACACGTCGGGCGGCAGCGCTAGTAGCTTGGATGGCTTCCTTCTTCTTCCTCGTGTCCTCCGCCCTGGCAGCTTCCTGCTTGCTTTGCTCCGCCATCTGCTCTTGATCATACTCCTCTCTCTCCTTGTCAATATCTGCAACATCCACCAACTGAATCGAAGACAACTTCTGGAAGTGCTCGAGATCGATAGGTTTCTTGGGTTGCGTCATGGCTTTTGTAATTTTGTGTGGGTTGTTTCTCTCTTCTTTGTTGAACTTCAGCTTGATTTGTCGTCTGTTGCGGTGCGGGAAGTAGCTGGCTATCATCTCAAAATCGGTGCCATGTGCTTGCAGGCACTCGTAGAAGAGCTGGTTGGCTGCCTGGTCCCAAACCTGAGAACGTTCCATCTTCATCCACGTTCCTGAGGTGATAACCCGGGTGAAGTCGTTCTCTTCGACTTCCGTCATCTCCAGTCGCTGGGCTTGAGCGTTCTTCTGTCGGTCGATTTGTAGGGTGCGTTCATCCATGACAATTTGGCCGTCGATGATTCGCATTTGCGGTCCAGCGGGTGCTGATACTTCTTGTACTTCTGGGGTCGTTGGTTGAGTTGCATTTGCTCCCGATGACCCAGCTTCCCCCACTCCGCCAGCCTCCCCAGATGCTGCATTGTCCTCGGCGTCCATGAGAGGGATCAGCTCTGGATGGTCCTTTCGTAATTTTGCGCGGGCTAGATCTGCCTTCTTCTTCATTTGTCGAGCTTTTATCTCGCCGTGCATGCTGAATGGCCTTCCAATCTTAAGGTCCTTGCATAGATCCGACATGGTCATGTTCTCTCTATCAATCTCTTCTTCCTCTGCGCCTTCAGGGGTTGTCGCACGTTGCTTCCTCTCCCGGGGCCCCTCCGCTTTTCTACGGACTCTCCTTTGGCCCTTCTGCCGACGAGGTTTGATCAGTTGCATCTCAACCGTCGCTCGACCATCATCACCAATCTCAGGTGCCTGAACCTTCTTTCGTTTGGTATATTTCCTCTTTCCCTTCTTTGTTGTCTTCTCCGTGCCTGAAGCGGCCTCCTCCAAGATACCGCCAGATGTACCATCAGGGTTCAATACTCCCCTGGGTACAATCTCCGAAAGGTGTGCTGATTGTGTAATTCTTCCAGCAGCACCAATATCTCCTGCTGCGCCTAAACCAGATCCACTCCCTCCAGCTGGCCCCATGCTGCCCAACCTAGCTGCTGGATCATCAACAATCCGGGCGATCTGCATACCCTCAGGCGATGGGTATCTGTGTGCTGGTGCCTGAAAGGTAGGTTCGCAGGATGATTGTGAATCCTCGTCTTCGTTATTCTCTGCTGTCGTGTCCTCGGCCACTACCTCAGATGGCTCTCGTGATTGTTGTTCTGATGACTCAACTCGTTCAATTGGGACTGGAGAAGCGGCCCGTCGAGTAGCTTCTTGGTTTTGTATTTGTTGGGGGGTTTCGGAGTCGGTTGCAGTAGATTGTTCTCCGGATTCCACATTTGTAGAGGGTCGTTTTGCTGGAGGTTCGACATTGCTCTCCTCTTGTTCTTTCCGCTTCAGGCTGTTTCCTTGGGTGCTGGGTGTATCATTGCTACTGGGATGTGAGTGAGCTCCGGGGTCTGCTGGTGTGGTTGCCGCCAGTGTGGGGGGCGCTTCAGCTCTCTCGACGTTTGTTGGAACTCGTTTTGCTGGTGGTTCGGGGGCTTCTTCATCTCGAGTCTTCCGCTTTCGTGTGTCTGGACTTGGGTGTCGGTGCGTCGATGCATCTGGGAGAGGTTTTCTTGGTTGACTCGGCTCCTCCTGTGATGCAACTTGCGCAACTGGAGCACTCGATTCGGCACTTTCTGCGACAGCTCCGTCCTCGGAGACTGAAACAACACTCTCTTGTCTTGGTGCTGGGGTTTGCGATTGTCGCTCAACGCTTGGTCGCGCAGATGATGGAGCAGCGGAAGGCTGTCTTCGAACGATGCCCTTCGCCTTGGGCGCAAAGATCTTTCCTCTGTTCTTCAACATGGTGGCGGTTATCGAATCAGCATCGTATGGCGAAGACAAGTTCTATGCGACCGAGTCCGAGATGCGCTGACGGCGAATTGGGTTGTGGTTGCGTTCGAGATGGAGGGGTTCTCCAGATTGAGTCAAGAGGTTGAGACGAGGCTTGGAATTCGCGAAGTCGGGCTCCGAAAGCGGCTAGCGCTGGCGTTGATTTTAGCGGCTTCGAAAAGAGAACAAGGAGCGATCTTTGACAACTTCCTCCTCATGATCAACTCTCCCCCAAACTCGACTCTGCACAGGCTCAACACTCCGGCTTGCTGCAGTGATCGCAGCAGGTCTTGCATTCCTTCCAGTCTCACTCACTCATGTGCCTTCTGGCCTGCCCAGTCTGATGACGATTTCAACGCCCCTTCACGCATCTCACCCATCCTTCATCAAGATGGAGGATAGGAAGAGATCAGCCGGCGATGATCTCGCACCGCCTACAAAGAGACAAGCCGTGAATGGCAAGGCATCTGCGGATGCTGATTTGCCATGGGCCAGCGACCTCGAGGTATGTTAATTGTCGTCACCGCCGTTCTCCTCTCCATCAGCACAAGACCCCCTGGATTCATCCATTCCTCCCGTCTTCGAGATGTCAGATGCACACATCCTGAGTACCACTGCGTATGATCTATCGGGCTGGTGCTAATGCGCAGCTTGCTGTACGCAGCATGTTGCATAGCTTGCAGACTTCACCGTCATGTATTCGTACATTACCACCCATACCTCCATACATATCTTGTCCGATCAATCCATACTGCGGAGGGAATGACTTGCTGACATTGCCGTGTCATAGAAATACCAAAAAGATGCCATCCTTCGCCAGATGCGTGAATATAAGCGCGAGAAAGATACCTTAGAATCACACTTGCGAGAGGTGCAGAAGAAATCGGTCGATCACGATGATCACATCCGCGTGATTAATGCTTGGTGGGACCAGGTGTGTAGATTTTCCATCCTCGATCTGCCGGCGCGGGCTGATATGTCTGCATAGTTACTCGACGAAGTCAAGCTTCTGATTGAAGATGAGATACCGTCTAATGATGATATTGAAGGTCAGTCCAGTGGCCGAGGGTCGTAATCATCACTTACACAATCCACAGCAACCTTTCCCACTGCATTAAGTTTCAAGGGCAGCGAGGACTTCCAACAGCATTTGGCATCTAGAGCGAAGCAGATCAAGTCCAAGCTTTCTTCTATTTTCACAAATCTTAGCAGCGTTCGTGGCAAGCCGTCTTCGGATGTCCATGATCTTCAAAAAAAGCTTTCCTCACTCCTCGGAGCCCAAAAAGAATATCTAACCAAACTCGAGAGATTGAAGAGTGAGAGGGATGATCTTAACGATCGCCTAGAGACAGCCTCACTCCGATACATCAAAGCCGAGAAGAGACTGGATCGAGCCAAGAGCAGTGTCGTCGCCAAGTTGGAACAGCAAGCCATTGCTGGTTCAAGCAGCGGCAACGGAGCAGTACAGAATGGAAGCGATGTTGAAATGACCGACAATCTTTCCGAGGAGAACGAAGCAAATCAGACCGCGTACAAGGAGGCCGCAGCCGTTGTTGCGAAGCAAAAAGAGCAGTTAGAAGCAATCATGACGGAAAATAAATCCCTGACTGAACAACTCAACGCAGCGAATACTCGACTCTCCAATCTGAACGAAGACGACTATGCACGAACAGAGTTATTCAAGCAATTCCGACTACAACACGAAGATGTGATCCGGCGCATCAACCATCTGGAGGCCACAAACATCCAATTGCGGGAGGAAGCCGAGAAATACCAAGCCGAGAGGACTGCATACCGGGCACAAATAGAGAACGAGGCAGAAGTAGTGACGGGGGAGCTGGAAAGCCAATTACAAAGAATGGAAGCAGATCTCACTAGAATCCGGTCTACGAGGGACGAATTACTTGCTGATTTGAGCATGCGAAAGGCCAGTTCGGAACAAGACAAGACCTCTAATGACCACTTAAACGAACTTATCTCAGCAAAGGATGATCGCATCACCTCTCTGGAGGCAGAAGTCGAGCGTTTGCGAGCCCGAGTTGAGGAAGAATCCTTGCCTCCAAGAGCCGCGATCGAGGCGCTAGACCTCCAGCAACTACGGCAAAAGTATGAGAGTCTGGAACGGCAGTTTGAGGCTATCGAGCGAGAATTGCCGGGTCTACAAACAGCATACAAGAAAGTTCAAACCTTATCGACGAAGAAGGTTATGGACTTCACCGCACTGGAGGAAAAGGTCCAAATCCTTCACGCGGAGAAGGCAAAGGCTGATCAAAAGTATTTTGCTGCCCGCAAGGATATGGATACCAGGATTCTGGAAGTCAGATCACTGAAGATTCAGAATCAAAAGAGTTCCGAGATCATCCAGCAGTTGAAGGAAGTTGAGACGGCCAACCGAAACCTCCTCAGCAATCTCGAGAAGCAGTTGAGTGATATCAGACAAGCCAACGCATCCATCGTCTCCGAGCACAAGAAGATGGAGTCGACAAGCAGAGAAGCTACCAGCAAAGCCGAGACCTTGAGGAATCAAGTCACCGAACTCACCAACTTGATCAAAGCCAAGGATGCAAACAACCTCAACACCAAGCAACGGATCCATGATGTCGAGATCGAATTGGAGCAAATTCGGGTGAAGTATGAGCAGGCACAGAAGGATAGGGACACATGGAAGACCAAGAGCCTAAGCAATCAATCGGGCGAGGAAGAAATGCTTAGAGTAAGTTCCTTCCCATGGGCCTCTTTCTTTACTAACGATGCTAGACTCTTGCTCTGTGCACTATTTGCCGGAACAACTTCAAGAACGTCGCCATCAAGACCTGTGGTCATACTTTCTGCAACAACTGTGTTGAGGATCGTATTGCCAACCGGATGCGCAAATGTCCCAATTGTTCGAAGCCTTTCGACAAATCGGACGTCATGACAATCCACATGTGATTGTTGAAACAGCTTTGCCCATCTCCGCTTGATTGTTTGGTATAGGATTTCACGTTTTCAGCGTTTAATAAGACCGCACTTTGGTCGTGTAGGATTGCATAAGACGGATGGAAAGGATTGGCTTGCTTCCGCATGGCTCATATGAAGATGAGATTTATTCCCTCTGTAAACAAGTCTTTTTCTTTTCCACCACCACACCGCGAAAGGTGCTTTCGCTGTCATCCCTTTGGGAATCACCCAGAATGTTGGGTACAGTGTTTGTAGAGCTAGAAGACCACGAATTACCCAATTACCTTCTTGACGTCGAACCAAACCCTGTGCTATCATGCCTCGCGGAAGAGCTTGAGCTTGACCCGCTTCGTCTGGGAGCGTTGTTAAAGCCGCCGGAATCTCCACCGAACCAAGAATTGCCTCTCTGTGGCGCAGGTTCTTGCCTATTCCCTCTGTTACCAGCCATGTACCCAGCAGCAGCTCCTCCAAGAGCTCCAGACCAGAATCCGGGTCTCCAGCCATCTGTTGCCCCGTAACCGTACCGCTTACCTGGATACGTTCCTGGATACGGAGGCGGAGGGTCATATGGATCACCACCACCTGGTCCTCCGCCTCCCCACCCACCTCCCCAAAATCCGCCCGGTCGTTGTCTGGGAATTCGTCTTGCGCCTGGAGTAGCTTGGAACGCCGAATAAATAATCCAACCCAGCACTCCCAAGAAAACGAACACAAAAAGTACACTACTCCAAGTCCATCCCTCTTCATCTCCGCCGGATTTTGGTTTCGAACCCCAAAATCCTCCACCGCCATACTTCTCCTCCCCAAGGTCCGTCAAGACCAGTCTATACTCTACTCCACAACTCCCCTTCAAAATGTACTCGTCATCCCGGTTCCGATACCCCTCACACACAACATCCGTACTCCCCAGCTTGAACTCAGGCGGTAAACTCGCCGTACAGCTCCACTCCACATCCTCACTACTATACGCCGAGCCCTGGTTTGTGCACCGCATGATGTCTACTTTGTAGTGTGCGCATCCTGGGCCTTTGCAGGTTAGCTGCGGGACGGCGGAGACCCTGCGGTGAGATGTTTTGGCGTTGTTGCGTAAGGTGAGGGTCTTTACTTGCGAGAGGAGAATGGCGTCCTTGGCGGGGGGTTTCTTTGCGCCCTCAGTGACGGAAGAGAAGAGGAGGGCGAGGAGGGCGGGGTACAGGAAGGGGAGGCGCATTTTGGTGTTTTTGGATTGCTGGTGTGAGTTCGAGGTTGGTCGTGCAGGTTCGACTGCAACAGAGAGTCTTAGACCATGAGAAGATGGGAAAGGGCGAGGAAGATGTCTTGTGTGGAGGAGTTGGAAAGGACAGATTGCGTCGCAGCCTGACTGGCTTGACGGCGTCGCCACAAGAACACAGCCTTGCCTGAGAGTGCTCTGAGTCCTTTCACCGCCTTGCAGGGGTAGCTATTCTGCCACCACCTCTGCCAACTGAAGCTCAACATCAGACCGTTCTCATGTCTGCATGAATCACTCATCATGCGCCAACGAATCACCTACCTGCAGGAGCTACAAGATGCGATCGATCCAGGCACACTGAAAGTAACGAAGAACTCGATATCAACCAAGAGTATTACAGCCGCGAAGGAAGAAAAGTTAACGTTCAGTCTTGCGGAGCTTCCGCAGGAGTTAGTCAAAGTGTTGGAGGATAGTCATGAGTTGCATATACGATGGGTCAACAAGATGCCTTATGATGCGATTGCGCCGTTGGTGTCGAGGTTGAGTCCTGGGTTGCATGTGTTCTATACCCCGCAGAGGAACAGCAATACTTCGTACGTTCTTCCCGTCAAGAACAAAGGGGAGTGCTGATCAAATGCAGAGAGTTGCTATGTCCAATGCTGAAGAATGCTTTTTCGAAATTGCTGGATTGCACATCCCCTGAGGTAATTCGAAGTCCTATAGGGAGTCGCTCAATTCTAACTTGTCAACAAGGATTCCTTTACAGCTCTACCTGTTGAACGTTTCTCCCACTCCGCGGCCCTACAATACTACGCACCTCTTCCGAGTCTCCCGCAACTAGTGATGTATGTCCTCGGAAATGTCTGCGGTACAGGTCCCACTTCCCATCGAGTAGAATGCGAGGCTCGCGCTTTTGGACTCATGTCAGCCTCATACGTCGACTTCAACTACGACACCATCTCCCACGCCTTAACACTCACCGCTTTCTTCCCGCCCCAAGCGCAAAACATCTCACTCACAAACCTCTCCCCAGGCTCTTCGAGACTAGAAGTCGGCATCTTGTCAATCGAGAAGCCCCTGGAGGTAGAAGAGCTCAGCCTCGGTGGCTTCCTCACAGTGGTTGGAGAAGACCACAAACCCTCACCAACGCTCTTCTCCTTCCCCTCCAGACACCACCCCACCTCTCAATTCTTCACCTCAACCTTCAAGCTCCCAACTGGTCTCCACCCAACGCTGCAACTAAACATCACAGACGCCGTTCCCCCAATGACTGACCGAAGCTGTTCTCTGCATGCACACCTCACGCTCCCGAAACAGATATTCGCGGATAAATATCAACTCTTCGACCCGCTATTTATGTCGTCCAAGGGCTTGAAAAAGGTACACTATATTACCTCACCAGTGGATCTCGAAGCCCCGGAGTACGCGGTAGATAGTTGGGGTTCGTCGCTACTTATCGAACTCGCTCCTCTCACTACCACATCCTCTCCTTCCCTCTCAATAGCGGAAATCCCTCTACATCTAAGATATTTACGTCCCAATAAAAATAAAGGAGGGCAAGAGAAGACTGAGATCCCGTATCCGGTTGTATTCTGGGCCTGTACTGCGGATGAGGGGAGTAAGTTCCCGATTAACCCTTTTGATCGTGTGAATCTTGGTTATGATGGGTTATTTGGGCCGAGGACGATCTTTTGGCACTTGAATCCTGAGATTGGAGGGAATGGAGAGAGATTAGTGAGTGGGCTTAGTGTGCCGGTGCTGGATTTGGATGGGAGCCGGTGGGTGGAGAGCGGCACGGCGTGGGTTGTGGGGTTGGGATTTTTGTGGGTGCTGTGGTGTTTGTGGGGTGTTTGGAGGGGGAGTGGGTTTGGGAGTGGGAAGAGAGAAGTTGGGAAGGAGAAGAAGAGACAGTGAAGAGTGAGCAGTTATGACTAGATTGTATGAAAAGGTGGGACTTGGGTATAACTAGGGGATGTGAAATGAGACAACGAGTCAGGGAAGGCAAAGGTCCAAGCCATCGTTGCAATTTTCATTGCTGTACTCGGCAACATCCTCATTGTACGAGAAGGCCGTGGAACATTAACACAGATGTACAACAAGAGTCCGATGTCTGAGATTCATCTTCGGCTTATGACTGCGACGAAATCTCATGGTACCCGAAATTCCTCGGACATCAACGTGATGTGCACTTAATTCACCGTCGTCTCGATACATCAGATGAAAGGCCTGCTGAGGGTGGGCATTGGACATTTCAGTGTGGAGGGAATGAACCCAAGCAATGCGATAATCAAGGAGTCTGGTAAATCCAAAGGTTCTCTGAAGCCCAAGGGTAGGGTCCTGTGAAAATCAAGCCTGGTGTACCTATAAGCACAAGCTTCACTCCGGTCCTGGACCAATGGCTATTGTTACTGCAGCCTGTCTTCGTTCTCTTCTCTCCATTCTCACGGTGCGAGCCACACTCGGTCAGTCGTACTTTGATTCCAGGGTTCAAGGATAGCTCAATACTCCAACCCGACATAACTCCCACTCCTCACCAAGCCCCGCTCTCGACTCAAACTCCTCCTCTCCTCTCTCGTCGGCTCCTCCGTTGGGACCATCTCACCAGGCAACTCCACCTCATCCTTAATCCGGCTCGTCAGCCACGCCGCCACAAGCGTACTGATACCGCCTGCAGCCAGCACGACGGCAATACTCCGATCTCCCGGCGTACCTCGCGGTTTCTGGAGGAACTTGAAGATAACGCTGCTCCCAATCGTGGCCAAGATCTGCGGTGCAGCGATCGCCATATTGTGGATACCAAGAATGACACCCGCTTGATCCTCTTTGACATCGAGAGAGGATTCCGGGTCGTCGGTGCGATTTTGGTAGCGGGATTGGGATTGCCGTGCTCGGCGAAGGGCGTCACGTTTGCTGACTTCGGCAGAGATGATAGCGAAGGGGGCCCAGAGGGTAAGAGCCCATGAGATTCCGACTATGCCGATTAGGGCGGTGGCTGCGGCAACGCTGCGCACGATGAGGGTGCTGAACATGCAACTTGCGAAAATTAGATGGGAGCAGAGCCAAGCTCGGCGGAGAGTGAGACCTGGGATGACGAGGACGTCGAGGAAGCGGGAGAAGCGGGTTGTGTAGGATCTGTTTGAGTGGAATGAGGAGGTGGAATCATAGACCGGTGCGTCGTAGGTAGGAGCGATGAAGAAGGGGAGGAGAACATTTGTGGCCAGGGAAGTGATGGCATATACTAGGAGGGCAAAAGTACCTACTCGCGTGGCCTTTTCGTAGAGTCGGTCGAGTTCATCGGGGCTCATGTTGGGGTTGGCTTCGAGGGCAGGTTGTACATAGATGTCGGCTATGTATGAGGTTGAGTAGAATAGTTGAGGGAAGAATCCAATCCAGGCGAAGAATTGGACTTCACAGACTTTGCGAGTTTGAGGAGGGAGTCGACGGATAGAGCGGAAAACAGTGGAGAAGAAAGCAATGATGCCGCCCTTTGTTTTGGGTGCTGCGGCCTCAAGG
>Ga0307515_10019167_pt1 | contig 12334 bp, 13 predicted proteins | sample 17_EM_MG_FD_194513 | JGI IMG/M metagenome (GOLD analysis project Ga0307515, IMG submission 194513) | Populus trichocarpa ectomycorrhiza microbial communities from riparian zone in the Pacific Northwest, United States - 17_EM | ecosystem: Host-associated > Plants > Roots > Unclassified | place...
GGGTGGCCTGCTCGGCGATGGCCTCCTGCGCCTGCTTCTTCGTGCCGACGAACATGACCGTGCCGCCGTGGGCGACGGTCTCCTTGACGAACTCGTAGGCGCGGTCGATGTACGACAGCGACTGGAGCAGGTCGATGATGTAGATGCCGTTGCGCTCCGTGAAGATGAAGCGCTTCATCTTCGGGTTCCAACGACGGGTCTGGTGACCGAAGTGGACGCCGCTTTCCAGCAGCTCCCGCATCGTGACGACGGCCATGGCCGTTCTCCTTGATTTACTCGGTTGTGCCGCGAGCACCGGACGGCACTCACGCCTGACGCCCACATGCGCGTGCCCAGAGGACCGAGGAGCGCTGACACCGGTTTCGTCTTGCGACGGAGGACCGGATGCCGGGGCGTGCGAAGTCGACCCGGTGACCCGGATCGCCAAAGGAAGTGTACGGGACCCGCGAGGCACCGGGTGACGCCGTTGTCCACAGCCCCTCGCCGGTCCACAGGTCCCGGCCATGATCGGCACGGGTACGGCACGGTTTGTGCCATGCGGATGCGACGAGATGACCGACCTGTGCGTATTGGCCTCGCCTTACTACTGGCCCTCCTCCTGACCCTGCTGGCCTGCACGGCCCGAGCCAGCGACACCCCTCCCCCGACACCCGGGATCCCCATCCCCTCCGTACCGGCGATCGCGAGCACCTGGCCGGTCGGCTCACACCCTCTGGTCCTACGAGGCTGGGAGCCCCCGGCGACGGTCTACGCCCGGGGCCACCGAGGCGTGGACCTGGCGACCCCGGCCGGCGCCGAGGTACGAGCGGTGGCGCCGGGCCGGGTGTCCTTCGCTGGCCGGGTGGCGGGGAGAGGGGTGGTCGCGGTCGAACTGACCGGGACAGACCTCCGCACGACCTACGAACCGGTGAGCGCGTCAGTGAAGAAGGGGGAGGAGGTGGCGGCGGGCGAAGTGGTGGGGACGGTGGAAGTCACCGGCTCGCACTGCGCGACGTCGTGCGTGCACTGGGGCTTGCTGAGAGGGGAGGTGTACTTGGACCCTCTGGAGCTACTGCCCCCATGGCTGCTCTCCAGAGGCCCGTCACGCTTGCTGCCGGTGCTGGGCTTTTAGGGGCGCGGGGAACTGCGCGACCAGCCCCCACCGAACCCGCAGCCAAAACTCAACCCTGAACGCCCCGCAAAGCCATACTCACCGCAGCCTCAGTAATCACCGAGGGATCCTCCGCGGCCCCCAACTCAATCCGCCGCACAGCCGCATCAACAACCCCTTGCAGCAACATGGCCGCCAGCCGAGGCTCCCCATGCCCCATCTCCCCGAGCGCGGAGACGATCATCGCCACCAACCCGCCATGCGCGGCCCGGATCTTCTCCCGCGCCCCGGCGTCCAGTTCACTCGCCGAGATGGCAACCACAGCCCGATGCCGCCGATCCCCGACCAACGCAAGCTGCTGCCGCACATACGCCTCGACCTTGCCCTCCGCCGAGTCAGCACGTTGCATCGCCGCCGACACATCCGCCGCCCACACGGGAAAGTCGACCTCGCACAGCTCCTCGACGACAGCGGCCCGGGAGCGGAAGTACTCGTACACGGACGACCGCGCGAGCCCCGTCCGCTCGGCCAGGGCCGGGAACGTCAGCGCCTCCGTCCCACCCTCGGACAGCAGGGAACGAGCCGCGTCCAGCAGGGCGGCTCGCTGCATCGACCGGTGCTCGGCCACGGAGGCCGCTCGAATCCTTGGCACGTCAACCACTCTACGGACGGTCCACGCCCGACGGGAGTGACAAGGGCCATGCAGGCACGATTCTGCGAGGTCGAGAAGGCGGTACGTCTTCTGCTCAACGGCCGAAACTCGCCAGCTTGGCGCGCAGCTGCAACACGGACTTGGTGTGGATCTGGCTGACCCGGCTCTCGGTCACCCCGAGCACGTTGCCGATCTCGGCGAGCGTGAGGCCCTCGTAGTAGTACAGCGTGACGACCGTCTTCTCGCGCTCCGGCAATGTGTTGATCGCCCGCGCCAGGAACCGTCGCAGCTCCCGCCCTTCGGCCACCTCCACCGGGTTGTCGGCGGCGGTGTCCTCCAGGGTGTCCATCAGGCTGAGCCGGTCGCCGCCCTCGCCGCCGGCGTGCAGCAGCTCCTCCAGGGCGACCACGTTCGCCAGCGACAACTGGCTGAAGACGGCGTGGAGTTCCTCCACCGCGATGCCCATCTCTGCGGCCACCTCGCCCTCGCTGGGCGTGCGCCTGAGCCGCGCCTCCAGCGTGGCGTACGCCCGCTCCACGTTCCGCGCCTTCTGCCGCACCGAGCGCGGAATCCAGTCCAGCGCGCGCAGTTCGTCGATCATCGCGCCCCGGATGCGGGTGATCGCGTACGTCTCGAACTTGATCTCCCGCTCGATGTCGAACTTCTCGATCGCGTCGATCAGCCCGAACACCCCCGACGACACGAAGTCCGCCTGTTCCACATTGGGCGGCAGCCCGACGCTCACCCGTCCCGCGACGTACTTCACGAGCGGCGAGTAGTGCAGGATCAGCTGCTCACGCAGCCGCTCATCGCCCGTCGTCTTGTACGACCGCCACAGCTCGTCAAGCGTCGAGGGAGCGGGCGGCCGGACGCTGCCACCGTCACGGGCGGCTGGGGGGATCGCCGCCCGGTCGGACCCGGAGGTGTGCTGGGGCATTCGTCGCCTTGTGCCGTTCTGCCGTGAAGTGGGGGTGCCTGGGTGAGCTGTCGGAGTGATGGGGAGATGCCGGTCTGTGCCGGAATCCCCGTGAGCGTAGCGTGACTGGAGTGTCGCGGTGTGCGAAGGGCGGGGCTCGGACCGGGCACGGACGCGTTCGAGAGGGTGCCGGAACGGGGCACTCCGATTGCTCTGCGTGATCATCGGAATGCGCCAACTGCGGGAATTCCCAAGGGTGTCGGGGTTCCCCCGGACGGCCGAACACGCTCGGTCAACGGCGCCCCCGATCGGGCCGGACCGAGATCATCGCCTGGCGTGTCAACTTCCAGCCGTCGCCGTGTCGTTCGACGTAACCAAGTGCTCGGAGTTCGTACAGTCTCGCGATCGCGTCGTCCTCCGTGGTCTGCGCGCCGCGCGCGATCTCCCGTGGCAACGCGGCCCTGTTGCCGGGCAGTGCGGCGAGGATGCGCCGGGCGGCCGGTTCCAACAGGTCGCGCGGGAGCACCGGTCCGCGTCGGTCGGGGGCCAGTTCGCCCATGCCGCCGACCAGTTCGACGATTTCCGCCACGTCGGTGACCAGTACCGCGTCCCCGCGCAGCAGTTCGTGCACCCCGGCGGACAGTGCACTTGTGGCAGGCCCGGGCACCCCCATCGTGTGGCGCCCCAACCGCTGCGCGGCCCGCGCCGTGACGAGCGACCCGCTCCGGTACGCAGCCTCGACCACCACGGTGCCCCTGGTGAGCGCGGCGATCACCCGGTTCCGGAGGATGAACCTGCTCGGCGTCGGATGCTCGCCGGGCGGCAACTCGCCGACCACGAGCCCCTGTTCGGCGATCCTCCGGATCAACTCGGCATGCCCGCGCGGGTAAGGCCGATCGACGCCGCAGGCAAGCACGGCGACGGTGACGTCGGTCGCGCCGAGGGCGCCGCGATGGGCGGCACCGTCGACTCCGTAGGCTCCGCCGGACACGACCACCCAGCCGCGTTCGGCCAGTCCGGCGGCGAGGGTGGCCGCCATGTGCGCGCCGTACTCGGTGCAGGCGCGGGCGCCGACGACGGCGACCGACTTGAGTGCCAACACCCGCAGGTTGGGATGCCCGCGCACCCACAGTCCGATCGGCCGCGCGTCCCCGAGATCGTCGAGCTGGGCGGGCCACTCGACATCACCGGGACAGACGAACCGGACGCCGGCATCCTGCGCGACGGCCAAGTCCCGCCCGGGCTCGACCAGTCCGGCCCGCGCGCACAGCCCGGCCCACCGCTTGTCGGTCACCCCGGTGAGCTGCGGCCCTCCGTTCCCGAGCCGCCGGACGACCTCAACGGCCCCCAGCTCCCGGACCCACCGACCGGCGACCTCGTCCCCGGGTTCGACGACCCGGGCCAGAAAGACGCGGGCGAGCAGATCGTCGCCCGCGTCTTGGGCCCCGGTCCGGTCATCAACCCCGATCGCGTCGTCGGCCCCGGCCAGGCCACCGGTCCCGACCCGGTCATCAGCCCAGGTCACGTGGTCGGCTCCGACCCGGCCATCGCCCCCCGTCCCGTCATTGACCCCGCCCGTGTCACCGGCCCGGGTCATGTCATCGGCCCAGGTCACATGGTCGGCCCCGATCGCATCACCGGTCCCGTCCCGGCCATCGGCGCGGACGCGGCCATCGACCCCGGTCGCGCCAGTGGTTCCGACCCAGCCATCGGCCCCGCTCAGTTGACCGGTCCCGGTCGCGCCCTCGATCCGGGCCCGGTCATTGGCCCCGCCCACGCCATCGGCCCCAGCGCGATCAGGACTCCCAGCCCAGCCATCGACCCCCATCCGGTCATCGGCCCCGGTCGCGCCATCGGTCCCGGTCCGGCCTTTGGCACCGCCAGCGCCATCAATCCCGGCCCGCTCAGAACTCCCGGCCCAGCCATCGCCCCCCATCCGGCCGTCGCCCCCAGTCGCGCCCCCGATCCCGGTCCGGCCATTGGCCCCGCCGGCGCCATCAGAACTCCCGGCCCACCCATCGGCCCCCATCCCGTCATTGACCCCGCCCGCGTCACCGGCCCGGGTCACGTCATCGCCCCGATAGCCATCGGCACGCCTCGCGGTACGCCCGTGCGCAGTTGGAGCGCGAGGGCTACATCCGTCGCGCCGGGTCGGTCGTGGCCGACGAGGTCCGCGACCGTCCAGGCGACGCGCAGTACCCGGTCGAGCCCGCGCGCGGTGAGCGCGCCGCGCTCCAGGCTGCGCTCGGCCTCGTCCATCGCGCCGCGCTCGGCGTGCCAGCGGCTGCGCAGTTCGCGGCCGGGCACCTCGCTGTTGGTGCGCCAGGGCGTGTCCGCGAGCCGCGCCGCCGCCCGCTCCCTGGCCGCCCGTACCCGGTCCGCGACCGTCGCCGTGGACTCGCCCCGCGAACCGCGCCCGGTGAGCTGGTCACGCGTGACACGGTCCACCTCCACCCGCAGGTCCACCCGGTCGAGCAACGGCCCGGAGAGCCTGGCCTGGTACCTCCGGATCGACATCGGCGCGCACTCGCACAGGTCGTCGGTCTGCGAGAAACGGCCGCACGGACAGGGGTTGGCCGCGAGCACCATCAGGAACCTCGCCGGGAACCGGACCACGCCCGCACTGCGCGCGATCACCACATGCCCGGCCTCAAGTGGCTGCCGTAGCGCATCCAGCGCCTGACCGCTGAACTCCGGTGTCTCATCAAGGAACAGGACGCCTCGATGAGACAGCGACACCGCCCCGGGCCGTGCGATCCCCTGTCCGCCGCCGACGAGGGCCTGCATCGTGGCCGAGTGGTGCGGGGCGCAGTAGGGAGCGACGTCGATCAGGGGTTTACCCGGCGGCAGCAGGCCCGCCACCGAGTGGACCGCCGTGACTTCCAGGGACTCCTGCCGGTCGAGCCGGGGCAGGACCGCGGGCAGCCGCTCCGCGAGCATCGTCTTACCGGCCCCCGGTGGGCCTTCGAGGAACAGGTGATGGCCGCCGGCCGCCGATACCTCCACCGCCGTCCGCGCCGAGAACTGGCCGACGACATCGGCGAGATCGTGCCCCGGGTCGTGCTGGGACGCGCCCACACTGTGCATCCCGGTGGCAGCTCCCGTGCCGGGCATACGCAGCCCGGCGAGCAGCGGGTCCGGGCGTCCCAGTTCGTCCGGGTCCTCGTCGGGTACGGGTTCGTCGGCTAGTACGGCGATCAGCTGCCGCAGGGTGCGGACGCCCAGGACGGACACCCCGGGCACGAGCGACGCCTCGGCGGCGGCGCACTCCGGGACGACGACCTGCTCGTATCCGGAGTCCGCGGCGGCCAGCACGGCGGGCAGGATGCCCCGGACCGGCCGGACCCGCCCGTCCAGGCCCAGTTCGCCGATCATCACGATGTCGGCGAGCACGCGCGGATCGATCCGCTCGGCCGCACCGAGGACGGCAGCCGCCACGGCGAGGTCGAACCCGCTGCCGCTCTTCGGCACCGACGCCGGGCTGAGCCCGACGGTCAGTTTCTTCTGCGGCCAGGGCGCTCCCGAGTTGACGACCGCGGCCCGCACCCGGTCCTTGCTCTCCGTCAGGCTCTTGTCGGGCAGCCCCACCAGCGTGAACGCCGCGACGCCCGGTTCGAGGTCGGCCTGCACCTCGACGACCACGCCCTCGACGCCCACCAGAGCTACCGAACACGTACGAGCGAACCCCATCTCAGAACACCCCCCGGGCGTGCTCGACCACGGCCCTGCCGCGCCGGGGCACGACGACGCCCACCAGGTCGATCCGGACCCCTCCCGGCGGGGCTCCGCCGTGCGCGTGGATCCACCGCTCGGCGAGGCCTCGTAGGCGCTCCGCCTTCTGGGGTGTGACTGCGGCCATCGGGTGCTGGAAGGCGCCCCTCCGCCGGGTCTTGACCTCGCAGACCACCAGGACGTCGCCGTCCCGCGCCACGATGTCGATCTCTCCGGTCCTGCCACAGCGCCAGTTGCGCTCCAGGACCGTCATACCGGCCGCGACCAGCCGTCGTGCGGCCACCGTCTCGCCGTACTCGCCGAGTGCACTGCGTGCGTTCATGTCGGCACCACCTCCGGCACCAACCGTCACGCAGAACGGTCCACCAAGTGGATCTTGGTGGACCGTTCAGTGATTGTGGAGAACTCCGTCACCCACACGGGTGAAAGCCACCCCGCGGGCAGCCGCCGTCACCGCACCGCCGTCACCCGCCCGGCAGCTCCAGATCGCTCTTGTTCAGCTCCTCGATGTTCACGTCCTTGAACGTGAGCACGCGGACCTGTTTCACGAAGCGAGCCGGTCGATACATGTCCCACACCCAGGCATCCGCCATGGACACCTCGAAGAACACCTCGCCCTGAACCGAGTGCACCTGCATCTCGTAGTCATTGGTGAGGTAGAAGCGCCGTTCGGTCTCGATCACATATTTGAACAGACCGACGACATCGCGGTACTCCCGGTAGAGCTTCAGCTCCATCTCGGTCTCGTACTTTTCGAGGTCCTCGGCGCTCATGGCATGTTCCCCTTCACCCGTGCGATCCCACCATTGTGCGCCAGTCCCGTAAGCCCCTAGACGATTTCGGTGTCGAGGGTCACGGGCCCGGCCGGGGGACCTTCGTCGAGCAGCCTGCGGAGCAGCTCGGCGAGTCTGGTCGGATACACCGTCTCATGCGCCCGGTCCAGTTCCCGGTACGTCCACCAACGCGCTCCGGAGACGCTGCGGCGCTCCAGCTCGGTGAGGGCTGTGGCGCCGGGTACGCCCTCGGCCGTGGCGGACGTCCTGGCCAGGTAGTACCACTCGTCCTGGTCCCAGCGGCGGCCCGCGAACGGGAAGGAACACGTCCGCGTCCACAGCACCGGGCCGAGTTCGACCTGGGTGATGCCGGTCTCCTCCGCGAGTTCCCGTAGCGCCGCCTCCTCGTGGGTCTCGTCGCCCTCCAGGCCGCCGCCCGGCGTGAACCACCAGTCGTCGGACGGATCGTCCGGTTCATGGCCGTGGAGCAGCAGGATGCGGTCCTGCGGGTCGAGGAGGATCACCCGGGCGACCTTGCGCAGACCGCCCTCGTACGAGTCGCCGTAGGCGCCCTCCTCGGTGGCCTCAGCGGGCACCGGCGGGCTCCGTCCGGGTGCGGGCGCGGCGGCCGGCCGCCAGCTTGGCGATCGGGCCGTAGGCGCCGCCGCCGAGGACGAGGACCCCGCCCGCGACGATCACGGCGATGATCGTGCTCAGCGGGCCGGGGTGGGAGAGGCTGCCGAGCGGCTCGAAGCCGGTGGGGCGCTCCAGCATGCCCTTCACGGGCCAGACGACGGCGTCCACGCGGGCGCTCACGGCGCTGCTCGCGACGGTGCCGGCGGCGACGTCCGTGAGGTGGGCGCTGGAGTCCAGGGAGCCCTGGCGTTCGTCGCCGAGGAGGAACAGGCGGCCCTTGGGGACCTTCACCGCGGGGATCGTCTTGATCTCGGCCGGCCCGCCCTTGAGGTAGTCCTCGGCGATCTGCTTGCCGTTGACGACCAGCTTGCCGTTCGTGCAGCAGGAGACGGTGTCCCCGCCGACGGCGACCACGCGCTTGACCACGGGCGCGTTCGTCACCCAGGTCTTGTCCGTGAAGACGACGACGTCGCCGCGGTGCACCTCGTCGCCGTCGACCCGCTGGGCCAGCACCCGGTCGCCCGCGTCGATCGTCGGCGTCATCGAACCGGTCGGCACCGTGTACGGCCGGTAGACCACCGCTCCCCAGCCGAAGCCTCCGAGGAACAGCACAAGGCCCAGCGCGACGGCCAGTCCGGACAACCGCTGTCCGGTCCGGCTGCCCACCGGGCCCTTGCCTGTGCCACCGCCGGTACGCGGGGCCGTACGTGTTGCGCTCTCGCCACCCATGGGTCCGCACCCTACCCGGCGGTACCGAGGGTGGTCAGCCCTTCCTCCGGGACCAAGGTCACAAGCTCTACAAGGCCTTTACTCGTCCTTGCCCGACCGCTTGCGACGCCACAGGACCAACGGCAGGACACCGACGAGGGCGAGGCCCTCCGGCGCGGCCGTCAGGAGCCGGGAGGCGGAGGCCCGGGTGTTGATGCCCGCCTGGTCGAAGGTGTCCGGGATCGGCAGCGTGCCCCAGCGGTTGATGGGCCAGGCCTTGACGATCGCGCGGCCGACGACCTCCTTCACCGGGACCATGCCGTGGTGCTTGTCGGACTGGTTGTAGCGCGAGTCCCGCGAGTTCTGCCGGTGGTCGCCCATCACCCAGATGTCGCCCTTGGGGACCTTGACGGTGAACTGGCCGCCCTGGTCGTCGTTGGTGCAAGGGGTGTTGCCGGGGTAGACGTACGGCTCGTTCAGCGCCTTGCCGTTGACCGTCAGCGGGCCCGTGCCGCTGCAGGAGATGGTGTCGCCGCCGACGCCGATGACCCGCTTGATGAGGTCCTTCTCCTGCGCGGACGGCATCAGGCCGATCCAACTGAGCACCGTCTGCAGGGCATTGGGGTTCGCCGCCGGCTCGCCCGCCAGCCAGTTGTCCGGGTCGTGGAAGACGACGACCTCACCGCGCTCGGGCTCGGAACCGAACCACGGGGTGAGCTTGTCGACCAGGACGCGGTCACCCTGCTGGAGGGTGTTCTGCATCGAGTCGGAGGGGATCGAGAACGCCTGCACCAGGAACGTCTTGATCAACAGCGCGAGGACGAGCGCGATGACCACCAGGATCGGCAGCTCCTTCCAGAAGGAGCGCGGCTTCCTCGGCTGGGGGGTGGAGTCGCCCGGCCCCTGTTCCTCGGTGCGGGTCGCGTCGCCCGGCGCCGTACCGTCCTCGTCAGCTCCGGAGTCACTCCCGGAGGTCACGGCGCTGTCCGCGACCGGGTCGGGTGCTTCCACGGGACGTCCGCGGTGCTCCTCGCCGTCGTGTCCGGACCGTGCGCCAACCGCCACATCCCCCACGCCAACTCCTTACTCTGTGCCACCGCCTGCCCCATCCTCGGCGCAGGCCCACCACTCCCATAACGAGCGGGAGTTCCGCAGGGCTCGGGAGTTGGACCGATCCGTTCGGATCGACCGGGGCAACCCTATGCGACAGTTCGGGACCGGCGGTCGTCCCCGACACGGAGTTGGAAACCGATGCGAAGGTTTTAGGTTCGTTCAGGCTGGTCCAGTGGCCCATGGGCCAGGCGATCACCTTGGCCCGCCCGACCACCGAACTGAGCGCGACCGTGCCTCCGTAGCTGGTGTTCTGGTGGGCTCGGGAGTCCGCCGAGTTGCCGCGGTGGTCGCCCATCACCCACAACCGGCCCTTGGGGACGGTGATGTCGAACTTCGTTTCGGACGGGGCGTTCCCCGGATACAGGTAGTCGGCCTCGGTCAGCGGAACGCCGTTGACGGTCACCCGGCCCTGCGCGTCACAGCACTTGACGTGGTCACCGCCGACGCCGATGACCCGCTTGATGAGGTCCTTCTCGTTGTCGGACGGCAGCAGGCCGATGAACTGGAGGCCTTCCTTGACCTGCTTGACCACGATGGGGTCGTTCTTCTTGGTGGTCTGTTCGTCCGCGAGCCAGCCGCCCGGGTCGTGGAAGACGACGACGTCGCCGCGCTTGGGCTCGGAGCCGAACCACGGGGTGAACTTGTCGACCAGGACCCGGTCGCCGATCCGGATCGTCTGCTCCATGGAGCCCGACGGGATCACGAACGCCTGGAGGAGGAAGGTCTTCAGGACGAGGGCTATGAGGACCGCGACTCCGACCAGGAGCGGTATCTCCCGGACCGCGGAGCGCCGTCTGCGCCGCTTGACCTTGCGCTGGAGCTTGCGCCGCTCGGCCCGGCTGCGGCCGGCTCCCCCGGCCGGGGCGAGCGCGCCCGCGCGCCGGAAACCGGTCGGCAGCAGGTTCTCGTTCCCGAAGGAGCCGCCCGGCGGCGTGGCGCCTCGGGGCTTGCCGCGGTTACCCATGGGCGCCGTCCGCGGCGGGTACGCGCGCGTAGGCGCCGGGTCGGACGAGGTGGGTCCAGTGCCTGGCGGGCCAGACGACCCAGTCGGCTCGCCCGATGACGTCACCAACAGGAATCATGCCTCCGCCCGGGTCGCCCAGGTGGTCCCGGGAGTCACTTGAGTCGCCGCGGTGGTCACCGAGGACGAACAGCGTGCCGTCGGGCACGACCACGTCGAAAGCCACGGTGGACGGAGCGTCACCGGGGTACAGGAACGCCGTCTCGTCGACCGACCGCCCGTTCACCTGGAGCCTCCCCTTCTCGTCGCAGCAGACCACGTGGTCTCCCCCCACACCCACAACGCGCTTGATGTAGTCGGCGTCCCCGAAATAGCCGGTTCCGTCGAACACCACGATGTCGCCGCGCCGCGGATGGGCACCAAAACGGTACGCCAACTTATTTACGAGAACGCGGTCGCCGATCCTCAATCCGGATTCCATGGATCCGCTAGGAATGTGGAATGGCTGCAGCAAGAACGTGTTGAGCAGCAGCAGAAACACCAGACAGACCAGGGCAGTCAGGGTGATCCGGCCGCCCGGCAGCCACTCCGCGACCCGCGACACCAACGCGAAACGCGACCGGTCCTCCGGCCCTTCGGTGTCCGAGGTGGCCTCGGAGTCGGAAGGGCGGGAGGAGCGGTCGCGCTCCGTGTGCTGTGCTTCGGTGTCCATCGGAGCCAGATGCTATCCGGCCCCGATATGAACCCCGTATCAAGCTCAGTTGTCGCGCTTCTCCTTGATCTTCGCGGCCTTGCCGCGCAGGTCACGGAGGTAGTACAGCTTCGCGCGACGGACGTCACCACGGGTCACGAGCTCGATCTTCTCGACGATCGGGGTGTGCACCGGGAAGGTGCGCTCGACGCCGACGGAGAACGAGACCTTGCGGACCGTGAAGGTCTCGCGGACACCGGCGCCCTGGCGACGGATGACTACGCCCTTGAACTGCTGCACACGGGAGCGGTTGCCCTCGATGACGCGGACGTGGACGTTGACGGTGTCACCCGGGCGGAAGGCCGGGATGTCGGTGCGCAGCGAGGCGCCGTCGACGATGTCGAGCAGGTGGGACATTTCGTCTGCTTTCTTCATCGATGCCACAGGTCACCGACGGGAGATAGGTGAAGGGAAGGATGCTGTCCGTGTCGGGGCGGGCGTCATGTCCCCCTGTGGCAGGGGCGCACGCCGGACGACGCACAACAGCGACCTATTCTTCCATGCCGTCCGGCCTGCGCCAAAATCGGCCGTACGGCTCCCCCGCCGGGTCCGGTGACCAGCCCAGGATCGAGAGCATCTCGCGGTCCTTCTTGTCGAAGGTCTTGGGCTCGCAGCGCTCGATCAGGTCGGGCCGGTGAGCGGCCGTGCGCTTGAGCGCCTCGTCGCGCCGCCAGCGGGCGATCTTGCCGTGGTGTCCGCTGAGCAGCACGTCCGGGATCCCCTGGCCGCGCCACTGGGGCGGCTTGGTGTAGATCGGCCCCTCCAGGAGGTTGGCCATGGCCCCGGGCGCGAAGGAGTCGTCGCGGTGCGACTCGGCGTTGCCCAGGACACCCGGCAGCAGCCGTGCCACAGCCTCCGTGACGACCAGGACGGCCGCCTCGCCGCCGGCGAGCACATAGTCGCCGATGGACACCTCGTAGACGGGCATCCGGGTCGCGTACTCGTCGATGACCCGCCGGTCGATGCCTTCGTAGCGGGCGGGTGTGAAGACCAGCCAGGGGC
>Ga0307515_10019168_pt1 | contig 12333 bp, 9 predicted proteins | sample 17_EM_MG_FD_194513 | JGI IMG/M metagenome (GOLD analysis project Ga0307515, IMG submission 194513) | Populus trichocarpa ectomycorrhiza microbial communities from riparian zone in the Pacific Northwest, United States - 17_EM | ecosystem: Host-associated > Plants > Roots > Unclassified | place...
ATAACATTCCCTGTTGTTCAACTTGTCCTGAATTAAGAAATGAGAGTGTGCTGATGCAGCACCAGAGAAATGGACAATAATTATGTCTCGATTCAAGACCCATAATCTTGAACATGAGGGCATCTAGCTGTAGCATGGATATTATAGCGACCACTGGTAAATTTCGGCAACCATTGAGCAATGTGCATGCCCATTATCTCATTCTATCCTGGCAGATAAATTTAGGCTCGGCCGCACAAGGCTAAACACAGCTGAGACGCCAAATCTCAAAATGTTAAACCACATGATTAGTTGATTATGGCTATGTTGGGCCCATTTCGATGACTTTACAGACTTCAATGCCATACTGGCCAAACTGGAGAGGTTGGTTTATACTCCCTCCTCATTAAGGCCAAGTTCGATCAGTTTGGCATTTAAGTCTCTGAAGTCTTAACAAGAATTTCACAGCCCATTATTACGTACGGTTCGAATTTCAAAACCATTGAAAAAAATCCCCATAGATTGATTAACCTCGGTATGAATATCCCATGTTTGATAATAAAAAAATAATTTTAGTTAAAGATATCATAATTTGATGTACCCGGTCTGCCTCACCATGCTTGTTGACCTAGAAGATATTATATTCAAAACTAATATCAACAGGAAAAAATAAACAAAACATTATAATTTTAATAAAAAAAAATATTTGATCCGATGGATTAAGGGTGTAACTAATAATCGGGTCTCACAACTATAAAACATAGAAAGTTTATCTTAACATGCATGGACAGAATTTCAGGTTAGGTAAAAATTAAGAAAAAAAAAAAAAGCAAAGACGCGGAGCCGATTAGGCTGACAAGTCGACGTCTATCAAGGACGGGCCAACCAAAGTGTAATAAAGGACGGTGAGAGGCAAAGACTTGTAGGTGTTTGGTGGGTCTGCTATCTAACCTTTTATTTTAGAGGCTCCCTAACCGCCCCACGTGTCCTATCCACACAAAGGATTAGTGGTCACCAGCCACTCTCTTGGTTTAAGGGCCTGATTAGTTCTGTCTCCAAATGTGTTTAAGCCTACTGATTATGCTTAAGGGGATTTAGTTAACGTTAATTAGAAGAGACTTGTCATGTTCCTCGAACCCAAGTTTCTATTAAAAAAATTATTTAGTGAGATAGAGCTCAATTATGTTTTTTTTTTATCAATTTAATCCCTAGCTTCTGTTTGTATATTCTAAAAAGAAATACGTCCATATATTTTTTTAAGTTCTTATATTTAAAAAAATAAAATTAGTAAATTTTAATATTTTTAACAACTGCTATCATCCTCCTACGTCCTACCTTTAAGTTTTCTTAATTCTTTCTTGGGCCGACGTCGTACACTAGAAAATGCTTCTTGAAAAGGAAAAGGAAACGTGCCGTAAATGAGCCACACTCTCGCAAAGCAGAAAAGCCACTCTGATGATCCCATTCTCTCACATATTTAAAGGCTAAGGACCCAAGAAGCAGAGAAAGCAGCAAAGGGAGACTCACCTAGAGCAGACCTTCACTATAGCTCGTGTGTGATTCACGAGATACACACACAAAAACAAAGCCAAAGAACTCACAGGAAAGGAAGAAGAGAAAGGAAAAGGGTTGAGAGAATTAATGGAGAAGAGTAAGGGTAGCAGTAGCGGTAGCACAAGCACAGAAAAGATAAAGACAAGTGGGGGAAATGGACAGGTTTTAGACGGTTCAGATATAATGGAGTTGGTTGGGAATGAAGAGGTGTTTAGCAGTTTTGTGGATCATAAGTTCCAAGAGCTGGATAGGGATAGAGATGGTAAGCTCTCTTTGAAAGAACTTGAACCTGCCGTTGCTGATATTGGCGCTGCCCTAGGCTTGCCTGCTCAGGGTTCATCTCCTGATTCTGATCATATCTACACCGAGGTTAGAAATATTTCATCGCTCTCTTTACTTTGATTCCTTGTTTTCGTCCTTTTCCCCCTCTCTTCAACGAGGTCTCGTTCTTTGAATATAGACACAAGTTAATCAATCATAGGTTTTATTTTTTTTCCTTTTTTTATTAATCAAATTAAGGACACAATTAATCCTAGCTGCCAAAATCTTGCTGCATTAACATGGTTCAAGAATCAATCTAGATATACCCTCAAAAAAAAAAAACATAAACGTTTTCACTGCGCTTTGAAAACCTAATTCTACCTTGAGTTTTATAGCCTTTTGCTGGCAATAAAATTAAGTTATTCATTAAATTTATTTTCTCTTTAAAAGATCTCAAATTTAAATTTATATATGTATATATAAATAAATATTCTAGAAATAATCAGAATTTTGTATTTTGCTAGCTTGGAGCCAATGTAGGAGATGGGTGTGTTACGTATGATTTGACTTTATACACCCCCTCGTTACGTCTTAAGTTGTATTTTTAATTGCACTAGAACTCCTTTAACTTCAACAACAACCTAAAAATGTCTCATTGCTTTCATCATTCTTTCGTAAGTTTTAATTAAGTTAATTGCTCCAAAACTTTTTCCGGATTCGTTGTTTATAACATTGATGATCTAATAAACTTTCAGGTTTTAACAGCGAAATTACTAAATTCTCCATCTTTAGCTTCCCTCGAGAAACACCTAAACTGTTTTTCAGTTAGTCGGTGTTGTGGGTTAGCTTTTCAGTTCGCCTTTAGCACTTTTCCCACTTGACTTCTATCATTCTTTTCCCTCTTCTTTTTATCATTACATGTTGGAGAGGAATCTGCAGATGAATGTTGTGCAAACTACATGAACATTTTCCCTTCTTCAGTGTGTATTAGATTGATTTCTATGAGTAATAAAAAGATGATTTGATAGCTAAATGATTTCATAATACTTCCAAACTTGAGGGTAATTAAGTAAAACAAAACTTATTAGGGTTGGTGTGTATGTAATATTATTAATTAGAAGTTAAAAAATTATATACAAGGAAATTTCCTTGCTTGATTGAAGGGGAAAAAAACAGTGCAAATACCCCGTGAAAAAATCGATAGTTGAAATACTGTCAATTGGGGAAAAAAATGATATTTATAGTGTGTGTTTGATATATATTGTAGTGCAGAATAATTTTTACATGAAAATACTACAGAATAATTTTTTTAATTTTTTTATGTTTTACATTATAACATTAAAATTATTAAAAATTAAAAATATATTAATTTAATATATTTATTCAAGATAAAATATATTTTTTAAAAACATTCAAAACCAGAAATTACTTTACACCAACCAACGTCTTAGCTAATTGACGAATTTAGAAATACATATTTTTATTTTTTTTGAGTTTTTCATATGTGACCTAGTATGATTTTTTTTGTTTGTCGGCCTGCTTAGATTTAAAAAGGCAGTGCTCTAGTGTGGACATGACCAAAAATAGGAATGTATAACCAACTGCTCCTAGCATCGTAATTAATCTGTGGAACCAACAGCTCCATTGATGAAATCATGAATGTAGGCTCTATATCATATTTTAACCTGTGATTGAGTGCATGATAAATGTGGGAGCAGTAAAATATCATCTCATGCTCACAAGAACATGCATGTAGAATTGTCTAGCTAGGACCACCAACGCAATAAATTGTGATTTGTCTCTTTCTAAGAATCCAAAAGGGTTAGAGAAGTTAGGAGTAGGAAAAACTTGTAATAATGTTGCATCAAATATCATGCTTGTTACAGCAATTTCTTCTTAAAACTATAAAACTCTTGTAGTAATAATAATTATTATTATTAATTCATCTCTCTTTCTCTCAATCCATAGTTTTATATAAAAAAAAAAAAACATGCATGTTATTGTAGGTTCTAAATGAATTCACACATGGCAAGCAAGAGAGAGTGAGCAAGACTGAGTTCAAAGAAGTTCTATCAGATTTTCTTCTAGGCATGGCTTCTGGTTTGAAGCGAGACCCCATAGTGATCCTCCGTATTGATGGAGAAGACCTCTTAGAGTTCATCAATGGACCAGATTATGAAGCAGAAATGGTGCTCTTGTTTTCACAGTTAGAATCACCTGATGGATCACTCCATGACCACATTGTCAAAGTTTTGGAACAACTTACAGTAGATCAAGGGATGCCCCCGTCTTCAGATTCTTGGGTAAGTAATGGAATTTTATACCATGAAATTAATTCAATGTTGTAACATTAGTTAATATGGGGTTTTAGTACAAATGGTGGAGTTATTTTCTCATGTTCGTAGGTAATGAGCAACATTGTGGAACCAGCTTTACAATCTTGTACTGGTCAAGATCATGACAAGCCGCTTTCTCAAGAGACATTCCTGGCGGAGTTCAGGAAAGTGGCAGAGAGTGTAGCTCAACATCTCAAAGAGCAGCCTGTGATTGTTGCACACTGTGAAAACACCTTTGATGGAAGTGGAATTAGGAGACTCTTATCCAACAAATTTGAATTAGACAAGGTTTGGATCTTACTATATAACCTCTCTTTTTTTCCATCAAACTAATCAGCATTAATTTCATATTTTATTGAGAAAGATTATCATAATTACTATTTAAGTTCTACAATTCATTATGAGCTTGGCAGACACTAAACACAGCAACGGAGAATGCCCCAAAGGATCGCAATGGGAAAATATCTAACGAGTATTTGCGTGTGGCACTAGATGCGGTCGCTCCGTCAGCTGGCCTGCCTCCAATCGGTGCGATCCAAGAGGTAGCAAAAAGCCAGCCATTACTAATTCACAATTAAGCTTTGCTACTCTGGTCTGAAATAGGATTAAAATGTCAATTACTTTTGAACTTCAATGTTTCAGATGGACGAGGTTATAAGCGAAGTGTTTAAGATGATGAATGCAGATGATGGGAAACTGGTTAAAGAGGATGAGTTTAAGAAGATGTTGACTGAAATCATGGGAAGCATAATGTTGCAGTTAGAGAGCAACCCCGTCTCCATTTCTTCAAATTCTGTTGTCCATGAGCCCCTCGCTTCCTCCACTACACTTTTGCAGCCATCTTCCTAGTTACAAAAATCGAATCACAAAATCTAAGTTCTTGTTTTAAGCATATCGCGGAAAATATATTTATAGTAAAAATAAAATAACAAGTCGAATAAATGTTTGTTTAATTAGGGCTAAGTCGATCAGTAGTTCGGTTCTTGTGCTAGCCTCTTGAGTGTGCAGATATAATAGAATAGAGGGTCAAGGCGTCGAGCAATATTTCAACGATAATCCTTCCCTACTTGGTGTTCTTCGTTCTTCCTTGATATACTAATCTATCTTGTTAATCCTTTATTGGCAGTCTTGTCCATGATCTAGGATTTTGATTGTGTTGGCCACAGGGTGTTATAATCCAAGTCATATACAGTTTTAAGTGTAAATTTATGTTGATTTTAAGTAATCTAGTGGTTATAACATGTCCATTGCAAACTGTAGATATATATATAGACTGTATTATATAGCACTTTGAAGCCATGCAAGCAGTTAGTTAAGCCTGATCAATGATTTGGATGAGTTAAGGACGACGACTCTACATCTTGATGATGATCATATTATTACAATTCCACTCAGATACAAACATAGACAGAATTTAATTTCCCAAACTGAACATAACCATCCTCTTCCATATCCTTGAGGTATTATTGAATATAGTTTTAGTCTATTCTATTGTGTGGGAAAGCTGAGGAGGAATTAGCTTTGTGTAGAGAGCAAATAACACACAAGCAATACCAGGCCCAACCCAGAATACCCAATGACCATCCCAAAGATGGCCCCCTCTAACAATTGCTGGCCCTAAACACCTTGCTGGGTTCAGCCCAGCCCCAGCATAGCCCTTCGTAGCCGTGACAGTGGTTGAAATGTAAACAAGAAGACCCACGACTATTCCGATGATGATAAAAACATTAACTCGGCCTAAAGCCTTCGCTTGGCGTTGATCGAAGGCCATCCACACTGAAGCAAAAAGAAACACAAACCCACAAATTATCTCCAGCCAAAGGGCCTGGCTTGTCTCTAGGCCGATCACAGTCTGCCCATCTGGCCCTGGAGCAACAACGGTGAGGGTACAACCTCCAAGTGAAAAGGTTTGTTGAATTTCTCTGTTTACCACAGCTTTTAGTGCTAGGGCACCAAAAATGCCACCAACACATTGTGCCAAAATATAGATAATAGCTTTTGACAGAGAAACAAGGCCAGTTAGCAAGGCAGCGAAGGTTACAAGAGGATTAATGTGGCCACCAGAAATGGGAAAGGTAGCTAGTATGAGAATTGTGATAATGATGGCAGCAAGAATTGATAATATGAGGTTTGGTATTTTTGTCTCGATCCGAATGGTTGAAATAACGATGGTGTCCAATGTAAAAACAAGAACAGCTGTGCCTATGAGCTCTGCCACTGATGCTCTCCATACCTGAGCAGACACAACCCTTACATGGTAAATAAATTTGCTGACCTACAAACGTAACATGTTGCCTATACATATCTACAACTTATGTTGTGCTTCTAAAATCAACAATAATAGTGGCTGGTTTCAAGGTTGTGAACTACAATTTAAGTACTAATTACCGTCAAAGAAACAAGGTCTTCCAATCCCAATATCTCGCTCAATTTAGTGGATTTTTGCTTCTTCATCCTCTTCTCGTTTTTAACTACCTCTGCCCTGCAAAATTATATGGACAAAAAAAGGCTTATAAATTAATTATAGTTACTAGCAATAATACTTCATGATCTTATAAATTAGAAAGGAGAAAAGCATGATATGTCATAATAATAATAATAATAATAATAATAAAGTTTTGGCACTTACGTTGGTGTAGTGGCAAAACGTTGTATTTTGTTAGCCCTAAAGAGGTTTTCTTCATCGCCCTCTGTATATCCAGCCATCTTTTCTTTCTGTCTACAGCCAGAAACCTTGTTAATCAAGGCGACAAGGGATTTTAAATCATTTATTCTATCACTTGATTTCAAGTTTTATTTCAATTTGCTGTTGATTGGTTTGGTGTCATTCCAGATGACCAGTAATTAATTTTGATAAAGTCACAATTGCTTTCACCTTGTCACGTCTAAATATTTAAGATCCATTATGCCATTACAACTTCCTAGCTAATCTTGAACTACAATATTATATCATATTAAACCACATTAATTTCCCAATTGGATTAATATTTGTTCATCTGATTTGTTAAAATTATTCACTTCTGTTTTGACCCACTACTCACAGTTCACAAGTGCGTATGTTGTATATATCTATACAGATCCAAGCATGATCGTGATCCCTCCAGTCTTGGGATCATGATCTTGTTCTATATAATTATCTTCCAATAAACATGATTTCGCCCTTTGACGGAACAATTTGGAAATATTCTGATTCCATCACACTCATCTCTTGAATTTTTATTTTGACAAATCAGATAGCAATGACAATTATATAAACAGATATTATAATGTGTTAGATAAATGGGGTCCTGAAGCATCTGATTAAATCCAACTGTGTGAACGTGGTATGAATATTATAGGTCAAGGAAAAATGTTTTTAATTTCTTTTAATTTTCTTTAAGAAGTTGAATTAGAATAATATATGGATCTTAATGCAGATTTCACAACGAAATATATTAAAATATTACAGCTAGATATATGGAATTGACACCAAATTAACAATTAATTAAGATTTTAACCATCATTAATGAACATGTTCTAAGCTTTTAACTTTCACTCTCCATGTATTAAAATAGTACTTGCAATCAACTGAAAGAAGAAATTATTTAAAACCCGATTGCTGGCTTGTAGACTTTGATTGACCTGGTTTCTGGCTACATATTTAGAGTGCAAAAGAGGGAAGAATGGAAAGAGAAGAATAAGATGGGTGGATATGTACACAAGAGCTTTTGAGGATGAAGAAAGCCTCAGTGGTAACAAAACCCAGCCTTATGCCACTACACCAATGTAAGTTCAGAACTTCATGTTATCATAAATTGTAGAAACAGAAGAAATTAAGAACGGATTTGAGCGTGGACGGTATAAACCGGAAATCAAAAGTAAATCTCGAAGTCTTAACTTAAGTGTAAATTTGATAATTGTGCAGAATACTTTTTGAAAATGTTTTTTTAATTGAAAATAAATTAAAATAATATTTTTAATATATATTTTTGATATCATGATATTAAAATTATTAAAAAATATCTAAAACTATTTATTTATATAAAAAATAGTTTCAAAAACATTTTAAAAATCAGGTTAGACTGCATCTCTAGACTCACTTAGAAAAAAAAAAAGTAATCTTATGCATCACACTTCATATTATTGACCGTTTAATCTGAAATTGATTGGATATCATAACCATGAAGCATAATTGCTTAATTTTTTTAAAAAATATATATATAATTTTTATTATGGCCAAAATCGATTTGACATTATTAAAACATTGTTTCCTAACCAAATCCAAGTTCGATTCAAAGATCAATTCAATAAAAACTTGAAAAATATTGATGATGTCCTAAAAAATCTAAGTAATCTAGAAATATAGTTTTCGGGTTGGATAATTAATTAATTAATTGGTCCTAATAATCTTATTAATTCTTCTTAGTCAAGGTAGTTGATAGCTTATAATTATTACTTGGTGAGCCAAAATGACTTGTGTCTAGTACCTATAAAAGGTCATTTTTGGTGAAGATGAGGACTTTTTTATAATAAAGTCAGTAACTTTGTAAAGAGAGAAAGTGTAATGATATTTTAGATAGATAGACTCTAAAAATATATATGATAGAGAATGAAGAGATTGTGAACCTTCAACTTGAAAGAGTCATAGTGTATTTATAGTTCATGAATCTTATCATTTTGTGGAAAGAAGAGGCTGGAGTATAATTTTACTTTTATGATATTTTAAGTTGTATTATACTTAAAATAATATGTATTGAATCAGTATAAAATAATGAGGGACTCGCATAGAATCGTGAAAAAATATCTGGCAAGTATTGGGTTCAAACCTATTAGAGGTGGAAAATAGATCTACGCACGTTGCTTGAACCCAAATATATTGGGTTTGGGATGCGCTCCCGAGCTCGAGTTCACGGAAAAGCTGGGGTGCACGCCCAACTTGCTGAGCATGTCATGCCCACAATGGGTGCGCACCCAATTAGGCATACGCCCTGCATGGACTTGGATTTCTTGCCGTAGCTCATGTTTTCTGAGGAGTTAGGCTCGGGTTACGATACCAGAATCCACCTTTTTTGGATCATTTATTGTGTATATTGGGATAAGCTGAGTACAATGAGTATTTTTAAGATGGTTTATTTCGAGAGAATTTTTTAGGTTTGTTTTGAAAGGGTTTTGAGGGTATATTTTATTTCAACCTATCAAATACAATGCATCTTCGAGGGAGCGAAAAACCAATTCACTCGAAGAGTTTTTTTTTTTATCAAAACTCACTTTGACGTTTCGAATGAAGAGTCCAAAATACGTCTTCCATTGTTTTGAAGGAAGGTGTATATATATATATATATATATATAAAAAGGGAAAGATTCCAAAAATGTCATGTCAGGTGCCAAATTCAACCAGCACGTGGGATCATAATGAGAATATTGAAACATAATATATGATTTAATATCGTAATTATAACATTTATGCTTTCTTAGATATAATCATAACATTTTTGCTTGCTTAGATCATTTTCCACAGTATTCCACTGGCAAATTGAGCAAAGGTGGTATAAATATCTGTCGTGGGTTGATTAAGAAAAAAATTGTAAACATGCGGTTGTTTTTAAGTGTTTTTTTTATTATGAACAAAAAATTTGATATATATATATATATATATAATAAAATATTTCAAGAATTAAATACATTAATAAATATTAAAAAAATTGTTAACTAAATTAGAAAGCTAATTTTTTTTTATTTAATTACATGGTAACAAATTTTTTATGAACAAAGCAATAGTTGAATTCCATTAAAATAAAATAATTTTTCAAGATAATTCCTCATTTTCTTACTAATTTTTTTAACTTTAACTAAATTTTTTTACTGTGTTATTTATTTAATAAAAAAAATAACCCATGTTAAAAAAAAGTTTGCAATTTCAAGCTTTTAGATGTTTATTTTTATGGCTCAACCGTTCTTCTAAAAAAATAATTTTTTTTGTTTTAAATATTTTTTTATTATATTTTTTTATCGTTTTGATATACTAATATTAAAAATAAATTTTAAATAACAAAAAAAATATTATTTTAATATATTTTAAAATAAAAAAACACTTCAAAAAAACAACCACTACTAAATGCTAATCACTATCTAAGATCCTCGACCATCATGCTTTTCTTTCAATTCGATTTCAGTTTTTCCCATTCTATTGTATAGAAGCTTTATTTATATATATATATATATATAAAATCATCGTAGAAGCCTTTTCCATTATATATTACCACTCTTTGATACTTTCCTTTCCTTGTATTTTTAAATAAAAAAAACCCTGTATGCAAAATTTTATTTACCCTTTTGTTATCATTTTCCTATGAAGAACCATGTGTGTCCCTATTGCTCATGATCAAAATCCTTCAGGCCTTCACCAATTTTTCAATTACAGCCTTCAACAATTTTTCAATTATATACTGGGATTTTTATCTAAACTGGTCCATTTTTAAATCTAAAAATGACTTCATTTATCATTCCAGCAGACGACAAGTGAGCATAACAAGAAGAAATATATAGCTATAATTAACGAGGATATATTGTCCTGCTTCATATGAATTAACGTCGTGCTAAAGAAAAATTAAATCTAAAAATTTTGCATGAGGGAAAAACCCCACAAAGTGCAAGTAGATCAAGTTTATTTCAAGGGCATTGATGAATATCGATTGATGAAGAAATAAGATTACACCTTTAATGAAAAGAATTCATGGGCAGCAACGACATGACAAAAATACTGTCTTTTCCCTGACTCGAATTTTCCAGCTGAAATCTTGAGTGTTTCGTTATTGAATCCACGGAAATGAACCAAATCCACGCCTCAATTCTACATTATGGAAAGGGAAGAAAGCTCTCATTATTTAATCAGAAAAAAATATGCAAGATGGATCGAGGTATATTTCCACAACGTTCAAGATGATGAGGAAAGTCCCAAATGAATCTTAAAAGTAGTATTTTGGCTTTCTGTTGAAGAGAAAAGTTTACGTTTAAATGAAATATCGAGGTTACTCTTTTCTGATTTAGGTTACTAATATTGAACAAGCTGATGCGACCTTGGTTAGCCTTTTATGCAGGAATATCGAAGCGGGACATTTAATTAATTAGTTGGGAGAGGCCTGACGAAGGTGGATCAGACTGAATTCTGATGGTTCAAGTCGTGGCTCACTTGGGAAAGCTGCTGCTGGAGGTTTGTTACGGGATAGCAGTGGTCGTTAATTTCTTACATGGTTTTGCTGATAACCTGAGGATTTGTTCTTCTCTTACTGCTAATGTATGGGCAGCTTATCATGACTGCAGCCAGCATGGAATTTCGGATGCTGAAAAGTGGAGATTGAAGTGAATTCAACGATCTTGGCTGCTGCTATGTTGGGGAAAAGTGACAGCTTGATAAACGACCCTGTGTTTAAGGAAATTCAGCAGCTGCTGCTTCTTCCTTGGCAGGTCCGTGTATTTTTCGTGAGGGAAATCGTTGTGCTGATTAGCTTTACTAATTGTGGCCATGATTTTTGGTTGTGTCGTCATCGGCTACATACTGTCCCTGAGGAACTATTTACTTGGGTGCTGTATCCAAACTTGATGAGAGGGAGTTATATATATATAAACAACTAACTTGGTTAACCTAATGAGCTTTATACAATGGAACATGATATAATATAACTAAGCTTATATCTAAAATTATGTTTAATAAAAATCTTACTCGTTTGCACAATATAATTTTATAGTTTTTAATCTTTAACCCCTTTATTTACCACAAAAATCCTCTTCTCGAACAAAAAGGTATTATCCTCATAATCATCTTTAACAATATTGAAAAAAAAAAACTATAATTCGTTATTGTACTATTGAAAATTTGAAATGAGAGATCATTCTTGAATCAAGCATAATAATAAATAGCATTAATAGGACGGACATGGTGATCTTATTACATCAATCGTTACCGAAGATAGTCACAATCAAATTTAACATCTAAAAAATACATGAAACAAAGATTTCTGCTTAATGCTTTTATTCAATGGTGTGGGCAAGTTGGCGTGGAATGATCTTCGTGTACACGGCGAAGGCTACGCATGCAATAGCTGGTCCAACCCAAAACACCCAATGCCCATTCCAAAGATGACCTCCTCTTACAATCGCCGGACCCAAACACCTAGCTGGGTTCAGCCCTGCCCCTGCATAACCTTTCGTAGCAGTGACTGTGGTG
>Ga0307515_10019169_pt1 | contig 12333 bp, 8 predicted proteins | sample 17_EM_MG_FD_194513 | JGI IMG/M metagenome (GOLD analysis project Ga0307515, IMG submission 194513) | Populus trichocarpa ectomycorrhiza microbial communities from riparian zone in the Pacific Northwest, United States - 17_EM | ecosystem: Host-associated > Plants > Roots > Unclassified | place...
AATTTTAAGAGATGAAATTGAAAAATAAATATTCAAAACAAAATATATATAGCAATCAAAAGTTTGAGGACCAAATTTGATATAATCAGCAAATAATATGACATTTCTAAATTTTTCACAATTTCCGAAAAGTGTTTTCCGCCCAAATTTTCCAGGAAAACACTTTCCTGGAAACCAAGCCAAATTTTTCTTTGACTGGAAAGTGTTTGCCGTTGATTAATTTTTCTAATAACAAACAAACACAAGAAAGTTTGAAAAATAATTTTTTAAAAACCACTTTTTAGGAAATTAACATGTCTTAGTTGCACAAATTCTTCTCTTTCAGACGAGGTATTGACATAGGTTGCTCATTACAGCACCTCCCTCTAACATTTGGATGGCTCCAAGTTCTGCTTTTGCATTAATTACAGTCTCATGCTAAAGCAGTATAAGTTCAATTTCAACTCTCTACTCTACATAAAGGAAGTCAATCGTAAGTAATTATTTCATGACTATCGACATCTCTCGGATGAGTTGGTTATAGCTAGCTAGACAACCTTTAACAGATCTTGATTAGAATTGAAGTTATACTCAAGACCTCCATTAAAGTACTTAAAAGCTCATAAATCTAAATGAATCAAATCAATATAGAAAGCCCAAACCACATAAACATAGGAGCTTCAAGACATGCTAACGATAGAAGCAAAAACAAAAGCTATTTTTTTGCAGTTCTTTGTGTGCAGTCCAGTTTAGTAAACCTAATTTCCAACAGCCTTCTAAACACCACATACAGTAAAGAGGTCTTTAACAAAAGAAAGCACAATTCAATACCTAAGATAAAAATTAACCTAAAATGCAAAAATCTTAAGCCAAAGAGAAGATTAAAGATTTATAATCAAACACCCAAATAACAAAAACATCACCATGTTTCAATTAAATCCAAAAAGAAGTAAAAATTTTAAAAAGAAAACAATAACCGGCGTTTGGGGTTTGGTTAAGCACTGTCAAGTGGATGTGTTGTTCATGCCTAGGCTGCGTGCTATGATCTTCAAAGACAGAAGACCAGGGTTGTGTGGCTGGTAGGTGGTGGGAGGGTGGTTTGAGGGGTGAAGTTAGGAATTTTAGTTTGAAAGAGCTAAATTAATTAATTTTTTTTAGGGAGGTTAAAACTTAAATTTTTTTATTTATAAAGATAAAAATCTAATTTATTGAAACAAAAAGTTGAAAAATAAATAAATTCCTGACAGGACCTCCCCCTACCAACCCCTCTAATTCCGCCCGTTATGGTTCTATTGGTTTCTGAGAATAGAAAACTGGTTTGAGGTATAACGATGTGGTTTTATGGCAAGGAGAGCTAATGAAGATATGAGGAGGAGGATTGACACCAAGTGATGGCCTCCTCTGTGCACCTCCCTCATCTTCATTGCTACGGTCTCCTTTGTTTCTAACCCCTAAGCATCGTCAGCTCAATCATTCAACGTAAATACCTAAATTTGTTTAAGGAACAATGTATACAAAATATTTTGTTCAAAAACTCAGAAGACTGGGCGGCATTTACCCTACGGAATTTTTTTATAATGTATTCCACTGCCTTCTTTATTTTTTTTATAATGTGTTCCACTGCCTTCTTTTTTTTTTTTTTCCAGGGAGCATAACCGATCTTCTAAGCTATATGTGATCTCATTATAAGCAAATTAAAAGTGAAAGTGGGATAGATTTCCCTCATGATAATACCACTTTGAATCCACACACAGTGAAAGTACTTCCAATTAATGCTGCCAAATTATAGCAGCATTTTAAAGTGTCGGTGCTGATGCAGTTTATAGCAAGAGGGCATGCGCTGTGAGATTGCAGATATATTCAGTCAATTTACTCGTAGTTAAAGAGGCTGTCCAGTTTTTTAAATAATCGAGGAAATTATACAAAGTTTGGAATTAAATGAGGATCATGTGCTCCGAAATCCAACATTTATGGTCTTTACAAGAGTTCTTAGATATCGAGACCCTCAAAAAGAATAAAAGAGAGAGTTCGAAATATTCATAAAGACCCTTCTGCACAATAAAACAAAAAATGGGGTGAGAGAGGCTCGACCTCAGGTTTTTTCCCTCTTTTAATGTCTTTTTTTTTTTTGTTGAACAGGTAGTTCACTTGCTTATTAATTATTCTTTGGGATAATAGCTAAAATATGGGCAACAACCTTACCTTTTGTTCTTGTATTCTGAGCTGTGAGGAGAAAACCTTGGTTATTGTTAAAGAAGAAAAACAAATTGGGGTGAGAGAGGCTCGAACTCTCGACCTCAGGATAACTCAGAAGCTATGAGACCTACGCGCTAGCCAACTGCGCCACCACCCCTTCTTGTTTCTTCGTTTTCCATTAACTATATTTAAATATAAATAATTCTGCGCCAGGTGCTTTCTTTTTCTTGTTCATATGTACATTTTAAATAGTGTATATAGCAGCCCAAGTGACTTTCATGTATTGGAAAACAATGAACATCAAGTTAATTTATTGTTCAAGTTAACTCACACCTCTAGATTGGAATAGGAAACTGATTAGACCCATGATAAATTTAATCATTGACAAAGTATGACCATTAACCGTTAATTTGATATGTTGGTTAACCATTGATGGTGGATAAATTTTCACAAAAAAAAAAAAATCTCCAAACAACCTAGTCCATGAACAAAATGGCTCCCCATGTTTTATTATCCCGTTTTGATCTCGAAAAATTACTTTTGGACTCGACCTATAATTACAAAAATTCTTAGTTTTAACAATGAGGGGTATAGTCTAACTGATCAGGTCCTGAGTTTGCTTCTTAGAAGTCACAAGTTCGAGTCCCGTAAACCTCAGGGCCACTGGAGACTTATATGGTCGTTAACTTTAGAGCTCGTGGGATTAGTCGAGGTACGCACAAGCTGATATGGACACCTATATTAAAAAAAAATCTCAACCTTTTCACACATCTTAATGTATTTTTTTACTCCAAATAAATCAAAACATGGCGCCTCAACCAACCGTATACACAAACGTTTTATATATTTTCTACAAATTTCATGCAAGTACAAACTCTTTTATGGGTTAAGCGCTCATACTTTTTACCAATAATCGAAGTACAAACATGCACCTATTTCCATGCAAAGCAAGCGACACATTTCTCAACCATTGACTATTTCTAAGTCAACATGTCATTAACATTAACTGTTATTCCCAACAACAATAGTGCAAGACTTTACAATCAATTTGGGATATCAATGTTTCCATTAATTACTTGTTAAGCCACTCTTCACATTTAAGGTAAGTTGACGTGACTAGAATCTATAAATACTTTAGTTCACCATGTAAAGGAGGCAAGCTTTCACGAAATATTTCTCTATATTTTCTCTCACATTGCAAGACACCCTCTCTCACATTATTTCTTTCTCATCACCACTGACTTAAGTATTGGAAAGGTTTTCATTCAATGTAAGACTTATTTTTTAGGAATACTCAAGCCCGGAAACAAGTTCAACCACAAAGCCTAGCTCATATGTCTTTCGCAAACATAAAAAACTTAATTTTCCATGAAAAGTTTTTCGCAACTTCATCAACTATGACACAAATTCAAATGTCACGAATTTAATTATCACATGGTCATTGGAGTTAGAGGACTTTTTTGGAATTTTTTTACCTTTACCCATTCTTGAGGTGCTTATTTGGTATTTGCGTGTAAATAGAATTTTATGCTTGACATGTTGGTAAAACTTCAGGGACTGTTTTTGTATTTTTGCGTATGGTACTCTTCTGCGGGTTTCGACTGAGATTTTGGTGAAATAGGGCTTGGCCTAGAATTGTTTTCTTCGTGGGTTATGTCTTTGCCTTCTCATTGGGCCTGAGGCGTAATCAAAATGGAGTGAGTTGAACTCGCTGATGAGCCTAGGACTTTAGGATATATTTAAATTTGAATTTGAATGTGATTGATAGGAAGGCACTTGACTTAAAACCTATATTTAATTTTAATACTCATAATATCGCATGTCTCCGAAGAGGTTTTAAGATTTATAATATAAATTGTTCATTTAAGGCTCGTTTTTGGGCTGTGTTCATTTTAGGCCCATTGAGTCTGGAAAAGGGTTTGAGGTCCAAGGATTGCTTTCCAAAATTTGGATACACTTAAAACACAAAATGGTTTCAATGCCATTTGGGCTCAAAGCCCATCATCGAAATTAACGTTGAGCTGGGGCCTTTAAGCCGAATCCAAAAATCACTTAAATAATTAGGAATGCTTTGTAATGACCTTTATAACCTTAAAGTCACTAGCAAGGCCAGAAAAACTTGGCAAATTATTAAACGTAATCTGTAGCTTAACTGACCAATTTTTTTTTTCGCTCCTTGATATTTTTCTTTCAATCACAGTGTTTAATGGCCAAACTATTGATTAATTTGTCAAAATATTTTAAGGACAGACACATTAAAAAAAAAAAATGAAGTGTAAAACAAAGAGAAATAACATGGCCACTCTATAATTTTTGGAAAAATATACTTTTAATCCTTGTAAGTTTAATCTGGCATGAAAGTTCATTTTTGTTGCATCTTGGTTCGCGAGTTAGAGAAAAGAGAGAGAAAATCATCTGAAAATAACAAGAAAAAAAAAATTTATCAATTTAACCATTCTTTTGCAATGAAAATCGATGTTATTGATATCAACGAGTTTCATTTAAATAGAGGAGTTAAACGTGGTGGTTTTTGTCTTTGAACTTGCATGAGATAGTAGATTTGAGTTTGAAGAGTTTTTTAAATTTGGATTAAATTTTTGTTTTTAACCTATTTTTGGGTTTTTAGGGTTATATTAGATGTTTTAGAAAGGGTTGGATAGTGTTTTTTTTAGTTATTTTTGAGTAAAAAATGATTGAAAATAAATTTTTAGATCCAATTGGTGTCTCAATATTTATTATAAAAAAATATTATTTTAAAACTTTATCTAATAAACTCACATGTTGGGTTTTTTTTTCATTTGAGTTTTTTTATATTAAATATTTTTTTTTATCTAATCCATAGATAACACGAAACAATAACTTAATAATGAATTTCCCGAAGCCTGCAGTAACTTTTTGTCGCAAGACATTTTTGGATGACCTGAGGGTTTTTTTTTCAATTATTAATACAAGCATCTTTCTTATCCATTCTTTTAAAATCAGTGTTTAAGTTTTAAAGCACTCAATTAAGCATATTTTTCTATATAAAAAAATATGTCTAAAATATCCACGTACAACACATTCTACTCTTTTTTTTTTTTTTTTTGAAGAGTGGACTTTGTTTCATTGGAGACTAAATGTTTTGTGTCAAAGAATTCTAACGAAAAAGCTCGGTTAAAAACCAAAATCATCTGAAAATAAATCGATATAAATTCTTTTTGAAATTAAAATTAATATTAACCCAATAATTACTCTGCGGACATTTTTCAGGTTTGCCCTAATATTTGTGTGGCCAGGCCCCAAGGGGATAGAGTGGGTCCCAGGAATGATGTGGCTTCCCAAGCTGACTCACACGCCATGATACATTAATATTAATTAATAGGGGCTATGGGAAATGGCATGATGAAGGAGGAGCAAACGTGATGAGGGAAAGGACGGGGTGGTTTTGAGAAGGGTCCACACAACCCTCTGTCTGTAACTGGTGCCACATTCTCAATGTGTTCTTGCTGTGGGCTTTTGCTGGCAGACAAATCTAATCCAAAGAGCACTCCAATATTTATTACAAAGTTGACATGCCTCTGTGATTCTGTAGGAAAGTCATCACTGTAAATGTTCTCTCTTCCAGCGATACTATCCTTCTCTTTTCTCCTCGAACTCTACCTTCATTACCCTACAAAAAACTTTATTGCCTTGGAAAAACTGTGATCATGTAAAGCTCAGCTGCAAACATACATGTTCTTGTTCGATTCCAAGCATCCAGCCGGCCTATGCCATGACATTATCTCCTCATCATAAGGCACCTACACGGGCCACTAGCAAATCTGAAGAGTTTCAAAGAAATGATTCCAAGATTTTCCACAAACTTAGCATACCGGCCTTTTCATCGTAGTTAGCTTTATTATGTGGAATTCTGCAGAAAGCCATCAAAATCCCAATAAACCAGGCCCAGAAACTGTCATTAATCATTGCGAGAATTGTACATGGGTAGCATCAAGATCTGTTTCCGAATGATGTAAAACGTCTCTTTGTAACCTTAAACTCTTGTGGTTAAATCTAATCAAGGAGGTTAGTTGATTTGGAGGGAATAAAAAGGGACATCTTGCTTGGTGGAAACTATGCTTGCAGTGTTTTAACTTCATGGTAGTGGCAGACAATTGTGGATCCCACCAAGGCAGACAAGCAATGATGTTAAATAAGGACCACATTCGTGTGTTGTAATGCTATTTTGTTTTTATAAAAAGTGTTTTTTAATTAAAAATATATAGAAAATAATATTTTTATATTTCTTTAAATGAACAAAGTTTGAAAATAGTTTTTTGTTTTTTTATTTTTAAAAAACACACTATTGGAGGTACTGTTAAACCGAATTTTACTTCCGAAAGTCTTCCCGAAGGAAGTCGTAGCAATTAGATTTATCAATGGGGGAATATTTCTTGGCACCACATCATCAAATTTAACATGTAGTATAATTAGACGATTAATAAAATCAATATAAATTTAGATCGTCAGATAGTGCACAAGAGTATCTTCATATATAATTCTTTATTTCGCCACGGATGCTTGAAACGAATCCAAGAACATAAGCTCCATCAGCATATGGAAAAAGTGGGAAAAAGAAATAAAGCAATGAAATTCAGCATGTTCATCCTTTTGAAAGAATTTAAATCCTCACGTCCTGTCTTAAGTAGTAGTGTACACATTCTCGAACCAAAAAGAAAAGAAAAGAAATTTGATCTTTTAAAAGGTGTGCAAACCAGAGAGAAGCTAAGAAATTTGACTCGCGAGAGTTTTTAGGGTTGCTGAAGGAAGAAAAAAACATCTGATCTCCAATAAGTTTTCTATGAATTTCATAACTTTTTATCATTTAAATCACAGGAATATATTGCAACAGCCGACAGTAGAAATGTCGGTATTATCAAATGAAGAAATAGATGATGTGATAAATGGGATGAATTCAAAAGGCAATTCGATGGCCTTGACACCTCATCAATTTTAAGTTCATTTTATAGAGCTTCGTTTGCGTACCTACTTGACTAATTTTAGTCCTAAACTAGGTATTGCTTACGCTAGGTTGTGAATTTATGATTTTTTTTTTATATAAAAAATAATATTTAGGTACCATAAGTGTATTTTAAAAAAGTAAAAAAATATCAAATTTAATAAGTTAGTTTAATTTTAATTAAATGATAAACAAATAGGCAAACAAATAATTTTTTTAAATGAAAAAGATGAAGCAAAGGGGAAAAAATTCATGAAGGTACAAAATTGAATAACAAAAGGTCTGGGCTACTCTTAAATAGTGCGAAAAAAATATAATCTAGATAATATATAAGAGGCGAGCCAACCCTCAAAACTCATGGTCTAAATAATGATATTGTGATAACCCAATAAAATTAAAGCCCATGAGATTCGATGATGAAGCATAGGGTAATTAAGCATATAACAATTAAGTTAATGTCGAATTATCAATTCGTTTTAGTTGGGATAGGGACAAGCTAGCTTTTAGAAAAAGAAAAGAAAAACAGAGTTAAAACATTGTACAAAGATTTGTTCTAACACTTGTTTCTTTTTTTGTTAGTAAAGATGAATCTAAAATCAATTTTTTAAAGGGAAGTTTTTTTTAACATAAATATAGAGATAAATATTTAAATTAATGTGTTACGGTGTATATCCTCTATAGGTAAAAAAATAATTAAAATTTGTTTTTAAGGATTGAACTAAAATTGTTTTGAGAAAATTAGAGAGCCAAACATGTCAATTTCTTAAAGAGACAGAGAGTCAAGTTTCTATCTTTGAAGGACTAAACTGTTGGAATTAGTTTATAAAACAGGTAAAGGGTTTTTTAAAGCCAAATTATTTGTGAGGTCTATTGTAACCTAATTCTTTACCTTCATTTTTATACACATTTCAAAAATTAGAAAAAAATCCAAAAAATATGTATTTTCAATAAGTTTAGTTAATTTCAATCATTTCAATATTTTTACTTTATTTTTAAATCATGAAAAATCATAAAAAAAATACAAATATAAAAAATAAATTTTGGGCCATAATTGAAGAAGAAATTGATAATAAAATGAAGCCTAATAAAATGATAATATTTTTATCTTTTATAGATGATTGGTGGATCTAGGAATTGAGATATAATAATAATTTCAATCTTTTTAGAATCTTCCCCTTGTTTACTTTTTTTAAAAAAATTTGATTTCTTTTTAATTTCTTGCTCTTTGTTTTCCTCTTCTATCCAAACAATGCATGGATCGACAATATCAATCACATCACCTTATTTTTTTCCTTCTAATTTCAATTTTATTCCCGAACATAATCTAAAACGACAATAAAAAGCTAGACCTTACCCCTAGATGGTTAGGCATTTTGGTTGAATAGTCTACACACACACACACACACATAGAAGGCATGGACGTGACATGTGTTACATATATAGATGCATAGCTAATGTGTTGATTAGGAGACCCATGCTACAAAGTTGAGGTGCACATAAGTCAAAAAGTAAGTAATTAAGATTGGATCTGGGCACTGGGGCTAGCTCTAGCCACAACTGGTTTCTTCTCTGCTCTTTTCTTTTTTAATGTATACTATATAGTATTAGGAAAGAAACTTGGCCAAAATTAAACATGAGACGTGGACTTTCGAATATGATACTATTATCCTTCAAATATGAAAGCTTGAGAGTTTCCGGTAATGGGCACTTGAATATATGCTTTTTCAAATGAGGGAATGGCTTCAAGGGAGGAAATGGAGGGAGCCAGCCATTCGACGAGGATGTCAAAAGTTGTACATCTTTTTGAGCTTGGCTAGAAAATGTAGGGCACTGCCATTTTAATATTTCTGTACAGAGAAGGAGGGTGAAAAAATGATGTCTTTGCCAGTTCGTGAAACTGCTCAGCCTTTGACATAAGCCTGTGGGCTGAGAGATGGTGAAGAGTGAGAGCTGAGCAAGAGAGGAGCCATCATTGCTAAAGAGCAAAGGCTATAGTTATATTCACTGGCATGGACCACCCCATGATGCTAAAAGAAGGGTCACAAGTCACACCACCCTCCTCTCTCTCCGTCTATCAGCAAAATGCCTGCCTGTGGCTGGCCCTTTATAACTCCCAAAATCCCATGGCTAATCATTTGAAATTTATTTTCCTTGAGAAAGCATTGGATAAATAAAACATGGATGAATAGTGAGAAAGGAAGGGGACCCTTTATAAAAGTTTATAGCCAGAATCCTATATATTAGCCATTCATAATTCATATATATACATGTCTCCCCTTTAGCAAAAAGATTCACAAAATTTTGAAGCTGCACCACTCCCTAGCTACATAACCATATCCGGCCCTTTCTCATCATTCAAATTTTAAATACCAAAGATGGCAGTGGTAGATATTGTATAATTGAAGTGAAAAAGATCATGATCTATCAATCAATGGGATGAAAAAAAGATTATCTACTTTTTAGTTTTATATCTCCATTTCATGCAAAAGATATTGCCCACTTTTGATCATGATAACTGTTTCAGAGGAGTGCCTGCTTAATTAGCTATGTGAACCTTTTCTCTTATTTTGAGAAATTCTACTATTTGGCCCTGTGCTTCTTCTCGATTAAAAAAAAAATTTCGTTTCTCGGGAATGATCTGTTGTCAGGTATCATCTCTGACAAAACCCTACATCTACATCTACATCTACACGGATTTTTTTTTTTAAAAATAAGATTACAATTTGATCTGAATGCCGGACAAAATATTTATAATTTTTTTTATACGATAATAAGTGCCTTTAAATGGTAGGCCTAGCCTTTGCTTAAGCTTTCGCGTCCATTGCATGGGTGGCTCGAACCAAGAATGATGGTATTCGTTATGGAAGCAAAACCTGTGGATTTGGCATGACTGCATGCTTATGCATTGCATTTAATTGAAAGGGTGGTAAATATTTGAGGTTTTTTTCTTTTTTTTACAAGCTAGCATCTTCCCATGGTTGATTTGATGCCTGGGCTTCTTGTTTGAAATATTGCTAGCAAGTTTTTATGGATTTTGGCATTTAAAGAGAGTAAATAATTATCACTGGATTTCTAAATATATCTGGAGTAGTTTATCTTAGAAAACACAGAATATCTATTAGAATTCAGAACATAATTTGCATGAGAACGACTAATTACGGAGAATAAAAATCTTCTAGAGTCTTTAAGTTGCAGTCTGATTTAATCAGTGAAGAACTTGGTGGTAACAGGGTGTGTGCAAAAAGTTCAATATCGACAAACTTTATGAAGCCTTTAAAAAAATATATTTTTGCTTCCCTTGAACAAGATGTTACTTTCAATCAAGTATCTAGAAAGCTGTAATACACCTAAAAAATACCTGTAATATTACTAATCCCGTATTACTGGTGTTTTAAAAGCGAAGTTGCAGCTAAATATTATTCTTGTCCACACATTCTTTGTCTGCGAATCTCACAAAATTTGGTTTTAGCTGATTATGCACCAATATTTTTCAATGTAAACTTTGTGATAATCAAATCATATGTTCCGATATCTAATTATAAATATTCCTCAAATGCAAACTAGATCACTTGGAAAGCGAGATTATGCAATTTCTAATGCCTGTCCATGGTTTCTTAAAGCTTTATTTTTTCACATGAAGTTTTTTTTTTTTTTTAAATACCTCCTAGCATTTTATTAATGTATTCAATAACCAGCATGGAAATGGAGCTTTTGTCCAACAGGCACCGTCGGTCTCTACTTGGTGCTGCCTTTACACTGACAATGTATTGCATATGCTGCTACAAGCATAATTTTCTTTTTAAATATATATTTTTTAGATGTAGATGATGTGTTTATGCTTTTTAAGAAATAATTTCAATATATGAAGAAAGTTGATCTGATTATATCTTTTCCACAGAGATTCAAAAGAAACATTATGTAATTCTATCAAAACTTCCAATTACCATACATACATGACTTAGTTTGTCAGCAAACTTAAGTAACATTAGGTAAACAGAAACACACAATAGTAATTGAAATAAAGTTTGTAAGATCAAAAACTTTTTAACCATTTTTTCTGTGGAAATCTGTAAGCTTTAAATAGAAATAAGGAGTTTCTCGTTCTTAAATTTGTGAAAAAATAATTAAAGCTACTTGTCCGTAATAAGTTTGCTGGAAAATTTAGCTACAAATCTTCCCGAATTTTTTTTTATGTCCTATAAAGATTCCGTAAGTACGTAGATTTAAGATCTGCATATTCAATAGTTAAACTTTTCCATTATAATAAATTATAAATTTAGCATTACTCAACTAAAATACTTCATCTCACAAATATATAACTCCTATTATATATATTCAAAGAATATTAAATAGAATTTTTTAATGAAAATTCTTGAGTAAAGTTTCATAAAAAATCATGCTACTACAGTGTACATGTAAGAACTGATATTCGTGTAGTAGAAACGAAAGGAACAAGGAGAGGAGTTAAAGAAAGAAAAACACAGCACCACAAGAAGAGATTTGATTTATCTAACAAAAGATCGCGGCGGCTAAGGACTCCCCAAATCCCGCCACCAATCACTCCCTAGGCATCACACAAACTTATCAGGGAGATAAATTTTTTTTAACAAAACATTATTTAACAAGGGGATATTAGAATGATAAATCCCATACCTACGATCATGGATGGAACAAAACCAGACAAAATACCAAACTCATGTGTTAAGTCTTGTTTTTTTTCTTCTTGTTTTTTGGTTAAGGTGGCACTAATTAAACAACATGGGTTTTTGTTTTTTTTTTTCCCCTTTCTTGATAACCAAAAACCACACAAGTGATGAAAATACGAGGAAATATCACAGTTCGATGGGTTCCGTGTTTCATCGTTCAAATTGTTCATGCTATGCTCTCCTTGTAATGGTCAACTAGAAAAACCAACAAGCCATGTGAAGACCATACAAAAAATAGTCATCAAATTTAGCTAAGAAATTAGAGCATACTATGTAATGCAGGAGAGAAAATAGGTTTCAAATTCGGCTTCAAATAAAAAAAAAATTCATATAAACGCATTTCAATTCCTAGAGAAAAATTGTGAAGTTAATAGAAGAAACAATTAAACTAAAAGCATTTTACTATCAAGAAAGGAAAACTAAAAGGGCCATGATCGTTTGTATAGGGATGTACAAGGATCAGAAATTAATACA
>Ga0307515_10019170_pt1 | contig 12333 bp, 4 predicted proteins | sample 17_EM_MG_FD_194513 | JGI IMG/M metagenome (GOLD analysis project Ga0307515, IMG submission 194513) | Populus trichocarpa ectomycorrhiza microbial communities from riparian zone in the Pacific Northwest, United States - 17_EM | ecosystem: Host-associated > Plants > Roots > Unclassified | place...
CATAACCTACTAAGCAACTAGATTTAGGATATAGTAAGCACAGCGGGCGCGCCTATGGGCCTTATTAAAGCTAAATTTAACTGCTAGATAATCCAAACAAGTATCGTTTATATAGGCGTTATCAGTAATAAAGTAGCTAAGCCGCTCCTTTGTAATCTTAAACGTATTAAGGACGTTACTAATAACTTCTACGTAGTTAATTCCTAAGTGCTAACCAAGCTGCGTAGGTAGAGCAAGCATATAGTCTACTATACAGCCTTCCTCGTTAAGGTAATATATATATACGCCAGTAAGAGTAAGCTTACTATTAGGGGTCTACTAGCCATTAAAGGATATATATAGGAGTGATTTAGAGGTAGCAAGAGTCTTAGTAATAGAGGGGAGGTATGCTTTGTAGTCGGCTAGTATATAGTCTACTACCGCTTAATAATTAAGCCAGAGTACGCGCTTAGCCTTAGGATTTGCAATTTATATTATACGGCGGAAAGATAAGGTTTTAAACTCTTATAGCGGGTAGTTGTTTTCGGTAAGCTAATTAATAGCTAATTACTTAAATATAGATGTATTAAAGCCGCCAATAATTACGTTAGCAGCTTCTTAAGAGACGTATTAGCCTAAAGCTTAAAGTTACTCAAAAACGGTGTGCCCGCGCTTTTTTAATTCAGATATAATCTCTCTATTTTTATCGTATCTATAGCTAAAAGTATTTTTAGCAAGATGCGTTTACGCAGCAGTATTAGTATTTAATATATTATAATAACTAGGACCTCCACAGTTAAGAATTTTATATTAGTGGCAGTACTTATAGATAAAAATAATTTGCTCTAGCTTTACCCGACTTTAGTACCTATACCCATATTTATAAATAAAGCTAGGCGTCCGCTTTAAGCTATAATAGGGCTTTTAAAGATCCGGAAGTCGTTTCCAGTTAATACCATCGTAATTATTAACATTATTGTCGTCTGTAAGCTCGGCTTCTAACAATAAGATCGTAGGGGCTAAGGGGTTTTCTGCGGCCGTCGCGCTCATATTCGCGTTGGTAGGGTCCTATGCCATAGTGGTAGCGGTGGCTAAGTGGGTTCTATTAAATTGGTGGAGTTAGTGGCGGATAAGGATAGGAAGGTATTCATTGTTTACTATAAGCTGCGCGAGACTTTTGGTTAGCGCGGAAAAACGTTTTAAATAGGCTTAGCGGTTGCCTAAAAGGGCTTTCTTTACACTATTTGCATTACCTTAACAACTCTAAAAACACTAAAGGTCTATCACCAACTACCGCTACTACTAAATTAACTATATATAAGTAATAAACAAGTAAGTAAGCAAGTAAGACCTTCCCTTACTTACTTAATTGCCCAAAATAAGGCCTCTTGCTTGCTTACTTACTTACTACTAAGATAAGTAAGCAAGTAAGCAAGTAGGGTTTTACTTACTTATTAGCAAGTCTACGCTATACTGTTAATTATATGCGGGTATACTAATCGCTAGGGATAATTGCGTACGATCTGGATAGTACCGACCCTTAGCTAGGTAGCTACTGTCCCCCTTATCTCCTAATTTATATCTACTACTATAAGCGGATACAATCTGCCAGCGTTTACTTGTAAGGGATATTATTGCGGTTACCTTGGGTTGCCCTTAGGACAACCCCCGGACGCCCTTTGGATGGTCGCTGGTTACGTGCTAAAGGCACGTGCCCGTAGTATATAGTCTCCACGATCCTAGAGGCCTTACCTTCTTAAGGATTCGTCTCTTTTACCAATCTATCCTATTCTAATTGTGTTCTTATAGCCCCCTATTTATAAGATCCCCTTATATTTAAATCCTTCCTACTCTTTTTTAGAAGGGTAGTCGGCTTTAAGGACTAGATTATTTGTTTATATCTTTTATTTATAACTACTATCCTCCTTTAAAATCTTGCGATGATTTAAACGGAAACTCCACGGATACCTTATAGAAAGCCGTCGCGTAAAGGCAGGAAGGTCCCTCTAATAGCGAGAGATTGTGATAATATAACCCTCTGGGTAAGACGGCCGAATAAGCCCTAATACCTAAATGCTCTAGGAGCTTAAAGACTCTCGCATACCTATGGTTACCGCTAAGGAAAATATAGACACCCTCTATAACGGTCGTAACGCTGCTAGAAAGTAACTGGAACCCTTCCGGCCCCACCTAGGCCAATTAGAAGATTAAGCGCTAGAGGTAACTCTAAGATCTTCCCCTAAGCTAGAAATGCTAGAGGAATATACTAATATATCTAACTAGGGAACTAACCGGAACCCTCCCAGAAGACCACTAGCCTATAATTAGTATAGTGGCGGTATATAGACTACTTATAAGCTAAGCGGGCCTACCCCTTTAGGTAATTTAAGCTAATTACTAACTTAAGACCCGAGCCTTGTTGGGAAGCCTATACTAGCTACTAGTACTAACACTACCTCTATAGTAGGAGCCTCCCTAGGCCTAAGTTTAGAAGGTTAAGAGCCCTATACTAATCTCCTTTAAGATAGATATTGGGAAGCTGTTATAAGGCTCTCGGAAGCTATATAGGAGGAAGCTACTAATAAATATATTAGAACCCTTTAAGGGTAAATCTAGATCTGGTAGGGTCTAATTTAAGCTAGATAAATTCTTTTATAACCTAGTTAAGGCTAAGGGCTTCCTAGGAGCTACCTAGTACCTACCTAAGGAGGTATAGAAGACTTAGAGAGTTATCTACGCTATAAATAGAAAAAGGACATGGACTAACTGGCTAAGGCCTTTAGTAGTCTAGAACTCCGCTATAAACCCAACGCCTAGTAGTTAGACGATTGGGTTTGTAAGGTAGATAACTTCTTTAAGATGCTGATAATACGAGATGATACTAAAGAGCGTATACGCTGGATTATTAGTAAGATTAAAGACTAATTGCTAAACTAGATCGCACTTAATTAGCTTAATAAAGAGTAAATTACTATATAGCTACAGCTGCAAACCTTTCTAAAGAAATGGACTTAAGATCTATATGTTGTATAATATAATAATATAGAGCTATTCTAGAATGGGACACAGCTGGACCGCCATAACTTTTGCTAGTTTATAAACTTTATAGAAACTTATACTTAGCAGATAGATCTAAAGCCCTTTAAAAATAAGGACGGTAGCATCCGTAAAAAGGAGAAGATTGGGTTTATCTAGGCTAGAATTAAGCTAGTAATTTATGACAAAATAAAGCGCGTGGGAGCCCTATTACGGATTACTATATATACGGATTTTAAATGAGCAGTTTTAAACGCTAAAGATATAGTAAGGAATTAGACCTCTTCTAGTAGAAAGCTAAGGGGTTACTAAAAGCGCGGGCACTTTAGTAGTAACGTAGGGCAGACCTAATTTTTAAAGAAGCCATTTTTAAAGAGAACTTTGGAAGGGTTAAAGTTAGGAACCTTAAACAACGGGAAAGACTCCTAGGGTTAACCCGATACCTATCTGGCACCTTTATAGGAACACTCTAAGAAGTTAAGAGAAAACTCTAGATGTAGATTTTATTAGAAAAATAAGTAGGGTGATAACTGCACTAATAATCTAAAAAAAGAAAAGCCCTAGTTATAGACCTCTCCTAGCTGTAACTAGGGCAAGATATAGAAGGAGAGACTCTTTATATTACTGTTAAGCTAGAAATAACACTCCCTATAGGTAAGGTATGATAGTTCTAAGTACTATATAACAGCGGCGCTGAAATTAATTTTATATAATATAATTTGGTAAAAGAGCATGAACTTATTCTATTATAAAGGTGGCGGAAACCTATTATAGGCTTCCTAGATAAGCATTGGATTAAGCTATATAGTGCCTATAAGCTTATAGTGTTAGTGGCCGATATATATAACCGCACTAAGGTAGTTGGCCCGCAACCCTTCTAGGCGGCTAACTTTGTAAGTTATAACCTTATTCTTAGATACCCTTAGCTTATAGAAGCAGATCCTAAGATATGCTTTAAGATAGGAGCCTTTAAATGGTAGAATAATGAAGATTTGGAAGGGCGTATATTACTAATAAGCCTAAAGGGTATCCTAGAGAATATAGCCCTAGGCAAAATAGTGTACGCTTTATACTTAAAGGAGTATCGGATCTAACCCCTGTTTAATGGTAAGATAGGTATAGAGCTTAGTATAGGTAATAACCCCTCTATAATGGAGACCCTATAGGGAATTACTGGATAAGTCGCGGAGATATTATAGGGAGGCGGCGATCTTAAGGATCTTATGAGATACTTTAACCGCTATGGGTTACTCTGGCTTAAGTAATATATAGAGAGTATACTACGGCACCTTAAACGCTGCATTAAGGAGTTCCCTACCCTTTATTGGCTACTATATAAAACGGTTTAATGTACGGTGGTAACTATATACGAGCAACCACTATAGCGCACGACGCTGCCTGCGAGTATTTTAAGGGAGCTTTAGGACCTACCTAATAATGACGCGGAGGATGAACGCGACCCTAATTTGTCAAATATTTTAGTAGGCCTAAGGGACTTACTAAGGGTATTTTCGGGTAGGAGAGCTAAAGTCCTACTATAGAACTTGGAGTACGATTATATAATTAATTTAGAAGAAGGTAAGTAACCACTAAACCTTCCTATCTATAATCTCTTATGTAAAGAGCTTAAGATCCTACGGGAGTACCTTAATGGCTTACTAGAAAAGGGATGGATCTGGCCTAGTAAGTTGCCGTTAGGCGCGCCGATCCTCTTTATTTTAAAACTAGATAAAACTATAAGGCTATATGTAGACTATTATAGCCTTAATAAGATTACAATTAAGAACCGTTACCTACTATTACTGGTTAGTGAAATACTGGATCGACTATTTAGGGCGAAGATCTTTACGAAGTTAGATCTATAAGACGCCTATTATAGCTCCGTATTAAAGAAAGGGATAAGTAAAAGACCGCTTTTAAGACCTAATACGGCTACTTTAAGTATTTAGTAATGCCTTTTAGGCTAGCTAATGCGCCTGCGATATTCTAATTGTATATTTACAGAGCCTTAGGGGGGCTAGTTAACCGCATATATATTGTCTATTTAGATAATATCTTAATCTACTTAGAAGATAAGGATTAACACGAGCAATATATCCGCGAAGTGCTGGAATGTTTAGATAATTAGGGCCTCTACGCTAAGGCGTTAAAGTACGTCTTTAATACTAAGCAGGTTGAGTTCCTGGGTTATATTATAACGCCTATAGGTATAGTTATAGACCTAGTACGGGTGTAGACAATTTAGGAGTAGCCGGAGCTAGAGAGCTACTGGGATGTTTAAGTGTTTCTAGGCTTTACTAATTTCTATAGGCGCTTTATTTATAACTACTTAGACGTTGCTTAATACCTATCTAACTATATTGCGGAAGCTTTTTAAGACCCGACCTAAGGAGCAAAAAGCTTAAAGGCGGTAAGGAAGAAAACTAAGAAGGGACTAACTAAATGGTATAAGCCATGGTTATGGCCTAAAAAGGTTTAGAAGGCCTTTTAGGAACTTCGCGTAAAGTTTATAAAAGCTTTATTACTACGGCATTTTAACCTAAATTAGCTATTAATAATGATTACTAATGTATTAAATTTTGCCCTTATTAGTATCCTACTGCAACCTAATAGGCATTTAGATGCTACCTAGCTCTATTAAAAACCAGTAGCATTTTATAGCAGAAAATTCTAGGGACCTAAAGTTAGGTATTATACCTACGATAAGGAACTACTGGCTATAGTTAACTGCTTTAAATAGTGGCGATACTACCTTAAGTACGCGAGCTATACCACTCGTGTACTCTTAGATTACTATAATCTACGCTACTTTATAATTATAAAGGAGCTTATATTTTAATAAGCTAGATAGGTAGAGGAGCTTACGCGGTTTAATTTTAAGATTAAATATAAGCTAGGGGAAAATAACCCTACTAATAGACCGTTATAACGGCCAGATTATGCTAAAGGCTTTAAAACGGGAGAAAGAAAATAGATAATAGATATCTTGCTCCCTATATTATAGAATAAGCTCCAGGTATAGGATGCTTAAGCACCCACAGCTCTATATATTAAGTCTTAGGTAGTATAAGCCCTATTGGTTTCTATTAACGTTCTAGCTAGTACCTGGTTTATTGCCAATAAGGGTTTAAATATACCTAGATAGGACGTCCCTAATACATTCTTAGAACCTAGTAATACACTATCTCTAATTACTAAGCTATCCCCTTAAACTAATAGCGAAGCTATAGAGTAATTAGAACTCGGAGCCCTGTAATAACTAAAGGACTTTAACCTTATAGCGGCCTTCCTAACGCATATGTATTAAAGAGTTGCAAGATCTATAGTACTATTTAGTCTTATACTTGGAGCAGTATAAGACAAAATAGCTTTTACCTAGGAACTATTTAAAAGGTTAATGGACCTTATCTATAAGGTGCAACGGAGGGACGCTTCTTATACTATCCTTAATGTAGAAGTAGACTGGAAACGTAACGGAAAGGAAGCTACTAGGTGCCACTATTAGAAACTAGACCCGATGGGCCTACTACGTAAAGGTGGCAAGGTTTAGGTGCTATAAGAAGTAAATCTACGATAGAAGATTCTTATAAAGAATTATAATGATCCTCTAGGCGGCCACTATAATTAAGTAAAGATAGTGGAATTACTTTAACGTAAATACTATTAGCTAAGGCTTAATTAGAAAGTAAAGGAGTATATTAGCTATTGTAAAAAGTGTTAAGTATATAAGATCCGCAGGTATAAGCTATGGGGTTTACTTAAATTAGTTCCTCCCGCTAGTAAGCTATAGCGATATTACGCCATAGACTTTATTATGGATCTCCCGCTATCTAAAGATGGCTAAGGACGAATATATAATTCGGTTCTTATACTTATTAATAGGTTTTTAAAGTACGTTTAATACCTTCCTGTTAATAAGACGATTAATATATAAGAGCTTGCTAACCTAATTAAGGAGAAATACTTTCTTAAAGTAGATTAGCCGCACTCTATTATTACTAATAGGGGCAGCGTCTTTATAAGTTAGCACTAGTTGGATTTATACTTCTATTTAAAGATAGACCACTATTATAGTATGGCTTTCTACCTATAGACGGATAGGCAAATGGAACGCCAGAACTAGGAACTAGAGTCTTACCTACGGATGTATTTAAACTACTAGTAAGATAACTAGTGCGAGCTACTTCTATACGTGGAGTATACTTATAATTTAAAGTAATATATATTATATAAGTATGCACTAATTCAGATTGCCTATAGCGTCTAACTATTTAGGTTTAATAGTATACCCGATAATTACTGGCTAAGGCCGTATAATTAGTTATAGGATCCTACTAGGAAGTTTAAGGACATCTACCGGAGAGTATAAGGATACCTCTAGGAATGGGAGAAGTAATAGAAGTATATAAAGCAGAGCCTATAAGATACCTAAGAGTAGTAGAGACTTTAGTATAACTATAAGCACTAGGATAAGTATTTCGGAGTAGGCGATGAAGTTCTATTATATTTAACAAATATTAAGACCCGCTAACTATTAAAGAAGCTTAATATAAGATACCTAGGTCCCTTCTAAGTTAAGGAACGAATTAGTAAGCTAGTCTATTGTCTCTAGCTACCCCTATCTATAGCCTATATATATCTAGTGTTTTATATAAACCTACTAAAGCTATAGCATAGACTACTACTGGAAAAGAACTTCCGTCTAGGCCCAATTAAACACCCTAAGGTGGTGGGCGAGCGGTATGAGGTTAAAGCTATACTACGCTATAAGTCTGTTAAGAACAAGCTTTAATTTAAAGTTAAATGGCTAGGCTAGCCCGCTAAGGACTCTATATAGGAACCAGAGGATTACCTTAATTATTGTGAAGATATTCTAAAAGAATATTGGGACTAAGGTCTATAATCTACAAGTCGCAGAAAGCGCTTTAATACTATAGTGTTATTGCGACCTATAAAGAAAGCTCGCGAAAAGAGTAAATAGGTTAAATTGGATAGGGAACGGACAAGCTCCGGAAACTATAAGGATTAGGGCTATAGCCTAAGGCAGGACTGGTCCTTAGCCTTTTTATATATATAGCATAGAATTAATAGGGCATTTTGCTAGAATTATATACCTATTAATTAATTTATACTAGGAATACTGTTCCTAGGGCTTTTAAGCTCTTCCTAAAAGCCTTTTGAGGCCTTCTTAAGCACCTAATTAAGGTCCTTAATTGCTACTATATATAAGAACGAATCCTAAAAGTCTAAACTATAAATGCTTAATCTAAAAAGCTACTACGCCTTATTATTATTAGGAGTAGGATTAGTATCTATTGGGCTACTAAGTAATGGCTAACAAGAATGGGATCTAGATGCCTTAGTAGATATATAAGTAGGCATAAAAATAGGGGTAGGACGATAAGGTGTAGCTAGAGTAAAGACTCTTAAATGCTTAACACTAATATTAGGTCTAAACTAATACTAATAAAGCTCTTGCGGCGTAAGCTTATAGTTAATAAAGATACGCTTAAGCCCAGAATGAACAGAGATATTGGCTAGCTAGTATAGTCCAGAACTACCAAGACCTTGCTACGGTAACTATTAGCTACCTATCCGCTAGGTACTTAAAGGGTAACCTACCTAATACCGTATTATATTATGCTCTTTTAAAACTTAACGCGTATACGCGAACTCCTTTCTATGGTAGACAGCGACCTTCTTCATATTACCCCTATCCCGTACCCTATCCTTAGTATACTAACCTTACTCTTGTATTAGGCGTTGCTAGCTAGCTTATTGGGAATTGTGGGCGGTGTAGATAGCTGTGGTATAGTCTTGAATTTAACTAAGATGTTTAGTATTGGCGCTAGAATAAGACAAAGCCTGGGTAATGTAGTAGTTAAGGACATTAAAGGATTGTCGCTACTTAGGCCTAGGCTATTAAAGCTTAAAGTTAGTAATAGAAATCTATTAAGGATAGAAAAGCTTACCTTAACGTAACTGCCGCTCTTAGTATATATGCATTGATTATAAGGACTAAAGGTATTGGATCTAACGCAGTGCGTCTTATTATAAGCCTCCAGAATCCTATTATTAGATTTCTGGTCTTTTAAAGACGTATAGGTAAAATCATTTAGGTAAGACTAGTACTAGTTGCGAGTTAGCGGAGGTTAGGGTTTTATGTGTAAAGGTAGGGCTAGAATACACTGTAGAATCTGCTTAGAAGAGTAGTTAGTAGGAGAGCGAAGAGGTATATTGAATTAATGATAAAAAAGAAGAAAATCTTAATAATATATTAAAGATACGTCTAAATTAGACGAAGGTTGATAATGGGAAGTGAGGTATTAAAGAAAAGGATTAAGCTTAATAAGTAAAGTGTCTTTATACTTTACTATCTAATACCCTTCTAGTGAATAGCCGCAACCTTGCTAATATAACTCCGTTATAATAGCGCTATTTAGAAGGAAGGAAACACGTGTATAAGTTATTTAACTATTACTTCCTTATAAAAAACTGACTATGTGGCCGGGGGAAGGCAATTAAGACGTTAAATTAAAGATGTATATGGGTTAAATTAGACCTAAAACGATACTATAGTATTAAAGAACAACGTTATAGACGTTCTTAACAATCGCATAATAGCTATAGGTACTATCGCGAAGAGTCCCTCCTATTTACTAGGTAGTAGAGCTACGCCAAATATACGGCACAGGACTATTAGATTTGAAAGTATATGCACTAAATCTTAGGAGATAAGTCTCCTTAATTAACTAATTGATACCTTAACCGCATCCAATAGCCTAAGGGCAGATGTGGGAATAATGCATTAGTGACGCAGAGGATTATATAAAACGATTATAGATTATATCTTAATAGTTAAAGACGACGGCAAGCTAAGGCTCTATACGTTAAATCCCATACTAAAAGGTTCTATGGAACTATACTAGAACACTAAATTGCCTATAATACTCGTAATTAATTATAGACTGGTATAAAGGCTTGGAAGCAGAGTTGTATAAAAATCCCTGTATTAGCCTAGGTAGTTACCAGTATACTTCCAGTAGGCTTCTAATAGGTCTTCTAGTAATTCTTACGTCTTTTCTTTAGTTACGTTTTTCCCTTATTAAGGTTTTTTAGGAGTTTAAAGTAGGGGTTAGATAGATAGATAATATATAGCGGCATACCGACACCTCTTTAATATCTCTCTGAACCTCTTCCGGGACGAGCCCTTATAATCTCCCTACTACTAGGTAATGGCGATTAGGGGCCGACCGCAAGAAGGGGGGGGGCAATATAAGGGATATTATTGCGGTTACCTTGGGTTGCCCTTAGGACAACCCCCGGACGCCCCTTGGATGGTCGCCGGTTATATACTAGAGGCACGTGCCCGTAGTATATAGTCTCTACGATCCCAGAGGCCTTACCTCCTTAAGGATTCGTCTCTCTTACTAATCTATCCTGTTCCAATCGTGTCCTTATAGCCCCCTATCTACAAGATCCCCTTACACTACTAGTGTAGCTCCTCTATAGTATACGCGATTATTTTAGGTAAAGGTAGAAGACCTAATCTATATTCTAATACCGTTATACGGATGTAATCTCTAGGCGTCTGCTAGTGTACCTACTATATTGTAGTAAACGCGATCGTCCTAGGTAAAAATGGAGGATCGTAAAATTGCTTAAGGGCGCAGCCCTTAGCTCGCTGTAGGTTACTACCTATAAGGGTATAAGATTGGTTTAAATATAAGGCAGTATTACTAGGGTATATAGTAGGGAGTAGGTAAGCCGAGTATAAGTTATATAGGGAGTTAATAGAAGAGAACGATATAGTAATAAGGATAGGTAATAGCCTAGTATAGAGATAAACCGATAAGGAGGTGCTAAGGGCTAGCTAAAGGCTAGCCTTAGTAACCCTTAAGAGCCCCTAGGCGATACAGCGGAGTAAGGGCTAAAATAACCCTTATATTGCCCCCCCCTTAGTTAAGGCTAGCCCCCAGCCTATATCCTAATAGATTAATTCTATATGTAGAAAGGTAAGTAGTGCAGAAGCCTTGCTTATATAGGGAAATAAAGAAATAGGGGAAAAGGACTAGCTAAGTAGCCTTAATAAAAACCTTAACCTATAGCTAAAACCCAGTAGGAAAAAGGGCCTATTTTAGGTAAGAAAAGAGCGTCTACTAGTGGGTAAGACTTAATTATATACAATTAGTCTTAGAGACAATCGCCTATAATTAAGTCTTAATAGCTCTATAGCTAACAGCCAGATAGTCTCCACTTAGAGCCGGCTTAATTATAAGAATATCCCTTATATTCCCCCCCCCCTTCTTATAGTTAGCCTCCTTTATTACCTTACGGTAGCGGGAGATTATAGAGGGCTCGTCCTAGAAGGGGTTCGGAGAGATATTGGTATTTAACCGCAATAGGGTTTTGTAAGCTTTTAAAGCAAGCTAGAGCTCTTAGAGCGACTAAAGCTTTGCAGAAATGATCGCGTAGGATCTTTAAGATGCTGCCATATCTTTTAGGCAAGCTGTAGCTCTTAATGCAAGCTGGAGCTCTTAGAGCGACCAAAGCCTTGCAGAGAGATCGCGTACGATCTTTGTAAGACGTAGCTCTTTTAGAGACTTTAAATTGACGTCTTAATTGCCTTCCCCCGGCCGCGTAATCAGTTTTTGTAAGGAAGTGATGGCTAAATAGCTATACGCGTGTTTCCTTCCTTCTAAATTACACTGTTATTACGGAGTAATATTGGCAATAAGAAGAGATCACGTAGGATCTAAGAGCTGCTGCCATTCTCTTGGGCAAGCTATAGCTCTTGATGCAAGCTGGAGCTCTTAGAGCGACCAAAGCCTTACAGAGAGATCGCGTACGATCTTTGAGCCGTAGCTCTTGAGGTAAGCCGTAGCTTAATAAGAGACAACCGCCTACGGTTTAGTCTCGGCAGCCCTCAGGCTGACAGCCGGAGAGTCTCCGGGTCGGGCCGTAGCCCTTGAGCGATCGCGAACGATCTGAGAGCCGTAGCTCTTGAAGCAAGCAGTAGCTTGCGAGACCACCTACGATCTCGATGAGCCGTAGCTCTTGAAGCTGTAGCTATAGCTTAAGGATGGCATTTAACCGCAATAGGATCTCATAAGCTGAGCTTGTAACTTCAGAAGAGACAATCGCGTACGATTAAGTCTCGGCAGCCCTTTGGCTGACAGCCGGAGAGTCTCCGGGTTGGGCCGTAGCCCTAATTGCATTTGATCTGGAAGAGAGGGTAGTAGCTGTAGCTTTGAAAACTAGCCGTCAGTTCTTCGGATAGCCATTGAATAGCAATCGGATAGCCTCCAGGGTAGCTGC
>Ga0307515_10019171_pt1 | contig 12332 bp, 16 predicted proteins | sample 17_EM_MG_FD_194513 | JGI IMG/M metagenome (GOLD analysis project Ga0307515, IMG submission 194513) | Populus trichocarpa ectomycorrhiza microbial communities from riparian zone in the Pacific Northwest, United States - 17_EM | ecosystem: Host-associated > Plants > Roots > Unclassified | place...
GGTGAATATCCACTTTAGGTGATTGAAGTGGACTCTCGGTTCTTCGGGTTCTTCGATTCCTCGCGGATAGCGCCCGGTCCGGCGCTGCCGCTTGCCTTCGGAAGTAGCTGGCATTCGCACGGTCGCACGGTCCCCGTCACGCGGGGTGCAACCACCACTACAATCTTAAGGAACTGTTTCACTGTGTAAGATCAAAGGCGAGGCTCGAGGCGAGGCTCGCAGGGACGAGTACCACTGCATATCAGCATGTTGGTTCTACATGACCAGAAATATTGCGCTAGTAGGATTGTCCATGTTTTATAATTAATAACAGTGGGCACCGAAGCGACATATGAAGGATTTTAATTTGACCTCTGCGTGGTGTGCGGGATTCAAAGGCCATCACTCACGGTCCTCTACATCAACGAGGACAGGGCATAGAATATTTCAGCTTGATTGTGGCATCATATATATAGTGTACAATGGTGGATGGCTGGTGTAACAGTAGGTAACCGTATACATCCTCGTATTCATACTCAGGTAAGTATATACGGGAGCAGAATACTTTGAGCTGACGCGTCAATGGCGTGTTCCAGTCGGTCGGTTCAGGATGGTCATCTTTTGCGAGGTTGCTTTCTCTCCACCACTTTCATCGAAAATGCTTGCAATGTCGGGATCAGCCGCGGCAGGGCGTTCAACGCTCTGTAAAAATGCAGTAGCAAGTTGCTCCTATATCTCAGCACACCAAGCGTCAACACTTGCCACTAGAAAACGCGAACCATTAGACCCAAGTTGGAAAAAGACATGGGCAGGCAATGAACCGGAACCACGGTCTTCGACACTCATTGGTCGGCTTATGTCACGTCAGGACTGGGGTGGACGTCGTGGGAGAGGAAGAGGACCTCCGCCGAGTGCAGTACTCGTGAAACCGCTCAAACCGCACGACGTCGCGAGCCGAGTGACGCAGTTGATCAAGGAGGACCGCTTGGAATATGCGATCGAGATGGTCAACAACCTGCCGAGGCAAGCACAAGACGTTGTTGTCTGGAACCTGCTGATTGCAGAGGCAATGACCAAACAGAGGTTTACCCGTGGCTTTGAGATTTACTACGACGTGAGCAGGCCTTTACTCCACCCTTATGTTTCCTTGCATGGTCTATCGAAACCTTCTATTACGGGTTGACCCTGCTGCGCGACCTCTCAGCACTCTAGGCCTTTCGAATGCCACTCTGACCCGCATTGCAGATGAAAAGACGACAGGTCGCACCTACAACTAGCACCTTTCTTGCAGTCCTAGTAGGTGTGACTAAGGTTCAGGACTGGACTAAAAATACCGCCCTCCTAAAGCGTGTTCACGCTGCATACCAACAGTGCCTCGCCCATTTGGAGAATTTGCGACATAAGAATCCCCATCACCCTGACTTAATACCTTGGCCTATCAACGCATATATCAAGGTTCTCGGCAATGCGAAGATGTGGCACCAAATATTCGACGTTTTCTGGTCGATGAAGAATTATGCCCCTCCCGATGAGACTACATACGCGATTATGCTTCAACTCCTTCAGAATCGAAAGAATCTCAAGAGTCATGGCTGCAAGCTAGATTCCTCACTGGACGAGGAGATTGCAATGTGGGAGGATGTGAATGGAGTAGCAGAGGGAGAGCAACTTGCCTCTGCAAAGTCAGAGGAGGAAATTCCGGATTCTGGAAATATGAAGAATGCTGAAGACAATGTACCAAGCGAGAAGGACGTCGACAAACGCAACGCCCAGGAGGCACGCACCATCTGGGACACCCTCATCAACAGTGCAACGGCCACTGGCAACATAGGAGCTAAGGTCTGCATCAACGGGTACCACGTCGAAGCGATGCTCCGACTGATGGCGAGAGGTGGACCCGGAGATCAGCGCTTCGGGTTTAACATCGTTCACACATTTCTGCAGCCACTACGGCTCTCTGGGGAGAAGAAAGTGAAGGATATACCACCAAACACGGTCAAAATCAATAAATACACTCTCGACGCGACGCTGGAGTTGTGCAGCCTCAGTGGCAAGCCCGGCGCCGCGATTGAGTGCTTCCGTATTGTCACGGACCCAAGTGAGAAGAGCGAGCTTTGGAAGGTTCTCGACGAGAAACATATGGGGTACGTCTTCAAAGCCTACGCGGATGTCATCTCCTCGCATGGTGTTTTGAGCGACGGAAGGGAGGCTGTTGCGGTTCTCGAATGGATGATTCGGTGCGTCAAGGAGAAGGGCCAGACTCACTTGACTCCAACCATGCGTCACTGCATGTATGTGCTCACCGCCGCGGCGAATGGAGGGGATGTATCCTCCGCACTACGTGTGTACGAACTCATGACCGGCCACCAACGCGGCGAGTTCATGGACGGTGCTCCTCCACCAAAGCGACGACCTGACTGCTCAGTGCTTGGGCCGGAGGTGAAACTACGCTGGAATTACTATTGCATGGACCAACTCATCAAGGCGGCAAGTGTTGCGCGCTCGGTGCAATACATGCGTGTTGCGTTGAGGATCCTCGCCTACTACCCTCCCGACTCGTTCCTGGGGTATGCGCCACCGAGCTTTGAGCCCCGGCGCCGGCTTGCCATACGGAAGGAGCTCGCGATTCGGGTGCTGAGGGGATGCCGGGATGTGTTCGGACGGAACGGGGGGTCGTGGAATGCAGAGATGACCAAGTGGACCGCAATTGAACGGCGCGCGACGGAGGAAAAGGAGGAGGTCGGCAGATTAGAGGCGGCGCTCGATGAAGAGAAAGAGAACGCGACGGCAGAGGAGGAAACACCTTCACAGGAGTCACTCGTGCAAAGATTGGTGTGGGTTGAAGGTGCGAAGAAGGATTGGAATGTGGAGAGTCGAGCCGTTTAGAATGTCCCGCTCATCGTGAACTTATCGTGAACTTATCATGTCCCTCAGGCCTTTGTTTATCGTACCTCCAGAATTGTACCTTCAGTCATTGCTATACGACGTGGGTGTTCCCCAGCCCGGCCACGCCTGATGGATCTTAATCGTCTATACTCACTCGGGACTCACTCGGGACTTTGGGAGAGAGCCGGCATCGCAGACGTGGTCGGCATGCAATCACAGTGCAACTCGATGATACTACTGAAGTTCAGCTTCTTCATCGCTTGCCCAGATATAGGAGCATACACCATCAAAATCGGAGATGGAGCCATGAATTGGGGGTCGAAAGCGGACTTATTTGTGTGGCACCATCATTAACGGAGGCAGAGTATATAGCGCTCTGCCAAGCGTCAAAGGGGTCGGTATGGATGGTTGATTTCCTACACAGTCTCAGTGTCACGCTACAAGGACCAACGCTGGTCAACGCTGATAATCAGGGAAGTATTATTGCTCTCGCAAAGAACCCTGTATTTCACGACCGCTCAAATGTCGATATGCTTTGAGCGAGCATATCGACATCCAGTTCCATTACACTCGCGACCTCGTCAAGGAGGAAAAGATCCAACGCGAATCACACCGACGAGCGACATATATGCTAACCGATCTCCTCACGAAGTCGTTGCCCCGCACTCAACGCACACATTTATCCAAGGGTATCGGTCTGCTTTGATGTTTCGTCACCTCTATTCGGTTTGTAGCGAGGGGTGTGTCAGAAATGGGCACGCTTCGCTCGGCACCGAGCTTTGGTATAGTATAACAGGCCACTGGTATGGCCATTCATATATCCATTCGTTGCATAGCAGGCTACGTACGGACAATCGCGGACAACTCTCCCATTCGTCCCATTCGTGTATTTCCGATTGCTCCTACTTCTCAACTAATGCGTCTGTAAATGCTTTTCCTTTAATACGAAAGCTACTCGTAGTCAGACTCAGTTTGCTGACACGCACTGAGTCGAGGTTGTCCCCCAACCACAACCTTAAAATGTCTTCACTTTTAAAGTAGGTCTTTCCAAACTCCAGACAAATCACCAAAGTGACCTTTTTCGTAGGCTGAAAGGTATACTTAGTCCCAAACGTACACCTGGAGCGCCAGTGCGTGCCTACCGCTGCCTCGAGCGCGCTCGAAACTGAGGCCGACGCGTAGGCACCGTTAATTCTACCGATCGAAATATGGCTTCAAATCATTGGCTACGTTGCATACGACAGGACCGTGCTCGTCAATCTGTCCCTGGGCAATCAAGCCCTGCGTGCGCTTTGTGTGCCAGCGATTTATCAGACGGTTTCTGTAACAATTAAGAAACCGTCTTCGATGATCCGTGGACTTCCACAGGTGATGTACTTGCGTCATGTGAAGACGCTGTATATATGGACGACCCACAGTTGGGAACGAATGGCGAGGAAACACTACTTGGTCGTGCAGGGGAGCTTGCAGCTCTCACGATGCAAGTTCAAGGAGATGAAGAACTTGCAGAAGATCGTGCTGTACGACCTCAAGATCCCTCGCTGGTTCCAAAAGTACATCTATTCACTCGCCTCGCTAACCACCTTGGAGATCCTATGGTGCTTTTGGCCTGCATATCCGCTTCCCAAGCCTAATTTCCGTCTCGAGTCTCTCAAGGTCATCTTTTCCGAGAGTAGCACCCTCGATCTTGAACTAGTGGATGCCTGTCGGGACACTCTAGCCACCCTCCAACTGAATAACCACGCTTTCAGCTCGCTAGATATAGCAAAAATCATAGATTGTCCACCGCCAGCCCTCACACATCTCAAGGTCACTGTATCGCATGATCCGGACACTAACGTCCAGATTTCGCGACTGCTCGCCGCATGCAGCACTTTGATCCATTTAACAATCGCCGAATACACGCGCCGACCTCATGCTATCACAATTGAACCTGGTGCCCTGCCAAACCTTGAAAGGTTCGAGGGTCCTGTGTGGTATTTAGAGCCAATAATGCGAGGGGGGCTGAGACCCATTCACACCTACCGTCAACAACAATGGGTTCTGGGGTCACCGCACCTGGAGGATGAAGTGATAGAGGGGATCCGACTGCTGGGTTCCTCGGCGAATGTCATTCAAGAACTGCAGTTGGATATATTTGAAGGAAGCTCAGCCAAATATGCGGCGGAGGAAAAGGCTCTGCACCCTCTCGTGCCACATCTGAGGAAGTGGTATATCAACCTATCTTATAGTGCATCCGTGAGTTTGCTTGATCCTTGTCGTAATGCCTGGGTGTTTTATCCTGGATTTGCAGGTGTGGCCATTCTTCCTGATCCCGCTTCTCCTCCAAGCGACCAACCTGGAGCACCTATCCATCAGTATCCAGCGAGAGAAATATGACATATGGTTGTGGTCCTTGCGAGTCGTGCACGACCTCAATTCAGCGATCCTATTCGGATGGCTTTGTATCCAGTCGTGTCGCAACTTACACTCTCTAGTCATTGTTCCTCCAATCTCATCAAGAACAACGGAGATTGTATTCGAAAAAGTCGCAGAACAGGAGTGGGTGGTAGTTGCACCTGCGGATTCTTTCCCGCACCCAGACGGTCCGTACAGCGAATATCGAATGATTGGCAGGACGTTGAAGCCGCTGTGATGGTTGGACTCGTGACGCTGGATTGTGTAGATAGCTGCGCCTGCGGAGACAAAACGTTCCATATGGAAGCCAAGGGAAGCCAAGCACAGATTACAATTGCGGATTGTCTGTTGAGTGTTGTACATCGCACAAAGGATTGTTCAGGTCATGGGCAGTTTAGATAGAGAGGCCGATAGACAGTTTGTGCATGTTGAAAATGATGAAAGTAGGCTTATTTCCACAAGGGATTCCCTCGGCCCTCGGCCCATGCATTGTGGCCGGACGGCATTGTGACCGGCCAAGTCTGCACTCCACTCCACTCCACTGCGAGCGCAGCCCCGGCGCCAAACACTTCTCGCCGAAGTGTCATAAAAGGCGTCGACGTTTTGACACTCCCCGACATTCGCCCTCCTCACCCACCTACCCCACAAATCGCAATGGCCTCTCCCATTACGTCCCCCGGCGTCTCCCCTGATGACCGCAAGGGTATTCGTACCGCATCCCCCAGCATCTCATCAGGCAGGGATGGTTACTCCAACGTTGTCGATCACCTCGCGCCAGGCGTAACGGAGCACGTTCCTCACGTACCGAAGAGAAACCACAATGACAAGATTATCACCGTCCAACCGCTACGCAAGGACGAGATGCAGGTCCGTTCCTCGCTCTAGGGCCATAATTGGACGCATTGTGCTGACCTCTTCCAGCCGAGTTACGCTCAGGACCTCGGCATCGGAGCTATCGAGCATGGTGTCTACGGCTCTCTCCTCAACGTCCTTGGTTCTGCTATCGGTTGCGTTGGCGCGTTCCCTTGCATGCCCTGCCCGAACCCGTTCCGTGAGGTTCGCCAAGGTGGGTTTGCCCCTCTCCTGCTTAGAGACATCCTAACCAACCTCTCTCTTAGGTTCTGTCGGTCTTGTTACGCGCTTCGGACAGTTCTACAAGGCGGTTGACCCCGGCCTTGTTCAAGTAAACGTCTGCACCGAGTCTCTCAAGGTTGTAGACGTGAAGATTCAGATCGCAGCCATTGGTCGCCAGAATGTTATTACTCGTGATAACGTCTCTGTCGATGTGTAAGTTGCCCTATCCTATCAACAATCTCTTCACCGTCTGATCTCGCTACATAGTGATTCGGTCATCTACTACCAAATCAACAACCCTTACAGAGCGGCATTTGGAATTACAGATCTCCATCAGGCCCTTGTTGAACGTGCTCAGACAACCCTGCGACATGTCGTCGGTGCACGTGCAGTACAGTCTGTGGTTACAGATCGTGAAGCCATTGCGTTCGAGATTGCGGAGGTCGTAAGCGAGGTTGTAGACGTACGTTTCCCGACCTTCCCTCCACATTTCTTCGCTTACCCTCGTAATTTAGAAATGGGGTGTCACCGTCGAATCCATCCTCATCAAGGACATCTCCTTCACACCTGATGTAGCTGCCTCCCTCTCGTCGGCAGCTCAGCAGAAGCGTATCGGTGAATCGAAGGTCATCGCCGCTCGCGCTGAGGTCGACGCTGCGCGCCTTATGCGCCAAGCTGCCGATATCCTCGCCTCCCCGGCCGCAATGCAGATCCGCCAGCTCGAAGCATTGCAGACGATGGCAAAGACTTCACAGAGCAAGGTCATTTTCGTGCCTATGCAACTTCAAGGCGATGTCAATCACCCACTTGCTGCCGCTCAGGCTGGACCCTCTGGGAGCCAGCCCGCCATCGGGAGTAGTTTGGATAGGACGGCTATCATGGCTTCCCTGAGCGACGTATAAGTAGTTTCGGATATCCTGCTTGGAAACGACCTGCCATGATTCATATCGGATTACTGTACTCTATACTATGTACCTGCTCTAGTTTGTTGCTTTACTATGCGTTCCTGGTTTATGATCATTACTCGTTGTTTTACCTAACCGCCGCAAATCGAAACGTCAGTTGTCCAACGTCAATTATTCAACTTGAGCTTTAACCATTACCATGCAGCCCTGGAAGTCCCTGGTTGGGTTCCTCTTGGGAAGTGGAACCTCGGCGTACTTCTGCGGTGCACAAATTCCTCAGCACAAACTTGAGCTCGAGAGAAATTTCCACCAAGGAGTTCGAGTACCTGTTACTTTGGCTGTAATGAGTGCATGTCCAGACGCCATCATATGCGAGAGCGTATTCGACGAGGTCATAGGAAGACTGGGACACTTCAAAGTGGCCATCGGTTTGACTTATATAGGGAGGTTCGCTCCCGCTCCGTCTGCACTTGAATGCGCCGCGTCTCATAGTATTGAATATCACAACAGCATCAACGCATCGGAGACGACCTACGGCGTAACATGTAAACACGGTGTACTCGAATGTGCTGGGAACATCCAGCAACTCTGCACCGCGCAGCGGTTCCCCTCCCCGGTTTGGTGGCCCTTCGTCCAGTGCATGAACGACCACGACCGCTCCGAGATTGGTACAGATGCTGTGGCAGAAGCGTGCTCCCTCGCTGTTGGGCACAAGTACGACGGACACGAAGGGGTGGCTCGGTGCGCAAGGGGTGAGGAAGGGGTCGCGTTGTTGAAGAAGAGTATCGAGAACACAAAAGAGCTCAATGTTACGTCAGTCCTTTTTTTTGATATGTGCTGTCGTATTTGTGCACAGGTAATCTGACAGTCGGTGTACAGGAAAAGTTGCACGGTCATTATCAACGGCAAGCAGAGGTGTATACGCGATGGGAGCTGGTATGGTTGTCCAGATGGACATCGTGTGGAGGACTTTGTGCGTATTATCCAAGAGGAGGCGGAAGGTATATCACACGGAGACGATAAACACCTATAATTATAATAGGGACGTGCCAATGCCTCTCAATGGTGTAGGTGTACCAGAAAGGTCGCATTGCATTGCTCTTCGGGCGGTGTGCAATGCTATGCCGAGTCCGCAATTGCAAAAGGGGCGACGGTATGAGGCTGCGTCTATCCGCCACGTCGTCCTCCTAAATCTGACAAGGCTCCCTACGGACGCAATTCAAAAAATCAGCCCCGCTCCGAGGTTCTCATCCTCAGCGATTCACATTCAAACGACACCTCGCTTTCATTAAGCGCGAGATTGGTAATCAGGGCAATATCATCCACCGAGGAAAATCCGGTTGTGTACCGAGCGATGGGTTGAAATTTCAACGGAACCTTGCTGCGGGGTACGGCCGGGTCTATATCGTCGGTTCTCGACTTCAGCATCCTTGATGTCGTGAGCTATCAGCTGTGTCGTAGTGGATGTGATAGGAGAACTGGGAATCAGGTTTGGTCCCAATCCAGACAACCAGTGGTCCTGGGTGTTCGTCAATCTCGCCGATCCGGACAACGTCGATGCTCGTCCATTCTTGTTAGAATATTAGATTACTCGTCACATAGGCTATACGACTCGATTGTTACAGTTTCTCTCGTCCATATGTACATAAGCTTCGATACTGTTCCCGTCTGAATCAAATCTTGGGTGGTCTTTCGACCCAGGGGTCTCATTTTTCGACAATATACCTGTCCCTTATCTAGGGTATTACGCACACAAGGACCCAAGACATGCCTGATCTCGCTGATCCATTGTTCCCTACGACACCTCAGCGGCTGTTCAGCTCACAATGTGCTCGCGCACATTCAGCATTCAGATTGGGAGCAGGGTGTTAGTTCGGGGTTAGCCGCAAATAACCTCTTATTTAAGTTGTAATGAGCCCTGGCTCGCGCGACCTTCTAACTAATCACGCAACCACTCACCGGACAATGTCTACCTTTCGTGACGAAAATCTGAGACAACTGTCATGCATTGTAGCTGTCCGGTGAGGTCAATAGCTCGAAGTACTGGATTGCACCCGACACCAGAACCATCTTCCTAGTCGAAGGAGTGTGATCAATGCGTATGAGCATCCAGGGTGTCTGGAGGCAGACGAAACCAATGTGGTGGTAGGTGAGTGGCGAATTACAAGTCCCTCGCATCTGGACTCGAAATTTGTTTTTTCAATATTTTATCATTCTTGCGCAAAGGTCTTGCAAAGCCCTATCGACACGAGTGCTAGTTCCAGAAATGAATGAAATGTTAGATCAGAACTACCCAAATTCAAAGATAAATCCCGTCCATGAAAGACCCAGAAGATTTGGGAGTCAAGTACAGCATCAACGAAACAAAGTAGATGTGGGACAATAAAACTAGCCACTAGTCCTTTTTATAGAGTCCTTTGTTGGTATGGAGGATGTCAACTCCTGGAAAGAAGCTGGGAGGTCTCGTGACGCTGTGTTGTTTTCCCGATCCTTCGGGACGTCAGGAGTTGAGTTTTCCGCATGTATAGGCTTCGACGAGGTGTGTGACATAGGCGATTCGCTCGCAAGCCCCCCTTCCCTATCACTCTGCTTGTCCTGTGGCCCAACCTTGTGTTCCCTATTCCCATCAAATTTGATTGCATCCGAAGAACGTGGGGCGCCCGTGTGTGCTTTTTGTTTTTCCCTTGTGGGTTCGTCGTCCCGCTCGTTGTCAATACTGGGGCTAGCACGGTCGTCCCCTTCCAGGAGGCTCCTCCTCTCCTTTTCGAGCGCCCCTCGTAGTCTTGCCTCGACTTCTTCGGTTCTCTTGGACAACTGTCCTCCTCGCCAAATAAGAATGCCGGCAATAATGCCGCACAGGAAACTGAGAGGAATCAAGCAGCCCATAGTCCATGCCGGCCTGGATGAGTGAACCACATTAATTCGACTAATTCTGGGGGCCAAGTACCGGAACAGACGCACCGCTGAAACCGATTGAAGCCCCACATGCAGGCACACAAAAGAATCTGAGTAACAGCTTAAACTCTACAAGGAGTGAGATAAACTCAAAGGAGGTACCTGGAAGACAGAGTTGAGGTCGACAAAAATACAAATCCAGAGCGCCATTCTGAGGCAATGCTCGAGTTAGCAAGACTACAAGGCAATCTACCGCCATTCAAACTCACTCAATTGAGAATGCCTCGTGGGTATCTGTTCTATGTGGGCGGTACCAAGTTTGACTGCGTATGAACTTGGCTTGATCTGAATACCGACAGGAGAATGAGGATCATACAGGAAGGACTCGTACCAGTGCCACTCACGGTAGCGCAGCTTTCTAAGGTCGCGATCATCTAACACCTGTGATTCAATGGCTGAATGCACTAGTGGGTCTGGAATATCATTCTCATCAGCAAGAGGAGGGAGCTTGGCCTGGGACCTAAGTCGGCGTGTGCGCCTCTTGAAATGGTAAATCCACCCTATGTTCCAAGTATCCATTATTCGCCAGGGAAGGAAGCCGACACCCTGGATAGTGAAGAGTGCATTGACGATTTGAGCGGAGACCTCTATCCAGAATCCCTTGAAGAGAGCGTTAAAACTGGGTGTAAAGTCTTGGCCACTCTACTCACTTGTAGGTATGGGTCGTGTAAATCGATCCATTTAGCGAGGAAAAGCACGATCGCGGCGCCCCAAAACACCACAAGAAGGCCGTAGATGCCTGGCAATCCCGATTAAGGCATGAGAGAACGAGCGAGGAGGATATCACCTGTGAGTATGCCAATTGGGGTCTTAAGGTACGCCCAGAGACCCTGCATGGTTCGCCTGAACTTGTCTTTCCGGCTTAGTACGTCCTCAACATGCTGGTCAAGAGCACGATTATCGCTTCTGACTGATCCCGTATTTGTCACCACCGTCGTTAAGGGCATTGTAATAGTGGGTTTTCGGGGGGCAAACGAAACTGGAGGACTGGAGGAACACGTATCAGACAGTGCAGAATATCTTTCTGCACACTAACATCAGGATCGAGTTTGCAGCGTTACGCAGGTTTGAAACCGTCGCAAAATGTGCATCTATCTTAATTTAAGTAACCCTCGCGAAATGGCGAATGTCGTGCGTACCTATGACTGATAAATGATCGACAATATCGTCCAAAGGTACTTCGCGTCCCAAACTGGTTGAGCTTGAATTCTGACGAGTTCCGGTCAGGCCCGCGCCGACTTCCTGCGGAATGATGACCTCTAGCGTCGTGTTAGGAGCCGTGGAGGACCGATCCTGAGCCAGGGGAGTAGAAGATGCTTGCGGATAAATTGTCTGAAGCACAGGTCTTCCAGACGACGGGCCAATGGACGAATTTGCGACGTGATCAACAAACCAGCTGCCGCTTCTGCTCCGAAACGGGCGCTGGAAACTCGAAGCTGATGAGATAGACCGGACCTTTGTGAGAGCCGACGTTTCTCCAGATTCCAGTGCGCCTAGAGTCTTGCTGCGCCGCCTGGTTGTGTTCGGGGGAATTGAAGGGGGACGCTCCGGGTGAGGTAGGGAATGTGGGGAAGCACCTGACGTTCCAGCGAGTCCTCGGGCTTGTTCCACGAGAAATTCGTGGTTTACATGTGAATCTCCGTGCTCCGGGCTGGGTGAAATTTCGGTTGGTGACGCTACAACCTGGTCTTGTTGTACGGGAACATAGGCCAAAGGTGTTCGAACCTTTTTGACGCGAATTGAGGACATTGGGTAGAGGCAAAAGGTGGCTGAAGGAGGGGTCAAGGAGTGGCCGGGGCCGGCTACACCTGCGGCGTAGGTTGCGGTGAGCGCGGCCGAGGTGATTGTATAATTGCAGCTGGGTCACCGGACCGCGCCCGAGTTCCAAGCGGCAAGCAGCCTGACATCATCCTTCTTTCAAGTCAGATCAGCACTCGCATACATATGTGCATGGAGGAGAAAAATGGAGACGCAGCTTCGCGCCCTAGGTCAATGGGAGGTTGTGAACGTAGGGTTCTGGGAAATGCAATCGAATCGAATCATGCGGCGCACTCACCAAGAATACGGAGAAACAAGTGATGAGAGGCAACATAAGGTATACTGGCTCGGTTGTAGAGATACGACTTTCGAATCCAA
>Ga0307515_10019172_pt1 | contig 12332 bp, 3 predicted proteins | sample 17_EM_MG_FD_194513 | JGI IMG/M metagenome (GOLD analysis project Ga0307515, IMG submission 194513) | Populus trichocarpa ectomycorrhiza microbial communities from riparian zone in the Pacific Northwest, United States - 17_EM | ecosystem: Host-associated > Plants > Roots > Unclassified | place...
GATTTTGCGTTATTTGGCTAATTCTTAAAGTTAAAGGCGGAATTAACATTAGGAACCTTTTTATAATAACTTAGGAAAAGGTCTTTAAATGCCTTCCTTGCGGTCTTAACCCAACTTAGATGCTCTTCCTACTTATCCTTAAAGTACTTAAATCGCCGTACAGGGTGAAGGACAATAGCTGCAACGTAAAGAGGTAAGAAATCTATTAGCTTAAAGTATTTCTTAAGCTTTAGCTAGGCCGTGTTAATACCAGTATTATAGTGCTTAGTTCGTTTAAAATCGGCATTAGACTTATTAATCTCCTCCTACGCTTTCTTAAGAATATTATACATAAAGTTCATACCATGGAGAACTCTCCATAGTGCGCCATATTGTCCCTCTTAACTAACTCTCTATGCTCAACCTTCCTCTTGTTTATAAAGCTCCTAAAAGGGAACCAGTATTTTTTACCACCTAATTAGGTCCTCCTAATTAGCCTTTTATAAAAAGTCTTATCGAAGGTTATAGGTACCCTGCTGGTTTAGAAGTTTCTAGCGGGTTTAGTAAAGGGTAATAGTAGTACATAGTTTAATTGCTAGTATTTATTAGTATAATAGCTAATATAAATTATAACAACTTAGATAAATGGCTCTAAATAGAGCCTTAAATAATTGCTATCTTTACAATACTAAATTAAGGAGAAGAAGAAGGGGTTGCTAGAACCAATGTAAATAAATATATATAGCTAACCGCTAAGGCTTATTATACAGTATGCCTAAGTTATATAGTTTACTATAGGTGCTACTATAGGAATATGCGGTATAAGTTGCCAGCTGGCAACTTATAGTAACTTATTACAACCGTAAAGAGCCTAGAAATAGCGCGTAGTATAATACCCCTAGTGGTAACTAAGAATGGCAATATATAATATAATAGCAATATGCGACATAATAGCAATATGCGATATAATAGCAATATGCGGCATATTGCGGCGATATGGCGGCAATGTGGTAGGTAATATACTCTAGTACCGTTATATAAATAAAAGAAATAGAATATACCACGAGAAATTATAGCCTTAGTTAAATTCTACCGAATTCCTCTATTAGTAAGAAGCTGGTAATATTAGAAGTCTTCCTCCTAGCACTCTCTAAATATTATTATCCTTGTTAAATTATGGTTAATATAGATATAGATATTATAGAGCTTGCCAATCGGGCCTATACTATTCTAAATTTTAAATGCGTCATTATATAAAGCACCAGCTAGCTTCCGCTTAAGCTTACTAACGCTCTTACTAAATAGTAAGGCCTTAATAACTAAGTTAATGATATAACCGAGACATTGTAGGCGTAAATAGCCAACGTTAATATTAAACTGAGTTGCTAGCTCCTTTAGCATAGTATTATTATCCGTAGCATTATCTATTATAAACGCCCCAAGATTCTGGCCAATCTTATAGTTATTAATAACATCGGCTATAATTTCTGCAATTAATTGGCCAGATTTTGCTCTATTTACTTTCCGGAAACCTAGAAGATAGTACTTAAGCTTATACTCCTCACTAATAAAGTAAGCGCATATCGCCATATAGTCGTCACGATTTAGAGAGCGCCAGCCATTAAGTAAGAGGTTAATTTTGCTTTTTACATATAAAATCTTGTCCTTAATCTATGTCTTCCTTAACTAAAATATATCTATCACCCAGCCCCTAATTGTAGTATGCAAGGATAGAAGGATTGCTTTAATCTTAGGTCGGCTAGAAATAAGGAGCTGTCAAAATCGTATATTTTAAATAGTTAAAAAGCTAAGGTTATAGGCAATAATTGTGTTAATAAGGTTCTTTTTATATTTAAGATCATTAAATGGCGGTGAAAGAAGACCACGTTATATAAAGCCTACGTAAGTAGAACCTTGTCCTTATAATAAGATAGAGTTAGAATCCTCACTAGCTCCAGTTATTCCATAGGTCTTTTTTAAATAAGATATAATTAATAAGGTAGAGAGTGCATTAAAGAGCTAGGTACCATAAGCCTTTTTTTAATAGCAGCACTTACAGAGCCAGAGCTTCTTATAGCCCTTTGCTTATAGATTAGCTCCATACTAATAAACCTAAGAAACCTTTGCCTTTATATTTAGGACCCGTTTGTTGCGTAAGCGATACTACACATCCTAAAGAAGCTAGCCACAGTATTTAAGAGTATTGTATTAAATGTTAAAAACGCAGGCATATAAGGTCTAAGTGGGCTAAGATACTTCTAAGGTAGTCTTAAGTAAATCAGAATTAGATAATTAAGAAGTTTTGTTGATATCCGAACTTATATTACCCTTTAAAGTTAATAGGGTTATTATATAATAAGATAATAGTGGGTAATCTAAAAATTTTTAAACCGGATAAACTATTAACCGAGACTATTAATTAGTCATTAAATATCTGACCTCGGTTTAAATATTTAATTGGCTTGACTGATATCTGATCTCGTATTTGATTGATTAGACTGACGCTTGGACTGATTGAACTTCCAATCAAATCCGTTGACTGTTGGCAGCACTGCTTGTCCTTAGGTAGGAAAGGGGTTCCATTTTCAGGCCCTTGAGCGTGAGTAGACGCATAAGGTGGCTCACAGGGATTATGTGAATCCAACAAAATTTGTGGAATAAGTGGTTAGAAAATATTGTAGGGGTGAAAAATACTAAAGTTTAAACTAAGAGCAAAAGTCACAGATCGCGTGAAGGCTTAATCGCTTCCATGTTGTCGCCAGTGTTGACCCATTTTGCATCAATAAAGCGAATTTCACCGAACTCTCACAGGCCATCAATTCTATGTTTCATTGGTACCGGAATGCTGCTAAATGTTACGTCTATCTTTCAGATGTTTTGACGACTAAGCGGAAAGCAAGCGATCCGTCCTCCAAGTTTCCTTGGGAAACAGCTTTTCGAGTAAGTAGATGGTTCAAAAGAGGCTGGACGCTCCAAGAGCTTCTTGCCCCAGATTCGGTCGAATTCTTCTCTCGAGATCACAAGCGACTGGGGGACAAGAGGACTCTAGAGCGTCAAATTCATGAGATAACGAAAATTGCTGCTCCAGCGCTTCAAGGGACCCCTCTGTCTCAATTCGGTGTCGAAGAGCGATTTTCATGGGCAGAGAATCGGCAAACTATGCACAAAGAAGACAAAGCGTACTTGCTACTAGGTATATTTGACGTCTACATGCCGCTTATATATGGCGAGGGGGAAGACAATGCGTTCACCCGGCTCCGGGAGGCAATTGACAAACCTCTAAAAGGTGAGCATCAGTGATCTATTTGGATTGGCGTGGCGTGGATCTGAGGGCGGATCCACTCCACGTCTTTAATATTTGATTTGACGCTAGGCGCGCTATAGCGCTCTATTGTAAATATATACTATTTATAGTAAGTCTTGGCATATATTTAGTGGTGATATAAAACAATAGAGGAAGTTTAAATTTGCTAAAATTATTATTAAATTGACTTTTAGCTCTCCTTAAAGGCTTCCTTTATAGCCTTATCCTTATTAATAACTTCCACCTTACCATTTTCTATAGGATTTTTTTGAAAGTCCTTAATAGCAGTAAACTTTTGCTTAAAGTCTTTATCTTAAGTTTTTTTAATTAGTGGTGGCTATAGTAGCTTTTTAATAGCTACCTAAGTAACTATAGTCTTTGTTAATAATATAATTAGAGCTTAAAAAATTTTTTACTTTATTAACTTCCTAATTATCGAATGTTCCTTTTTATGGAGACTCATAAAAGTGCTAAAGACATTTATTTGCCTTAATTATATCTATTCGCAATTATAAATAACAATTTTCTAATAAAATTTTATAGCTATTAAATAGCCGCTCGCATTTATTTAACATAAAAGGCATTATAAAAATATTAAGGGTAAAGCGAGTAAGATTTAATTGGCTCTTAAAGTAATTTATCCAGTATTATATTATATTAAAGTGTTTATTCTTGCTTATAGGCTTATAATTAATTTCCAAATATTCTTATATATAATCCTTTAGTGGTGGTTAAGAGGGTTTTATTTAATAAGAGATTTTAAAATATTTATAAACTTAAATAAAGATATAAATATTCTTACTTTATAATTTTAGAAAAGTTTTTTTTAAATAGATTTAAGGAAGTAAAAATATAGTTATTTTTATATTTAAGTTAAAGCTTTTTTACTAAAGCCTTAATTATAATAATCTATTTATTTTTTTAAACTTTATCCTCTTATTATTACTTAAACTATAATATTTTAAATATTAAATTAAGGATAATTGCTATATAATAAGCTACATTTGTATAATTATAGCACCTATCGTACCAACCGCGTGCCTACGCGTTCGGTACGCCAAGTACGCGTTTACGCGTTCGGTGCACCAACCACCCACTTACGCGTCTGGTGCACCCCTGAAGCACTAACTAATCAGGGGGGAGGTACGTCAGTATATAGACCACGTAGTCTACCTCAATAGAATCGACAGTCACCACCGTCTAAATAAGCATACGATACTATACGTATTTCGTGCCCCTAGACACGACTCACTTATACCATTAAATTGGTACCGATACTAATTAGTAAGCGCGCACAGATTAGGAGATACGCACTTGCTTAGAAGACGTCCAACGCTCCACCTTATAAGCCCCTATTTCAGTTAAATAGAATCAAAGTACTCTAGATTTAGAAGACGTCTAACGCTCCACCTTACCTAGAATTACCTTAAATCCACCCTGGTTTTAGAAGACGTTTACACTCCACCTTAATTAGAGATATTAACTACTATACCAGTAGTTAACGCGACCACGTTAAGAACACGATTACACTAAGAACGCGACCACCACACCCTACCAAAATACCCCGGCCTCCTCTCTGACCCCTTACGGAGACCCTTTACCCTTTTATGAACCGTTACGGACCCGTTAATTACTTTTACGGACTGTTACGGAGACCTCTTACCCTCCTATAAACTACTATAGACCTGTTAAGACCCTACGGAGACCCTTTTACCCTTCTACGAACCGTTACGGGCCCGTCAACCGATTTTACGGACCCTTACAAGACCTCTTCCACCCGCTACGCATTACACTACACTATATAGTATGGCAGATATCAGCAAGTAGGTTAATAAAGGTTAAAAGAAGTAGAGACAAGGAGTTAACGTTACGTCTATAGATAACGTTAACAACTATATTAAATTTAAAATCCTTAAGTATGAATACTTCAAGCTTATAAACGTCGACCTATAGGAGCAATACTAGAAAGACTTTGCGGACTTTATGGAAGCCATCTTTAAGGAATGCAACCCCACTACCATCTGTAACCTACGGACCCTTTTACGTAACTAAGGCGTATGGGTTAAAAGGAACAAATAGGTTACTGTTACACGGTCCTTGTATAATATAATATATAAGGAGGACCGAATGGAATAGACTAAGGAAGAAATCCTAGACAAGTATAATACTACTAAGGAACTCTTTGCTTCTTCCAAACTTAATATAATCGCTAGCCTTATACCTAACCCTCTTAACCAAATTCGTCCTATAAACCTAAGTAGTTTTGGAATTAATCTTACTGGCTAAAGTATACCTAGTACTTATGTTACGGACCATAATACCCCCGTAACCCAAATTACGGACTGTAATACCCCCGCGAACCAAAATACGGACTAAACCCCTCCCGTTATTCAAACTATAGATCCGCAACCCACATATCCGCAACCCACAAATCCGTAAGCTACAGACCCGCAAACTACCTAAGTAAAGACCTACGGTAAAGAGCTAGCTAACCTAGCTAAGCTCTACACCGACGAATCTAAGTACAGCGGTGAAAACAACAACTTTAACTTTAAACTGACCATCTTTACGGACCTCTGTTAGAAGGCCGATATTCCTAAACAGAAGTTTAGCCAAGCCTACTCTACTATACTGCGCGGCCTAGCACTTAACCATTACTATACTAACCTTAAGAGCAACCCCCTTGGTGTTCCCTTTAATAAGCTATGTAAAGCCATATATAACTACTTTAAAGAACCGGAATATAGGCGTAATATCCTTACTTAATAGAATGCGACCAAGTTACGGACCGTAATAGATAAGAATACTAAAAAATCAACTATAGAGTGCCTACAAATCCTTATTAAAGACCTCCGCTACCTATAGCACGGTCTTAATATTAAGCTTTAAACGGACAACTTCTTGTATAATAAACTAATTACGGCCTGCCAGAAAATAGAACCCTGCAAATACGCCTATTATAAGCCCGCAGACACTATAGCTGGCCTTATTAACGATTTATGGTCCTTTATTGTAACGTATAAAGCCTTAAACCCGCTAGGTAGTACTTAAGCTTTTATTACGGACCTGCAAAATCCGCAACCTAATTTAGATGCCTACTTTACGGACCGCCGATACCGCTAGCAGTATCCGCATCAACTAGGTTTTACCCGTAACCTCCGCAGCAACTCCTATATAAAAGTATACCCCCGCAGACAAACCAGTTAGAAGTGCTTTATATACGGCAAGGAAGGATATTGGTCTATAAGGTATACCTAAGAAGAACGTAATAAGTCTAGGAAGAGACTTAATAACTAGATTAACTAGTTTATTTTAGAATATAAAAGAGAGGAAGTAGAGGAGCCCCCTAACAAGTTAATAGAAGCCCTTATAATTAACTTTAACTTAAACGCTTAGGAATAGGAGACCTTAGAGACATTCCTAACTACTTTTAGACCTTTTACGGATAGTTAAGCCTTTAATACTATAACCGTATTAGCCAACCGCTCCTTTATACACTTAATTACACCCAAAAACTGGCCCGTAAGTATACCTATTAGACCCGTTATGGACGTTACGGACCGCGAATAGGACCCATTTGCATATATTACTACAGAACGCTATACCCCCAAAGAATTTTATGGCGTTATAATCGATACAGGTGCCTCTAAGAAGTCTACTGCAGGTTACGGATAATACCTTGTATATAAGACTACCGTAAATAATAATATGGACATTAACACTATATAAGCTAGGGCCGTAAACGTCTAATTTAGCATTAGTTTAACCGCATTAATTAGATTAGTCGCAGTTAAGACCCTAATTGGCCTAGTTAACTTCCATATAGTAAAAGCGGACACCCCTTTTCTACTCTGTCTTGTAGATATGGATAGGTTATAGGTCTACTACAACAATATTACGGATACCTTAACTAGCCCCGCAACTGCCCTAGGAAGCAAGCATATTACCCTACCAATTACATAATAATTTAGACACCCGTTCCTTATATAGGGAGAGACTTTATAGACCTATATTTAGAAATCTTTTAACTATAACCCGTGCTACCTTACCAATACTAAAATCTACCGTTTGCACCGCCGTTTCGGCCACCTATTAGCTGAAAAGCTATATAGAGTTCTTAAACGCTCTAGACATAACGACGTTAATAGAAAGGCAATTAACCACCTAACTAAATACTGCTCTTTTTGCCAGAAATACGGACGTTCCCCAGGCAGATTTAAGTTCACCCTTTATAAGGACCTTAACTTTAACTACTTAGTGTACGTGGATATTATGTACATTAACGGCAGTCTAATATTACATATAGTTAACGAGGCAACCCGCTATTAAGCCGCCCGTTAGTTGTAAAATATATCCGCAAAATATACTTGGGACATTTTACAGACCTGCTAGATTAATATATACCTTAGACCCCCTAAGTATATCACCTACGACGCTAGTAGGAACTTTATTAGTAAGGAATTCCAACAGTACGCTACGGCTATAGCTATTTTAATAAAAGCCGTTCCAGTTAAGGCGCACTAGTCCGTTGGACTTGTTAAGTAAGCTTACCTAGCTTTACAAAGAGCTTACCAGATTATTACGGACGAGTGTAAGAATATCTAAAAAGAACTAGCTTTATAGATGGCTGTAAAAGCCGTTAATAATACCGCTAGCCCTAACGAACTGGTACCTACCCTCTTAGTCTACGGAGCCTACCTAAGGATAAGCAAACTGGACCCTTCTACCCCGTCCGTTACGGATTAAGCAGCTATAATACGGAAGGTAATAGCCAAAATAGTTAAATTACGGGCCAAATAAACTGTTAATAACGCTCTGCACTACTATAACGGACCTAATACAACCCTAGTATATAACCTCCCGCTTAACTCTAAAGTCCTTATATGGCGTAAAAGCGGCAATTAGACTAGACCTTACCGTCTACTAGCCGTAGAAGACGAGACCTGCTATATATAGCTCCTTAGCGGACCAACAAGCTTTAGAAGCACGTCCGTAAAACCCTATTTTCGGTCCGAAAACATCTATAACGTTAAGCTAGACGAACTAGAAGCACCCGCCGAATTAAATAAACTAAAAGCACCCTTACCTACCCTAGAGGTCCCCTAGAAACCTAATAAACCTATAAAACCTGCTATAAAGCGTGGCCGAGGACGCCCCTGCAAAAACCCCGTAACGGAGAATCACCTAACCTCTGCAGGCACATCTGTAAAGCAATCTCCGCCTATGGATATATTAGTTCTAGTACAGGAAACCCCTTTTACGGACTTATGACGTAAAGAGATCAACGGACTACTTAAGAAGGGCGTTTTTGCGGTTATAACGGAGAGAGACGTTCTATAAGGCGTCCGTATATTTAACTTACGCTTTATTAACAAAATTAAGCACCCTAGTACTGATAAAGCCTTTAAAAAGTTAAGGCTTGTTGTACAAGCTTATAATAACTAGGGAAAGAACCTCGTCCTTACGTAATTGCCTATAATTTAACGGGTTAGTTAACGGATTATACTTGCGCTTACGCCGGGACTACAGCAAACTAAACCCGTAGCCCTCTACTTACGGGACATCTCGTAAGCCTATATGTAGTCCAATACCTACCTAAGTAGGGACATCTTTATACGGCTACCGCTTAAGCTTAATCTGTAACCAGGAACAATTTTACGGGTTATAAAACTACTTTACGGAGTGCCAGAAGCTGGAAACCACTGATTTAAGATATACCACTAGTACCACGTTAGTAAACTTAAGATAGAGCAGTCGACCTATAACCCTTACCTCCTATATACCCTATTGAACGGCCTTAGTATTATTAGACTTTAAACGGATAATACCCTCTTTCTAGCGGACCAAACTTTTGCGGATGCGGAAGAGACTAAACTATAAGAAGCTAAGTTCCTAGCAAAGCCGCGAGAGTAGTTAACTAAGCGGACTCCAATTAAGTTTAACGGAGGCTTAATTATATAAAAGGGCAACTTAATCTAGCTAACTTAGGAACGCCAAGCTTAAAACCTAAAGCCTGTTACGGCAAAGCCTACGGACCTTACCAGTTCCCGTAAAGAGACCCGTAAGACCGTAAATATAAAGGATTAATACGCTGCACAGCGTACAAGAGGTGCCTATATCGCCACAGTCTATTAACCCAAATCTGCCTATAACTTATCCTTTACGGCCCAGGCAGTAGATCCGCAAGAAGAAAATATTAAGCAACTTAATAAGCGCATCCAATGGCAAATTAACAATACGATAAGAGGACTTACTTTTATACCGCTAGACCTAAATTCTATTAGCGTAATGGTATTTACGGACGCCTCCTTCGCCAATAATAGGGACCTATTATTACAAATCGGCTTCGTAATTGTACTTACGGACCATAATTAGGACGCAAATATACTGTACTAGTCTTTAATTAAATGCAAGCGAGTAACCCGCAGTATACTAGCTTCTGAACTATATACACTAGCCCATGGCTTTAATATAGCAGCCGTAATCAAATTAACGATCCAGAAGATCCTACAATTGGAGCAGCTACCCCTGGTTTTATGCACCAATTTAAAGTCCCTCTATAACTGCCTAGTCAAACTAGGCACGATATAGGAGAAGAGGCTTATAGTCAACCTAATATGCTTATATTAGGCCTATAAACGACGCAAGATTACGGAAGTTAAATAAATTAGCAGCGGAGACAACCTAGCAGACGCCATAACTAAGGCAAAGCCATGTTAAGCTCTTAAAACCCTAATTAACACAAACAAGCTTAACCTAAAGGTTATAGAATAGGTAGAGCGAGACTAATGGAGTATTTACGGTTCAGTTATAACCCGTTAGAAGGCTGTACGGTACATTTACGGCCCGTTAAAAGGCCGTATAGTTTATTTTGCGGACCGTAAGTAGGACTTACGGCTAGATTGGAGCACTATTTGGAAGGTAACCCAGAAGGCACCTTAGGAGGGATTTCCTATGTATTTTTTTATGTGTTTTATGGTTCTATTAAGGCAATTACAGAGGCTATATATAAGTGGTTTCATTTTCTAAGTACCGCCAGTGTATAATTATAGCACCTGTCGTACTAACCGCGTGCCTACGCGTTCGGTACGCCGAGTACGCGTTTACGCGTTCAGTGCACCAACCACCCGCTTACGCGTTTGGTGCACCCCTAAAGCACTAACTAATCAGGGGGGAGGTGCGTCAGTATATAGACCACGTAGTCTACCTTAATAGAATCAACAGTCACCACCGTCTAAATGAGCATACGATACTATACGTATTTCGTGCCCCTAGACACGACTTACTTATACCATTAAATTGGTACCGACAACATTATTATCAGTTTTTTTTTAATAGTTTTTTTTATATTTTATTTAAGCTGCCTTTAAGCAGCTAGCTAAGTATTTATAACTCTATAACTCTACGCGATTAATCTTTTATATTTTAATAAAAAGGTTAAAAAACTTTTACTTAGTAAAATTAAGCCAGTTTAAAAATTAATTAAGTATTTAAAAGTAGTTAGTAGGCCTAGTAAAATTGCCTTTTACTATAAATATAGCTTTATGGAAAGTCTTTAAATAATCGTATAGATGCTTAAGTTCTTTTTAGTAATAATTTTAAAATATATTATCTTTTAAGAAAGGCCTTAAGCTAGAGGAGGGAATATAGTTATAGTAAAACTATTAAATATATCCTTAAAATTTAAAAAGTGAGTAATAGCTATAAAAAGAAATTTCTATTATATTTAATTATTTCAAACAAGCTTATAAAAAATTTATATAATTTAAAAATTAAATTAAATATTATAATTAATAAATAATATTATAACTAGTAAAAATTTCCTATATAATTTTCTATTAGAAAATAGAAAATCTAAAACTAAGTTTGTTTGAAATCATGGTAGGAGGGGGTTTTGGTTTTAATCGTTTTTCTTCTTATTCTTTTCTCTTCTTCTATAGGTGGAATTTAATAGATCTCCTAAGCTCGCTTAGCTTACATAGTTAACCTAATTAGTTATAAGTAACCGTGCCTACTGTATTATAGAACCTTATTTAGACACTGGCAACAACTAGGAAATAAGAGAAATGGATACTAATAGATGAGTCCGTAGTCTCTATCCCTCTCCCTTTACAAATTCGGTCCAAAACGCCTCCGCCTTAGGGTCGCCGGCTTAGAGGTAGTAGTTTTTAAAGATCTTAAACTTAAAGTCGAAGTTGTCTTGTTTACCAGAGTATTTAACTTCATCCATATAGAGCTTAGTTAAGTTAGTAATCTCCCTTCTAAAGCTTCCTTGTAGGGCGAGCTGGTCTATAGCTTGGGTAATTTGTGCTGAAGTCGGGGTTGGAGTTGCTTGAGTTGGCAGGGTATTTAATGGTTGAATAGCTTAAACGGGGGCAGTTGGTAGTAATGGTAGAGCTGGGGTAGGGTCGTCGGTAGGGCCGTCGGTAGGGTCGTCGGTAGGGCCGTCGGTAGGGTCGTCAGCAGGGTCGTCGGTAGGGTCGTCGGTAGGGTCGTCGGTAGGGTCGTTGGTAGGGTCGTCGGTAGGGTCGTCGGTAGGCCATTTTAAGGGAGTTGGTTTATAAATAGTTCCTAAGAGGCCGTCTGTAATTGACTTCCTTGCCTCCTTCTGTACATATACTCTATTTTTATGGAGGTAATCCCTAATCTTCTTCAATTAATCCTTGCTAAGGTTATTAAGTATATCCCTTATAAACGACTTAAAATCGTTAATAAAGCTCTCCTATAGGTTAAATCCCTTCTATCTATTCTCCTTGTATATTAATAAACGCCAATTAACAAATGTTTTGACTTCCTTAATATTAGTTACGGTCGCGTTAATTCCAGTCTCCTATTTTTTAGTATTTATTGTGGAGATAGCTATCTTTTAGTTCTATAGTTAATTTAATTTAATAGTTAAACTAGAAGCGTGGAAATAACTATAAACTAATTGTTCTAAAGGCGTAATAGACATAGGTTAGAAGTATAAGTAACCTTATAAACTGGCCTTTAGGCTTAGCAAGCAATACCTTAATTCTTAGCCTTTAATAAAAGGTCTAGAGAATTAGAT
>Ga0307515_10019173_pt1 | contig 12332 bp, 11 predicted proteins | sample 17_EM_MG_FD_194513 | JGI IMG/M metagenome (GOLD analysis project Ga0307515, IMG submission 194513) | Populus trichocarpa ectomycorrhiza microbial communities from riparian zone in the Pacific Northwest, United States - 17_EM | ecosystem: Host-associated > Plants > Roots > Unclassified | place...
ATGCCTCATTTATTTTTCCAATACATCTAGGTGGATGAGCTTTATGTTAGTGTATATATTTAATTTATTAATAAAGATTTTTTTTATTTTTAATATTCATCGAATATTTGATTAATGAATCTAATATTTGATAATGAGTCTAGAGTAAAGATAAATTCATTAAGACAAAAATGCTTCGCAAAAAAAATTATAAAATTGTCCTGATCTGAAACAAAATTTAAGCATTATAAATATAAAAAGAGAGAGAGAACAAGAGCATAATCTTGATCTGAAAACTAAAATATTTAAATACATAATAAATATCTCTTTTTATAGATGAAAATTTAAAACCAAGATCCCACCAGCATCCTTGGCAGAATTTACTCTAAGCGGTGATGGTGGGAAAGATTATTACTATATAAGCCTTGTTGATGGCTTTAACATCCCAATTTCGGTAACCCCGCAAGGAGGTTCTCCTGGCTGCAGTTCTACAAGCTGTGCAGCTAACGTGAATGCTGTTTGTGATCCTAGTTTAGCAGCGAGGGGGCCAGATGGGACTGTGATTGCCTGCAAGAGCGCGTGTTTGGCATTTAACCAGCCGCAGTTCTGCTGCACAGGAGAGTACAGTACACCTGACAAATGTCCTCCTAACCAATATTCGATGATCTTCAAGTAGCAGTGTCCTCAAGCTTATAGTTATGCTTATGATGATAAATCGAGCACGTTTACTTGAAGATCACAAACAGCATTCACGTTAGCTGCACAGCTTGTAGAACTGTGCAGCCAGGAGAACCTCCTTGCGGGGTTACCGAAATTGGAATGTTAAAGCCATCAACAAGGCTTATATAGTAATAATCTTTCCCACCATCACCGCTTAGAGTAAATTCTGCCAAGGATGCTGGTGGGATCTTGGTTTTAAATTTTGACCATTAAAAAAAAGTATTTATTATGTATTTAGATATTTTAGTTTTCAGATCAAGATTATACTCTTGTTCTCTCTTTCTCTTTATATTTGTAATGCTTAAATTTTGTTTCAGATCAAGACAATTTTATAATTTGTTTTGTGAAGCATTTTTGTCTTAATGAATTTATCCTTACTCTAGACTTATTATCAAATATTAGATTCATTAATCAAATATTTGATGAATATTAAAAAAAAAAAATCTTTATTAATAAATTAAACATATACACTAACATAAAGCTCATCCACCTAGATGTATTGGAAAAATAAATGAGGCATCAATCAGTGGAAATCTCTATATGGTGGTGACATTTATCATTGACTACCCCAGGTATGTCCGGTGCATTTCATGAAAGAAAGATCTAAAACCTTAGCAAAGTTTTAGAGTTTAAAAAGAAAGTTGAAAGTGAGGTTAGTAAGAAAATGAAATACTTATAGTTGAAACAAGGTTGTGATAATTGAGAGGCTTGACCTAATGAGATAGTTATTAGTACTTAAAAGTGCATTTTTATTAAGGTTTTATATCATCATATTGGACTTAAAATATCATTAAATTCCCTAACTTGAGCATGTGTTATAATAGCAAGCACGATAACATAAGATATCTTTGATTTATGGTAAATGCTCATTTTGAATGTAGGCAAATCTCACAATTTAAAGGATTGATTGATGTGTTTAACTATTGAAAGTGAAAAGACAAAAAGAGGGCTAAGCTTAAAGAAGAGATGATGATTCAATTCAAACTGGAACACCATTCGGTTATTGGATCATAACTGGAGCTGTATAACTTGGATTTAGGTCTGGTTTATATGGATGGAAAGCTAAGACATAGGCCTAAAACTTTAATGAAGAGTCCAAATTCAAATGGGTCATTTTCAAGTTCAAATTGTAGCAACAAAAGAGAAGTCGGAATCTGTCTTGCAGCCCAAACACTGTTCAATGTTCAGCTCATATCTAAAGTTCTAGATATCCAAATGAGCTCATTCTTGTTTTGTTGGAAAGCTGAGACAAATGCCCAGAACGTTCATGTAGACTATCTGTTCAAATTCTGACGTTAGCAATGATGTTTTGTTCAGACAAGAAGACAATGGTTGTCACCAAGTCAAGAGGTGGTCATCCACTCAATAATTAGTCATCAAATCAATAGTTCTGAATTTTAGCCTATAAAAGGAGGCATTTACCATACATTTAGACATTTTGGTTTTTAGATCAAGATCACTCTCTCTCTTTTTATTTTAATGTTCAAGTTTTATTTTATGTTATATCAATCTCTTGTTTATGCTTTCCATTTTCTTTACTATTCTTAGTTAACTTATATCATGTTCATGTTCTTATATTGTTTATTTATGTTTTTCTTCTTCATGATGTTTAGCTAAGTTAATTTTGTCAATGTGAAAAGGATACACTAATGGTGTAAGAATAAGTATAATATAAACTCAACATGGATTTTAATGTTTGATACCAACATGTTTCGTATTTGTTGTCTTACTCACTCTTAATACCTTGCTTGTTAAATGGTTAATCTAGATTTGTGGTGTAGAAGCCTAGGTGCAACAAATACTTGACCCTTTTATAGCCAACTATATGGTATAATCGACACCTATGCTATGAAAGGAACTTGATTTGTTTTTTTATTTTTATCAAATGTAAGAAATATATAGATCAAAAATAGCAATACAAGCTGGAAACCAGCAGAACATTACAGAACAGCAGCAGCAGCCAAGGAGAACATATGCCCTTAGAAAACTAAAGCAAGAAGATCTTGCTGAACATAAGAAAACAAAAGGCTTGTGCTGGGGAACAGCCTCCCCTGAACAAGCAACCGGACCATAAAGCAAAGAAACCAAAGCAAGCTTAGCTTGCAAAACAAGTACAACACAAAGGCGTGTGCAGGGGAACAGCCTCCCCAGGACAAGCACACCGAAAATCACTAGGGAATAAGCGCCCTTATACAAACAGAAGATCCGATCCAGCAGACCAACCAAACATCCCAAAAAGGGGGAACAGGCTTCTACAGCAAAAGCAACAAGCTACAAGCCAAATAGCAATCAACAGGCCTGACAAGCAAGGCAGAGAGGAGCAAGCAACAACCAGCAACCAGCAAGCCACATCCAACAACAAGCCAAACAACAAGCAAACTAGGGAACACAATGTATCTCTCAGGAGAACAGGGCAAGAAATAATCATGAATACCTGACTACATTTACAAGTATTAGCATTACTCAAATAAGATAATTAATATAATCATGTTAAGAATTTATAATCCGATTGAAACCTCCTTTGTGTGTGGTTTTCAGTTGAGTAATAAAAAGAGTTTATACTATACTTGTTTGAAATACCATTAGTGGGTCCTTTAACATTGACAATTATTTTATCATTGTTTAATCCTTACATCAATGTCACATCTCAAAAGTTCTTTTCAACTCCTTTTCATTTATTGTTTATAATTTTATATAGTTCACCTCCCTGTGGTTTGACCTCGGTCTTGCTGAGTTATTTATTACTTCGATACTCCTGCACTTGGGATAAGACATCAATCTTTTGATCATGTCAGATTGCCACCTCTGCTATTTATATAATTAGGGTAGTACATGTGTTATGGTGTAGCATATTACACATAATAAGTCAATACATTAATAATACAATATTTCCTATTCTAACACATTCCATAATACACCCCCTCAAGTTGAAGGTGAGTTATCCACATGAAGCTTGGAACGTAAAAGAGCAAATATAGAGTAAGAGAGTGGCTTAGTAAGAACATCTGCTAATTGATCTTTGGAGGAGATGAAGCAAATCTGAATCTCCTTTTTGGCCATCCGGTCACGAACAAAGTGATAATCAACTTCAACATCTTTTGTTTAAGCATCAAAAATCGGATTAGCAAATACATAAGTAGCACCCAAATTATCGTACTAGATAGTAGTAACAGAACTAGGGGAAAACACAGATCTGTCAGAAGATAGTGTAACCAAAGAACCTCAGCAGTACCATCAACCAAAGCTTTATACTTTGCTTCAGTTGAGGAGTAAGCAACAGTGCATTGCTTTCCAGATTTCCATGAAACAAGTGTGGTACTAAGCAAAAAAATATATCCTCGAGTAGATTTTCGATCATCAACACTCCCCGCTCTAACTGCGTCAGTGAACCCATGAAGTGATAAAGAGGAGCCACGAGTAAGGTGGATGCCATAAGATGACATACCTTTCAAGTAGCGTAAGATACGTTTAACAGCAGCCCAATGACTCTTAGTAGGAGTATGCATAAACTGACAGACCTTGTTAACAACATAACAAATGTCCGGTCTAGTAAATGTGAGATACTAAAGAGCACCAACAATTTATCAAAAGCAAGTGGGATCCGAGAATAACATAGTAGACGAAAGATCAAGCTTAGAAACAAAGGCTGGTGTATCGACAGGTTTACAAGATGACATACCAGCATGACAAAGAATATCAAGAACATACTTATGCTGACTCAGTATGAGTCCCACACTAGTAGGAGTGACCTTAACTCTCAAAAAATAATAAGCATTACCCAAGTCACATAGCTTAAATTTTGAACTCAGTAAGGTAATAAGGCGATGAATTAAGGCAAAGTTGTTACCATTAAGCAGGATGTCATCGACATAGACAAATAAATAGCAAATATCATGATTCCTTGTCAGAACAAAGAGAGAGGTATCAACCTTGGAAGCCTGAAAACCAATAATCTGAAGGAAGTCACTCAGGTGGGTGTACGAAGCCCGAGAGGCTTGTTTTAGACCGTATAGAGACATGTGAAGAAGACAAACATGATTTCGCAAAGTAGAGTCTACAAAAGGAAGGCATTGTGGACATCAAGTTGTTGAATCTGCCATCCTTTGGACATGACAATAGTGAGAACTAATCGAACAGTAGTTGGTTTAACAACAAGACTAAAGGTTTTTGAGTAATCAATGCCTTCCTGTTGAGTGAACCCGCGCGTAACCAAGCAAGCCTTATAGTGGTCAATAACACCATTAGCTTAACACTTTATTTTATACAACCATCAATAGCCAACCACATTCATGGAGGGATCAAAAGGTACCAGGTACCATTGGCATGTAAAGCTGTAATTTATGACTTCATGGTAGTATGCCAACAAATAAAACAGCCGGCCTCCTTAAAAGTAAGAGGTTTGAGAGTGGAGGGAGACATTACCCGTGGAGCTGGAGGTTATGAGGAAGAATAAGCGACTGAAGTGATGTTGGCAGTCTTGTTATATCTGGGACTCAGCACCATAGGGTGTTGTCGCTGTGCTGAAGGAGCAGGGGTCTGAATAGGGGATGGTGCCACACAAGAGTATAACTGGACAAATCAACACAGAGGTCCAGACTTGGTGAAGACATGGTAGATGATTTGGATGGAGAGGAAGAGCTGGATGACCGTGCTGGAGAGACAGCAGCTGGAGGAGACGCACACACAAACAACACTGGTGTTGCAGACCCTGTACTTGCAAAATGATCAACATATATGGAGGCAGATGGTGATAAGGGGACATCAGGGTTAAAGGAAATTGGTGGTGGGGCTGATGGTGTGGTAGACGGAAAGATGGTGAGTGAGGGAAGGTGTGTGACAGTGGTAGGCGGATGGGTATGGCTGGTGGGTGGAGGGAGATGGGCAGACTCGAGAAATGGAAACACTTGTTCATTAAATCGAAGATGACGGGAGATGTAGAGACAATAAGTCCAGACAATGATACCCTAGATGAGATGAACTATAGCCTAAGAACACACATGTAGTAAAACGATAGTCTAACTTATGAGCATTATAAGGTCGAAGGAAGGGAAAACATAGACATCTGAAAGTACATAAAAAATCAATTAGGTGGTTGACGAAGCAGACATTCAAAAGGGGATTTATTGCGCAAAACTGGTGTAGACATACAATTAATGAGGTAAACAGAGGTTTCAAAAGCATAAGTCCAAAATTTTAAAGGTGCCTTACATTGACCAAGAAGGGTAAGACCAGTTTCAACATTGTGACGATGACAACGCTCAATAATACCATTCTGTTCAAGCGTATGTGGGCATATGAGGTGATGATGAATACCAATGGTTTTACAGAATAAATTTAATTTACGATATTTAGCACCCAGTCAGTTTGAACAAATTTTATTTTTCGAGAGAATTGTCGTTCGACGAAGACTTGAAATTGATGAGATGAAACATATTGAAGACATCAAATTTGAGGACAAGATGATAAAACCAGATAAAATTTGTATGTGCATCCATAAAAATAACAAAAATAACAAAAACCATCCGAAGATAACATAGGAGTAAGGCCCCACACATCATTAAAAACAAGTTCAAGAGGAGCAGATGTTTGATGACCTGTAGGGCCTAAAGACAGACGAGATGATTTGCCTAACGGACAAGCTTGACATTGAAAATTTAAAGGACAAGAAGTATAAACAACCTTTTTATTTGACGCTAAGAGACTTAGAACATGAGAGCTGGGATGACCGAGACGACGATGCCAAACATCAGCAAAGGTAGATAGAAAAGCCTGGGGAAGACACTATCTTGGATATAAGATCCTTCATATAGAAAAAAAAAAGAGTGAAACTTAAAAAGACACAATTTTCATGACAAAATTGTTGAACAGATAAGAGTCTTTTCTTAAGTTTTAGAACATGTAGAATATTAGACAAAGTAAAGGTTCGTTTTAGAGCATGCAAAATTTTATGAGCTGTATTAGATATAATAAGTGTCTTGCCATCACCAACATACAATTGATCATTACCAAGATAAGGGTCTGCATGTGTCATACCGACAATGTTCGAAGTAACATGTTGATTCGCACCTGTATCGGGGAACCAAGTGATAGGATTTGTTGTTAAAGCATCACTAAAGGAGAGGTTGGTTGAAGCTTGATTCCCATTATGCACAAGCTGAGAACATTGTTGTGCAGAGTGTCCGATGTTGCTGCAAAGTTGGCATCTAATCTGTCGAGGCCACTGGTGTTGCCCTCCTTGTTTTTGTTGATGTCGTAGCTCCTATGTTCTGCTAGGAGGAGCTCCCACTGTTTCCATAGTAAGGCTGGCTAGGGTGCTGGTTATAATTGCTGCAAGAGTTACCTCTCCAGCCTCCTCTTCTTCCTCTACCCCAATAAGAAGAGGAGCCACTGCCATTAAATCCAACAAAGGCACGTTGTGCAGCATATGTAGAGGGAGGGTGTGGGTAGCAACGGTGCAGTAGCTGGAATGGATTGAAGAGAGCTCATGTGTAAAAATTCATGTGTAGACAAGTAACTATGGAGCTCAGAGTACGGATGAGGCTCAACGTTGGTCAACAGACTAGTAACCAAATCTCAAAATTCATCGCGAAGGCCTCGAAAAACATAGAGATTGAAGTCAGTGAAGGAGATAGGCCTGCCTGCTACGGCTAGTTCATCAAATAAGCCTTTAGCTTTCTGCAGGTAGAGAGTGACAATATCATCACCTTGATGAAGATCCTAAAGAGAGCCATATAATTGCATAATCCTAGAGTTGGATGGAGAGGCAAGGGTACTTTCAAGGGTGCTCCAAACACTTGCTGTAGTTGGGCAGTCCACCACAAGGTGAAGAACATCAATGGAGAAGGATAAGAGTAAAGCATTGAGTATGAGTTGATCTTGTTGTTTCCATGAGAGAAACATTTAGGAAGGACCAGAATTAATGTTTATAGAGGTGACAGTAGAGTGACTGGACAGATCAAGCAGAGAAGGGTAAGAATACGAGCCATCGACAAACGAGAACACCCTTAGCCAATCAGATATGGCTTCATTTGCATACGCTAAAATAAATAATTGGAATTGGTGAGTTTGAGGTTGATGGCCTGCTGTGTATTTGGCAGTGGAATAACAGTTGCTGTCGCAGTAGAGGGAAGCGTGACAACATTAATGTTGGGAGAAGAAGGACTGTTAGTGGTGCCAACTGTAGCAAAAAACGAAGGATCCATATTACAGAAGATGAGTAGAAAACAGAAGTTGACAGCAGATAATTGCAGGGAAGATGAAACAATAGCAAAGAAAATAGCAGAAAACGTTGAAGGAGTAGCAAAATCAACGTTGCAGAATGGAGTAGAAACAGTAATAAAAAATCAACAATAACATGCTGATGGTTGAAGCAGAGAAGCAGTAGAAGAATCAACATTGTAGAATGGAGCAGAAACAATTATCAGAAATCAACAATAACACGCTGATGGTTGAAGTAGAGAAGTAGTAGCAATCAGAAATCAGAAATCAATAGAAGAAACAGAATCAACGTTGTAGATTGTGTGGCTTATTAACAGTAGCACAATTGATCTAACCATATTATTTGGTAGTTTCACCCACATTTACCTAGTGTTTCTGGAAATCTAAGGCAAGAAAATAAAATAAGAGCATGGTAATCGCAGCCTTCAAAGTCAAATCTCGCAATCTGCCAGTATTGACCTTCAACCATTGCAACTTGAATAACTTGAGCTACAGAAGTCCAATTGATGTAAATTCAATGTTTTTGGATTCTAGACTCAAATAAATATCAACGCTCCAAATTTCAGGCAAAAATGATGTCATATGAGGGAGATATGATTTTTCAAAGATGACAACTGAATTCTCCTAACAAACAGATTTCATGAAGAAACGAGTCCAAATTACATTTAGAGGCATCTAAACCGACATCCAAGTTTTTATTTCAGCAATTTATCTCCTCTAAGTCAAAGATTAAAGATTTCATGCAAGCCTATTTCTTTTTTTTAGGAAAATAGTTATTGAAATACTTAAATGTAAGTTGTCTACTTAAGGGAGGACTATTTTATAAAATAGAGACTAGGGTTTCCTGGGATATAAAAAGAATGAGAGAAGAGAAGGGAGGCAGCAAGCCAAGAAGAGAAAAAAGCCCCTTTCCTCTAAGAAACCCGAAATCATGCATTCCTCCTTCGTTTTGATTAGTTGTTCAATAAACATCCAAGGCTAAAATCTTTTTCTTGGTTGCAAGGACACGAAAACCTTCAGATTTCAAGAACTGTGAGATTTATTTTACCTTTTCTTTCCAGTTTATATGATGAATATGTTTGTTCTCCTATGCTTATTTTTTCTATGATTGTTTATTTTAATTGCTAGAGCGGACTCTAAGTTATTATTGTAGATAATCTATTGCTAAGTTTGATATCAAAACTAGAGTTATGGTATATGAACTTGTGAAGCCACTGAGTTTAATAATTGTGGTAGATCTACGTTATTAATCTTAAGGAGAACATTCAATCAAATCAAACATAGACTGTGGACAATTATTTTTTCTTGATTAATCAACTTATCTAGTTCTTAAGGCTGTCATTGAATTAAATTACTAGTGCGGACACTGTGGTTGTTTGATGGCTAGGGTTAGTTATACGACGGATCCGTTAACTAACCAATGTTAAGAAGAGATAAATATTTAGAATATAAATTGATGTTTCGTTTTCATGATCAGTTCTGATTTCTGTAGGTGGACGTTTACTTGTGACCAAGGTTTGTTTTCTTGATTATTTTCTGATTTTATTTGATTTGGCTTGATAGTTTTCTGTTTTCTTTTGCTTTAGCCTAGATAACTTCACAACCCCTCCCAGTTGCATATCATACAACATAAAAATCTGACTTGAACTTTCATCGTGGGATCGACCCCTTGCTTGCTCTATACTATCTTGTGTGTTGTGTTTTAAGCTAGGGTAATTAATTTGTGCGACCAAGACATCGCAATAAATTTTGGCGCCGTTGCCGGGGAAGTAATTTTAGTTGATTCTTGTGCTGTTATTTTTATTTGATGTGATTGTTATTTATTTTTCTGAAAAAAAGAGAAACAAAATTTTTGTTGGCGGCGATAATGTTCATTTACGTCAACGGTACTGTTCAAAACAAATTTTTTGGTGGAATTAGGTATCAGCCTTTTGTTTCCTGAAGGGAAACAACATTCTAAATAGGACTTGTAGACTTTGGCCTCTAGCTTTACCCTATCGAGGCCAAATTCAGCTATTTTCTAGGGTTTTTAGGCAGTTTTAGCTTTCTAGCGTAGGATTTTCGTACAATTTGCATTGTTTTCGATCTCTTGTGTGGTTAGTTTCTTTTGAGTTTTCTTGATGATTTATGCCTGTAACCCGTTCTATTAACCAGAGTCAAGTACATATGGATCTCAAAATAGAAAACACTTTACTCAGGTTATGAAACGAAGCTCGCGTCAACACCAAGGCTATTGCATGATAACAAACACTCATAGAGCTTGCTGCTCCTAACATGGAAAATCAACCATACTCATCTTAAGGAGTTTCATATGGTTTGCGTTGGCATGAAACTGAATGGAGTTGATGAAGAACAGGTTAAGTTGAAAGCTTTCTCTTTCTCTTTAAAAGGGGTAGCAAAGGCATGGCTTTTCTCTATTCTCCCAGGTTCCATTGGAACGTGGAATGCCATGAAGAAGATCTTCCTTGAGAAGTAATTTCCTAGCATCTCAAGTTGCCAACACAAGGAAAGAAATATGTGGGATTCGACAATCTTATGGCGAGACACTCTCCGAATATTAGGAAAGATTTGAGCAACTGTGCATCCAATGCCCTCATCATCAAATACCCGGTCAGCTGCTCATTCAATATTTCTATGAAGGATTGATGCCTACTGATCGTAGTATCATTGATGCTGCATATGGAGGGGCATTGGTAGACAAGACACCAGAGGGTGCACGCCAATTGATCTTAAACATGATAGCCAACTCAAAACAGTTTGGCACCCGTGGAGACATCTCAAACAAACGAGTAAATGAGGTAAGTATTTCTAACCTTGAAAATAAAGTTAATGATCTTACTTCTCTTATGCGCTCTTTGGCTTATGGAAATGTACAACAAGTGAAAGTTTGTAGCATATGTTCCTTACAAGGACATACTACATATATATGCCCAACAATACAAGAAGATTATATTGAACAAGTTCATACAGTTGATGGAGGATTCAACGGATAACCCTAGCATAACTATGATCCCTTTTCCAACACGTACAATCCCAGATGGAGAGATCATCCAAACTTACGCTATGGGAACCTGCCTCAACAAGGCAATCAAGGCCGACAATTCCATCCCCATGGATTTAGCCTTAGCAGAATTATCAAGTGAGACAGCCCCCTCCATTCACAAACTCTAATGTTATGGGTTCGTCATCCAATGATAATCTTTATGAGATGACGAAGACATTAGCTTTTAATACAATGACCTTGCAATAAAACGTCATGTCTTTTCAACAAGAACAAGGTTAAGTATTCATAACTTGGAGAAGCAAATGGAGCAAATAGCTTCAAGTGTGGGGAAATTGGAAGCACAAATGAATGGAAAATTGCCTTCCCAAGCATTGAATTCAAAAGAGAATGTTAGTGCAATCATGCTGCGAAGTGGGAAAGAACTTGAAAGGCAAAGGTTGAAACAAATTGAGATGGAGGAAGAAGAAGAGATAGAAACCAAATTGAGTACAAAGAAGAAACACCCTTCTCCAACACAAAATGAAACAACGACCAACACTCCAAAGGTAACTCGTCAGTCAATGAATTCTAGTTTTAAAACAATTCCATCCTTTTCTGTGAGTTCTTCTAGGTCAAAGAAAGAGGACAAAGAAAAAGATAATTTAGAGGTTTTCAAGAAAGTAGAACTCAACATTCCTTTACTTGATGCTATCAAGCAAATTCCCAAGTATGCCAAATTTTTGAAGGAGTTGTGTACTACCAAGAGAGTTTTCAAACTGAAAGGTCATGAAATAGTAAGTATGGGTGAAGTTGTATCTGCTGTTCTTCAAAAGAATATGCCTTTGAAGCAAAAAGACCTAAGTGTATTTACTATCCCATGTGTTATTGGTAATGCTAGTTTTAAAAGGGCTTTATGCGATTTAGGTGCATCCATTAGTGTTATGCCTAAACATGTTTATGATTCTCTTAGTTTGGAGCCTCAAATAAATCTAGTATTGTAATACAACTTGCGGATTATAGTTTTGTTTATCCACTTGGTGTGATAGAAGATGTTCTAGTCAAGATTGATAGTTTGGTTACTCCATGCGACTTTTATATTCTTGATATGGAACAGGACTCTTGTGATTCATCAAACAACACTCTTATATTGTTTGGGAGACCATTCTTGAAAACTGCTAATACAAAGATTGATTGTGGTTAGGATACTTTGTCTATGGAGGTAGGAGATGAAGAAATTGAATTTAATTTTCATGATGCAATGAAATATCCATACAACAATGTTTATTCTATCACATGCTATGACCAAGTTGATAAGTGTGTGCGACAAGTTTTTTATTATGACTGTGAGAACGAATTAAGCATGACTTTGAGTTATGGCTATGATTTTACCAAGATAAAAGAGATAGAGAGGCACATGTGTTCCCCAAAACAT
>Ga0307515_10019174_pt1 | contig 12332 bp, 10 predicted proteins | sample 17_EM_MG_FD_194513 | JGI IMG/M metagenome (GOLD analysis project Ga0307515, IMG submission 194513) | Populus trichocarpa ectomycorrhiza microbial communities from riparian zone in the Pacific Northwest, United States - 17_EM | ecosystem: Host-associated > Plants > Roots > Unclassified | place...
ACCTTCACTAGAAACCTCCATTCCGCTATTATCGTTCTATGGCAGCTCTCGCTCTAAGTTCTCGTTCTCTAACAGTCTATCCTTAATTAAAATTTCGTTAATAGAGCTATTAGATTCTTTCGTCGTATTATTGCTAGACCTATTATATACTGGGGCGGATTTATAAAGTAGCGATAATGAATTCGGATATATAAGCTCGGGATCTTTAATCTTCTAATCTCTAAGATAAAATACTATTGTACTTCTTATATAAGGGAGTTCCTATTACTATTATCACGAATTATTTCATGATACTTCGAGAATATCACCGAACTATAAACAAAGGTGGGCTATAGCTCCTTTGTCCGTATTAGAATACTTGAGGCAGAGGGACCTGACTCTGTCAACTATTAAGCCTACCAGAAACACTGATCGCAAGTATGAAGATCCCAAAACTGGATGTGCCCGAGAAGGGGCAGAAGTCTCTGGATGCTTTCGGTTGGCGGGTTCGGCAGTCATCGACTAATACGCCTCAAATTCAGCGTCCCACAAAAGTCCGGGAAGGAGTCAATGAGAAGCAAGGAGAGGATGATGATATTATAGATGAGCAGAGTCGCGTTGAGCAGGATGCGAAAGTAAAGAAGAAGAAGAAGTATGGCTTGAGAAGAGCTTTTTGAATTCAAATATATTAACTTTAGCAAGGTCTCCACTCAATACTAACCACGATGACGCTCTGATTCCTATTCCTCCTACTCGATCTATATCTACGAAAGACCGGCAAGCATATGAAATGCTTCTCGAAACCCTCAACGAACTTGAAGAAGTCGAAGACTCTCAAAGTCAACAAGCTTCGTCTTTAGTAGACGAGACCGCTCTTGGTGTTTCACAGTACTACTTGGAGTCCGAGGATGACGATTATCTTCCACACGAAAATCGAGAACGCGTCAATTCGAAGAGACGTGGTTTGCCAATTGATCAGCCTGCACCGAAGAGGGTGGCGACAGCAAGGAAGGCGAAGATATATACGCGATATATTGAAGACGTGGACGAGAACATGGAGGAATGATACATGAGAGAAGTGATTAGTGGTCAAAGAGAAATCCAATTCAGATTGCAAGAAATCAACATGCTTCACTTTCGTCCTCTCCATAAATGATCACGTGACTTGCGGCTCGTTGCTCCCGAGACTCACTCCCGAAACACCCGGATGCTCTTAAAACACCTAAAAATAGCAAATATTTACTCCCCAGAGTTGAGGAAACGAAACTACAACTCTGAGGAGTATATTTTTGCCATTTTTGGTTATTTTCTTGAGTCCTGTGGTTTTTTGAGTGTGCCCTATTTAATGAGCAAAATCCCCCATGTAGCAGGGTGGGCTCTAAGCGAGCTCGGCTACCTATTTTTGGGCCCGAATCAAATCCCGTGACTTCGAGCGATCGACTCGAGGTGTTACAATCCGAAGCTTCTCTTGTTAACGCTAGTTATCGCTCCTGGGTTATTCCTAAAGACAATAATAGCCTTGAGAAATACCTTTTACATGTTCCAAATTTCTCCTAAGTGTAATAAGAAGGCTCGTAATAGTAAATCCCCTTTTAATCCCTACTAAATCCCTTTATCTAACCCTACCCCTCCGCCCGGAACAAACATTCTACTATTATCGAGAAAGACTATTCGTATTAATTACAAGGAACTCGTATAGGTCTTTAAGAGGGGTTCTGCTCCGTAGAACCGCTATTGCTTAATTTCCCGATCTCGTGAAAAGAAAAATATATACGTTATTTTAGTTGTTTCAGCGTATAACGGGAGAGAGACGGTAGTAGGGCCGAAAGAAATGTCGTTTTGAAGATTATGAAGATATAGTATAGTCGTACACAAAAGACCTATAACGAATTATTAGCTCTGAATTCAAGACCTGCCAATTAAAACAAAACTCACAGTTTGGATGTTCATGAGTTGATAGCGTGCGCGTGGGACTCGTGGACCACTTAGGAATGCTTGTATTTGTCGGTTGCGGTACAAACGATCTCGATCGATAGTGAAGGATCTCTCTTTGGTCCTATTCTCTATGCACGCTTTAGTAGGTTCGGACGATGACGAGATAATATAGAGAGCGGTTAACACTGCAGTTTTATCGTTTTTCCTTTCCCAGGTTCTGGTATGAATTTCTGCAATTGCTTCTGGGCTACCGTGCTAGTGATTTGTGTTTTCTTAAGGGCGCGGATGGTGACGGCTTAACGGATTGCGGTGCTTTCGTAGGTAGCGATATTAGAAAGTTGTCTGGAACGAAAATGGGCGTGCCATACTAGAGGTGAGCACTCACCGACAGCAAACTGCGTTAGCATTGTTTCTTGACGGCGCCCTCCGATTCAACATCTGCCGACTCCCGTGAGGCGAGTTCCTTGTTCAGGTCTTTCGTCGAATTTCCACGGCCTTCAGTCCAAGGGCCAAGACGGAGTTGCCAGGTTTAACGAATTCTTTTTGCCAATAACAGGATCACCTACTTCAAGTTAAAGATTTACGTCTTTGAACTTAGAAATACGAGAAGGTCCATAGCGAGAAGGCGATTGCTAAAGACATGCCACTAATTAGCAACTTGGATGTGTTTTACTTGAGCAGGGCCAAATACGTGAGTATCCTTGGTGTTTCCAAGTTTATGCAAGACCACAACAACTAAAACAAGAGCCTATAGATTGGAGATGAATTCAGGAAAGGAAATCTAAAGGTTACGTACCAGGAGTGTAATGAAATGCTGCAAGACGCAAGCCTCCCCTTCTACTACCGAGGTCAGTTCAACTTGATATTGAGCGGTGGCGATGCAGATCCGGTAGGCTATATAATCAGAGCTAGAGTCAAGAGGGAAGTACTGAATAAAACTGCAGGTTGGATATGCGATACGAGAACTTGAAGCCTTCGAGTATATACCCTCTTATTAGACTTAGAGCGACTTTAGCTAATTGAATCCAAGCCAGATGCTTTGGCAATCACCTGAGGATATCACCGTGGCAATATATGTTTTGCATGCCCAGAAAGTAGTCGAAGGACGTTTGGTAGAGGAGCTGGAGAAGGCGGCGGAACGGCCGTTGGAGGAGAATATTATGGAGGGCACCGCTGCAGTAGCTGAGCAGGGAGCTGCTCTTCGTTCTAGCACAGTAACGACGATGGCAGAATGCCAGAGGAATGTTGCACACGAGGTTTTGGAGGGGGACGCTATAGAGAATCCTGCTACTATAATGGAGACTTCCTCCCTCCAGTGCGATGAGGCAATCCGGGCTCTATCCCAGAAGAAGGCAGCACAAAAGGTTTCCGAAAACAAGACTGTGAAGGGAGAGGATTAGTTGACGACGAGATAGAAGTTTGCAAGTTCGAAGCAGATTGGAATGAGGTTTCTGATGCAGACGAGATCAAGGGGTACTTCAACGAACTTCAATTTACCAGATAAGGCATCGAGGAGGCGTTGTACTAGCTATTGAATCTCAACGGCTTGTAGGGCGAAGTTATAGTATTTCTTAGCGTGAATGCAGTGGAATGTGTCTTTAAAAAGGGGGCCGTTAAAAGCTCATATCCCTCAATTTCTCGAAGATCTAATTAACCAAAACGATAACAGCCAGGGTAGGGAATAGTGTGACCTCAGTCCAGTGCCACCGCGGTGGTGTAGTGTAATATAGCTATAGTGTAGTTTAGTGTAGATATACTAAACCGCGGTAGGTACGGTGCAACTACGGTTGCACCGTGGTGTAACCGCAGTTTAAGGGGGAGTCTCGCTTAAAATTAGTTAAGGATATCAAGTGACTTATAATAAATAGAAAATAGGTGAACCTCAATGCAATTAAATAGTCCTTTTATTATTAGAAAGCGTAGATCTAGGGCTTATAAATGGATTAAAAATCATAATTTTAGGTGTAGTAGTTATAGAAATATTACTAAGTTCTTAATCGGGAATTCCTAAAGCTATTTACCGAATTCTCGCTCCGGCACCGGGGGAGAATTTTTCTCTAATTCTAGTATCTCTTGATTCTTCTTAATCAGAACGCGTCCCATTAATTAACTACTACGTAATCATGCCTCCAAAGGCTCAATTAAGACTCCCTTTTGGGAAAACCCCTCAATTAAGCTCTTCCGTTAATTCAAGAGTATAGTAGTTAGAAAAGACTTAGTAAACTAACTATCCTAATTTTAGCCGTATAGTATTAGATATCTTGAGTATTCCTGCTATAACAGCTAACCCTAAGCGTCTGTTTTCTAGCGCCAAGTTACTAATTTTGGATCTACGGAATAAGCTCGGTATAGATATTATTAAGGCCTTTGAGTGCTTGAAATCATGGTATAAGATTAAAGGGTAGGAGGCTAAATCAGAGTAGTTAGAGAAAATTATTAGTGTTAAAGCTAGTTCGATCGTGTAAAGTCACGTGAAACTGGCAAACTGCGGTTTAAACTGCGGTTTTGAGGATATAATCGTAGTTTAGTTTAGTGGAGAGATACCTTAGTTTAGTGTACTTGAAATGCACCGCAGTTTAATAAAAAAAAATCTGCACCGTAGTTTGAAACCGCGGGTTGCACTATGCCCGACACTGATAACAGCGCAATAAAACGAGGGAAATAGTCGGTAGTTGTGAGATCTAGTACTTAATTATAGTTACCTTAAAAGTCTATAGAGTTTCTTAAGCACCTTGAAAACAGGAAATATGTAAAACAATACCTTCCTGTTTATTGATTAGGGATATTAATAGATTTTTGTTACGAGGCCTAGCTCTTGGCTTAGAAAGCAAGTTAGAGGGGCTCTTATTACGCGAATACTAATATAAGGAGAGAAGAAGTAGTTATGTCCCTTCTATAATTTCTATTTAGTAACCTCTAGATCGCGCTTGACAAAGATCTCTATTATCTGGGCTCTGTGTAATCCTCCTCATCCTCCTCATCCTCGTCTTCGACATACTCAGATCCTGGATTGTCGTCGCCACATTCTGAATCCTCCTCTGAATCGCCCTCTACTGAGCTCTCACCTTCTTGTTCTGCGTTACATAGCCCCTTCTCTTGCTCTCCTTTGTCCGAATATCCCTTCACTTAGTCACTTTCGTCTTCCCCCTCCCCGCCACCCTTATCACTACCACATTTGCTATCTTTATCTTTATTCCCATTCTTCTCTCTCCGGCATGGGCAGCCACGCAGGCTATTATCCGTAAGATTACTATCCCATTTGGCAATTTCCGGAATCTCGACCGGCTCTGTAGTCCACTCGCTACTATAGAACCCCTGTCTCTGTAATCAGGTTATTGATTTGGTTTAGTGAGACTTCGTAGTGCTAATTCGTAATTGGTCCCAAACTTTGTAGTGATAGTAAAATCGGTTCGCTGCTCGCGACGATTCTGACGCCCGTCATTATCCACCCCAGGTTCATGAGAGATAGAGACACCCTTTCCTCTTTGGTCTGTTGAGTTACTGCCTTGCCCACCCGACTTGCTCTGTTGGAAGCCGAGCCCAGGAAGCCTGGTCGCAGAGTTCTCTAACTCAAGACAACCTGTTGTAGCCGCATCGCCCTTTCTATTAGCGTAGGGTGAGTCGAGATCTTCCGGATTAGTGGGCGCCTGCATTATATTAATAGGGCCTAGAGGAAGTATTACTTGAACTAACGTGAAACATTAGGGTACTGACCTGGTTCTTGAGAGCGCGGATAGAGGATCCTGTCACTTAAACCGTTGTAGGGGGAAGCGATGAGGCGGACACTGTGAAGCTGGACAAAGGCATTGTGGGCATAGGGGAAGGTTGATTTTGGATATTTGAAATAATCTGGGGTCAGCTTCCTAGAAGGAATCTCAAATGATTTATATAGTTGATGTGTTTAACCTAGTGCTCGGGCCTCGAAGTACGTTATTTAACCTATACCTCCTAGAGATAATAGCTCAGCGGTTAATGCGCATAAGAAATTGAGCGAATAACGAAGTTACTACCGCTATACTAAGCGAGTGCTCAAAATGTCCCTAACAGGATACAAAGGGAAAGACATTACGAACGCCAATTGGAGAGGGGCTAGGTGGCAAGGAGGAGCCCAACTGTCGAAAACGAAGGGAGGCTACTTGCTGGGTTTCTCCGATGCATGTCTACGGGTTGCCGTTTCCTGACACAGAGAATCCGGACATAATAAAGCTAAAGAGTATTCTTTGAAACTTACCATCTTAAAACTCGTTGTATCCCGGTAAATAAAGGTTCTGGAACGAACTAGAAGCTCCCTGTCTTGCCATTTCTTTGTAGACCTCAAAAGCTTTACTATAAAGAATAATGCACGATAAACTTTTCAAAGTGAAACCAGAGTATCCTTTAGCCCTTTTAACTCTGTTCGAGTTTCAAATCAACCTCATAGCGGGGCGTTCTCTTTATCTAGAAAGAAATATGCCGCTTGTAAGCCTTGAATGAACCGCGGCAGAATTGGATCTGCGGCAAGCGAGTATTGGTTTGTTGTTTCTGATCTTAAGAGGTGATAATCTGCCTATCGCTATGATTCTAGAGCTACCTCTATTCCGCAAGGTCCTCCTTCTATTATTTGGGAGCGTTAATATTAAGCCCGTTAACCCTCCCGCCACCTCAAAAACTTCATTGCTCGAAAGTGGTAAGGTAAAGTAAGATAATATTGTATTATCGTATCAAGTATAGATAATTAGAACGATAGTTGTGACGGCAGGAACAAAGCAATGGAACGAGGCTCAAAGATCTAAGATTTCTATATCTATGAGAATCTAACGCTAAGGAGAGAAGGAGAGAGTGAGGTGTGGTGTGGGATAAGTAAGTAGGACTGAAACCCCTGAAACGCCGAGCTTGGTTTGAACCTTCAGCTTGAAACCAATCATGTGACACCAGCTGTCACAATAGTTCAAAAGCTGTTTCTATAGTTCTAAGGGCTATATATATAGTCTTTAGAATAAAGAATTAAGTTCCTTTATTCTAAGTCTTTATTCCTAAAAAGTAAAGAATTAATTCCGCTTTCGGTTTCCTTTATTTAAGTCTTTCTTTTACAAGAATAAAGGATTAATAAAGGGGGTTAGATTCCTTTATTAGAATCAAGAAGCACTACACATGTGGAGTCCCTTCCCACTTGGGTCCCGGAAATTCTTCTGAAGTGTGAATATAGCTGCACGACTAGTCAGGGAAGTCTCGACAGGAAACACCCTCCTGCCAACCATTCTTCGATCCCGGGATTCTCCTTTTTGATCAAAAGGCCAGCTGCGGTCTTCAGCGCCTGCCGTTAAGAGAACGTCCACCCATTGCCTTTCCAGTCAATACCCAAATACCGAATGCTCACCACTGCACAAAGACTTCAAAATGGCTCCTCCACTTACTCTCGAGCAGCAACAGAGAGTTTTTCAAGCAGTGACAGAGAGAGACCAACTCGAACGAGAGATCAACAGCCTTCCGTCAGACAATGCCACTAGCCAACTTCCCTCGAGAAGAAGTGTCCAACAACAGCCGGTCTCCAATGCAGCGCCACAACAGACGGCCCAGCGTCCCTGTTCTAGAGAGAGACGGGTCCCACCAAGTCAATCAGCTCCCGGGCGAGTCCAGCAGATTCAGACTCGCTTCTTTCGACAGCTAAAGAGCTTCTTCATCCTTCCGGGACTATTGATTCTTGGTTTCCTTCTAATCGTACATCAACTCCCATGGATCTCAGTAGCGCCACTCTGTTCGCTATGCGACATTTCCAACATCCCCTTGCTAAAGCGGGGGCTCTGGGCGCCCAGCTTTGTAAAAATCGAAACTATCCTCCCGCCCTTACGTTTACTCCACGAGATATTCCCGAACAATAGCCTCATAATCATGCCGCATCAGCTTTGGCTCATTGCGGATAACCTTACGAGGTACGAGAACGCCGTTCTCTTTAGCGGTCTTTATTCCGAGGAGAAGCCGCTGACCGCGGGAGAATCTTCGAAGTCTCAGGAACCTAAAAGGGTCTGCGAGCAGATCCGCGTGGTCAGAAACTCGACCCGGGCTGTGGCTGGGCAAATCGAGAGATGGGGGACCGACGCTCATCGCTTTAATAGAGATGTAGCACGGGTAATTCAACGCATTAGTCATTACCTTCAAGGCCTCATTACCGAACGAAGAAGTTTGAGGGAACTCGTTGGCTGGGGAACAGTTTCTCGAGACCACAAGGATATCTGGATCCGATTTTTCCAGAACCTTTACGACGATACAGGCAATCTTGACCAAGATATGCAGTCCATTATAGCCACCTTGGATATTTTGGACTTGAAAAAAAATCGGCTATTGGAGAGTACCACTCATCAGATTACAATTACCAAAAGCGGCCGGGGAAAAGCAGGGCCGTCATATTACTACTGGGGACGAGCAAGAGCCGACAAGAGAGAGAAGGTCGCAAGGCTGGAAGAGCAAGAATTGCTCCTGCGATCACTCGCAAACCATGTAGTCGAGGCACGAAATGTCGCTGATCGCATTTCTCGAGTTTTGAGCTCGATCAAGCGGGAGATAAAGCATACTCAGGATCTTTTGTCGAAACCCGTTAGATTACTAGAGGCGAGCACTAAACGGCCTGTTAGTTGGAAAATAGAACTAGCCGAGCAGGTTGAGAAGATTTCACAAGAAACCCAAAAGCTGGATGAGTTCGAGAGAAGACAGATGGCGGCATTAGAGGCATATCTGCAGAATTTGACCAAGAGAAAGTTCAAGCAAGACACGAGTGGTAGCAGAGAGGGTCCAACACATGGACAAGGCAAGCCACGGGCTCATGGTATCATCTAGCGGCTATGGAAAGTGTACGAAGGAACCTCTCAAGCGGCGAATAGCGCTGTAGTCATGCCGCAATTGCCACAGATCCCTTCGTAGAATCGTATCATCCTTTCGCAGATAAGGACCCGAGCCATTGATATCCATAAATGATTGTGCAGTACCGGTCCAGATAGCAGCGTCAGAGTTGGGACGTGCCATAGGAGCCTCTAATGTCTTGAGGAACGGGCCTATGCTAGCTATAGTTTTCGTAGGGCCACATAAGGCCATGCCAAGCCATAATTGAGCAAGTTTCGGGCAGCGAAGTGCAAGCACTTTGGCAAGTAGCTCGAGGTTGTTCGGATGAGATGAGTAACTTTCAAATTGGTCTAATATTGGGGCAAACCAGGCGTTGACGAGGTTGCAATCAACGCCTGGCTCCCAGAATACACTCCAAAGGGCAGAGCCGAGGACTGTCGGACTTGCACTGAGCGTCATGTAGTATGGGAGGCTCTTATACTCTAGAACGGGTCCTGACGTGCATGCTTCTGGAAACATTTGGCCAAGTTCGGCCTTGGGAGCTGCACCGCCGAATGCATATAGTTATGTAGTGGAAGCGTAAGTACTGTCGTGAATGCCGCGGCAGATTGTATCAGGAGATGATGTCGATGGCAGAATTTGGAGAGGTACCCTGCAGCTTGTTCTGAAGAAGGCGGAAGCTCGAGGCAAAGCCCTGCAGGTGGTAGAGCCGACGTTCTTACTCGGAACTCCAAGCTCCCGTGATATTCTATCCACCAAGGTGGTTGAGATCTCGATGGTTTTGCTTCGAAAGGTGGTGCATACCATCCACATCCACGTGCTAGGATCTGACTCCACTAACGCAACTCCCTAGTTGTGGCGTTACCAACATCGACAATTAGACTGCTTTCGATACATTTATTATGGCGACTGTCGATAATTATCACGGGAGCAGAATTGGTCGAATATTGGATCATTCTGTCTTGCCTCTGAAGAAGTTCTGAGCAGAAGATGTACGCCCACGCGAACGTGAGGATGGCGATAAAGTTTCCAGATGAATGCTCTGTTGGCCCACTCCTCATGTCATCGCTCCAATGTCGAAAGTCTTGTCTTTGTGGTATTTCGCATCTTGTCGGTCCTGTGACACCAAGAGATATTCGGAGCTGACCTTCGGTCTTCTGTTGCAGTTCACAGCCCTCTTGAGAGACCGCGTCCCATGTGGAATGTCCATCAACAAACCAGCAATCTCTTAAGTTGGTTGGAAGGGCGGGAATTCTATGAAGCAAATTTGAGGCTTCTAGCCTGTCAACAGGCAGCGATACCATTGACTGGGCCTTTTCAAGATAGATCTACCAGATCTTCTGACTCTTTGCAAAGATTGCCTCAACTTTTTCAGTGGCGGGAGTAATGTCCCTTCCCCCTTTCACCAGAGAGCTATGCAACAGCTTAGCGACCGTCTTAGCTCTTATAGAAACCTTGGCAGGTCGCGTCCGGATAAATCTGGTTTCTATGGTATGAATGAGCTTGTAGGACCTGATCTGAAAATACTGTGTTGGCCGTTGTGGATCTGCGGTTTTCCTTTTTCGAACTCGGATCTGCACCACCCGAAGAAACTTACTCTCCTGGAAGGCTGGAAGGGAGTAACTTCTTCCAGAAGAGCGGGTAGTGATGGGATCAAGTCCATGGAAGGGTCGATGACGTAATCATTCCGGTTCAATGTATGCGTTGAGCTCTGCGAAGCTCCATGGTTTGGAGATGTGGGAATGTAAGATTCTTCAGCAACATAATTGCGTTCAAGTTGCCATTAATATATTTTTATTTTCAAAGATGGATAACAGGATTTCAGATAGGCTCATGAATGCCCATTTGGATTTAGTAGTCTACATCCCTGCTTAATTCGCGGTTTGAGAAAGAATAAGCTTTGAGTGTGATTCCACTCCGCCCCGCCAGATTCCGCTCGCTAGTTTTTACGAGGTTCAGCCCACGGCGGATACGGCGACGTAGCGATTTCGACCTCCACATCACCCACTGAATAATCCACTCCACCTCTTGCCTTGCAATTCATGAAGCTGGGGAGCTAACCTCGCCCATCATGAGTTACAGCAAGAAAGACGAAGATGCGGACACTGCAATCATGAGGGTGGACAGGACCTCAGTCTTCCAGGAGGGTCGGTGAACCCCTTCCCCTCTCAAAATCCAGCTAATGCCAGATAGCACGACTGTTCAACTCTTCTCCAATACAGCCTCGAAGATGTCGAGTCCTCCTTACTAAGATTGCCCTCCTCCTCTACACAGGAGAGCGGTTCCCCACCAATGAAGCCACCACCCTCTTCTTCGGAATCTCGAAGCTCTTCCAGAATAAAGATGCCAGTCTACGGCAAATGGTACACCTTATCATCAAGGAGCTAGCGCATTCGGCGGAGGACATAATTATGGTCACAAGTACAATCATGAAGGATACTGGTGGTGGAACAGATGCTATCTTCAGACCGAATGCAATTCGTGCCCTTTGCCGGATCATTGACGTGAGTATAGGAATGTTCCTGGGGAGCTTGAATTGACAAGCATAGGCATCTACTGTTCAAAGTATTGAGCGCGTGATGAAGACTGCCATAGTTGACAAGAACCCGTCCGTTTCCTCGGCCGCCCTGGTATCCTCATACCACCTCCTGCCTATCGCCCGTGAAGTTGTCCGAAGATGGCAGAGCGAAACTCAAGAAGCTGCCACATCTACCAAATCATCTGGCGGATTCTCCCTTGGATTCTCGACATCAGGAAGCCAAATACCGGTCAACAACTCGACAATGACACAATACCACGCTATTGGACTTCTTTACCAAATGAGAATGCATGATCGGATGGCTTTGGTTAAGATGGTTCAGCAATTCGGAACTGCAGGTGCGGTGAAGAGCCCAGCGGCCACAGTTATGCTTGTCAGATTAGCAGCACAGTTGGCAGAGGAGGACCCGCAACTCCGGAAGCCAATGATGCAGCTCTTGGACGGCTGGCTCCGGCACAAGAGTGAGATGGTTAACTTCGAGGCAGCAAAGGCCATTTGTGATATGCGAGATGTCACAGATGCCGAAGTCACTCAAGCTATCCATGTCCTCCAGCTCTTCCTCACGTCGCCTCGGGCGGTCACCAAATTTGCTGCAATCCGAATCCTCCATAACTTTGCCTCTTTCAAACCAGCAGCCGTCAACCCCTGCAATCCAGATATCGAACTCCTCATTTCCAACTCGAACCGTTCTATTGCCACATTCGCCATCACTACTCTCCTCAAGACCGGTAACGAGGCTAGCGTGGACCGTTTGATGAAGCAGATTTCTGGTTTCATGGCCGACATTACCGATGAATTCAAGATCACAATCGTTGAAGCCATCCGAACATTATGCCTAAAGTTTCCCAGTAAACAAGCCGGCATGCTTGCGTTCCTTAGCGGCATACTTCGTGACGAAGGTGGATATGAGTTCAAGCGTGCTGTGGTAGAGAGCATGTTTGATTTGATCAAATTTGTACCGGATTCAAAGGAGGATGCTTTGGCTCACCTCTGTGAATTTATCGAAGACTGCGAGTTTACAAAGCTTGCGGTCCGCATTCTACACCTCCTCGGAATTGAAGGACCT
>Ga0307515_10019175_pt1 | contig 12331 bp, 8 predicted proteins | sample 17_EM_MG_FD_194513 | JGI IMG/M metagenome (GOLD analysis project Ga0307515, IMG submission 194513) | Populus trichocarpa ectomycorrhiza microbial communities from riparian zone in the Pacific Northwest, United States - 17_EM | ecosystem: Host-associated > Plants > Roots > Unclassified | place...
GACAAGTTTTGCTGGTTTTTCTTTTAAAAAACCAAATTGAATTGAACCGAGCTAATATTATAGGGTTTGAGTTAATTTTCGGCTAAATCAAGCTTGCTCTCTCAGGGGTTTGGGGTCTGGTTGTGTTTTTTTTCAATAAAAAACAAAACAATCAAAAAATGCTCGTTTGAGTCACCCCTGTAAAGCCACCAGCCCATGATATAATTAAAAGATTTGATTTATTTATGGGTTATATTGGTTAAAATATATTATTTCGAGTTAATTTAAAATGATAATGACACATATTATCGTGGATTTATAAAACAAATGTACTTGATAATATTATAATTATAAACTAATATTAAATACGTAATAAAAACTAAAAGTAAGATGAAATTAATATTTTATGATGGGTAAACAATTTAACTCAAATTATATTTTTTTTAATAAAAAAATTATTTTAATTATTTTAAAAAATAAAACAACGTTACAAACTTAATTTTTCTTTAGATAGAACTTCTTGATTTTTTTCCAAGCATCCGGTGTGTTGGTTTTCCCTTTATCAATCTTGTCATCTTATTAGCTAAATTGGCATCATCACGTTTTAAAAAATTACAAGACGACAATTAACGTAAAATATGTGAGTGATGATTAATTTGAAAAATAAAATTACAAATATAAATTAAAAGACAATTGAAGGATTCCTGGAGGAGAAGATGGATAATAAGACTGTTACAAATTTTGGTGAAGGATTGTGATAACCAGAATCATGCTCTCTACGAGCCTTTGATGGGGGAAATTTACGGGGTGTTTTGTAATAATAGTAGTAGTTATTTTTTCAAGTATTTGTTTTTTAAAAATATATTAAAATAATATTATTTTTAAAAATTATTTTTAATATTAGTGTATCAAAATAATTCAAAAAATAGAAATAAAAATAGTTTAAAACAAAAAAATAAAAATTCTTGAAAACTTGATTGAAACATGCGCAAATACCTTAGTAGATGTCCCTTTTCTCACAAAAAAGAAAAATAAAAACTACAAATAAAAACGAGATCATATTATAGAAAAATTAAAAGAGTGCAGCATACGGTGGCGTATGAACCGATGTTCTCTTTAAAATAAAAGGAAGCCAAATTATCTTTGTATCCAGAAAGTTATTCGATTTCCTCCTCACCGAGCCAAACACAACACTACTTTTTTCTTTTGGGGGGTTTCTTTCAGAAACACATCTCCCGCGCATTTTCTCTCATTTTCCGATCGAAAATGGCCCCGAAATCCGATAGCGCCGAAGGTAAATCTCCTCTGTATATTAAAAACAGATACATATATTCTGGAGTATCCATAATGAATTTCAACTTACATCGTCCTCAATCGTTTATCAACCACCATTATTATATCTGATTAATGCTAACATCTCTCTTCTCTCTCTCGCTTTGTTGTTGAATTGGCAGCTATCGTGCTGAACTTCGTGAATGAGGTAAATAACCCTTTCTCTCTTCAGAGATTTCAATTTGTTCGGTTGCTGCTATTGCAGAGAAAACAAACTAACATTTTAACTTGTGTTCTTAATTTGATTTATTTATTTTTTCAGAAAATAACAATTACAAGTGTAAATTAGAAGAAATCTGACTTCAAATTTAATTTAGTTTTATAATCTGAAAATTCACTTTGTGTAGCAAAATAAGCCATTGAACTCTCAAAACGTGGCCGATTCATTGCAAAAGTTTAACCTAAAGAAGGCAGGGATACAGAAAGCACTAGATAATCTTGCGGATAACGGGAAGATTTCGTTTAAGGAGTATGGTAAGCAGAAGATATACCTTGCCCGGCAAGACCAGTTTGATATTCCCACCAGCGAAGAGCTTAATCAGATGAAAGAAGAAAATGCACAAGTTCAGCAACAGCTGGATGAGCAGAAGAGAGCAATTAGTGAGGTTGAGGGAGGTATGTTCTATACACAACCCAACAAGTGTGCTTATAGTTTTTGTTAAATGAAATTGAATATTGAATATTGAATATTGAATATTTCATGGTTGGATCTGATGAATTTCCGTGTTACAACAACTACTATTTTAACATATCTCAACTGTTCAATATGATCTGATTTACCCGAAGCTAACATGGGTCTCAGCTTCTTTGTGAACTATTAAGAAAAGTTAGTAATCTATTGGGAGGGTTGATGTACACTATTGCAGAAATTAAAAACTTGCAGTCGAATCTGACGCTTGAACAGATACGTCACAAAGAAGCCAAGCTGCAGAAGGAGGTAAATTGTGCATGGGCGCGTGTTTTCGAAGTGATTGTTTAGTGGAGTCCCTTGAAGTTGATTCCGAGAAGAAGAATGGACTGAGCTAAGGATTTTTGAATTCTGTATCAGGTTAAAGAAATGGAAGATAAATTGGTAAAATTGCGCAAAGGAGTTACCTTGGTCAGGCCAGAAGAGCGGAAGGCAATTGCGGAAATGTATTCAGAGAAATTAAGTCAGTGGAGAAAGCGGAAAAGGATGTTCAAGGATGTGTGGGATGCTATAACTGAGAACTTACCCAAGGATCTAAAAGAATTTAAGGTCATATTTATATGTTTTCATGTATTGCCAGCAATTTGCAATTTGGTTTGCAGGAATTGGGTTTTATAAATATATTTATGTTTTTGCAGGAAGAACTTGGACTTGAATATGACGAAGATGTTGGTGTGAGCTTGCAGTCTTTCAGTGGCCTGCTGCAACATGGCAAGAAGCGAACCAGAGACCAGTAACTTTATAGGAGGAACTGCATATTTGATGAAGCATTAGGCACAAGTTGTTGGTATTTTCTTTCTTAAGGGGTTAGCCGGTTATAAAATTTGTAGATCCTGTTATCTTGTAAGAAGTAGATTTGTCGCTTCTGACCAATTGCATGTTGGACCGCTGTTTCAAAAAGGTGCATGGTATTCCAGTTTAAGTGTTTTTAACTTTTTATATATGAATTAATGCAATTTACATGGAGGACCTATTCATAGGAAAGGATGTCCAGTTCTCGTTTAAATAGTTTTTGGGAATCCATAAGATATGTTTCTCAAATGGTGCATCTTTTACAAAGCGATCTCAGCTTGCCATGAGTGTGACTGCCTTTACATAACTGGATGAATTATTGATGTTTTCCCATTGGTGTGTTTGGACAAATGAGTGATGATTGATTTTGTCTCGACATTGATGAACACAAGGCAGCTGAGGCATTTACCTCCAGTGCTTCTAGGCAGCACACTCTTCAGGAGTTCTGAAGGTCTTCATGCTTTTTGTTTTTTTGTTTAATTGGTAATAAGAAGTGTGCCCATCTGGTTCCAGGGAGTCCTTGGTTTTCCACATGGAGGATGCTTTGCACTCTCTTCACATTTCATGTTAAGAATCCTCTTCAATACAAACATACACACTTAATAGGTTCCTCTGTTTTTAACAGAATTCAGTAAATATACAACGCGCACGCAGCCACATGGTCCCCAAAATTTACTGTGAAGAATGAACAGATGCAACCTATAATCAAGCCTTCCTATTAGCAGAACTGACCAAGCTTAACGACAGATGCGATATGCTCATGAATCATGATTCTTGGAATCCTCGAACTCGTCTGGTGCTGACAGAGATAAGCCCCTTCTCTATGTTTAAGCGCTGTGAACTTTGAATACCAGGTCCTTCTGTAGCACGTGCTGTGGAATATCCATGTCTTGAATTCACCTTCGGGCCACTTTGAATGACCCGAGGGATTTTCTTGTTGCGCTAATGGGATCAACGTAACTCTTTAAATCTTGTTTTATGGGTTGCACCGGTGCAAACAGTATAACCGTTTAATTTTATTTTTTATTATTATTTTAACTTGTTCTACTTTCATAACCAACAAAAATATGTTAATTCTCGATTTTTTTTTCTCTATCTATGCTTCTGTGTAATTGTTTTTGCTGATCGAGTCATTAAAAAAATCCCAAAAAGAGAAAGGAAATAGAATGGAGAGGAAGAAGTGTGAAAGAAAAATATTTACACGTGCTAACCAAGTTCGTAACTCAAAGAAAATACAAACATATTGTAAGGACATGATAAATCAAATATGTATAGTATAAACATATGCAGGCCGAACCCAATCAATAAACTGTGGCTCCCTACAGGCTGAAAACTCCCATGACTCTGGTGGAATCGACACTAGACTATTAGAGAACATGACATAAATCAAGAAAATTTTGAAATGATAATTTTTTTTTTCTGTTCAAGTAGTTAGGTGTTTGATTCTTGAAATCTCATATTTTTAAACATCAATATTGTATGCACGAATAAGAACCGAAGGGTAGGTTAAACAAAATTTGATTTGATTAAACAAAGTAGCTTACGAGTTCAAAAAATGAATTGAATCGTAGAAAAATTATTAATCTCGAGCAGTTACTGGAATTCGAAGCAATTCATCCTTTTCTCCTCTTTCTTGAGTTTTGGAGGTGGGTTCAAGAATATATCAGTTGGCTTTCAAGCCCTCAAAAATTAAAATTGCTGGACCTGGCAAGTGTCATATTATTGTAAACACACAATAATGTGGTAACACAAAGCTCAAACGCAACAATGAGGTTCGCAGGAGCACCGAGCATTAGAATAAGAAAATTCGGGGCCAAAAATTTCATTTTTCAGCCTCCATATGAGTCATGAGAGAACCTGCTAGTATAACTGCAGGTATCATTATAGCCTTGTTCGTATTGGAAAGGAACCTTTTAACAGTAGGAAAATTTCAGAAAATAGCGAAAAGTGTCTCTGCATATGTTATCTTTAGGATTCCAAGAAGTTGTATAGCAAAGCTGAAACCTCCAGGTCATGGAACAAAGTTATATCCGAGGAAGAATTGTTGGAGGATTGGCTGGAACTTCCGAACTTTCCTGCAAGTAAAACTCAATTTCAGTGGCATTACCATAATTAGGGTTAATTTTATGTTTCTTTAACTTGCTACAGCTGTTCAGATAGAATAGCGCTTTGGCTACAGTGAATATTTTTTTACAGCAGTTTGTTCCTAAAGTAACATGTTTCTGCTGTCAGCTGTATAGTATTTCCGCATACCTTCAGATATTTTGTTAGCATTGTTGTAGTGCTGAAATTAAAACCCTCAACCGGTTCTCCCTTCACACGAGATGCATGAAGTTGCTTTCTAACTTGAGTAGCCAACGACTGTATTAAGAAAATGAAAGAGACACTTGGACCAAGGAATACCAAAAGGAAAATCGCAAAAGCAAGAACAGGAAAGGCAACATTTAGTTCAGAAGAGAGCATAACTCTTGGACAACATGTTTGTTTCGTAAGGATCAAACAACTAGTTCCTGAGGTAATTCATACCTTTCCTAACTCAACTCCCCACTGGTCAAAAGAATTGATGCCCCATATGAAGCCTTGCACAGCAACTCTGTGTTCATAGATCGCCAACAACTGAAAAGGACAGATTTTCTTCTATTAGACCACAAGGAGTTTATATAGACAGTAAAGCAATAAAAGAACAGACACAATCACCGACAAATGCATTGTAGGAAAGGGCAACCTGAATTGAGTACATGGAATGGAACGTGGAGAGCGAGGGATACCAGGTTCAAGTAAGCATAAGCACTGGAAGAGTGGTCAACCTTAAAACTAGGTGGGACATGACTTTTTTTTTCACATGACATTCAGCTACAGACATTCCCAATAATGGATTACATGTCGCTGCTGTTGCTATATCATGGGAAATCTTTTCTGGATTACAAAAAATAGGACAACATGTAGCAAGCAGAATTCCCACAGGAAGTAGAATCACTAACCAAAGCATCAAACTCAAACATAGGATTTCTAAATAGTAAATTTGCATTCAAAAACTCTATTAGCACAACTACCTCATTAACAAGCAGAAGCCACAAACCTGTCCAATTTTGTAAGCATCCAATGAAGAGAGCAGAAGGCTGAGAGAAGGCCTATTGCCAGAGAAGGTCTGGGCAAGACAAAGCAATGGTTAAGATTAATCATCCAGTGGTAATTGGTAAAGCTATGCTGTAGTAAGTCTGAGGATTCACCTTGTGAGGTATGAGATGCTGCAGAACATTCTCTTTTTGCAACTCTTCTGGTGTCTGCAAAAAAATATAAATAAATTAATAATTAGACGTCACTGCAGACAACCCCTGCACTATGAATCAGATACAGCAGTAAGATACCTTGGCCCTTATAGCATGCAAATATAGTTTCTTGTATCTTTTTTCTTATCCTCTTAGTAGATATATAAATGCTTAAACCTACCTTCCCGTATGCAAGGGCATCTGGCTGGGCGAAAAAGTTGGACATGAGTTCATCATGGTTATTTACAACCTCTCCTGTGAACAAATTGATTTGAAATCAGATAAAGCATAACTAAAAATTCAAAGCTTAAAAAGTTGACCTTGTAAATCTTAATCTTGACAAAATACCTTCTAGGTATACCGGTTGCTGACTCTTCACAACACCAATAAAGTCACAGGGAATCACACGTCCCTGAAAATTTTAAGAGGACGAGTTAACAAATATACAGCAAATGGGAATTGAAGTTGGTGCCACACACATTGAAAAAAAGCATGCCACTGTTCAATTAGAAACCATCCAAAATGCAGAACTAAATTTCATGCTCCATTTAAAAAGACAGGCTGTGGAGGTGCATATACATGAGTATCGAGATGTTAAGTTTACCATGACAGGGTATGTGCAGGAAAAAAAGGCAAAACCTTGCATAAAGAAATCAAGATTAGAAATAAATGTATCCAGAAACAGTTTATCCCACAGAAGCAACGTTATGCAGGGATTTCTTCAAAAAAATAAATTCGTAGAACTAGGAAATTATTTGAATTTCAGAATTGAATTTAAGAAAACCAACTTAGTTATCCCTTGACCTAATTTTACTTCTACCAAATGTATGGCGTAACAAGAAAATTACCTGGTGAATTAGTTGATAAAAGCTATGCTGACCATTTGTTCCTGGTTCACCAAAATCAATTTCACCAGTTTCAAAGGGAAGTGGTTTACCATCAATAGATACCCCCTTGCCATTACTTTCCATGCTGACCTAGATTTAAGTAAAATAAACAAGCCTTGAGTACTTTAATAAGCAGATTTTCTCTCTTTTTACATATTTAATACTAAAAGGGAAAGGAAAGTTAGAGCTCAAGTAGGTTTGCCTGCTGGATGTGCGGTGCAAATTTCTCCAGGGCTTGAGAATAAGGTAAGATGGCCTAAAGGAGTAGTAGAACAAGTTATAGGACCACTGGTAAAGTTAAGAATTCTAAATGAGTGGTAACTCAAATAGATCTAGTGAAGAAACACTCACTCTTGCAGGATATCCAAAAAATGAAACATTCCACACGCTCAACATACCTAGAAGTACCTGCAGGAGAAAGTCAGAAAGTTATCAACATGTCTTTAGAATCTCATAAAGCACATCCAGGACTCATGCCTGTCGAGATAATCCCCCAAATAGATAGTCACAAGGCAAATGACATATAGCACCATACTAACTGCTTCAAATCTAAGAGGACCTCAAAGACTGTAATCATATATCATACCAACTGTTTAATCCAGAGCCTACCCATGTTAACAGCGATTAAGCACCACTAGTAGAAAATCATACGCTATTTTTTGGGATAAAAAAATAATAGATTTGATAGAATTTCATGACGTTGGAGCACTTACAGGTAGATTTTTCTCAAATGGTGCAGAATAGAAATGCTGATCAATGCTTGATGCTCCTTTCAAGAACCTTGAGTAGAAAAGTAGAAGTTTTTATCAACTACATAACAAATCCTAACAAAATAGCAAAAAAGACTAGGCAAGTAACTAGGAGATGTGTGGGAAACTATGGAGGACAAAAAAGTGATAAGTGTACATTATGTATACATCTTTGTATGCCACAGATTGAGAATCCTTGGCACTTTTGACATTGTTTCTTGCGAACCCTAAAATAATGGTGAAGGAAAAATCTAATGCGTGAATTAAAACAATCAGAAGTTACCATACTTATCAACAACTGTGAAACCATATTGGAGAGACAAAGGTAACACGCCAACAGCACTACAGACTGCAAGCAATGACACAATTAGCATTCTGCATGAAGTTCACCATAATTCCATCCATAAAAAGAGATAAAACCTACCACTATATCTTCCACCAACCCAGTCCCAGAATGCAAAAGCATTGTTAGGATCAATGCCAAACTTTTCCACAAGCTGCATTAGAAAGAAGAAAAATGGAGTAAAAAGGTAGCCAAATACCAAAAAAGGGCATCTCTAAAAGAAAGAAGAAAGAAGAGCCATTTATAGAAAATGATATAAAGGGGGTGGTGAAAATGATTTTTTAAAATACCATAGAACTTCAATCATCCTAAAATCTAAAGAATGAGAGAGTGCAAACAACATAAAGTCACTTTACCGTAAGATTAGTGCTAACTGCAACCATATGCTTGGCAACTGCAGATGGTCTGAAAATAAGTTGCAGAAGGGTCCCAAGTTATAGTCAGAGAGAGATATGGAGCAATTACAAGACTTATAAATGCATTTTAAAAACTACGAGACAGACATGGAGCATTTATGCAAACTATTTATAAGCACTACTCTCTCAATCTTAGCAAGCATGCTTTTCTAACTCTGAAATCAATCCTCCGCTTTTCTTTATTGCCAAAATGATCTAAACTTAATTCCTGGATCACCCAATACTGCATACTTATAGAATAATTAAATAAGAAGATTTTTGCACTAACCCGAGTTCTTTTGAAATCCATGCCCTTAGTGTTCGAGCATTCAGCATAGTTTCAGCTGTGGTAAAAGTCTTTGAAACCACAACAACTGCATGTAATTACAAAAAAAAAAAAAATAGGATTTAGAATTTGAAGTAAGAAAAGGGTGCTTAAGTAAAAGGTATACAACAAACTAGTGACATGAATAATGAAAAAATATTATTTACCGAGAGTAGTCTCAGGTTTGAGGCCTGCAATATTTCTAGCAACATCAATAGGATCTACATTTGCAAGACTGGCAAATGCCAAAAAAACAAGAACATCATTTTGCATTGTAAAACAATCTAATGATACAATTGCCTTGTAAGCATAGACATAATCATAAAAATCATATATGATGACCCCTTAAACCATGAATGCACCTACAACTAGTTGTCCGCACATTAAGTATGTCGTTTGTGTGTTTACATCACTTCTGAGAGGATGTCATAATGTGTATTGCAACTCAAGGGCGGCCAGTTAAATGATGCACCATTCCCCTGATATGCGCTATGAGCAATAATGTCACTTTTAGGATACATCTAGCATTTGAATGTTCCCTTTTCCCCCTCCTCTCAAAACAAAAGGAAAGGAAAGGAAAAGAAAAGGCATATTGCTAGCTCTTGTCAGCTTCATCCCCTGCAATACACAATACCTGTATGAAACATAATTTCTCTGACTCCTAAATATAATTTCACACATGAAATGGTCGAGATTTTAGATAGTATCTCGTGGGCTTATTCCCCTCTTCTATTTATTAAGGTCAGAAGCAATGAGTTCTAAAATTTATTTCAAAAGCTCAATAATCATTGTTGAAAGCAAGTGGACCTTTGCTAAAACAATTTGAACATTGAAGCCTATCTCTGCAAGTTTAGGATGAGAAGCTTGTATAACACTAACACGGAAAATAATGAAGTTTGAAGTTACAGTAAGTGCTTACAATCGCAATTGGCGTCCTGTAGCACATTTGCTGGCCTCTGGATCTGTAAATTGCAATCAGTAAACAATAAAATTTAAGCAAGATTTTGCCGTAAAACAAGGTCAACAGGTTTTATTAAGAAAACACAACCATGATGCAATGAGAATAATATAATAAAACAGAATGGTGCAGCTTTAGTAAATAAAGCATCAGATAACCTGTTTGAAGAGCGGTATGCACAAAAAGAGGACCCAGGAAGCTGCCACCAATGCCGACTGAAATAACATCAGTAAGTGCTTTTCCTGTGGCTCCAACCTACCAACATTCAATTCATTACTGTACAGCTTCAGCATCATGTATATCAACTGAAATTCAGAAAGGAACTGAAGATTACCCAAGAACCATTGCGGACCCTCTCAGAGAAATCCTTGATCTTGTCCAGAACATTCCAGACATCTGGTACAACATTCTTGCCATCACTTTGCATAACTGCATCCCTTGGAGCACGAAGAGCTACATGAAGCACTGACCTATTCTCAGTGCTGTTTATCTGAACAGATCCACACTAACATCAGACAGCATGTTCTTACAACCATATTGTCAAAAATACACAAATACAAATACAAAACTTAGCAAACATCAGTGATATGAGTGTTAATAAGTAAAATCGAGAGAGTTGGACACCCTCTGCTCTAACAAAAGGGGTCTTTAAATAAGGCATTATAAAGACAAAACGCAGGATCACAGATCAGGAATTCATAAAGGACAGCGAATTTCTTGACAGAAAAAAGTACAGCACACCAATTTCACATAAGCTTACGCATGAATAAGATTACAAAAATAAAATGTGACTCACATGCTCCCCATTGAACATGCGATCAATCTTTTCCTTGAGATGAGCTGCCTGTGTAATTGAAAGTGACTTGCATTAGATAGTTACATTGCAAAGAATCCTTTCAAACTAACATTAATGAGGTGCGGAGAGTGGTAAGAAAAAGTTGGTGGACAAATTATTACGTCCCACACATGGTGGTTTGAGAGGCTGCCGTGCGCTGGCAGCAAAAATTCCAAAAAAAAAAAGAACCACTCAAAATTTACCTCTGCCAGATTATAAAGGTTATCCATGGTACCAGGGGTGGCTCGTTGGCGTGAGTAGTCAAGCGTTATTCCATCAAAATCACTATCGAAATTGCGCGCACACATTACAAACCCAATCCACAACAATACAGTAAGATAAAAAAATCGAAACAGAAAAAACATTAAACAAACTTACACCACCATTGACTTGCATCGGTCGGTGTCACTCAACAACTCGCGTAAATGAGTCTTCTTAATGTCCTCAACATGAGACTGCAAAAACAAAAGCCCGATTTATTAATAATGCCTTTATAAGTATCTTTTATATCATACAGAAAGTAATAAGCACTTTACCTTCAAGTCCTTCCATGGCTGGGTTTCGCAAATTAAAGTCGATGAAGCCATCTGAAATTTGTCTGGAGCAGACGCTTAAAAAAAAAGTAGGCAATAAATTTATAGTGGCTATAGTCAAAATCGTGTAATAAACAGTCACTTAAATGATCGAGAACTCGATTATCGAATCGATGGTTAATACAGGTTAAACAAAAGAAGTAATCAGCAGCAATCACAAGAGGAAGAAAAAAGAAAAACAAAAGACGATACCTGAGAAGAGGGAGAGAGGGATTATATAAAGCTAGGGAAAAAGAGAGGATAGCTGCAAAGAGAAGAATAGAGAAATGAAGAGGCAATGGTGGTGTGGTCTCGTGAAAGTATGAGCCAGGTGTTGGCTAAGGAGTGTGGTCACGTGAAAGTATGAGCCAGGTGTCGGCTAAGGGGTGTTTATCAGTGAAAAAACAAATAGTCTAAAATAATAATTTTTTAAAAAATTTATTTTTAATATTAATACATCAAAATCACATAAAAATATATATAAAAACTTAATTTAAAATAAAAAAATTCAAAATTTTTTAAAATTCCAGTAAAACACTTTTTATTAGAAATTAAAGATCACGATATCCATGAATTGAATTTCTTTTCTTGATATTTATGTCCTAATTATTATATATCACATAACAAATTTAAATATTTATAAATTATTCATTAGATTTCAAGTATTCAATGGTATTCATTATCTTATGTTATTTATTAATCAATAAAAAATAAAATAATTAATATATATATATATATATATTGTGTTAAAAATATAAATATTCTATAAATATATTTATATAATATAAATATATATCTTAGTTTAAGTTCTTGTGAGTTCAAGTTAAATTTTATAATATTTATATTCTATATATTATTCATTAAATCTAAAAAAAATATTCATTTATTCAATTCGTTTAAATCATTTCAATATCCATCGATTTCATATTAAACTACCCAGTAGAGATTACAGGGAGCATCTACCTTTCCAAACGATGCACGGATCAAGTGAAGTGTCTGTTTTGTACTCCTTTGGTGTTTCTTTATGTATCAACAGCCGTGGATTTTGACTTTGCTTGTGATTTCAGGGGACGTGGTAAAGCATGCTGCCCAGCTGGCAGATTATTTATAAAATAAATAAAAAAATTATATATATTATTAAATTTAAATCAAATATTGAGTAGAAAGGTTTTTTAAAGATATTATTTATTGAGAAAAAAACTTAAAT
>Ga0307515_10019176_pt1 | contig 12331 bp, 10 predicted proteins | sample 17_EM_MG_FD_194513 | JGI IMG/M metagenome (GOLD analysis project Ga0307515, IMG submission 194513) | Populus trichocarpa ectomycorrhiza microbial communities from riparian zone in the Pacific Northwest, United States - 17_EM | ecosystem: Host-associated > Plants > Roots > Unclassified | place...
TAGATGATGAGTTTTCACCTTTCCAATCAATGTTTTTTTAACAATAACAGTAAAAAATGGTCAAAAAAATAATTAATTATTTTCAGAACTAAAATTACTAAACCACTTGTCTCTTAAAGATTCAGAGAATAAATTACAATTCAATCTAATTAAAACATAGTTTTAACAGAAATTACCAAAAGACAGAGTAAAATGACAAATTTTATAGTTAACTGTGGTGACTGGTGAGTGAGGTTAATAAAAGGATTTTGAGAGTTCGGTACAGTTATTTTTAAAAATCTATTTTGTTTATAAATAAGTTAAAATAATATTATTATTTTTTAAAATTAATTTTGACTTCAACCTTATAAAAAAATTATTTTTTTTATTATTGTGGTTGTTTTTGAAAGTGTTTTTAATTTAAAAATATATCAAAATTATTTTTTTATTTTTAAAAATTATTTTTAATATTAATACATCTAAAAATATAAAAAATTATTATTTTAAAGTAAAAAAAATAAAAAATTTATTTTATTTTAAAAATATTTTAAAAATATAAAAATAAATAAGATTGCGTTGTGAAGAAGCAACTGATTGAAAAAAGAACCTACTTGTAAAAAAGATAAATCCTATTTTTTATTTGATTGAGAGCCATTTGGACGGCGAGAAAAGAGATTCGTTTGGGCACCAATCAGCTCACGATATCAAGTCAACATATATCGGTGGGAGCATCAATCACTGCTACCCAAATTACTCTCTACAAATCCAATCAAGATGGGTCCAAGTTTAACCATCTAGATTGTGTACAGTGGTAAGAGTTTGGGATCAAGAAATTTGTTTTCTTTGTGGTCTTAGGTTCGAGCCCTGTAATTACTCATATGATGGTCACTGGAGGTTTACATGGTTATTAACTTCAGGCCCCGTAGAATTAGTCGAGATACACGCAAACTAGCCCGAACACTTATATTAAACTAAAAAAAAGAAAGATAAGCCCAAGTTTGTGTGGCACAGGCTTAATAGCAGATTTTTTTATCGAAGAGATTATTTTAACACTAGACGTGACCTTTTCACTATCCACTCAATTAATCACCGTTTATTGTCTCATATATTATTGTAGATCATAATATTATATATATATTTTTAAAATCTTCGCTTATTTTTTCTTCACAATTAAACCCTATTGAACCAAATTAGAATCATATATATATATTTTGTTTTTGGAAGTGAGAGTCGGGTTAAAAAATAAAGATTTAAAATGAATAAATCATAGGTGGCAAATCTATAATTAATTTATAAAATTTATTTGTGTTCCTCATCTTTTCAAGTTTTTTGCTAATCAGTTTTTACAATTTAAAAAAAAAAATTTAGATATCAAATTTTATTTTCTTCTCTTTTAGTATTTGTTTTGTGAAGAAAAGAAAAAGGGTTGTCGAATTCTGGTCTAAAGAGAGAAAGTTGGTGTTGGAAAAGATTTAAACCACTAAAACAGTTAATTTTTCTGTTAAATGATTTCATATGATGAGAAGGGTTACGATTATGTGTTCCTTTTCAAATTAAAAAAACAGATTCAGGCTCAGGAATATTTTTGATTTCAGGTTTTGGACCGGTTTTTTTGTATGTTTTTAGGCTATGAATTGGTTTAACAAGGTTCCTAGTATGTTTTCTAAGTGTTTTAGATCAAACAAATATGTTGAAAATGAGTTTTTAAATCGAAAAAACAAATAACCCTGTTTTTTGGACCACATCAATGACCGAATTCCATGATTTATAAATGACGCAATGTTTAGTATTTTTCAAAAAAACCGGGGTGGTGACGCATCATCAAACACATTAAACTTAAAAAAAATATTAAAGGTTTGCATGCGAGCTCTTTCTTGATTAGGCTAGGCACATGACCTCATTCCTTTTTTTAAAATTTTTTTTATATGTATTCTTTCAAATATTTTTTTAAATTTTAATTAATACTCATTCTCTATGATGTTTTCTAGATTTTTTAGTATTGCTTGAATAATAATAATTTTTTAATTATACTGGATGTGTTTAATTTTTTTAGAGGTTAGTATGATTTATCTGCAATCGTTTTTGTATATTTTATATAGATTAAATATTTTTTATAATATTTTTAATATGTGCACCATTGTATTTTTTTTTTTACTTTTATTTTGTTCAATAGATTTTATATGTGTGTTAATCTTTATTGCAAATTGATTTTCATAAAATAATTATTAGACACAATCAAGTAAATGAGTCATGTTGCAATATTAAATATTTTTATTTGCACTAGTATCTTAATTTTTTCAATTATATTTTTATTTATCGTTGATTACTTTGTTTTTTTTTTTACACAATGATCAATGATTTATTTAATTAAATGCGTGTATAAATTTTTTGATATACATTTATATTTTTCCATGTAAAAAATCGAGTTTAAAAATTCAACATGTTCAAATTTATTTAATTATGTATTGATGTTTGTAATTTGATCTTTATTCTTATGATTTTTTTTTATAATTATCTTATAAAAAATTTATTCTTTTTAATTTTATTTTTTAATCCAAGCTGACAGTATTGTTTTTTATTTAATTCTTATTGATTAGTTTTTTTATATTTATATTTTCTCATTTGCTATTTTTTTTAATATGATTAAAAAAATCAATTTATTTAATTGATTAGGACTAAAACACGCTGTCAACATTAAAATATTTTATTATAAAAACAATTAAGACACGCATCGTGTCGCAGTCACAAACAACTAGTGTGTAGAGGTAGATTCTTTTGCAGGCGGTCAATTCTGATTGAATAGTTTCAGCGTGACAACATTATTACTTCCCGTCCCCATTTAAAAAAGTAGCAGGTGGTAAATGATGCGGCTTCACAAAGTCTATCATCGCCTCACTCTCTTATCTCTCTCCCCATCCTCTCCACCACCACCACCTCCCTTGACATCATCTCTCAGCCTATTCACGTCCGTTCGTACTCCTGGCCACCTGAGAACTCATCACTCTAAAAGGTTCAAGTCAATTTGTACTATGACTTCTAGATTCCCCAATCTAGTGCCTCTAAACTCGATTGCAGCCGAAAATGTTGGCGGTCGCTCTAATGACTCCGTTTCTTCCGCGTCTACTGAAGATGAAGGTGCTCGCTACTTTTCTCATCAATTTTTTTTGAAGTTTTGGTTTAAATATAGTTGTTTTTTAAACTGTTTTTTTTTTAATAATATATTTATATTTTTAAAAATTTATTTTTAATATTACCACCTTAAAATAGTTTTTTTTTTTTTAAAAAAAATAATCATGAAACGTGTTTCAAAATAGCCCCTTATTGTGCTATTAATCGTATCAGCTGACTAGATTCTTTGAAAAACATGAGTTTAAAGAAATTGGTGAGAAATAAACGATGATTGCTTGATTGAGAATCCTTAGGCTTAGTAAAATAAGCTGATCACTAGTCGAATATATCAAGCAATTTGATTATTTTGCGTAAATTAGGCCTCTGCTTTTGTCAAATCTTAGTATTTGCGGAAGAATCGATGATCATAGCTCTTATCTAGTGTGTTTTTTTTTTATTTGTAAAACGTAGAAGCATTGGCAGGTAAATATCAGCTTCCCCCACCTGAGATAAAAAACATTGTTGATGCCCCGCCTCTCCCTGCGTTATCATTTTCACCACAAAGGGATAAAATACTTTTTCTCAAGCGGAGATCCTTACCTCCACTGGCAGAGCTAGCAAGACCAGAGGAGAAGCTGGCTGGCATGCGTATTGATGGGAAATGTAATACTAGGAGCCGGATGTCATTCTACACTGGTATTGGCATTCATCAGTTAATGCCTGATGGTATACTAGGGCCTGAAAGGGAGATACATGGATATCCAGATGGTGCTAAGATCAATTTTGTCACCTGGTCTCTTGATGGAAGGCATTTGGCCTTCAGCATCCGATTTGACGAGGAGGACAATAGCAGCAGTAAACTTAGAGTATGGGTTGCTAATGTGGAAACAGGGCAAGCTCGACCTTTATTTCAGTCACCAAATGTTTACCTAAATGCTGTTTTTGATACTTTTGTATGGGTGGATAACTCTACTCTATTGGTTTGTGCCATTCCATCATCTCGTGGAGATCTACCAAAGAAACCATTGGTGCCATCTGGTCCAAAGATTCAATCTAACGAGCAGAAAAATGTCATTCAAGTTAGAACCTTTCAGGACTTGTTGAAGGATGAGTATGATGAAGATTTGTTTGACTACTATGCGACCTCTCAACTTGTGTTGGCTTCTTTGGATGGAACAACGAAGGAAATTGGAAATCCAGCTGTATATACATCAATGGATCCATCCCCTGACCAGAAGTACCTTTTAGTTAGTTCTATTCACAGGCCATACTCTTTTACTGTACCGTGTGGAAGATTTCCAAAAAAGGTAGAAGTATGGACAACTGATGGGAAATTCGTGAGGGAAGTCTGTGATTTGCCTCTAGCCGAGGACATTCCCATTGCAATCAGTAGTGTGCGCAAAGGGATGCGCAACATCAATTGGAGAGCAGACAAGCCTTCAACACTCTACTGGTATATAAATGAAAATTCTAATTTTTCACTGTGCTTTGTGCTGGAATTGGCAGGATTACATGATAGCTGCATGACCCTAGTTACATAACAGTATTAACGAACAGTTTTAGCATTATGTAGTGGCATGTGGTGCTGCATGTACTTGTTACTTTTGTTCCTTATTTTTTTCATTGACTCCTGTTGACGTTTTAGGGCAGAGACACAAGATGGAGGTGATGCAAAAGTTGAAGTTTCCCCAAGAGATATAATTTACACGCAGCCAGCTGAGCCGTTGGAAGGTGAACAGCCAGAAATCTTGCACAAACTTGATCTTCGCTATGGGTAAGATATGATCTGCATGTTACTTGCTTTCTTTGCGAAATTTGTTTACAATGGGTTCTTAAATTGTGAATGGCTGGGATAATTTTAAAACTTTTGGATCATTTTTTTTTATATGTTTTGACAATGATACTCTCATACTTCGTAGAAAGAGCTTAATCTTGCAGACCCACTGACATTAAAAAAAATTCTACAACCAATCACAAGATTCTTAAGGATAGGTCTAACGCTAGCTTGGACTAGCGTTCACTTCTGTCAAAGTATATGTTTGTTCTTGCTCCAAGCTCTAATTACATGTTGCCTTCTCTCAGGCACCTATTTCATCCTTACATTTCCAATTTTTTGTAATTATCTAGAAACATGCAACAGTTGCCGAGGAGGGTCATTTGAAGACATGACTGTGACATTTTGTTTGATCACCTTATGGGTGGGTGTGGGTTTATTTTGGAAGACTAATGCTACAGATACAAAGAAACTTTTACTAAAGTCTCTAACTAAATGAGGCATTGTTATCACATTGGTGATCTTTGCTATGTAAATGGCACATGATTTATCACTTAGGGAAGATTTAAAATTTATTATGATGTGCCGTTCACCTATATGATTATTTAGCAAGATATTTTAGCTGGAAAGTCTTAAGTTTCTCTATCATTATTCTTTTTGAAAACACGCTAAAAGAATAAACTTAGGTTCTTGTTTTGATTTTTGTTTTCTTTCACCTCCACAGTGGGATTTCTTGGTGTGATGATTCACTGGCACTAGTTTATGAATCATGGTACAAGACAAGGCGAACAAGAACCTGGGTGATATCTCCTTGTTCAAAAGATGTGAGTCCAAGGATACTATTTGATCGGTCATCAGAAGATGTGTACTCCGATCCTGGCTCTCCCATGCTGAGGAGGACTCCTGCTGGAACTTATGTGATTGCAAAGATAAAGAAGGAAAATGATGAAGGCACTTATATTTTACTGAATGGAAGTGGTGCTACATCTGAAGGGAACATCCCCTTCCTTGATTTGTTTGACATGTGAGTTTTTCAGAAAAGAACCTTTCGACACATGTTCCTTACCTGGTCCCCAATACTCATTGCTCTCATAATGATCTATACCAATTTCTTTCAGAAATGCAGGCAGCAAAGAGCGAATCTGGGAGAGCGAGAAGGAAAAGTATTATGAAACTGTTGTTTCTCTTATGTCAGATTACGAAGAAGGAGATTTACTCCTTGATCGGTTGAAATTATTGACCTCCAAGGAGTCAAAAACAGAAAATACACAATATTCCATCAAGAAATGGCCTGAGAAGAAAGTATGTCAGATAACAAATTTTCCACACCCATACCCACAGTTGGCGTCGTTGCAGAAAGAGATGATCAAGTACCAGAGAAATGATGGGGTTCAGCTCACTGCAACATTGTACCTGCCACCAGGCTATGATCCTTCAAAAGATGGCCCTCTTCCATGTCTGTTCTGGTCTTACCCTGGAGAATTTAAAAGTAAAGATGCTGCAGGACAAGTTCGTGGTTCTCCTAATGAATTTGCTGGCATAGGTCCAACATCTGCTCTTCTTTGGTTGGCTAGGAGGCATGAATTCTTCCCTCCTTTTCTTGTTATGTTGCTTGTACTGTCTCCATCATCAGCTGATTTCTGCTGCACCTTTACCACGGCTTGCGTGATTTGAACATGCTGGACCTCATTATAATAACTTCACATCCTGCAGGTTTGCTATTTTATCTGGACCAACAATCCCTATTATTGGTGAGGGTGACAAGGAGGCGAATGACAGGTAACTTAATATACATGTATCTTACAGAATTCTGCTTTTTTTTTTTTTTTTCTTCTAGTTCATATGAATATGATTATGTGGATTTTCTTCATGTACTCATCGAGTTATTGTCATGAGTTGCTAATTATTCACATAACTCAAACTCTTGCATTGAGTGGTGTATACATGTATGTTTTCTTGAAATTATGGTTACAACTTACAAGTGAAACAAATTATTTGTTATATGGCAATCTTTGTTCCATGGTTATTAACATAAAGCAAATGGTTCAAGAAATAAGAGGATAGCGTTAGTATGATGCCTTTCCCCTTAACCCGTAAGTTTTTGCAACATCCATAATATTGAACAAGGGGCTAACTCTTCAGTTGCTCTATGTTATCAAGAGCATGTTTTTAGATTTCTTCTTAGGTATAATAGGAGGTATCACTAAATGAACTATGCTGTAGAGTCCCTGCAATTTTATTTCTAACTAAATGCGCCAACTAGATATGTAGAGCAACTGGTTGCAAGTGCAGAGGCAGCTGTTGAGGAAGTTATCCGACGTGGAGTAAGCTAGCTTCTTCATTTGTTCTTATATGACTATTAGTTCCATAGCACTGGATGAGTTTGTAACAAGTTGTTTTGGTGCTGAATATTTTAAGGTTGCTCATCCCAACAAAATTGCTGTTGGAGGACATTCTTATGGTGCATTCATGACTGCAAACCTCCTGGCACATGCCCCCCATCTTTTCTGTTGTGGAATTGCTCGCTCTGGAGCTTACAACAGAACACTTACACCTTTCGGTTTTCAGGTAACAGAATAGTGGAACAGATGTTTTTTTCCCTTTTTTTGCTCTGGTACATACTGCTAATTGAACAACAGTGTTTCTTATATTTTTCTTCCCTTGATTGTTATTTCTGTCATAATTTTGGTCCTTTGGATGATTTTTTTTAATGCTTTTCATCTTTATTGATGTAGAATGAGGACAGAACTCTTTGGGAGGCCACGGGTACCTATGTTGAAATGAGTCCTTTCATGTCAGCAAATAAAATTAAAAAGCCAATACTGCTTATCCATGGAGAAGAAGACAATAATTCAGGAACGCTAACCATGCAGGTATTTATATAAATATAAAATTCATGGTTCTAACCTCCTGTGCCGATTATATAAATTTAATTGGACTATCCATCAGTAGAAATTATTCTATCTTTTATATTCTTACTAGTTGATACTATCTTTTTAACCGCTGATTTCTCAGTTTAGTGGTTTGTTTCCAGCTTCAGTTTGTGTTCCCCAACATGTTTACTTGCTGCTTATCTTCCATTTTCACATGATGCAGTCAGATCGTTTCTTTAATGCCCTGAAAGGTCATGGTGCCCTTTGTCGCCTGGTCATTCTACCCTTTGAGAGCCACGGGTATGCTGCAAGAGAGAGCATCTTGCATGTTCTATGGGAAACCGATAGGTGGCTTCAGAAACATTGTGTGTCAAATTCTTCTGATGCAAGCGCAGAACTTGATGCCTGTAAGGACGAGGTGAGCAAAGGAGTTACAGACTCTGATAACCAAGCAGTTGTTGCCGGTGGAGGAGGTGGGCCAGAGTTGGCAGACTTTGAGCATGAAGGATTCTACTCTTTACCAAGGTCATTATTATGGTAATTTCGCCATCCCTATATCTTTATTGACAAAATATTCAGTCCACTAGTCTGTGATTGCTTTGTTATGAAATCAACCAAAGTGAAAGCCGTGTTCAATTTTATCATGCTGAAACTTTAAATCAGTGTGTTTAGTTACCCGTCTGAACTCTAAAGCACACTACTATCGTGTAGATGGTTCGCCATCGTCAATACATCTCTGTTTTGTCAAAACTACTGTTTTCCCCCCAATTTCAATCTCTTCATCTTATTCATATTGTGCCCATTAATTTGTTTAGTTAAGGTGAATTTTTTTTCGACTTGCATTTATGCATAATTTTCGTGTCTGAATGACCAATAGTTCGTTTATTTCTGTTTCCTATGTTCTTGCATGTTTCAATTTATTAACCTTGAACTATCATCAATGTCTGTTTAGACTTCGATGGTGTTTGCCCGCTGGGAGTTGATGTTGAGCAGCAGCATTATCGGTCTCTGCTTGGATGCAACAGCTACGTCGCGTGCCCCCTGAGTACAAAATAAACATCAATTTTACCGGCCATAGATCATTGATCATGAAATGTATCATCCACGATTGATTGTCGTGTTACATAACTTGTAAAAACACCACCCTTGTCAAGTTTGATGTATTCGCCACCCAAACCAGTATGATAATCTTACTACATCCATTGCATGATTTTGTGCTCTCTGGAAAGATTTTGTACAATCCCTGACTCTCGTGGAACTATTAAAATACTTACGCTTTCTTTGTTTGGCAGAAAGTGGTTTAAATTTTCTTGTGTTTGTTTGTTATTAGAAAAATTAATCAACGGAAAATATTTTCTAATCAAAGAAAAATTTAGTTTGGTTTCAGGAAAGTATTTTCTTTTTATTTTAGGTGGAAAATACTTTTTAGAAGTTGTAAAAAATTTAAAAATATCATATTATTTGTTGATTATAATAAATTTGATCTTTAAACTTTTAATTGTTATATATTTTGTTTTGAATGTTTTTTTTCTTTAATTTTACCTTTTAAAATTTGATTTAATTTGATTTTTATATTAATTTTGATATTTATTTTTTATAATTGTTATTTACTTTTCTCTTATTATTTTTTAATTAAAATTTTTTATTTATTAAATTTGATCCTTATTCTTTTAATTGTTACTTATTTTATTTGAAATAATTTATGAAATTGTAATTATTATTATTTTAATTTTATTATTTTTCAAAAAAATTTATCTGTTAGATTTGATCTCCATTATTTTGATTGTTATTTATTTTATTTTAGATAATTTATGAAATTAGATTATTTTTTTCAATTTCATTCGCATTTAACCTTTTAATTTGTAAGATTTGTTTTCTTTTATTTTAATAAACTTTTAAAAAAAATTAACAAGTTATTTTCTAACTTATTTTTCATGACATAACCAAACACAATTTATTTTTCTTGATGCTACCCAACATTGAAAAATAATTTACTGTTCCAGGAATTTCCTTTTCAAAAATCTATTTTCCAAAAAAAAATTATTTCATGCTAACAAAGCCATAGTTACCTTTGCATACAGGCATTTGAGCTCAGTTTATCATTAGTTGATTGTTCTTGCACTTGATCGGCAAAACCTTACCGCAGAAGTTTCAGCGCCATACCAGGACTATTTTAGGTTGAATTGAATTTAACAGAGGCCTTTTCACATTGAAAACTATTACTATCCAAGGATCATCCCAACAGCAAGGTGCCTATCAATGCTCGTTTTCCCGTGCCTTTCTCTCTTCGATTCAAACGGATGTTACTCTTTTTATGCTTGCTTAAAGCAAACTCGTTAAAATCCACCAGTGAAATATGAATTAAAGAATAGCCTTCAATCAGGCAACTTTTTAAATAAATTAATGTTTGACTTGATTTATGAAAAATAAAATTGCTTTTCGTAAACAACTTGATATATAAATGAGTTGAAGAGTGTTCTTAAGTTAGAAGTATTCTGGCAGGAATAACTCAAATAATTTTTAAGAAGAAACGTAGTCGTATAAGTTGAATTTCACAAGTAAAATGTTATTAGTTTTTTTATTAAAGCAGGATCTTGATTTAATTTTATAAGAGACTTTTGATTTAATTTGAGCTAGAAAGTTAATACGCATTTCATGGAGCTGTGCTCTTTTCACAATTCAAATCTTGAACAAGAAATGAGGGAGGGCAGTTTTCTTTTCTTTTTTAAGGTTGTTTAAGCTGTGAAAAAATCCCACACAGATACTTGGGACCCTGGTGCTTACCGTGAGCAGTCCACAAACACTTCCAATTTTAAGGAAAGCCAATGTGATGATAAGATAACTGAACATGCTTTGGGCACTTCAACATACGGAGGATGGTTCTGTAAGAATACGGCCTCTGATACCAGCTGGAATTTGTCTCTTCTTGCTCTACTCGTCCATAATTTCAACTTGGAAGCCTCTGAAATGAGTTTCGATTGATGTTTTCTAGGTTCCCTTTTGTCGGTTAGGAAATATATGCAGGGAATGTCTTGTAAATTCTCTTGCTTTGCTTCGTAAATTCTGCCACATTGTGTTTGCTTAGAACTTTTAAGGCCATGGTATCCTGCTGTATCCCCCTTCATCGTTACTGTTAATGTATGCTTGTCGTCAGACATGGCAGCATTCCTAACTGATTACTGTTTGCTGATAAATGAGTTCATGATTCTGCAGCGGTTTGTCTTCATGGTTAATACTTCTTCTCATGTGAGATCTGTCCTAAAGTTATACTGGTTAGATTCACTATTTGAGTTGTCCTAAAGGTATATTTTTGGATAACTTAGTTACCCTTGTGCCCTCCACAAGTATTGAATTCATTTTTCTACGTGGAATCTGCGAAAGATAACTTGTGTTTAAATTACGAAATGTTACTCCATATCTTGAGTCAAAATAAAGATAAATAGACATAACATGAGGCTTGTGAATCGCATATGTATTTTCCTTTTAGCTGCTTTTATCTTGCACATGTGCTAAGATGCCATAGACAGAACTCCTTGTAACAGGCCGTTCGTTTAGCACCCACTAGGAATATGGGCCAAAAGGAGATAAAGGGAGCTTTATCGATAGTCAACTATTTTGGTTTTGAGTCTGATTTGAGACAATGCAAGTTATGTTAGCAAAGGTCTATGACATGGTTTTACAATACCCAAGTTATTTCAATTTAGGAATTTGGGAGTAGAAAAACTCTTGTTTATAATCTCTCATATCGACAGTAAAATTACGATGAACATTATTAGTTAGCTTGCATGCATTCCATTTTTCTTTCATCGCCGGGGAAGTAAAAGCTGCCTCTAATGGATCTAAAGCATTTTGGGACCTGTCCCAAAGTTTTTATCTGGGATCATAGGAAAACCCGAGACGTGTTAGCATGGCAGTTAACCCATCAAGCTTCAAGTTTTATTGCATTTCTATTTCATGATCTAGCTGTGCACAAATTGCACAACCAAAAAAGAAAAACTAATATCTCAGGTAACAAAACCATAAGAGAATCACGATAAGATAGGAGATAGCACATGACAGAGTGAAAGGCATTAACTTCACACATTCATGTAAAACAATTGTGTGCTGCACATCTCAAACAAGAAATTTATTCTTCAAAGTCTGAAGGCTAAGCACCCACAGCTTAAAATTATGACATGGGAGACAAAACAGAATACTTCTGAAGCTGTCCATAACACAATGGCAGAGGCAGGGGAATAGGACATAATTTATTCTTCCACAACAACACTGATCTCACCTTTTTCCAGCAAGTCATAAAATGATCTCACTTTCCTCTGCTCGTTCCAGTGATGCATTTTCCAAAGACTACCAGCAACCAAGCCAAGTGCAAATCCAATACAAAGCTCCCTGACAACACTTGGTCCTTTCAAGGTCACATGAGCAACCCTACCGCCAGCCATTTCACTTCGCTAGTAATCTGCAAGCGACATTTTCTCTGTTCTTAGCACCCAAAGAAGAATTCACGAAAAGTATAAAAATGTACTATTGCAATAAGCCAATCAGTGTCTCTCTGTGTGTTTGGGGTGGGGGGGGGGGGGGGGGGGCGCCAAAAAAAAAG
>Ga0307515_10019177_pt1 | contig 12331 bp, 7 predicted proteins | sample 17_EM_MG_FD_194513 | JGI IMG/M metagenome (GOLD analysis project Ga0307515, IMG submission 194513) | Populus trichocarpa ectomycorrhiza microbial communities from riparian zone in the Pacific Northwest, United States - 17_EM | ecosystem: Host-associated > Plants > Roots > Unclassified | place...
CGTAGTTAGAGATCTTAATTATTATATATATAATAGTGCCTTCTTATACTTTATTCTAATGTCTTTGTATAATATCTTTTCCGGAATAAGGCAAGTAGTCCGAAATCAAGCCGATTAAAGCGATATACGACTCATTTTGGAACAAGGACGACTCGTTCCGGAATGAGGCAGAAGTGTTCCGGAATATCGTGTGTACCGCGTACTGGAAAGAGGATAGGCCTAAAGTTAATCATGAACAGCCTCAAGGGGCTGGCCGAAGTTCCAATGTTTATCGACATGTTAGGACGGAGAGCTCTCCTATATTTATGCAAGCGAGTGCTAAACAGAACCGGAGTGAGCGGGCAGAGGCACTTTATAGGCATTCCCGTGTCTGAGGTACATTTACCCGGCATGAATTTTCTATATTCTTGGGGAATAGGTAGTCGAGATTTATTGCATGGAACAAATCTTATATTGTAGCATGTGTAGGGAATGTGTTAAAGGCTTTTCTTCATCACTGGACTTCTCCTGATTAGTAGACCATTACTAAGAGGCGGTATGCAATTATGTAATGGCGATCGGGCGAATAAAGTCTGAGGTAACCGAAGAAGGCTTGGTGCTGATATTGGAACAATATTGTAAGGCTGAGCCGAGCCACGCTGGTAGAATTGTCTTTCGGAGGTTTCGCACCTCGTCGTAACATTTCATTGGGTTACATTAGAGCATTAGTGCTAAAATTTGGGGGGAGTGCCTTCCAAGCAAGGTCACTGGCCATCGCTGCCAATTTCTTCGTGCAGTCGTATTCGCGGTCGTGTCACTCTCAGCTTGGCTATTAGGATACCCACGGGCCTCTTGCCGTCATAGCACAGGTCGTGTTTATTTTCGGACCAGGTTGAGCTTGTTGCGATATCTTCGATGGACAAATGTACTTATTTACCATTTCTCCCGCTTCGATAGAGGTCATCTTCACCCGTTTCCTCATACGGGAATACATTCGTTCAACCCACTTCACCTCACCCTTGAAACTACCTCTTGGTCCTTGGAACTCACTTCGCCTTTCTCAATCCGGACTACATCATCCTTCGATCCCACCTACAAGGCTCTCTTGGAACCCTCTTAAGGCGACTCTAGTTGGGGCTCCTTCTCTTAATCTTTTTGCAGACCTTTTCTTCCTCCCCTGCAAGTGCGATGAAAATTTCCGAGATGGTTCCTGCATTCAATCTATTTTTAGCGGTGAATCTGCTCCTCACCCTGGGGTTGGTCAGTGCGACCCCAGCGACTTCGGCCCTAAAGGCCCGAGCAGTCTCTCCAGACGCGAGCTGTGGCGGATCAGTCGGATATACGTGTCTCGGGTCATCATTTGGCAGCTGTTGCAGTGCCTATGGATGGTGCGGGTCAACTGATGCCTACTGTGGTACAGGCTGCCAGTCCGCCTTTGGGACTTGTGGTTCCAATCCAGCCTCGAGTTCTGTTGTATCAAGGTCGACAACATCTTCGGCCACACCTACTGCCAGCACCACCACCCTAACAGATTGCTTGAATAACAAGAATATTCCAATTAGTCTCATTTCTTCTCCTAATTTCGCCCAACTTGCCCAGCCATACAACTTACGCCTACCGTATACGCCTGTCGTTATAGTTTTGCCCACGACTCCCCAGCACATCTCCGATGCTGTTGTTTGTGCGGGCAAGTACGGCGTGAAAGTTCAGGCGAAAAGCGGTGGCCATTCCTACGCCTCATTTAGCTCTGGTGGGAAAGATGGCAGTATGGTGATCGACCTTGAGCCACTTCAAAATATCGTTGTGGATGTCACTACCGGCATTGCTGTGGTTGGCGGAGGAGTGAGACTTGGAAATTTAGCACTCGGAATATACAACCAAGCACAGCGAGCTCTACCGCATGGAACTTGCCCTGGGTGATTACATTAGAAATTTAACTTCATACTCATGTCTCGTTAACTAACACTCGTTCAGTGTTGGAATAGGCGGTCACTTCACTCATGGAGGCTACGGCTATGATAGCCGCTTGTGGGGATTGGCCCTGGACACCATCGTTGGACTAGATGTCGTGCTTGCAAACGGCAGTTACATCCATGCTACATCTACGGAATACCCCGACATTTATTGGGTAGGTTTTTAAACCTTTGGACTCCTTTGGTTAGATTCAGAAAAAGCTAACACCCTTCCTTCAAGGCTCTACGCGGAGCAGCTGATTCATTCGGTATTGTCGTCAATTTTTATCTACAGACACAACCGGCTCCAACCACTGTCATAAACTGGTCATACAGCTTTTCTGGCATGTTTAGTTCTCAGGAAACTTTTACAAATACTTTCCTCCACATCCAAGATTTTGCGCAAAACGCTTCTGTAGTTGATGGTCGGCTCGGATTCGGAATTTATCTTGATGGATCAGGCTACAGTCTTAGCGGGACATTTATTGGAACTGAAGATGAGTTTAATCAGAAGGTTGGTTCAGCCTTATTAATTTTAATACCGATAGCACTTGGAAATCATCTGGTGCTAGTTAACACTGGTCCCAATCCTCCCCCTTCGAATATGCTTTTTTATTGACTCTATATCTCTTTACTGCTTCAACATCGATGGCTTACTGAAAACGAGTAGATCGCGCCAGAACTCTTGCGTGGGCTTCCTTCATCAACCCCAAGCGTTAAAGCCCTTGGCTGGATTGATAGTCTAACCGCGCTGTCCGGCGGGGCTTCGTTACAAGAGCCACTAACTGGTTACAATGCTCATGACACCTTTGTTCGTAGTCCATTCCCACCACAAAAACGTAGTAGTCTAATCAGCCACAGTTTGCCAAGAGCATCACCGTCCCTGAGAGTGGTCCGCTCACCGCAGCAGCCTTGAACAGCTACTTCACTTACATAACCCAAACTGCTGAGCCAAGCGTACGCATTTCTTTTCATCCTATCCTCTTATATCTGCTGGTTACTGACTTGACCTTCCACAGTCGTGGTTCTCGATTATAAACCTCTATGGTGGCCCAGGCTCTGCCATTAACACTCGCGATAGCACATTCTCCTCCTATTCAGATCGCTCTTCGCTCTGGGTCTTCCAGAACTATGGTTTCACCTCAGGAGGCGCACTTCCGTCCGCCACCATTGGCTTTATAGATGGAATGAATGACGCGATCGAGAACGCCCAGCCGCAGACGCAGTTCGGTGCGTACTTAAATTATGTGGACCCAAGCCTGGATCCGGAGACAGCACATAGCTTGTACTATGGCACGGACGCCTACAACAGGCTTCTAGCAATCAAGCAAGTAGTAGATCCAGAAATGGTGTTCTGGAACCCGCAGGCTATTGGGGTGGCATAAGGTAACGAAGTTTCCAACTTAGAAGGAGAGTTCAACATCGGGGACTCATTGGATTTCGGAGTTCTGGGTTTTCTTTGGGGCATAATATAATGGCATAAAGCGTAGCACGATGGCGTTAAACATTGATGCATTTAGGGGCCGGAATGGGTAGTAATTAATACTTCAAATGATGGGATTATGATTGGGCAGATTGCTGAAAGCCTGGAAAATTAAATTCACGCTAGTCTAACGTGTTTGACCGTGGTTACAGGTCGGCTAGACCACGCTAAAAGGTCGGCCTACCATAAGCGCTAATACACAATCCCTACACGGGGTAGCCTCAACTTAAAATACAAAGTCATGTAGTCAACCGAGCCTAAATCGCTTATCCTACCACACAACTTACCTCTTAATTAAAACTAACTACTTTAAAAGATCCGACGGCATAATGACCCCCGTTTTTGGCGGTTTGTGACGTCGTTTTCTGCGGTAAATCTGCCACCCTTAGCGCTAATCCTTACCGCATGTGTTTCGTGGTTTCACATAAATTTTCAAGTTTTTAGGTCCCCTCTCAAACAGCTATCGAAGAGGGCCTTCCTACCGCCCTCTCTATCTGTTGGCCTCTTCTTTCAAGAAGCTTCCTCTATCCCTTCTCCTCACCTCTCCTCACCTCTCCTCACCTCCCATTCTTATTTCAACCCACCCCACTCTCCTCTCACTGGCCGGTCTTCTCCATCGCCTCTCACCCTTCTTCGTCCTCATCCTTGTCCTACTCCTATACTTGCTCCACTTCACACACACCCTCTTTAACATCCTACCAGAGGCTCGGACCAAAACGGGTTGGTGCCCATCAAACAGTCCTCGCTCTTCTCAAGGCCCGGCGCAGAAGGACTCCGGGTCGGAAGATGAGGCGGGCTACGAGGCGGACGTGACGGACGTGACGGATGCTCCAGACGCTGATTCAGACGATGCTGGCGAGGGAGAGTTGGCCGAGTCCGCCTAGCTCCTCGCTGACAAGGACCATCCACGACCTAGGAAATCTCTCCTAAGAGAATCTTATATAGATTATAGCACCAATACGCAAGCTGAGAGAATTAGTTATCGATTCTATCTTACATGTATCGCTGCGAGGCCCTGCCCCCCCACCGCGAGTACGGAGTAGAGGGCGGCCAAATTCGCCCCCCTAGCCCCCCCCAGCTCCCTACTATTGCCCCCTTAGAAAAATTCAATACCCGCGATACTCTTTATGTTGCTAGGGCCTTAACATGCACGGGGTGGCGTCATCCGGTGCGCGGGGCGCGAGCGCGTCGCGACCAAAGCAACTCAACAACTTCAACACCATGATATGGCCCCATCTACGCCTGAAAAGCTATTAAAAAGGGTGGAAAGGGTTACTATAAAACGCACTCGATTCTTCACTCTTTGCGATTCACGAAACCAGGCGATTCTCTAGCTGGAATCTGTAGAAGAGATGTTGCCACGAGTTATGGATTAAGATCTGTCGACCAAGATCGGCTTTACGTACAATGTCTCAGTTGCGTCTTAACTTATGACTAATTACCCTCTTTCTTAATCGTAAGTCTCATCGAATGTCTCATTACCTATTTCCATTACCTATTACTGACTGAGTGACGACGTCGTCGTCGTCAGCCTTTTCGCCACCTATCTGGTGTATATAGTGAGGCTCTAGAGCCTCTTGCAATACTACAGAGTTCTCATGCTTGATCTTCCCGTATCATCATACGCCAGTTTCTATCATAACCGCACTCAAAAATGACAGTTCTACTTCCAGCCACCATAAGTTCAAGTCCTCTGGTCCAATCCTCCTTCTCTGCATCCGTGCCTAGTCTATATTCCGCATAGCTCCAGTGGAAATCGCAGCGTTTTTGGCACATGTAGCAGCCACAGTCGTCAGTTCTCGTGTCCAGCTTTACGTATCTGTTGAATGTAGGATCTTCTTCGTCCTCAGGCTCGAATCTGACGTAAGTGCCGCATTTAAGTGGCTTACGAATGTGAACGAGCTCTACATCTTTAAGACAAGTCAAGGAACTTAAGAGCCCAGTCCAAGCGCCCTTCGCTGGGGCAATAAGGTCTAGTTCATCAAACACAACAGTTTTGATGGTGTTACTGTGCAGAGTGATAAATTTTCCGATGTCACTGGCGTGTACGAGAACTTTTAATAGCCCAAAGTCAGTTATTGAGGGAAGCGATAACGTAGCAAGCAGGTCGCCGAGAAAATTTTGGGAACCTTTGAAGTTGAAATCCGCCAGATTAAGTGACCGTAGGTTCGCTAATGTCTGTAGGCTCTGGCCAAGTTCTTTAACATCAATCCCTTTGGCTAGCGAGTATCTCAAGCCATATTCATATTCGTTGGTATATCGGAAAAGTGTAATGTCTTTCAAAGCTGGATTTAAATATTTGTTCTTCGAAATTCCAGTAAGAGCTGAGACAGTTCTTCGCGTTAGACGCCATGAACCCGATGAGAAGTATTTCCTTGCGAAGGGTTCTGTGGTTTTAAGTGCTAGGGCTCTGCACGTCTCGTGAACTTGTATGATCGCGTTTTCTTTGCTCGGAATAAAGTTAAGTATACGGTAGATAAGCTCCACTGGAAGGTCTGGAAGCGATAGGGCCATAGCAACGAAAGTGGCAATAGGCTGTTGAATATGGACGTTGGCGACAATATAATAGAGACCTGGGTAAGTTTAAGCTTCGTAAACACAATCAAAAGCCATGTTTCTAGGAAAAGCTTACCGATTTCTGATGTTTAACAGTTCAAGTGTTTGAAGAGTGGGAGGCAGGGTGTCTGAAGAATGGAAGACAATAGGTGCGAGTTATATAGAAGATGTTGCAAAGTTTGCAACATCTACCATGGATCCAATCCAGGCAGAAATTGTTAGCTTTAGGGAACTGCAAACTTTAACGATCATATTCTCCCAAACTATCCCTTAACCCGTTTAGGCAGGCAGAGGAGAAGGCCAGTGCGCGAACACAAGAATCAGAACAACGCGTAAGTATGGACACCAGGTCAAGCTAATCTGATTCGTGGGTTCTTATCGATAACCTGCGTGCCCATTTTAACGGGTTAAGGGATATCGCTTACGTACAGTGGCTACAGGTTGTGTATTTACAGGAAGATAATAACCCGTCGGATGGAAATGCGAGCCATTAGGTTAAACTAGAGGGCAGTAATGTGCCTATTTGTAATTAGTGGTAGTATGGTGCTAGCGCGTAATTAGGGTCGCAGGTGTTGGAAGTACGATTAGAAGGCATAGTTGATGGTAAATTAATTAACCAAATCTATATAGGCTAACTCATCGACGTCCTTTCTAAGTAGCCGTAACACTGCCATTATCACATGGAACACCTGCGTCCATCTAAAAAGTGGTCCGTGCGGAACACCAAGCTCAAAAATACGCGTATATTGTATATAGATTCAAGCAATAGATTTTTATCAACCATGCCCTCTAAATGTACTTTTAATGATATAGACCTTGCTGAACAGACCCAATATTAAGTTAATCCAAATTGTAAGGCAAAAGAACCCCCCCAATAGCCCTGGCCTCTGCCTGCTTTTTGTTGGCCATAGAGGTAGCCCTACTACAGAGGTGCGACGGGTGCTGTTCGACGTCAGTTTCAACGTGTATCATCACTCTCTAGGGACCCCTGTAGGGGGTCAATTCTCTTATATATATTAGGGCTCTTAGAGCCACCTCAAATGGAACAGATCACTCGTACAATTCTGTGTCTCTACCTACTAGCTAGCTTATATCATTCGTGATACCTACCTAGCTGACAGTTATGAGCCTAGTAACCTTCTAAGCACCAGGGAGATCTCAATAGCCAGACAACTACCACTAAGCCTCTTTAAGCATAGTTCGTCACGAAATATCGCGTGCTTTACGCATAAGCGTGTCTTTTTACGCAACCTTAAAATAAAAGCCAATATAGCAACCAAGGACTCTATAAACCCTCTTTTGCTAACCTAGAAAGACTGGCCTATATAGTTTTAATTTATCCGCTAAGAAGTAAGTTTTGTAAAGATTTAGGACTATGTCAACCTAGATAAGATAGAGAACGAAATTAAAGAAAACACTAAGCTAGCCATACCTTTGATAGTAGCAGCTCCTATAGCACCTATAATAGCTCCTATAGCTTCTATAGCACTAGCAGTAGCTTCTGTAGCACTAGCAGCAGCTTCTGTAACTTTAGTAGCAACTCTAGCGTCTACTAGAACAGCTATACCTGGGTTATTAAGTCAATAAGGATAATAAACTCTGCAATCTTTAGAGATATAGAGAATGCTCTTTAAGCTCTATAAGCTTTAATAATAGGACTATATAAAACAGGAAGAGAAGCTCTATACCTTTATAGCACTATTGTATACCACTATAGGCACCAACTTCTTAGGATATCTTAAAAACCTCACTACACTATATTTGATTTTAAGGTAGCTAAAAAAGGTAGCAAAGCCGTTATAAGCTACGTTGCAGTAAATAGTATTAGACGATCTTAAGAAACGGAAATAAGGGCCTAAACGCCAAACTCTAGAATTATAGCTTTAGCTTTATATTACTATTATACAGAACGGCGAAAAGCTAGAGAAAGGGTTAATAGAGGTAACAAAAGGTAGTGTTATATAAGCCTTTATCCAGAACTATAAGGAGATCTATCCAGCTCTATATTATGCCTTTATCTAAAAGGTAGTAAAGAGGTTAGAGAAGCTCGAAATGTTAATAATAATTAAGGAATTTAACCTCCTCTATAAGCATCCGAATACGGGACGTAACGCCTATATTATACTCTTAGGGCAGCCAGCTGCAGATCCTACAACGTCTACTACCCTAATACCTTCTTAATTACCTAAGGCAAAGTGCTTTACTTGTGGTTTACCCTATAAGTTAAAAAATTATAAGTAACTGTTTTAGTCTTTTTAAGGTCTAAACTTTATACTAAATAATAAATATCTATAGAGGTGTTAGGAATGGCTTAAGGTCCTAATAAATAAGCAGTATTATAACAGGAGGCTTAAGTAGATTAAGAGGGAAGGCCTTAAGTTAAGGACGTCTCCGTTAGCTTTGTCTACTGTTAAAAAGATTAAGGATCTAAACCGACCTCAAGCTATAGCGGCGGCTGTAAAAATATCCTTTTTATTATTAATATTATTACAGGATTATCCGGATCTGTCTTTAATTAACGCCTAGGGGTATAATACTATAGTAGATACCCACTTCTATAATAATATTAGATACTTCTATAACTTTAAGCCAAGCATATCTATAGCAACAGCTAGAGATTCTAGGGCAGAAATCTATGGATATAGTGATATTAACTTAGCAATTAAGGTGGGCTAATAACGCCTAACTTAGTATCTAATATTAAGGAACGTAGTATACGCTCCGTATTTTTATACCAATTTAATATCTATAGTAAAGCTCCGTAAGGCCGGAGTAATTATTAACCAATTTATAAACTATTTACGCTACAAAGATAACGGAAGCCTATTTGCTAATATTATAGAATACGGAGATCTCTACCTTATTAATACCATCGCCTGCTTACTACCTACTCCTACTACCTACGCTACGTCCACTAGATTCTTTAAGACCTTAGCATATAATAGAGTATAGTATTAACGCTTATTACACTATAATATGGAATTAGTGGATTATTTGCTAACTGCGGTAGATGGGGTTAAAGTAGTTAAGACGGATAGAGGAAGAACTCTATATAGTGTACCACTTTATAAACTATATGTTCTTAGAAAGATAACACAGTAAATATCTTATAAAATATCCGTAAAGGGAACCTACCCTTTTAAATATATTTACTTTAATGTTATTATAGAGGAAGATGGGTTTAATGGAGATACGTATATAGCTTACTTTTGGTATAACTATATAAAGTACTATTATGCTTTTCCTATTAAGAACTACGAGTAAGAGACACTACTTATACTCTTTAAATCGATAATAGTATTTACAAAGAAATTTAATGCTTAAGGTATTCGTATTTAGTATATAGATAAGGAGTAAGGTATAGGCGCTAGGGTAAAGAACCTTATCTAGCTTAACGGAGGTATTATTAAGCAATTAACGCTATATACCCTAGCTTAAAATGGACCTATAGAGAAGTTAGGGAGAGCTATTTTTAAATAAGTAAGGACTGCTATTATTAAAGCAAAGTTACCCGTAAATCTATAGCCTAAGTTTATACTTCTAGCAGTATTCCTACTTAATTAAACTCCTATTAAGTCTATTAACTAAAAGACCCTATTTAAGATGCTTTATAAACGGAAGCTATAGCTAGTAGGACTTTATATAGCTAAATCTTTAACCTATATGCTTATTAAATACGGCATTTCTAGGAAGGTAAAGTTTAAGCTATAAGCCTAGGTAGGTTATTTTATTAGTATAAAAGCGTTAAATATCTATAGGATATAGATATTAACTACTAACTATATTATCCGATCTCGTAATATACGAATTAATAAGTTAAAGAGATATTAATCTCCTATAATACTAAAACACCTTATTATTACATAGGCTTAAAAAGATCATTTTTAACAAGTCTAGGACCTACTAGATAATCTTTAAAATAGCAGTAAGGACTAGATAGGGAACTTTAACAAAGAACTAGATATAAGACTGCCGCATTTAGTAAATATTAACGTTACTCCTATATTAAAAGGCATTCAGATCTTAATAGAAGAACTCCCTTAGCTACCTACCCCGGAGCTAACTCTAGAACTATTTATACTATTAGCGTCTTTAGCGCCTTAGCAATTACTATTTACTGCGGTATTTACGCCATAGATACTATCTACTACTTAGTTATCTTCTAAAGTTACTAAACTACCGTTTTGTAAGGGATATTATTGCAGACACCTTGGGTTGCCCTTAGGACAACCCCCGGACGCCCCTTAGATAGTCGCCGGTTACGTGCCGAAGGCACGTGCCCGTAGTATATAGTCTTTACAATCCTAGAGGCCTTACCTCCTTAAGGATTCGTCTCTCTTACTAATCTATCCTGTTCCACAATCGTGTCCTTATAGCCCCCTATCTATAAAATCCCCTTATATTTAAATCCTTCCTACTTTTTTTTAGAAGGGTAGTTGGCTTTAAGGACTAGATTGTTTATTTATATCTTTTATTTATAACCACTATTCTCCCTTAAAATCTCGCGACGACCTAAATAGAAACTCTATAGATACCTTATGGAAAGCCGTTGCGTAAAGGTAGGAAGGTCCCTCTAATAGCGAGAGATTGCGATAATATAACCCTCTGGGTAAGACGGCTGAATAAGCCCTAATACCTAGATGCTCTAGGAGCTTAAAGACTTTTATATACCTATGGTTACCACTAAAGAAAATATAAACACCCTTTATAACGGTTACAACGCTGCTAGAAAGCAACTAGAACCCCTCTGGCCCTACCTAGGCTAATTAGAAGATTAAGCGCTAGAGGTAACCCTAAGATCTTCCTCTAAGCTAGAAATGCCAGAGGAATACACTAATATATTTAACTAGGGACCTAACCGGAACCCTTCCGGAAGACCACCGGCCTATAATTGGTATAGTGGCGGTATATAGACTGCTTATAAGCTAAGCGGGCCTACCCCTTTAGGAAACTAAACCTAAACACTAACTTAAGACCTAAGGCTTATTGGGAAACCCGCACTAGCTATTAGTGCTAATACTACCTCTATAGCAGGAGCTTCTCTAGGCCCGAGTTTGGAAAGTTAAGAGCCCTATACTAATCTCCTTTAAGACGGATATTAGGAAGCTATTATAAGGCTCTTAGAAGCTATATAGGAGGAAGCCACTAATAAATATATTAGAACCCTCTAAGGGCAAATTTATATTTAGTAGGGTTTAATCTAAGCTAGGCAAATTCTTTTATAACCTAGTTAAGGTTAAGGGCTTCCTAGGGGCTACCTAGTACCTACCTAAGGAGGTGTAGAAGACTTAGAGAGGCACCTATATAATAAACGGAAAAAGGACATAGACTAACTGGCTAAGGCCTTTAGTAGTTTAGAACTTTGTTATAGACTTAACGCCTAATAGCTAGATAATTGGGTTCGCGAGGTAAACAACTTCTTTAAAATGCTAATAATACGAGATAATACTAAAGAGCGTATACGCTAGATTATTAGTAAGATTAAAGACTAATTGCTAAACTAAATCGCGCTTAATTAACTTAATAAAGAGTAAATTATAATATGGCTATAGCTATAGACCTTCCTAAAGGGTTAGACTTAAGATCTATATATTATATAATATAACAATACGGAATAATTCTGGAATAGTATATAGCTGGACCGTTAAGACTTCCGCTAGTTTATAAACTTTATAGAAACTTATACTTAATAAATAGATCTAGAGCCCTTTAAAAATAAAGATAGCAGTGTTTACAAGAAGGAGAAGATCGGATTTATCTAGGCTAGAATTAAGCTAGTAATTCGTGATAAAATAAAGCGCGTAGGAGCCCTACCGCGGATTACCATATATGCGGATTTTAAACGAGCGGTTCTAAACGCTAAGGATATAGTAAGGAACTAGACCTCTTCTAGTAGGAAGCTAAAGGGTCACCAGAAGCGCGGGCACTTTAGTAGTAATATAGGGCAGACCCAACCTTTAAAGAAGCCGTTCTTAAAGAGAACTTTAAAAGGGTTAAAGTTAGAAACCTTAAACAACGGGAAAGACTCCTAGGGTCAACCTAATACCCATTTAGTACCTTTATGGGAACACTCTAAGAAGTTAAGAGAAAACTTTAGAGGTAGATCCTATTAGAAAAATAAGTAGGGTAATAACTACACTAACAATCTAAAAAAAGAAAAGCCCTAGTTGCGGACCTCTCTTAGCTATAACTAGGGCAAGATATAGAAGGAGAGACTCTTTATATTACTATTAAGCTAGAAATAACACTCCTTATAGGTGAGGTATAATAGTTCTAAGCACTATATAATAGCGGCGCCGAAATTAATCTTATATAATATAATTTGGTAAAAGAGTATAAACTTATCCTATTATAAAGGTGG
>Ga0307515_10019178_pt1 | contig 12330 bp, 4 predicted proteins | sample 17_EM_MG_FD_194513 | JGI IMG/M metagenome (GOLD analysis project Ga0307515, IMG submission 194513) | Populus trichocarpa ectomycorrhiza microbial communities from riparian zone in the Pacific Northwest, United States - 17_EM | ecosystem: Host-associated > Plants > Roots > Unclassified | place...
GCTAGACCCAAGTCAGCTCACCGCCTACAACTAGCTCTATGCTAAATACAAAGACGATCTTCGCACATACGAGAAGCAAAAACGGGCTATAAACGATATTAGTAACTATATCATTCGCACCACATCAGTAGCCTACCTTCCACTCATTAACGACCTCAACACGGTACACAAACGGCTTCAAGCACTCAAGACTGCACTAGCCCCTACTACCTCAGGTTAAAAACGAGACGTCCTTAATTAGTACACGGCTTTAAAAGTCTACAATAAAAAGCAGAGCATTAATAAATGGTTAAACAACTAGCGGAATGTCTACAAGCTTACGGAGCAATTAAAGCTACCAGATATATAAGGGTTTAGGCCATACTATGACTTTGTTTAAGCTATCAAATCCATCTCTTTTAGTTTTGTAGAAGCACTAAAAGTAGACCTTATCAGAAAAGAACGGAAGGATAAAGCTGCCCCATCTATTATCGATCTAATTGAAGAATTTAAGGAGCACTACCGCATGCAGCAAGCAGCATCCTCTACTACCCCTGCCAATAACTCTGCTTTTACAACCCTAAGTAATTCCAATTCTAATTTAGATTCTAATAGCAATTCTAATTTAGATTTAAAATGGAATAAGGAATGCATATACGGCTTCAAACATTAATTTAGCAGCTACTACTATATCGTTGAGCAGAAGCGCCCTTAAGGATAAAAACTAAACCCAGACATCTAAAAGAAAGTAGAAGAAGCAATCTTATCTACGCCTTAGATTAAACGCATTATTAACCTTATCTTAAAAAAAGAATAGGAAGTAAAGAAGAATATAGAATCTATAATTAATTTTGATTCCAAAACCCTACCTTCTAAAACCCCGACTAGCCATACTGCTGTGTTTAGTACTAGTTAAACTCCATTCGAACTCTAGAACACCTAGATACTCGACCCTAGTATAGATACCCACGTCTGCAATAACTAAGAAGACTTTACCTTCTCCTACCTAGCTGTAGAAGACGACTACCTAATTGCTGGTGGAAATTGTAAAAAGATACAGGCTTATGGAATAGTAACGATTACTATTAATACACCTACTAGGAGCTCAAAAATGAAGCTATCCTATGTAGCATTAGTACCTACTATATTCACAAATATTATAGCACTATTAAGGGCTATAGATAACGATATCCATTTTAACTCAGGACGAAACTTACTATACCGTCTAGCTACTGGCGAAATAGTATACTATGCGAAATAACTAGGGGGCTACTAGGCACTAATGCACCGAGAGCCTATAAATACCCTAGATTTAATAACTTAATCGACCTTCTTAATAAGAAGACATCAACTAAGCAGAATGGCCCGCAAACTAGTCGGAGCCACAGCTATAAAATGGCATAAAATACTTGGCCATGCAGGACCTAACGCTATTAAGCAGCTTCCTAAGCACGTTAATAGCGCAGAGCTCGAAGAGCTAATTGACGAATGAGCACCGCTTAAAATCGAATACGAAGTCTGCTTAATATCAAAGCATATATAGTAGATCTCTTAAAGACGAGAACACGAATTTCCAGCCACTCGACCATTTGAGCGGGTAGCATTTAATATCATTACCCTTAGAGAACTAGGGTATAACGGCGATAGATATATAATGCACTTCTATTACACGTATTCCAAATTTAATTTTATATTTACCGCTAAGAATAAGGATAAAGCTACCGTCCTACCTACCATTTAATTAAAATATGATTCTATTAAGACGTGATCTTCTTCTAGAGCGACGATGAACGAGCTTTTAGATAAATAGGAGACGCCTTAAATATATGGTGCGCAGACAAAGGCATTACTTTTGAATGCTGAGCCCCGTATACAGAAGAACAAAATGGCGGAGCTGAATGATCTAGACAAACCCTTATGGATCGATTAAGGGCTATATAGCTAGAAGTATCCTTACCCCTATCTCTAGGACTAGAGGCTTTCCTTACTGCTAGCTACGCACTCAATTGAACCCTAAATAAGCAACTAGGATAGAAAACTCCGTACGAAATCGCCTACGGTAAGCCACCATCACTTACCTATATGCATGTATACGGCTGCAAAACCTATATACTGGATAAATGAATTAAAAGGGGAGATAAACTAGCTCCTTGTGCATTAATTGGACACCTAGTTGGCTACGATTTAACCAATATCTATTGAATCTAGATTCCGAGTCTCCGCAAGGTTATTTAAACTAGAGATGTCATATTTAACGAGACCTTGTTCTATAACCCCAAGGGTTAAGACATTAACTACCTGCTAAGGGAAGTATTAGAGGACACTATCTAGATAATTAGTCTACCAGAACCTCTCTACAAGGATAAGTCTAAGGATAAATCTGTCCTATATAGACCTACCTTAAATGTAAAATAAATGACTATACCTAAATCAAACGATGCGGCAGAGCCTCATACAAAGGATATTAAATAGTTACCAACTCCTAGCAGAACGGTATCTCCAGATTTACCAGAATCGAACACCTCACTATAAGGACTTTAAGACGACATCCTAGATACAATTAAAACAATTCTAACTCAGCTAAGCTCTCCAGAACCATCTAATAGAGCAACTAATACAGCTCTACAAGCTAACGAAGTCTCGGCTAAACCTTCTACCGACTTTATCCTACTAGAAGGATTAAAACGAATTCAACGTTAAGCATATGCAGCAGCACTAGCCAATCTATCTACCCTATTTGGTTACTACGCTAGATTTACCACAGGACTAGTAAAGGACATCGACCGAACTAGATCCTTATCTCTATATCAGGACAACCTTCCTCCTAAACTAAAGAATCTTAAAGATCTAAGAAAGCACCCTTTAACTACTGGCTTTTAAAAGGCCATAGAAAAAGAATACAACGACCTAAAACGCCGAGGGACATTTAAGACTGTACTAAAAGCAAAAGCAGGCAACGAGCAGATTTTTTCTCTAAAATGGGTCTTTAAATATAAGCTTAACAGCGACGGTTACCTTCAAAAGCTCAAAGCTCGACTATGCGTCCGCGGAGACCTACAGATTACAGAGGAAGAAACCTATATAGCAACCCTAGCTGCTCGAATATTCCGTGCTCTCATGGCTATAGCAGCCGCATTCGACCTGGAAATTCGATAGTATAACGCTGTAAACGCATTTATAAACGCCAAGCTCAGTAAACTAATCTACTGCTACTGCCCAGAAGGTTTTGATCAAAACGGATATGTCCTAAAGCTACTTATGGCGCTATATAGATTGAAAATCTTACCACTACTTTGGTATAAAGAGCTTACTAATACACTAGCTAAATTCGGATTAGAACCAGTACCAGGCACTAACTGCCTATTTACTAATAGGCGACTTATTGTCTTCTTCTATGTAGACAATATAGCCGTCCTATTTGCTAAGAAGGACCTTTTAAGACTTAAAGAATTTGAAGCAAAATTGCTGCACTGATACGAAATCCGTGCACTAGGAGACCTACAGTGGTTCCTAGGTATTCGAATTAGTTGAGATCGAGTAAGTAGGAAGCTCTGGCTTTGCTAAGACTCCTATATCGAAAAGATAGCCAATTGATTTAATATTTAACCACCAGAAAGATTTCCTAAGTTACCACTTCCTGCTAAAGAACTGATTCCGTCTGACTAGTAGACGAACCCTTAAAGAACCCTAGCCTACTAGCAACGAGTAGGGTTACTTGTATACCTTACCGTATTTAGAAGACCTAATATTACTAAGACGCATTCTAAGCTGGCCGAATTCCTTACTAATCCAAATTAATAATACCTTGACGCAGTAAACCAAGCTATTGCTTACTATCTTAGAACAAAATCTACAGCTATTAAATACTCTGGCGAAGTATTTGGAGCCCACGTTTACTTCAGAAACCCTGAAGGAGAAGACATTACCTTTTACGGAGCATCCGACGCAGCATTTGCGGACCATACAGAAACTAGACGGAGCTCTTAAGGATATTTATTTATCCTATTTGGAGGACTAATTGATTAGAAAGCAACCCTACAGCGATCTGTTACTCGCTCGACTACTAAAGCAGAGCTTCTCTCCCTATCTACTACTACCGTTGAAATTATCTGGTGGCAACGATTCTTTAAAGCAATAGGCTTTAATTTAGAACGCGATTTTACCGTACTCTGCAACAATATATAAACCGTACGACTCCTAAGATAGGATATACCAAAGCTTGACACCAAGCTTCGACATATCAACGTCTATCAGTACTGGCTGAGACAGGAAGTTTAAGACAAAAAGATTGACGTTTAATGGGTCCCTACAGACAAGATGCCTACCGACGGCCTTACCAAGATCTTACCCCGTCAAAAGCACGAGGCATAGATAAAGTAATTGAATTTAGTGGATATTCGACATTAGATTAATTAACTCCATTCGCAATATCCGCGATATCCGCAATATTCGCAATATTCGCAATATACCATTTTAATTACCCTACCCTTTGCTACTCTTAAAATGTATCTAAATTTTCTATTTTAGTATAGCTTTTGCCCTTATTTTATGTTCTACAGCTTTAACTACATCGTTAAATCTAGGGGGGTGTGTAACTGACTACCGACACTGTGTTGAGACACAAGATCACCGCTTGGAAGGCTCCGAGATGGCGTTAACGCCACCCAATATAGTGGTTGCAGATCAATATTAGTAGCAGATTACCGTTCCCATTTCAGCTATCTATTACCCCATTACTTCTACCTTCTTCGTGTATATATAGAGCCTCTAGAGCTACATTCACAATCAAGTCGTTCATTCAATCCTTCACACTGCAAAGCTTACAAGACCGTTAAAGGGCTTGATGCTGCACAAATTTGGCTGTTAATTGACGATAATTCTCTTAAAGAGATTATTAAAGAGTATAAATATATGGACTTTATAGGACTATGTGAGCAAGAATATGCTTTATTCGTAATAAATAAGTTCCTAAGATGACAACGTCGGTCCCGCGAGCTACCTTAGGATAGGAAGTAGCGCCTGGAGAGAATGGTACAACTTGTTGCTCCCCCCGCTGGTAGTTATTAGGCCCCTCCTGTATCCTTTATAGATTTGGATTTAGATTACTTTAAATTTAATAGATAGCCGGATTGTAGTTACTGGTTATCTCTTACGGGATTTAACTCGGACTACCGGGGTAAACTAGTGGAGGCTATATACATACACTAAGATTAGATTACATGTCCCTACTTTACCATTAAGTTTAAGAAGCATAATTAATTGGTTAATTAAGCCACGATTTAGGCTGCCACTGCGGCAGCGTTAGCGCTCTATAATCGCTTTTTACTAAAAAGTAGGGCGCTAGAGTTTACTAAAGGAAAGTAGACAGAATCTAATATGGCCCAAATGCGACATTACGTCTTAACTTTCGTGGGCTCGCAATTTAATATCTAGACACTTTAGGCCAATCGTTCTAAAGTCGGTAATTCTTAGAATGGATGTACGATGAGGAGACAGTGTATAGCAAAGTGTATATCGAAGTCTGCAGTAAGACTGCTGGAGAACTAGATCAATGAGATCTATTAATAGGGTTTATCGCAGCACGCTATTAGTTGCGGGCAGGACGTAAAGAGTATCCTTTAGGCGAATAGTGTGGATGTCTCTACGATGGAGTTAGAGTAAACGGAGGAGGAGGCCCTTGCTAGAAGCTTAGGCCTTAGGAAGTTTATAATATAGCTTTTAGGAACACCCCACTCTTAGATTATTAGAAAACAAGCCCATAACGATATTACGTGATAAGACTTGTGGTGAACGTTTACCTAACTTATGACGCTAAAAACCTATAACGAGCAGCTACGTAGCTGCTAACTACGGACTCTACGCCAAATGTATAAGAGAATCCTACTAAGGACAAGCCTAATACAGTCCGTGATTAAACAGTGGCACTAAAGGCCTAGAAGGACCTCTTATTTAGTAGATAACCCTACTATTATTATTATAAAATAATAGAGTTTTAAGAACAAAGCTTTATAATCTCCGCATTAGTAACGGATTAAAAAAAAGCTTATTAGAACTGCCTATACCGGCTAAGAAATATATTAAGTTAAAACCCTATACTATATAAACACTCTCTAGAAAGGACACCAATCTATTATTATTATTTTAATAAGGCCTAAATACTGCTTACTATAACGTTAGGAAAACGGGAGAGTAGTAGGGGCTAGCCCGGGGTCATTTTAGCTAGATCTGCTAATCTGCTTATGTACACTTCTTTACGCTAGCCCCGGGCCACATTAGCAACATTAGCAATATTAGCAATATTAGTAATATTAATAATTTTAATTTTAAAAATTATAATATATCTTTTTACTATAATAGTTATAATATTTTCTATAACTGTAATATTTATATAAAAAAAATATACGGAATATTAGTCCCCTATATAACGGAATCCCCCAGGAGGTATATATCCGATAAAACGGTAGGAGGTTTTATTTATATCCTATCTATATTCCAGAAGACACAGTTAGATAGGTTAGGGGCGAAAGGTTTTACTAGCGTTTTAGAAGAAATATATAGGAAGCTAGTTCCCCTTTAGAGAAGAACTAGCAATTAGTCTCTAAATAGAAGTGGTTAGAAGTATTTATCCTTTAATATATAAAACTTATTCTACCTTTAACTTACCTTCTACTTTCCGGTAATACTATTAATTAGATAATTATATATTCCAATTAGGCTAGCCTCTTACAATTCTAATTACTTACAATCCGTTAGGAATGTACGGCTATTAATTAGCAATAACGGACTATACTCCTATACCCTATAAAGTAACGCCCTTACTACAGAAGGCTTAGAGAGTCTCCTTAGAGGAGCGCATTTCCTCTACTTATAAAAGAGTAGATTAGGAAGCTACGGCTAGTCTATCTAACTTTATAAAACCCTTAAAAACGATTACCGCTAGGGAATTATTAGAAAGGTCGCTATACGAGACCCTATAAAAAAATATAAGAGTTAGAGATATAATTAAGATAAGTATATTAGGACTACTAAGAATAATTATAAGAACAATTAGGAGAAGTATAGACACCCTAGATATAAAGCGGACTTAAAGGGGCAACGCTATACTACGCTATAATATTAGAAAAACCTAAATTCCGTATAAAGGAGCCTAATAAGTATAATGGTAATAGTCTCTGGAACTATAATTATTTTATCCATTAATGCGAAACTAAGTTTTAGCTAAATCTAAAATATTACTCTAATAAGTATAATTAGATATTAATTACTTCTACCTTTCTATATAGCACTGTTAAAAGTTTATAAATACACTATAAAAAGAAACTTACTATACTTTTTAAATTTAGTAAACTTAAGACCTAGTTAGTTAATTAGGTCTAAAACCCTACTAATTAAGGGATAGACTATAACTAGTAATACCACAATGCCAAATAATAGGATGGTTAGACTGTGGTCTAGTTTATAAACTATTTAGAAAAACTAGAAGATAATATACCTTACTTAAATCTATAGGATAACGCTATATAACTTTACTAGCTACTTTCTAAGCTATAACCTAAGATTTAATATGCTATATAATGTTACGGACACTTTAAGTATAATATTATAACTACTTAGAGAAGAGACGGAAGAAGCTAGTTAGTTAATATAAGCACGGTCTAAGATGGAGCCGATAGAACTATATAACAAGGAATGGTAACTAAGGTTATATAAGGTAATTTATATAATCTATAAAATCTATATAATCCGTAACAGAGTAGATAGAGCACACATATATTATATATAAGGAGGATTTTATAGGAGTACGGTTGTGTATTTAAGGACCCTTAATCCCTACCTAGATAGTTCCTTCCTAGTAGTAATTCTTAGAATACAATTAGAGTTAATCTGTTAGGCAACTACTCCACTAGTTATTATTACGTTGTTGACTTTTATACTTGCATTTCCTATATACCTAGCCTAATAACAGGACCTATTGTAGTTCTTACTACAAGGTTCCGTTATATAATCACTACCTAGTTACGGTATTAATATAGAAAGTTAAACAACATACTACTAAAAGCAGCCACTATAACGCTATTAACGGCGGCAACTACATTAAGGTTAAGTAACGACACTAGTATAGCAGATACTAACTTATAGCAACCTATAACGGTCGGATAACTATAAGAGATAGTTAACTAGCTAACAGAAAATAATGTAATATTAGAAAATAGGATTAACGGGATAAGCGCAGTAAAGGTTAAGTTACTATCAATTAAGAGATACTTAGGAAAGAGATTAAAGCTTAAAGGATTCCTTATATAAATGCACTTTAAAGTCACGCAAGAAGGAGCTAAGCTAGCAATACCTATAGATTAAATAGTATACGCAGGATTGTTCTTAATAGGAAGAGCACTTAAATAGTTTAAACCTTACCTTACGGAAATCTAGGCGAACGGAATGACGACTATAAACTAAGAGGTACAGTTTATATTCTTAAGCTAGAATGGATTTATAAAGCAACTTATATAAATATTTAAAGACCTAGAGGCAGTAACTATAGTAGAAAGAAAACTCTAAAACATTACGTAATAAACCTTAGCAATTAAGTATATAACGTAGTTCTAGATATTAGTAATATAAGTTAAGTAGAATAATAGGGCGCTTATAGTATAGTATAAGTAAGGACTTAAGGCTAAAGTCTAGGAGGTAATTATCCTAATAGAAGATGCGGACACCCTAAGGGAACTAATAGATTAGGCAATTAAGATTAATAATTAGATCTACTAAAGGGAATAGGCTAAGAAGAGTTAGGATAGAGTTTTATAGTTATATAAGGCGTAAAGTACGCAATAACCAAAGCTAAGTTAGAAACTATAGTATAGCGCAGAGCTAATAGACCTAAGTAGTACTAAAGAAGCCTATAAGAGATAAAGTAAGAAACTATAGAAACCTAGGGGACAAAAATTAAGTAATTAAAGGTTTAAGGAGCAGAGGCTAAACTAGGGATCTTAGCAGTAGAAGACATTTAGGCGGACTCTATAATAAGAAAAATAGTTTAGAGAAGGAGCTTATATAAATTATAGGAAATAGGGTTATTTTATAAGGGATTATAAAGATAGTTAGAAGTACTATATAATAAAGGGAACTAGACTAATAGTAGATAATATATATATATAGAGGGATAATAATATACTATAAGGAACAAAAAAATATTTAATTAAAAGCTTTACGTTTTGTTATAATAACGCATACTAAATTTATAAAGACGCTAAGTATAGCGTAAGCTATTGGCTATAAGAGCTAATACCTATAGGATATAGAGGAACTAATAAACCAGTTTACAGATTGGACATTAAGGACGATAAATTTAACAAAGGTGAAACATTTCGTAATAATAAGGCAATAAGAGCGGTTTACTAGGAACACGTAGCTATTAGAAATATTATAATAGAGGTAGAGGATAATTCCACTACAGAATAGGGAATATTAGTAGGGATTAAGACCCCACTAGATATAATATCTATTGCTTCGCAAGACGCAAGAGAAGTAAGACAGTAAACTACTTCGGCACTTAATAAAGGTAAAAGGCTAAAGGCTTAAGATTCTTAGGATAAGATAAGAGACGACTAAGATTCTTAAGATAAGATAAGGTAAGCTTAAGGACCTATAATAAACGATAACTAATAAAGCAGAGCAGTAGCTTAGTTTAAGAATATATAAATAAGCTTAGGATAGAGTTTCCTATAGGCATAAGATTCTTAAGATAAGATAAGTGAGATTTAAGACTCTTAAGATAAGATAAGAATACTAAGTAAGCCTAGTTAGACTAAGGTTAGAGCTAAGCTTAAGTTAGAAGCAAGCTTAGGATTAAAGAATCTAAGGGGTTAAGAATTTAGGGTACGAATTAGGATACTTATAGGTAAGAGGTAAGGAGCTTCTTTATAGATTAGAGAATCTGCAATACAAATAGTAACTAGACTAGGAGACAGATATATAGACCTAGAGGACTTACTAGTAGAATATAGTATTTAGGCTAAAGATTAAAAAGTTAATACTAAGATTAAAAAGTAGGAAGACTTTAAGGATTAGAGCGTAAGACGCAAACCAAAAGAAACTATAGAAGAATTTAGGTAAAAAATTATTATATAGTAAGAACAGAAACTAGATAAGAGATTTAGCGTATTAGGACGTATAAAGGACAGAGCGCTAGTATAACGAATTACTAATAGGCTTAGGGCAGGCACACTAAGAGCTAAGTAGCTTACTAAACTAGAAAACAAAGAGGATCTAGAAATTCCTACTAGGTTTAAGGAACGACATATAAAAGGCTGTTACGATATAGTAATAAGAAGATACTTCCTTACGGACAAGCCATATACACTTTAATAACTATACTAAAAGTGGTATAGATAGCAATACAACGATAAATAGGAAGATTTCTATATATAGTTAGATAAAAAAGTTATCTAGGACCACCTAATTATAGAAAAGGCTATAACTTATATTAAGGGAGCCTTAATTATAACGTTAAAGGATTTAGAGGAGCGTTTAGAGGACTAGAGAAGCGAAAGGCATATCTTAGTACCTATAAATAAAGTCGTAACGTTCAGATTAATATAATAAAGGTTTAAACTTAAGGATAAAGACGAGCTAAGAGTTAACCCAAAGCACCTAGTACACTATAACGTGGGTGACAGGGTTTTGACGGTTTGATGGGTTTTGACGGTTTTAAGGTTTCCCATACAAACTTTGTCTGTGCCTCTCGCTTAGAGTTTTGATGTTGGAAACCGTCAAAACCCATCAAACCGTCAAAACCCTGTCACCCACGTTACGTTATTATAGATTACGTATATAGATAACATATACAAGATATATAAGAATCTAAAAGAAAAGAATTGGAGATACCCTATAAGGATATATTGGATAATATATAAGTAATAATACAGAAATGCTAAGTATATATATAGCTGGCATCCAGCGGAAGTTTAGGAGTTAGGTAACTTAATACTTTAACTAAAAAGATTCCTTATAGAAGAATACTTAGACAGATAATAGTGGTAGGAATGCCTAAAGAATATATATCTATAGTATATTAAAGACAAAAAGTAAATAAGGCATTAGCTAAAGAATAAGCTAAGTGTAATAGGATTAAGTAGCTAATAGTTAGGAAAAGTGGAGGCCTATAGGACTAGAGGGAGCCAGTAGTAGACCCTTAGACCCTTAAAGAAATTTAAGGATAACACCTAAATTTACGAGTTAAATAGTAAGATTAGCAGTTTAAGGTATTAATAGATAGTAGAGCAATAAGGAACCATATCTCGCTAGCAGTAGTTAAAAGGATAGGTTTACTATATAGGCAAAAGAAGCAGCCTTACCTATTAGTTACGATTTTAGGAGATCCAATAGCCTATAGAGGAGGGATTATTAGTCTTAAAATAGGACCTATTTAGTTAACCATTAAAGGGAGATAAATTAAGATGTCTTTTAATATCCTACTATTAGGACAGGATAAGGCAGTATTAGGGATACCTTAGTTATAGGAATATAATCCAAAGATTGATTAGATTATAGGTTAGATTAATATTAGGAATACTTAACGCTATAAGATATAATAATAAGCTAAGTTAATATAGTACTAAGTTAGAGCGATATATAAAGAGATTAAGTAAGGCTTAAGTTATATACTAAAGAGATACTATAAGTATGGTAAGAAATTATAGTTACTAAAAAGTAAGAAGCTGTTAGAGTATATAGTATAGGACTATAAAATAGAGTTAGAACTAGGAATAAGTCTAAAGTTCTTTCCAATCTATAAGCTTACTAAAGAAGAGGGTAGAGTATTAAAAGAGTTTGTCTAGGAAAACCTATAAAAGGGATATATTAGACTATTGCAGTTATTAGCAGGTTATCCAGTACTATTCGTACTAAAGAAAAATAGCAAACTAAGGCTGTGTATTAACTATAGATAGTTAAACAGCATTACTCGGAAGGATAGGTATCCTTTACCCTTAATTAGCGAAATCTAAGATAGGATAGGTAACGCGCAAATCTTTACAAAGATAGATCTAAGATAGGTATACTATTAGATTAGAATTAAGAAAGGTAACAAATAGAAGGCAGCCTTTAGGTTAAAGGAAGGACTATATAAACTATTAGTTATGCAATTTGGGCTTATAAACGTACTAGCAACATTCTAGAAGTATATTAATAATATATTAATAATAATTCATTGCTTAACGTCCGATTCAGATCCCTATTGGGCCCACGCGGACTACTCCTTATATACATGTGGGGAGAAAACTCTATTTGAGAAAACCCCGTGATCCATCTCCCCGCCTTATGGGACTCGCCTGCGAGGCGCCTGCGAGG
>Ga0307515_10019179_pt1 | contig 12329 bp, 13 predicted proteins | sample 17_EM_MG_FD_194513 | JGI IMG/M metagenome (GOLD analysis project Ga0307515, IMG submission 194513) | Populus trichocarpa ectomycorrhiza microbial communities from riparian zone in the Pacific Northwest, United States - 17_EM | ecosystem: Host-associated > Plants > Roots > Unclassified | place...
TAATGTGATCTTTTTAAAATAATTTTTTTAAATAGAAAGTCTATGAATCATAAAACTATATAAAATATAAGATAAACTCCAAATTCATAAATAAAATTATTTAAATTTATTGTAAAAAAATAAAAAAATTCCATGCATTACATAGAAAATTAAAATATTTTAAGAAATCCAAGTGTATTTTTTTTTTAAACAGCAGACAATCCAAGTCAAAATTGAATCGAGGCACTGCTGGGTCAATCTTTCACCCACCATCGATTTTAATCAAACGAATGAAAATCCAACCTACTTTATCAGGTGATATCGTGGATTGGGTGAAATTACTACTTTAAATTTAAAATGTAATATTACCTTCCAAGTCGAATCACATTCAAAGTCGTGTGCGAGATTTTTACTAGGAATAGTTGGCTAACACTTGTGGACTGCTCGGAGTTCAAATGAGTCAATAACACCGACAGAACATACTAAAAGATCAACATTGCAACTTTCAAGAACACCTCTTACACGAACTGCCAGACTGACCAAAAAAACAGCAAACAAAAGCAAGAGTTATCACATACAACCTTAGTCTATGTAGCAGTTCTGAAAAGAACAAGAGAGAATACCTCATCCCAAATTAACCACTTTGTCATGGAAGACAACCTCACTCCTCGCTTGCCAGATTGACCGAAAAATAGCAAACAAAAGCAAAAACGAAAACTTCTTTTGAACCTTCCTTTACTCATAGAAAAAGAATAAAAAAATGCCCTCACTGGTCAAAGAAAGGCGAACGAGTATTGAGAGAAACCGATGAATCCACCATCAATAAAAAAAGGTTACACCATAGCTCTAGTGGTAGCACATCCAAATAACAAATGATGAACATATTCTACAATATCTTAAACTGTTAGGTCGAGGCTTCAAGATATGATTTATATTATTCTCTAACATATTCTTAAAAGCCATTTGATCTTGAAACTTATACAGACTGACATTACTTTGTGCTTAATTTTTATCAAATAAATAGGGATGATGAGATTCGAACTCGTAACCGTTTGGTCATCAAGGCTCTGATACCATATCAAAAAACCATCTCAACCCAATAGCTTAAGCTGTTAGGTGAGGGTCCAAGATATGATTTATATTATTCTCTAACATTTTAAAAGTGTGTTGTATTAAATTAATATTTGTTTTTTCAGTGTTTTCAAATAATTTTAATGTGTTGATTTAAAAAAAATTTTTTTTTTTATATATTCTCAAGCAAAACATAATTTTAAAAAGTAATATATATTAGAATAACACAAACAAATTTGGAATTAATATTACCTGCACCAATAAGATCTCTTTAAAATAGAAACTCCCTCGTGCAAATTTCGAATTCAATTCGATTTAACACCGCCATCTCAAATTCCGAATCGAATTCCAGCTAATGTGCTCGTGAGGATTGACTTGGTGAAGTTACAATGATTTTTACATGCCTGGACATTATGCTCTGGCTCGGGCTTAATCTTGGTTTTCCATGTCGAGCCTTAACATAATGTCAATGCCTAGGCTGGTCCTGAACTTGATCAGCTCTACAGTCAATGACTATTCCTGTAAGATTAATCTTCATTATTTTAAGCGTTTCTTAAGATTGCTTGTATTTTGTACAAACCTTGATCAATTGAGAACATTACGAGACATGAGATGTTATCGAGGAGACAATCAATTGTCTAAATTTGCAATTTCTAACCTGTCAATTCTTAGCTTTAAAATTCGAGTGTCACCCTCGTGTGCAGTCCATTAGTCGGTAGATGGACCTCTAGATGAATTCAAAAGAAAACAGTTAGGTTAAGTAACAGGGAAAATGATGCGAGAACTCGGTGAGTTGCATGCATCGAGATTTTTCTTTCAGTATTTGTTCTTCCCAAACCTTTTCGGCTCGACATTTTACACCTGCTTAATTTCCATGGTGATGCTTAATGCCTTGTGCTTCTCTCCACGTGAAAGGGGAAATCTAATTGGTTCATTTTAACTCTTAATTGTTGATACATATACCTTCCACGCAGATCTTCATGCCATTTAAAGAACTCTGTGTCCCAACCATGTTAGGGAGGCTGTATATATATTCCCATGTTCTTGCTAACAAATGGATCACAAAGTACCATTGCATCCTCGGCATTTCATGTAAAACACCTAATTTGAGTTTATCTTGCCTTTGAGGAGTTCAAACAAGATTTTATACGCCTTGAATATGTCGAAACATTATTAGCTTGGACAGTAAACGTGTTATGGAAGAACCGAGATATCATATAGTTAGCTCGATAATTAAATTCACCATGAATCTCAATTCGACATAGATGTTGAGCTAACTTGTTAATAATTAGAAGATTTAACATATAATATGTTGAATAATTAAATAAATACAAGATCATAGAGTGTTATGGATCGTGGTTGATTCCCATAACTCTTATGATCATTTTAAGAGATATGCTATGCACAGCCGCGACGATGACCCTCTACAATCCTAATCTTAAATACAGAACAAGAACTGCTTGCAAGTGTGTTAATCCAATGAACATCCACCAACATCCTATGTGTATGAACATTCGTGCAATGGTAAATCCTAGGTTTAGCAGAAAGGTCTATGATTTCTTTTTGATAATAACTCAGTGAACTATACAGATGCAAGTACATTTACAGCGTCTATGGAGTCTTGCTGGTGTCTAGTACTGCCTTCGGAGAGTGGAGGCCATGCACAGTAAATTTTAACACAACAAATCCCCACATAGAGCTGCGATATACATTTGAAAGGATGAAATTTAGGCATTGATTTTGACAAAAGGGTGGACAGTATACGCTAATGTGATGCAGTAGCATACTGGGGTTCCATATGACTATGCACCGAAGAAATTTCCACACGATGTTGAAATATGATAGGCTAAATGATCTCGAGTGGATCACAGATTCAATTGCGCTGTACTCGAACACATTTATACTCCAATTGATCACCAGTAATGCCTTCGGAAACTGAAAACAACGAATCAATTCATTTCTCCAGCAGATGCATACACCACACACAATGCTGTTGTGCACTTGGAACACCCTCATAGGATGTGTTCAACCTCGTTGTCTTTCCAATCAACAGTTTCCCACCTAAATCTCAATAGATTTTCATGGTTCTTGGACCAGTATGTTTCTTTACTACCCTACTATAAATTGAAACAGAAAAAACCATAATTAAGCCCTAGCATTCTTCTAAATTCCCCTTAAACCACAATGACATCCAACTAAACCCTACTTTTGACCATCACGGCTTCAAACTCAAATTCCTCTCAAACGGCTCATCCTCGAAAAACGTTCCACCTCTCACTGGAAACCTCATATAATTACCTGCACAATAAAAAAAATTTCAGAAAATTTCATTAACTGTAGCTCAAGTTATGCTCAATTTAATTGAGCTTAAAAGCACACCCGAACCTACAAAATCTCACCATCTCCTCCTAGTCCTCTCATCCACACCTCCTATAAATTCCCAACAGTCAACCGTAGATAAATCCAAATCCAATGGCTCATATTCAAACTTGAACAAAGGGAACGATCCGCGTCTTAACCCTCTCCACCAATCAGAACCCAACTTTCGGATACCAGCCTCCTCATACTTGACTATTTAAATCCCATAATTTCCGTCATCTTCTCCACACAAACAAAAAAAAAATTAAGAATCGCCAGCTTACACAGGACCACCAGATCCGATCTAATCTTCTCTTCTCCTCTGATTCGATTCCCTTTCTTCCCTCAAACCCTAACACTAGAATTTCAATCAAAATTCTGTAAAAATGTCATCTGATGAACCCACCGTCGCCGTCGATGGCAGCACCGAACCAACATCCGCTGAGCCGGCTGATGATAAGCCAGCCGCCAAACCCAGCAGAGCCAAGAAAACTAAAGAACCCAAAGCCAAAAAGGCTCCTGCCCCAAAAAAACCCCGTCATCGTACCCCCTCCTCTCACCCTCCTTACGAAGAGGTAATACTTTATACATCCGATCCAATTTTTATTTTAATACTTTTGTTTTTGATTTTTAGATCTGATTCTGTTTTATTTTATTTTGTAGATGATTAAGGATGCTATAGTGACATTGAAGGAGAAGACAGGTTCAAGCCAGTACGCGATTACTAAGTTTCTCGAGGAGAAACACAAGCAACTTCCCTCGAATTTTAAGAAACTCTTGCTGTTTCATTTGAAGAAGCTTGTGATTTCTGATAAGATTGTTAAAGTAAAAGGATCCTTCAAGCTTCCATCGGCAAAATCATCGGCACCAGCTAAACCAGCTGCTGCTTCTCCGGCTAAAAAGAAGACGGCAACTGCTGCCAAGCCAAAGGCTAAATCTAAGCCAGCTTATTCCAAGGCGAAGGAAACTAAGTCTGCCAAGTCGACTGCTAAGTCACCAGCAAAGTCTAAAGCAGCTGCTAAGCCGAAGGCTAAGCCAAAGGCTGCAGCTGCCAAGCCAAAAGTTACCGCTAAGGCAAAACCAAAGGCTGCTCCAGCTAAGGCTAAGACCTCTGTTGCAAAGCCCAAGGCAGCTCCAGCTAAGCCTAAGGCTAAGGAGAGACCGGCTAAAGCTTCGAGGACTTCAACGAGAACATCTCCTGGGAAGAAAGCGGCAGCAACCAAAGTCGCGCCGAAGAAGGCGGCAACCCCGAAAAAAGCCCCAGCGAAGACCGTAAAGCTGAAGAGTGTTAAGACTCCGACGAAGAAAGCAGCAGTGAAGAAAGGAAAGAAATGAGAAATGACATGCTGGGAAGTTATAGGAAGTAGTGTTTGTAGGGGTAGTTCTGTAAATTCGGTGGTCGTTGAGGGGTGGGTTTGTAATTTGTGTTACTTGGAATGCCCACTTGATAAGAAAAGCAAATGGCATCGGATGTTAGGCTTTTTTTTTTCCGGCACTGCGTGGAGTTGTTATTTAGGGATTTGAAACAGTACTAGATGTAATTTTCGAAGAAATAATTTTATGGTATAAAATTTAGAGCTTCTTGCTTTCTCACATGGCACGCCCATCTTCGACGTTCCCGTAAAACCTTCATTGGAACGGGGAAAAATTTGGACCCAAATGTTCGGGCTTAGGGTTCATCTTTGGTAATTGAAGTTGGAGAGTAGAGAGGGGGCAGGAAGCGTAAATCACACGCCATTTGCGTAATTGAAATTTCAACGCAAGGGTTTTGATTTGCTTTTGTTCGCTGGACTAGTCAAGTTTTAACAGGTTAGTAGCCGCAAGCATTCGCCTTTCGTTCCCCTTTCTGCATCGTGGCCGCCATGTGTGGCTAGAGGAGGTGAGATGAAATGGTTGCCCAAGACTAATTGCCCGTCTATCATTAGAGTGTGTATGCTTTTGACTGGTTTTATAAAAGATTACCATGGAGCTTCCATCTCTTGTTGGATTTTTATTTGCCAGCTTGTTTTGCAAATGGTCACGAGTGCATTATACCTCTCACGGTGGTTCTTCTCTCTGATGATCTCAGAGTGTGAACAGATGAACCAGGCTCATTGGCCAACCATGATTGTTGATATAGATAGGGAAGAAGGCTGCAAAGAATCAATCAAGCATTCTCAAAGAAATACTTCTTACAACTCATGTTGCTGACATTATGAACCTGTCGGCCTTCATCCACGTTACTCGCTTAAAAATAATCTCTCTCACTGGCAGATGACTTTATGTTTGCTTATCTGACAGTTGCGACTTGCAAAGTCATTTTGTCTGGTGGTTACATAACTGGAATGTGACTTCCTACCATGCAATAACAGTAATTCTCCAAGTGGGCGGAAAATTTTCCCTATTCTTGTGAGGTAAATAAAGAAATTTGGATCGTTCTATTTATTTGCCCTCTGCCATTTTTCTGTCACTGTAGTTTTTCACCTGCCTTTTCCCTTTCCCTCGATTAATTCGCCTCTGCTCTCTCTAATTTATTTTCTTATTCTTTTTATTTCCTTTTGCCAGTCAGACTACACTTCCGTGTCTGACCACCACGTGAAATGATAAACTCCATCAACAGTTTTTTTTTTTTTAATTAATATGAATGTTCATGGCAGTTTACATTTAATTAATTTCACGTGCTTTAAAATTAATTTATATTTAATTTTGGGTTACTAATGTCCAATTTATGGCTTCAGACCTTTCTAGAATGTATACTTGTATATGCTCTGGCTATGAATTGCACTGATGCCTAAATCCCGTTCATTTCATCTCCTGTCTATTAACAAGTAAAATCATATGGATTTTCCCCTGCCTGACACTTCTTATATCCAAATGTCGATCATGTATATGGAAATTGGCAAGGACCAGTTTACGAAAAGGGGAGCAAGAACATAGTTTGCTGGAAATGTGTGACAAAAATTGGGAGCAAAATCTGAACAAATGGTATCACAAATATTTGTTGATGTTAAGAGATGACAGGCAATGGATTGTATAATACAAATCACTGAAGTTTGTGATCTAAAAAATATAGAAATCTCTTCCATATTTGAAATATTGTAGGTGCTCTGTTTTCCAAAGTAATAAAATAAAGGGATGTCAATCCATCATGATTTTGTTGGTAAACATACACAGTGTACGAGTCAATCCATCTTCTCTGTTGTTGGTGGAGGGTAATTCAAGAGTCACAAGTGTCCATTGTTTCTTGATCACTTAAAGTTGGCATTTCTGAGGAAGTTGTTCTTCACTTCCTGGGCAGATAGGATGATGAGAAGACTGAAGTTACTTCCTCTCAATTGCACAATGCTAGCAATTATAGCTTGTCAAATACACATTTGAGCAATTATACATTTGAGGGTGCAAGTTTGATTCAATTATATTAAACTTTCAAATCCAAAAGCCTCAAGTCTTAACGTTATTATTTGGTATGTATCTTGCTTCAAGTTTCAATATTCATGTTCATGTCTTTTGAATTTATATGATTATAATGGAAGAAAAGCCTTGGAAAACGGCTTATGTTTTTGGCATGACTTGTTTTTTTTAAAAAAAAAAAATTCACTCGAGCAGTTCTAACTACCAGCAAAAATATTTCTGTGTTTTGACCTGTGCTTTGCTAGTAAATAAAACTACACGTAGCTTAGCCAAAAAAAAAAACAGAGAGAGAGGGAGGGGGGATTTTTACACATCAGCTCAATCATATTTTGACAACCCTATGTTATATTTTCGTCGGCTGTAAACATAGCAAGGAATTAGACACTTTCTTCAGCTTCAATCTTTTGGGCCTTGAGTTTTTTAAGAAGCTTGGAACTTCATCCTCCCCCTACTCTGAACATGTCATTTGATCTTTCAACTTTCTGGATGGAGTACTTCAACTCCCTTTGAATGTTTAACCTTGATGGTGATAATACAATGTCTTTCCAAATTGAACCATCTTCACAAGCTGGATTAGGGTACTTGTATAGTTCATAAATAGACTCCGCTTCCTCGTTCAAGCAGCCCACTCTTTTTAAACAGTCTATTTCATCTGGATCAACCAGCAGAGTCTTGTCCCTGTCTTTCCATCCTATCAACTTCACAAAGATTGACGAGTTAGTATTTTTTTTTTCCCATGGAACTCTATTTGACCTACTGCTAGTTCAACATTTTCTTGTTAAGGTCTAAACCCGACAGCCATAATCTATATCTTCTATGCATTTTTCTTTTGGCACCTGAAATAGCTGAAGTATATGTTTTCTTCATGTTGAGATTGAGCTGTAATCAGGTCTGGCTATTGGCAGTTTGATAGTTTCAGGTTTTCCGTTAACCTCAGTTCAGTTGTGTGGTGGTTATCAACTATGGCATACACCTGTGAGCATCCAGTAAATTTACTTTGACAAGAAACTTTCAAGTCAAGTCCCTAATTCCAACCTCAGACTCAGGCCTCCACAGTTTATTTATATTTGGTGTTTGGATTACCCCTATGTACTACATTCTGTGGCCTTGTTAAGAGCTTAAAGAAACCAGAGGAGAACGAAGCCAGAGAGACAGTCTGTGTACCTTAGGTGGACCTTCCAAGGCATTGGTGCAATAAAGCCTGGCATTGTCAACCAGATGGCAGTATGTCAGAAATGCATTTGCAAATCTCTTGTGGGATTTCAGTTGTGATTTCACCCTAACAGCTCTTCTACACATTATAGCTCTCCTGAAAACAGTCAAAATGTCCCACCGTCATATGTCACCCCAGGAAGAAAAACTCTTGTGCTCTTTATGTTGTTAAAACCGGAAGCGTAGACCATTGTACTGTAATAATTTGCTACATACCTTATGCCTCTGACAACAGCTAAATAAGCATCACAAACGACCCCAACCAGCTCTATCCTGTATGGTTTTCTTCTTTTGGATCCTTCTTGCAGTGATTGTTCTTCTTCGTCAATCTTCTCCCAGTACTCCTCAGTTACAGCTCCACCAGTACCTACTTTATAACCTGCTCCCATGCGATAACGACGACGGTGGACATTTCGGGCCATTGTTATTGTCTGCACAACGAATGGTACCCAGGAGAGAGTACCATCCATGATTACATCCCGCCCTTCATTCAATGCTGTCACCAAGAGAGAAGATGCTGCATCTGTAGACGATTGGTGCACCTGTTTGAAGAAGAAATTTCATTCCTAATATGAAGCTACAGTATATTCGAATACTATTTAGTACTGGCACTATAATAGTCCAGGTTGAAAGTTGACTTCACAAGCATATGCTTGAATCTTGATTTATAAACTTTTGTGCCATTGTGCTATCTCAGTTGTGGCCATCGGGCTGACAGTATATAAGAACTGATAGCTGATAGGATTACTGTATGCTTGGAACAGTTCATAAGAACAGAGTGCATCTGTCCTAAGTTTAAAGACCCCAAGATATAGAACAGGACCAGCGAGACTGTGAGATTAGTTTGAATGGAACAGAAAATTACTGGGCATTGCAGTGGATACAAGATATGCTTATGATTAGGAAGTTTGATATAAATGGGAGGGCCTGGACAATTTTGTGGCAGATATTGTGCCCTTGGAAACAGGGTATTCATGCTGTTGGAATTTTACCATGTTTGAATAATATTAAGCGTTAGCTTAGAGCTGTCTGAGATCTGGAATTGTTCTGATGGATTGGCTGTGTATTTCACTCTCAGCTGGTGGGTTCCCAGATCTTTCTTTCCCCTCTAACCTCAATCATTTTCTTGTTTATCTTTTCCTATACTTCAACATCTTTTTGCTGTCTATTGTCGTCATTTAGGCTGATTTGTATTTAAATGACAGAAATAACTTTTACTAAAAATTAAAAATTAGCTTCTTTTTATTAATTAATGTTATTTTTATAATTTAATAGTTAATCTTACTCTCTTTTTTTAATCCTTCCATTGCCTTCCTTTCCCTGCTATTCCCTTAACCAAATAAAAGAAAAGGTTGAAATATAACCAACCATTCCCTTCCTTTTCTTACCCTGACTAACCCTACCCTCCCTCACCATCCTTCCACCATAACACAGTATAAGTATCTCACCAGTTCAGCCGTATGGATCATGTCAACATGTCCTCGAGAGCTTAGGGCTCTATAGATGACATCTGATTCTTTGAAGGCATCGGCCTCAATAACCACTGCATTCCCTGCTGCTCCTGCCCAGAATGACCTGTTCACGATTCATTGAAAATATATATGTTAGCTTGTTTTATTTCTCCCTAAAAATTCTAATTATTGAGAGCTACTGGAAAAGACAGCACTATGGTGTGTTGGCTAAGAAATAAAAGAAAAGGAGCACCTATTCTTCTGTGCCATTGTTGCTTGGAGGGAATCCTGACATTTCATTTGAGCTAATTCTTCAATCTTTCTTTGCCTTTTCGTGATGGTAATATTTATTTTTGAAGTGTTTAGATTGCCTAAATATTATTCAACCTGATCTTTCTCAGTGTGTTGATTGCGTATACTAAGTTACAAAAATAACTTATCCTATACTATGAGCGATAATAATAAAAGAAGTATGCTCTTACTCATTGAGAATGTCCTTGAGCACTGTGCTCTTCCCAGCTCCCATACCACCACCCATGAAGAGGAGGACTGGACTTCTATTACTGTGAGCTACTGGAGCCATCACCTCTGTACATTGTGAGTCATCATTTGATGCAAGTCCCATTGCTTTCATTTCCTCCACCAATGTACTGAACACCCTAGCAACCTTTAGATCTTTTGCTACCCTCTCAAAAGTCCGTTCCCTAAACCAGAAAGAGAAGGAGACCCGGTTATTTCTCTTGTGGATGGTATTCATACATGTGTTGAGGCCTTTTAATTTGATTGATCGTTAGGCAGTTGTGTCAGTAAAAATATATCTGAAGCCAGAAAGATTATGTCGGTTTTGATGGTTAAGATAGCTGTTAGATATGCATCTACATCCTATGAAATTGGGTTTGTTCTGATACGAAGCGATTCAAGTGAATGTACTTGTGTAATTCAAGTTGATATTTCTTGTTGTGTTCGATTTCTTATCTGTTCTGCGATTCTCTTGCTGACTTGTGTTTTAACATCAATTACATTGGTGCATGAATTTTCCCAAGGGAAGTATTGCTCACCTAGTTGCTGCCATGACGATTTGCTTGAGCTTCCTTTTGGGCTCCGGATCAGAATTCAACACCTAAAATTAGATGGTAAGAAAGCAACAATAATGAAATACAGGAGACGATACATGCAGGTCTAACAGATCTCGTTTACCTGACTAATCAAAAGATCAGCGTGGCTCCAGTGAAATGCAAAATAACTAAGAATGCACCTCTCAAACTCCTCTACCAGCTTTACATAGAGTGAATCGGCGTCAGGTTCTTGAGAAAAGAATGCATAAATGTCCTCCTCACATCCATCACAATCTCGGATGTATTCGGCGGCCAACCTACATAGATGTGGGCATTCTCTCCTATCTGCAAACCCCATTTGCCGTGCTGCTCTCATGAATGAAGGAGGGAGACATATTACAATAATTGAAAAGACTGAAATGATTCAAGCTCTAGGGGGGAAATTGGATTTAATGTATATTTTTATCGTTGGATCTCGTAATAATTACCTACATAATGGGGAAATCTCTCAAGCTTTTCAGCATGGCCTGCCTCTATTGGTCTTAGGCGTAGGATGATCTTTCGATCCCTCAACTTCCAGAGACGATAATGTACAGCTGCTATGATCAAGCCTATTGAAGAGGCCACCATGATAAGATAGGTTTGTTTGCTGGTGTAATCTGATGAATAATATCGAGACAGGAGTAAAGAAACGTTTCATGCGATTGTTATCAATGTTACTAGAGATGAGAAGACGACCAGATTTTTTCCTCTAAGACTTACCTTTCGGCATGTTTTAGAATTCCAGGGAAGAAGATTTTCTGTTTGATTTCATGTTGTGACGACAGGAAACAACATTATCTGCCATTGCCTTTCCTTTGTAGTTGCATCTTAATCGTTATTTTTGTTTGGAGACACCGATAAAAGCGACAAAAGGGACACTCCTTGTTTTTTTACATCAAAATAAAATCAAGCGGTGCCACGTGTAATAGGTTTTGACATGTACATTCCCAGTAGTTATCTCTGCGTACAGTAGAAACTAGATAATATTTAATAAAATATTAAATAAAAAAGTTATGAGATAAACATGAGTGTAAATATCTAATCTTGAAATATACGCTACAAACTGGATTTTATTTAATATATTTTTTTAAATTGATATTTTATTTAATAAAATAATAAAAAAAACACACATAAAAAAGCTATTGAATAAAACTAAAAAAATAATAATTTAAAACTACATGGAAAGAATACTTCTTTATCATAAAAATTTTGAAATCTTATTCGTAAAATAAATAAAAGATAAATATATTTATTTTAAAAACATCATAAAAATTTGTTGAAATTGGGTGAAAAAAAAGATAAAAAAAGCTTGTATATGCAGGCCTAACTTAAGTGGCCTAATGTGCACGGGCTTAAAAAAAACCCAGTTTTAGGCTTATTTTTTTTTAAGAGGAGGATAACTTGTTGTCCGCTCCTTATTAAAAAAAAAGAATAAGTAGAAAACGAGTCACGTGTAAACCTAGTTTCAAGCAATTAGAGGGCTGCTAGAAAGTCAGGCCGTGTGTTTTATTTGTCAAAAAAACTAGATTTTAATCTTGTTTTTGACCTAAAGAAACAAACAAAAAAAAAATACAACACATCTTATTGAAATCATTGATGACATCAGATAACAAAAACACAGCTCAAAAACCCAAGGAGAAAAGAACACCCAGGTGGAATTTTCTTTCATTAAATAGAATCCATTAACACCAAAATTAACATTTTTCATGGCCATAATCAGTGTTAGCTTAGACTTTCTTTCTTTATTATTGGAATCCAACCTCTCTTCTTT
>Ga0307515_10019180_pt1 | contig 12329 bp, 14 predicted proteins | sample 17_EM_MG_FD_194513 | JGI IMG/M metagenome (GOLD analysis project Ga0307515, IMG submission 194513) | Populus trichocarpa ectomycorrhiza microbial communities from riparian zone in the Pacific Northwest, United States - 17_EM | ecosystem: Host-associated > Plants > Roots > Unclassified | place...
AGTGTCTCTCTGAACCTTTGTGCTAGTTGTTTTTTTTTTTTTTGCGTCTCTTTTTTTATAGTTTGTTGGCCTTTATTACCTTATATGAACCTCATTGTGTCTACTCTTTAACTCTCAACCATAAACACTCTCAAACCTGAGTTCGTATTCCACGTACTTGTTGAGGGGAATATATTTTGTGACTTCTCTTTAATGTTGTTGCAGGTGATTTCCTATGAACATTCTTCTCTTCCATGCTGCTTAAAACCCTTATTTTATCAACCCCGGGTCTTTTTGCATGCCCTTTTATTCTAAGTTCAGTCCTTAGCTAAACTTGTATTTAGGCCTCCAACCTTTTTTGTTTCACTAAACTCACCTATAACAAACATTGTTTTACCACTTTACATAAAAACTTTCACTTACTACATGCCTTAATAGCCCATTAACCTTATTCTTCCCATCCTCCCTCTTCTATCCCCTGTCCAATATAACATATTGGTTATATGCAGATGGATCTCCATTCCCTTTATTCTTCGGGCCCATGTTGCTCTCATCCATTACTTACTATTATGTGATATTACCAGTAGCTCTCCATGAACAATGTGATTATCTAATTGTGTGGCTGATTGCACAGATTTGGCTGGGTATGAATCTTGCTAGGGTTTCCACCTCCAACTGTTGCATCGATACTATTTTGGGAATTCTTTAGCGAATTAGTACAATAATTCATCTCCACAAGACATTTTCTTCCAACATGACCATTGCATCCACACTTCTCACAAATGATATGCAGCCTCTCATACTCAGCTTTATACCAATGTTCATGAATTGATACCTTCCTTATAACAAGTTGGTTTAAATCTATCTCAATATAGATTCTCGTAAATTTCTTTTATTCCACATTTAGCATATTCATGTTAACCTTGACTGGAGATCCTAATATAGAGGCTAAAGCTAGCAAGAAGCTTTCATCATAGCAAACCACATTAAGATCAAGAGTTCGTACCCACACTAGAGTACGATCTATTTTTGTTGTAGATGAAACAAAACTTGGTAACCATGTTCTCACCGTTAAGTAGTGACAAAAAATCATCTAGGTATCCCCGTTCACCATATTCAGTTTGTCGTCCTATAGATCAAACTTTACCATGAAATACATGTGTCCTACATCAATGAGGTCAAACCCTCTATGAAGTTTCCAGAGGAATTTTAATCGGGTATTCATTTGGATGTATCCAATATTCTTGCCTAAAAGTTTAAGGATTAATGAGTCTCATCAGGGGTAACATAACTTGTTAAAGGTATTATCATCAAGAAAAGCCTTCAGCAATAGATAATTTCCATTTTTGTACTCAATATGGACCAATTCTTACCCTAGCATGTCGATATTTCCTCTCAAGCATGGGGAGCTTTTTGATCAAATGACTTGATCCTTAAATGACACCTCGCTACCCTGCACTTCCTGTGTTTTTCCCCTACTCTAATTTCCACCTTCGTTGTTTGGTGGTTTGTGTAGTATCGCACGTGGATGCGCGATGTTAGGGGGTCATGGAGTCATTACATAGTTGTTTGGTTCAAGGTCGCTAGGAAACCTGGATGTATAAGTTTTATAAAAAAATACAAGGGTAAAGGACTGGTTGTGACTAGGAAAGATATTAGCACCCCTAGCGTACCTTACATGAGGTAAACTGTATTATATGGTCTGAATGTGGTTTGATGGGTTCTAATCGGTAAAGTCTATGGCTCGGGGAAAAGATTCACTCATGTGAACAAATCTGGTATGTCGAATTTATTATGGGCTCGTGTGCTCAAATAAATTCTAATGGAAAGGGTCATGTAGGTACATTGACAGGGTTCACTTATCATGGAAGGCATAAGGGTTTGACAACGGCTAAGAAGAAAAAGGTGTTGTTGTTACTAGTGGAGGTGGGTCATGATTTGAAGATGGGCTCGAGTTTCAGGGATTAATGCCTGTTAGTTGCAATTGTGAGTATATGTAGGTTTTGTGATGAGAGTTTTAGTGGCTATGGGTCTATTAGTTACTGGTGTTTGGTGGTATTGGGAGTCTCTGGTAAAAATAGAAAGGAAAAGGATAGTGGCAGAAAGAATTGTGGTTGCTATTTTGATCTAGGTGTTTACTTGATATCGATTTCGGCTTATCTGAGGGCATGTGATGGTTGATTGATGGGTGGTGCTTTGGTGAGTTAAAGAGAAGAGGTTGGACAAGGGAAGAGTTTCTCACGATGATAAGGTTGGGTTACGGTGGAGCTGTGGTGTCGTTCTTATGCTTTTGAATGGGCAATTGGTGGTGTTGGTTTCAGTAGCTGCAATGGTTGTCGGTGGAGGAGTTCTGGAAAGGATAGACACAGAGGCTTTCACGGTGTTAATGGATTGATTTGTGGTGGTTTCGGGTGGATGGGTGAGAGGAGAAGATGATGGGTCATGGCTGGTTATTTGTTGAGGCTGTCATGATGGGATGTGCTACTATTTTAGCGAGAGGGATGTACAGTAGACCAATTTTGGTCTGCTTGTGGGGAGGAGAAATTGGACTCTCGGCCAAGATAGGTTTCTCTTTGACAATGAAGGTAAATGGGAGATGAATAATTCCTTATTGGTGTTGAAAAAAAATGGGGAGCTAACCAAGAAGGGGGGTTACGTGTTTGTGACTTTTTTTGTTTGTTTTTAGTATAATTTTTTGGCTAATACTCTCATTAATTCTCCCCTAAGATATCTTCCCAAATTCCTCTCCCTTTCAAGTGTTTGTGTGTGTAACTACCTCTTTATAGGTAAAATTTTCTTTGGCTTAAAGGCAAAGCAAACCTAAATCAACCACTAGATTTTAAAAATGAATCTCTACCACTTATTTAATATTGGAGGCAAATCAAAGAAAAATTGACCTTTGGATTAAGAGAATTAATTATGGATCATTTGATTAAAAATTGGGTTGCTTAGTGAGAGGGTTTTCAATTTTCAAATTGGTCCTTTCTTTTCTACAATTACAATTAGATTACTAAAAGAATAAACATTGTTTTTTTTAATTTTAAATTCTTTAAAAAAGACGCTGCAAATGATGCAAATACATCAAAAACATATTTTTTTAGGTTTTTATTGTTTTTTTTGCTATTTTTGGTTTTTTTTTCAAAAACATTTCAAAAAAGAGGTAAAAAATTGGGTAACAACGGATGCCCTCTCTTTACAATATTTACAAAGTAAGAACTTGTTTAGTGCTTGGCATAGTAAGTTTGTAAAGACAAACAAACTATTATTCCAAAATTAATCTTTTCAAATCTTTTAGTTCGGTTGACCTGAAACTCTGTCTTCGCAGCAATCCCCTTCAACCGAAACTATAATTAAACTGTTTATAGCTCGATTCCCTTTAACCAGAACCAAAATATTTTTCAAAAGGTCGATCAATCTGAAATCTCAATCTAGTGATCTCCTTTAACCAGAACCAAAATTTAAAAAACAGCTCAGCTAACCTGAAATCCCAATCTGGCGATCCTCTTTAAACATAACCAAATTCTGAAAAATAGCTTGGCTAACCTAAAATCTCGATTTGGTGATTCCCTTTAACCAGAACAAAGAGCTCGGTCAACTTGAGATCCCAATCTGACAATCCTCTTTAACTAGAATCAAAATTTGAAAAACAGCTCGGTTAACCTAAAATTTCAATCCGGCGATTCCCTTTAACTAGAACCAAAATCTGAAAACAGCTCAGCTAACCTGAATTCCCAATCTAGCAATCCTATTTAAACAGAACCAAATTCTAAAAAATAGCTTGGCTAACCTAAAATCTCAATTTGGTGATTCCCTTTAACCGGAACCAAAAGCTCGGTCAACTTGAGATCGTAATCTGGCAATCCTCTTTAACTAGAATCAAAATATGAAAAATAGCTCGGCTAACCTAAAATTTCAATTTGATGATTCTCTTTAACCAGAACCAAAAGTTATCTTCAGCTCGGTTAACATAAAATCTCAATCTAGAGACCCCCTTTAACCAAAACCTTTGTCTTTGTTATTAGCTTAGTCAACTTGAAATCTCAATCTAGAGACCTCTTATAACCAGAACCAAAATGTTGCCTTCAACTCGGTTAACCTGAAATCTCAATTTAGAGACCCCTTTAACCAGAACCTTGGTATTTGTCTTCAGCTTGGTCAACTTAAAATTATAATCCGACAATTCTTTTTAACTAGAACCAAAATGTTGCCTTCAGCTCAGTTAACCTAAAATCTCAATTTAGAGACCCCTTTTAACCTGAACCTTGGTCTGTATCTTTAGCTCGATCAACCTGAAATCCTAATACAGTGATTTCCTTTAACCATGACCAATAGCTCGATCAACCTTAGATGTCAATCTGGTGATCCCCTTTAACCAGAACTAAAATCCAAACCAATAGCTCGGTCACTTCCCAATCGTAGGGTTTGAAAACTCGGTGCTTCCTGATTGTAGGGTTGACCTGAAGATTCTTCCTGATGACACGGTTGATCTTTTTCTTTTCTTGAAAATTTCCTAATAGTAGGGTTCTCCTCAATTTTCTTCCTGATTGAAGGTTTAACTGATATTTCCTAATCATGGGGTTTGAACTTGGTGCTTTCTGATTGCAGGATTTATAAAATTAATGCTTCTTGATTATAGGGTTGGCCTGATACTTCTCGATCGAGGGGTTTGAAAACTAATACTTCCTGATTATAGGTTGACTTGAACACTCTTCTTGATGACATGGTTGATCTTTTTTTTTTTTTTAGAATTTCCTAATAGTAGGGTTCTTCTCACTTTTCTTCTTGATTGCAGGGTTTAACTAATATTTCCTGATCGCGGGGTTTGAACTTGATGCTTCTTGATTGCAGGGTTGATCTGATACCTCCCGATCATAGGGTTTGAAAACCCAATCATTCCTGATTGTAGGGTTGATCTTATTTTTTTTTTAAGAATTTTCTAATATTAGGGTTCTTCTCACTTTTCTTCCTAATTGCAAGGTTTAACTAATATTTCTCGATCATGAGATTTCAACTTGGATTCCTTGCTATCAAAGCTCAAGGATTCTATCTCTGTCAACTCTGATTCATCAAAATATTGCTGTATTTCCATGAGGATCTTCCTGAAAAATTCAAAAATATATATGCAATGCTTTAGAATTAGATGACATACATGCATTCTATCCTAGTTTAAATATAGGCTCCCCTCTTTGATGCTCCATCATCATATAGTGTATTTGTTTGCTATCTAAAGCCTTCTCAGTTTTTTTCTGATTCACCCGCTCATTTGAGTTTACCATATGTTAGTCCTTCACTCAAATGTAAGTGCAGTGCCCATCATGGGTAGTGTGTAATGATTTCTCCTTTCATTGTTTATCAAGCCTGAACATACCTCCATGTGTGGTATTGCTTGATTCATCATAAAGGAGTTTAACTAATCATTTTGCTTTTTGGATTCTCTTAAGAATTGTCCTCTGATTAGTTGTATGCATCTTGTCAATAATCATCAAAAGGTTTTTTAATGTTAACCTCATCTTATATTGTCAATTAGACATGATGTTGCCCCTAATTAAACCATATTCTTCAAGCATATGTTACCATCAACCTTCATAGAATTGTCAAGTCATCCAGATAAGCGATAAAGGCTCATTATTGTATGCTCGGTGTTTTTCTCAATAAATTCCTTTCAGCCCGTCTAATTAGATTGTGAAAAGAAATACATTGTCATCATCAATGATATTCCCTTTTATCATCTACATTCATGTGTTAAAATGCACCTTAAATCAATGGGCTTGAAAGAAGATTGTCCCACAGTCAGTCTTGGTAACGTGCATATTTCCAACATTTATCCAAATATACCCATGTGATAACATCTTTCAAGAGCCATGACCATATTTCATAGGGTAAACCAAGACTTCAGACATGAAGATCCCCTCAGGTGTAACGTTGCTCTCAACTGCTGTTGGGGTTCATTAAATCATATTACCCTTAATTGATATGAATGTGCTCATTCTTCTATTTATCATCAAGAGGCATTTGTCATTGCCATAACTTTGATAAGTTTTACTGAATCATCAACTAATCTAAATATTATTTGTTTTTCTTCTCAGGGTTCACTGCATTGCCCCTGTCTGCTCGACTTTTCAAGGGTGATTAAGGAGTGTTAATGTCATTTCTGTTAAGGATTTTGTAAACTCGGTCCATGCTCTTTTATTCAAGAATTTTTCTTAGCACGCATAATAACTAGTAGCTTAGTTCATGAAGCCGCGACCCTTATGAAAAAACTCTTCAAGTTTTGAGAGTGTCATTTATTGATGTGAATTGCTTGTTTGATTAAAAAGAGTTTTTAAAAGCACGTAATGTAAGCTATGGTTCATGTTTATGAAAGAAAGGAAAATTCATCGACTCAAAATGTATTTCAGGGTTTCAAAGACCTAGGATCACTTTTCTTCTGCCTTTTTTCTCTTGTAAAGTCATCTCATGAACTTTGTTTAGATAGACTCTCTTTCTTAATGAAGATTCTTGCCATGAGATCTTTGCCTCAGTGTTAGAGCGTCTCAAACCATTATTTTCTTTTTCTTTTTCTTTCTTTAACCTTTTTTATTATTATTTTCTTACTTCATCTTTCTTGTCCTTCCCTTTATATGATGATGCCCTATATTGTTGGGTTCTGATTTTCATAGATCCATATATGCATTTCTATAGTTTGCTCATTTTTTTTTATTCCCTAATGTGGAGTGTGATCCTAGTCAGGGTTTTTATGAAGAAAACTTTTTTAGGCTCAAATACGAACCACAAACAAAGACGACATTTTTTCATTTCAAGCAAGGTAAGTTAGAACTAATAAATTTTGACCTTGTCCAGCATAATAATTTGGACTTGCAAAAAACTATTATTTACGAGTCCATAACTACCAAATCCACTACAAGGAATTATACATACTATTAAAGCTCAGATCCATGATGTGTGGTTCAATTTTGTATGTGAGTTTAAAATTTGTTTGGTCATCCCATATTGTTTATCATGCTATTTTAACAAACGTTGAGTCATTTCTGCAATCAAAATACTTTTATCTTTCAAGATTGATTTAGCCTTAATTTCATATGTTCGAGTTTGATTAAAATATTTTATCAAAATGAAATGCTAAACATCTCTTAACTTCAGAATAACAAAGAGATAAAAAAATAACATATTTCATTAAAATATGATTAGATGTGATCCTAAAACAAAGTAATGAACAACAAAATTCCATAACAAAACTGTTGACAATGCGACACCCTAATTAGGTCAACTTCTTTAGCAATATTTGTGTTTAGCCATCATTTTCGATCACTTGTTATGCTGAGGATGTTCTGGTGTACCACCTAGAGGATGGTGGCTTTGAAGATCAGGCAATTCCAATGCTGTGTTCAATTGTGTTTTTTCCTCGGTAATAAAGATGAATCAAAATAGGAAGCATCCATAGAGTAAACCCCTCCCTAATCGCACCATATCAATGCTTCTAGTCTTGAGGTTGAAGAATGTCACGTTAGGAAAATATTTTCCCATCAGTATAATGTCAGCATTGTAGAAGGCCGAATGACTTACATTGGGTTCTTTCCTTGTTAAAACCCAAATGTTTATTGAATGCTTTTTATTCAATTGTCTTTCATTATAATCCTTCATGATCCATACTTCCATGAAATCATTCTCCCTATCAATGCAGGTCATGACAAGTTTTCCTTCGTATTCGACAATCCCAATATCTTTGTTATTATTGCCTTCATAGACTAGCGATGGAAGTGAAAACATGCACTAGCTCTCCCTTCTCACATCAAATGTAAATATGTTTCTTTTCCAAGTAAGACAATGAAGTGAACCATTCAAGGATACTTTTGTCATAAGACAAATAGATTCCTATTGTGACAACTTTACTTCATCCAACAACTTTCATCTCCAAGTCTTTGAGTCAAACAACTCAGCTCTAATGTAATGATACAAATAGAATTGTTTTATCACGTGGGCGATATTTGGGCTTCGAGAATCTCACAATCTTGTAGTGTAAAGGCTTTAATCTTTCAACCATCATGCCAAATTCTGTAGTATCATATTGTGTTTTTGGATTCAAGATCTTTTGCCATTGTTTTGTAGTAGGGTTGTACTCATAATAATATGATCCATTGTGTGAGTGACAGAGTAACACTCTTTGATTTATTGATGCCACAATCTCCATATTGTTAGGAAGAAAATCAAATGATATTTCAGGAAAGGGCTTCGAAGTGTTAGTTAAAACAAAGAAAATATGATATTCATTTCTGATCATGTTTTGTATAAACAAATCAGAGACAATGTTGGTTTTTTAGTTGTGTGGCTTTGTGAAAGTGGATTTATATGTGAACTTGTTGCATTCCTTAGAAAGAAGCCTAAATTTCCCTATAGTCTTTATTGATGAATGTGTTAGAACTTCATAGATGACATCCGAACATAGGTCACAAGCTGAGTTCATGGTAGAGCAGAGGTTCTTATTACTAGCTTGTAGAAAACCACAAATGATGCTTTGGGATGAAAATATGAGCAAAATCTCTTTACCACCATCAGAAGTTGATGACTCTTGACTCGTCAGGGGAAAAACCATATTTGGGGGACCTATATTTCAAACTATGAACATGCATATTAAATGTATGAGCAAGTTTTTATATGATGAACTCGCCCTTTAAAAAGTGACACACGGTCATAACTCTTGCATGATAAACAAGAATTTTGATTCTGACCCAAACTCTACAATGAAAATTTTATGAGTGATGACCATTGTGTCACTCATAAGTCCTGAACTCAAGATGCCTTATGAAGGGTTTGCCTTGATGTAAAACATGTATAGAGAGTATACACCCTAAAGACAGGTTTTAATCCTTTTATGTGAGACAGGGGGTAAGTTTACTACTTGGTCTATAAAAAAGGTCTCTCGTTGTTTTAATGATCACCCTTATGAAGGAAATATGAGGGCTCGGTAGGTAATGAGATGGCACGTATACCAATCATTACCAGTCCAAATACTTAGTAAAGAGTTGGATGGTTTCACAAACTTAAACCCTAACTGGAAGTCATTAGGTAAGTCGTTACTCCTCCACCTAACCTGAAGTTTCCATGTGCGTGCATTCCAAAACAATATATCACAAATAAACTACTGATGCATGGAGATATTCATCCATATCCAACATACATATATGAGCACAATAAAATATGTTAAAGCATAAATAAAATAAAATAAAATATATAGAGAAATAAGCCTAAAGCAAAAATTTAAACGTATCAAATCAAATAAAACACATCAAACACACAAAGCTTAGTCTAATACTGTCAGAAACAATATCTTCTTTAATGGAGTCGTCATTTTGTCTCACGTGGGCGTGCGACGTCGGAGGGTCAGGAAATCATCACCTGGTTGTTTAGTTCAGGGTCGTTAAAAAACCTAGATGTACTAGTCTTATTAGAAATTTCAAGGGTAAGGGATTAACTGTGGCTAGGGAAGGTATTAACACCCCTAACGCACCTTACTTAAGGTAAGCTACATTATGTGGTCTGAATGTGGTTTAAAGGGTTTGATGGATTTCTAACCATTAAAGTCTATGACTTGGGGTAAAGATTCACTCATGTGAATAAATCTAGTATTTCAAATTTATTATAGGCTTGTGTGCCTTAATAAATTCTTATGCAAATGGTCCATATAGGTGCCCTAACAGACTTCACCTATCCTGGAAGGCGGAAGGGTTTTCCACATCTCATATGTTGTGGTGAAAAATACTCTCAATTAAAATTTATGGATATTCAGAATAATTTTGAGAATTTTCTAGTCAATTCCTGATATTTAAAAACTAACCTACTTGTGGGTCCAATATTTTTGCCACAATATTGACCATTAATTCTCATGAATTAAAATTTTAAAGGTTATTAAATCCAAAATCCATGCAAATATATATTTTATAAAAAAAATGCGAAAACACATGTGTGTGTGTGTGTGTGTGTGTGTATTAAGTAAAATCATGATTTTTGTATTTTTTAGAGACATGGTCGTATACAACTTAAAGTGGAAATTTTATTTTTGAAAGAGATTTTTTTTATTGTTTTTGTGAAATGGAAAATGATTTGTTTAATATCTAAAAGGTGCCTCGTGTATAGGTCACAATTCCAAATATTAAATATGTGAGAGTAAAAAAAAGTAGGGAATTCAAAATTAATTGCAAGTTAGGCAAAACACAAATAAATTATTTTTATCAAGGCTATTTTAACTACAATATTAAGTCAAAGAAAATTGTCATTCATCAACTCAAAACCGAACAACGCAAAACATCCACATAAATCTTGTCACACGTGTGTGGTGTCGCGGCGATCGCCCACCAGCCTCATCATCAGATGTGGAGTGTCTATCTTGGCAAATATGGAAAGACAAGGAATTCTTGTCTTTTATCAGTGGAAAAAATGGAATGGGAGTCACCACCTAGTATTCTGGTCACTAGGAATCCTAACTGGTCTCAGAGATCAGGTACGGAGATTGATTGTGTAAAGGGAAGGTATTAGCACCCCAAATACACCCTACCTAAGGTAAGCTGCATTGTTTTATTGTCTGATAAAAATCTAAGGTCTTGTCATGTTTTTTAATTATTGGTCCGTCTATGGTTCAAGAAAAGCCCTCCTCAGTAAGGAGGTTCTTATCTTATGGGGTAAAACCTAACTATGCTAACGTCAAATAAAAAAATTACCTTTTTAATATCGGGAGTATGTTTTAAGTATAAATTTATAATCCTGGATATTAAAAGAAAACAAAATATTTTTTTGGGTGTTTTTTGAAATATTGGCCTAGTTCTCGTGACTTTAATAAACTGGTTATTAAAGCTCAGATGCATGCTAAAACATATATATATTTTTTGAAGTTTTCTTTGTTGTATGAAAATAAAATATGATTTTTTTTTCTTTTTAGAGACTTGGCCGTATGCATGAAAACAAAGACATTCTTTTTTTTATGCTTTGACGAAAACCGGGTATTTTAATACCAGATTTGTATTTTTACGGTATAAAAATACAAACCAATACTAAGCAAAATGGATAGAAAAACACAAGAGAAAAACACAAATTTTCAAAAAATATTTTTGATTTTTGATTTTTTTTCTTTTACTAGGCCAGACCCAGAATAAAATTGGGTTGGGACCGACCCCAAATAAAATACCAACTATCTTATATTGGGTTGGACTCAGCCCAGTCGCGTGGACTGGGTTGATGATCCAACCCGGACTGGTTACTGTGCCATTCATAGTAACCAGTTAATTATAATTACCCGGTTATTGTGCTCATGCACAGTAACCGGGTAATTATTTTCTTGCTTGCAGAACGTGCACAGTGCATGTTCTGCATGCAAGAAGAAAACCCAGAAACAAAGATGAGGGGGAGAGAATTACCTGGCGGTGGCGCTGTTGTCGCGGTGGACAGCGGCTGTGTTGTGGTGGCAGGAAGTGTTTCCAGCAACGGAGAGAAAGGACTAGAGAGATGTTACAGTGTTTATCTTCTTCCTTGTCTATCTTCTATTTTTCAGCTCTCTTCTATTTTGTCCTTCCGTTCTTTGGCTCTTTTTTTTTGTTCTGGTTGCGGCGATACTGGTGGTAGCTCACGGTGCTGGTGGTGGTGGAAAACTGGGGAGAGCTGAGGGTGGCCGGGAAACAGGTGGCAGCTGCTGTGATGGTGGTTCTGCAGCGATTCTTCTTCTCTGTTTTGTGTTCCTCCCTATGTCTGTCTCTGTTTTTGCTTCTTCTTCCGTTTCTCACGGTGCAGGTGCTGTTATCGACGACTGGGAGGACGGTGGCAGCTGGTGGTGGCTCTGGTGGTTGTGGTAGGAGACCACGGTGGAGAGAGAAACAAAGAGGAAAATGTTGGCTGGAACCGAAATGGCTGGTTTTTTTGCTGACTTTAGACCAAATTTTCTCCACCTGGAGCATGAAGATCACATTTATTTATAGGTGGTGGAAGAGGGACACTTTGTCTCTTCTGGTGCAAAATCTTAGCCCTTGGTTCGACCCGAAAGCATCCTAATCATTGGCTCAAAGTAGCAATAATGAACTGTGAGTTTTGCAAGAAAAATGGCTGGTCGGGTTGGCCATTTTGGGGCGGTGCCACCGTCTCTGTAGCCTCGATCAGCCTGAATGGCTTACACTAGCGTGTAGTCAGGTATCACAGGATTGTTTGTGTGTACGTTTCATCCAATTTGGTGAAGAAATGAGGCCACCCAACCAGCCTTACTGGAGAGGAAGATGAATAGTATCTTACGATTTAGTCCTTTAATTTGTGATTTATTTCTATCTGCACCCCTGATTGGATTCAAACTTTTAATTTTGTTCAATTTAAACCCT
>Ga0307515_10019181_pt1 | contig 12329 bp, 4 predicted proteins | sample 17_EM_MG_FD_194513 | JGI IMG/M metagenome (GOLD analysis project Ga0307515, IMG submission 194513) | Populus trichocarpa ectomycorrhiza microbial communities from riparian zone in the Pacific Northwest, United States - 17_EM | ecosystem: Host-associated > Plants > Roots > Unclassified | place...
TCATTCCATCAATTCAATTCATCATACTAAGCAAAACATTATAAAATCATTCCATCAATTCAATTCATCAACATCTGTACAGGGGAATATTACACTATTACAGTTTAACATTTTGAAGGCCTACACAAGGGAATATTACATCATGGGCAATCACATGAAGGCTGAAGATACAGGGGAACAACTTACGGTGAAGAGGAAGCTGTTGATGATGAAGGCTGAAGAGGAGAGCGATGTCGCCTGCTGCTGTTGATGAAGAGGAAGTCGTGAGCTGTTGATGATGGGAAAGAAAGAAGATCGTTGCCAGCTTGCCGCTATTGATGAAGATTGAAGAGGAAGCCGTGAGCTGTTGATGATGGGAAATAAAGGAGATAGTCGCCGCCTCGCCGTTGTTGATGAAAAGGAAGCCGTGACCGTGAGCACTGGTGACTGGAGTGAAGACTGGACTGATGACTGGAGTGAAGACCAGACCGATGACTGGGTCACTGGAGTGAAGACTGGACTGATCGTCGCCGCTTTTGTGGTAGCCAGTTGGTTAATAGAGAAGGAGATTAGGGTGATCCAAGTATTCAGTGAAAAGGAAAAAACACCTAAAATGCGATCTGGCGCGATGACTGGAGTGAAGATTTGGAGTGACTGTGCATTTAGCTAGCCAATAGGTGCCAGACAGCTGGAGCATGGGAGAAACATTTACTTCAGTTTATGCGTATTGGTGAAATCGTTCAATCAGTCCTGAAATCGTGATTTTATGCGATTTCACCCGATTTTAACGATTTCACCCATTTTTTATTTTTCCAAACGATTCAACACGCAAAGCAGTCAAAACACGATTTTAACAACCTTGATTATCAGGTCATCACAGCCTAACAAGTACGTCACCACCTAAAGAGCTCAATTGGAACACTTTACAAGATTAATACTTGTTTGTTTGTATGTTTCTGTGTTTTAAAAAATATTTTGAAAAAATTTAAATTTTATTTTATTTTTTAAATTTTAAATTAATATATTTTTGATATTTTCATATTATTTTGATGTTTTGATATTAAAAATTATTTTTAAAAAATAATAAAAATTTTATTTTGATGTATTTTCGAGTAAAAAACACTTTAAAATTATAAATAAGTAAATAAAAAACTAAATGCTTTTACCAGACAATACACTATGCAGTGCTAGTAGAAGTATTTTAGATTTTATAAATGCTTTTCTTTGCTTAACAAACTATTTTTTCTTCAATTTCTTCCTTTTATATTCATTTTCTAAGAATTGGACTTGATGATGTATCTACATTGGCCTTCTGTTTTGTTATTATCATGTCAAAAAAAAATTACCAACATTGAATTGATTCAATTTTTGAAAAATTAAATTAAATTAAATTATTAAAAAAAATCAAAGATGACTGGACCAAGATTGAAAATGGGTAAAAATGTAACCGTTCTTTGGTCTAACCATTGTTCGTCCAACACCTTTTTGGAAAAACATTCCTTGCAATTTCTTTTTTATTTATTTTTTTGATCTTTTTAGTTCGACAATTATACATTTTAATCAAAAACTTCATTTTATTCATGTTTAAGTCGTTGCTTTTGAGATAGGAGAGAGAAAGTTTTTATAAATGGGAGAAGAGAGAGAAAACCAATGGTTGTCAATATTCCAAAATAAAAAAAAAACATGTTCTTAGTGTTAACAGCTTCTATTCGATGAAAGAAACTCTATTAAGGTATCTTTTTACCTTTCGTATTGACTGAGAAACTATATCATGGCCGACGAAGATTTTTTTTTCAAGTTTGATTTTATATTTTTGGATGAATTTAGGGGTGTATTGGGTTGAGAAATTGATTTATTGAGGTTTTAAGAATGTTTTTTTTTATATAGATATTTTTAGATAAAAATAGATTGAAAATTAGTTTTTTGGATTGAAAAACTCACCGCATGATTTTCAAATCATTTCATTGATGGTTGAAATTTGAAAATACAAACGATGAATTGTCTATATTTTTTTATAAAAAAAATGGGTTTGTAAGCCTTGTGCATAGGCCTGACTTTTTTTTTATGTGCTAGGCTCACAAGCCTAACTATTTTGTCTTTTGTTTAGCTTTTTTTCTTGGAATTTTAATTTAAACTATTAAAATAGACTAATTATCAGTTTATTTGAGAATTTTTAATTGAATGCAATCCAATTTCCCTTAAGATCATAGTCTTTTTTATTGTTATTATATTAGCAAGTGCTCTTTTATACAACCCTTTATATTTTTTTTTAATAATTCAATCACTTGTGCATGACTATTATTAAGAATAAAATTAATTAAAAAAATAAAGTTGTTAAACCTAATTAGGTCATATGTTTGGCGGGTTAATATGAGTCGATCCAAGACATCATCGTCTCAATATTTAAAAATCAATGTTAGAACCATTGCCTTTATTTTTTTTTAAGTCAAATAAGGTTTTTTTGGGGTTGATCGGATCGCTCTTTAACTCATTTAGTAAATCAGGTCATATAAAATCAACTCTAACTCGGTTTAGTTTAAGAATTAGGTCAAGCAAGAGCCTAATCCAACAGGTGTTTAGTTTCAATTGAGATTTATTAAAACATTAAAGGGTTTTTTTCCATATTAGAGATTAACTTTTGATCCGATTTGTGATAAAGCGTGGACAAGTTTACTGTGGGTTGTAATAATAATTCCTCTATGTTTTTTTTCCTTTAATATTTTTTTATACTCCGTTCATCTAACTTTTTTTTTTAATTTTATCTTTTCACGTTGTGTAAATTAAAAATTGAGCTTGATAATTTATTTTACTTTTCTTTCTAACATGTTATTATGTTGTCAAAAAATATTATGTCATTGGTGTCACACGTTCGTGCGTGGCGTGGCGGGACGTCAGGGTCGAGGAGTCGCCACCTAGTTGTTTGATTCAGGGTCACAAGGAGACCCAAGTGAATTGGTCTTATATGAAATTCTAAGATAAAAAAACTAGTTGTGGTTAGGGAAGGAATTAGTACCCCTAGCACACCTTACTTGAAGTAATCTGCATTGTATGGTGAATCATTACTCTTAAGACCAATTCGGTGAAAATATTTGTATTTGAGGTAAATAAATACAAAATTCAATGAGTAAGGACTCAATAAGAATTTTGAAAGGCTTAATTAATTTTATTAAGGACTTAATTGCAAGAAAAATTATTTTTTAGAGTCAATTTGGGTGTTAATTAGAAGAAATTGAAGTTTGGGGGCTGAAATTGGACTTTGAAAAGCTTAATTGGCTAAATCAGGGTCTTAATTGTGAAAAAATTAAAATTTTATAGCCAATTAGGGGTTTGATTGAAGAAATTCAGGTCCAAGGACCAACCTGTAAATGGTATGCAATTTCAGGGGTAAAAATTGGTGAAATCAGGGGCCGAATTGAAGAAAATTAAAAGTTCAATGGTCAATTCGGGGTCCAATTGAACAAATCAGAAACCAAAGACCAAAATGAAAATGACATTAAACTTTAGTGTTTAACCCAAATGACACGTCATTCAACCTCTATTCATCTTCTTTCTTGGCAGTTCACAATGATCGGGTTGACACCTTGTAAGAGCTTGTTGTGGAGTTTTAGATCTCGAAATGACATGCGATTTTTGCTAATGGAAGAGGAACATCCCCTCTACAACCTCATTTCCATGAAATTAGGCATTTACATCCCAATTCTTCCATATAAGTCTCCAACATCTTGTCCCTAATTAATCATTACTTAATTTTTAGATTATGGGCTGATCGAGTTGACACTTTTAAACGAGAAAATATGGAGCTACAGACCTCCAAATTGAGCAAGGTTCGATCCAAAAAAAAAAGTGCACCTCTTTTACCAACTTCAAGAGGTCTTCAATGACGATGACGTCGGAAATGCTTTGATGAAGCCTCGAAAATGGTCAACTTAATCAGCCTTTACTGAGATACCCATTGGTGCAAAACCACCTAACCTTTTCATGTGTTAACACTTCAAAGCTCCTAAAGGGTTATTATCAAGGGCTATAAATCATTCCCCCAAGATCAGAAGGTGGAGAATGCATGCCTTTATCTCTAAGCAAAGGAAACCCACCTAGGCCAAAACCACCATTGCAAAAACCATTAAAGGATAGAGTATCCAGTTGTGAATTTTTTTGTAGAACTCTCATTTTGATCAAAGGGCTCAGCTTTGATTAATTTTTTATGAAATCCATCAAAAACCCTAGAAAAACCCTATAAATAACCTTGGAAATTTGAGATGAAAGGAGGAGAAAAAAGGAGACAAATACTAAGAAAATATCCTAGTTGTGAAATTTTATGAGCCTAGCATAAGAGTTTCTTCATCTTTGAAAATACAGCAAGTTTGTGGAAACAAAACCTTACAAAGGAAAGAAAAGAAGGGCAATAGATGTTCTAGAGGTTTGAATATATATTTCTTAACCTAAAAGTGGAGTCCTTGTGACTTGCATGATTTGATTTTTATTGTCATTTGGTTTGTGTTTATGTTTACAGATATGAAAATGTGTTTGGAATAGTTGAAAAGCCTTCTAGTTAAGTTAGTTTTTGATAAAATAATGCTTGTTTTTTCAGTTTTGTTAGTTCGATTAATGTATTGATAAGATATGTTGTTAATTTTGGGTTTATAAGGCTTTTGTCATGACCAAAATATATTTTATAAATCATTTTTTAATCCAAATTGCATGGATAAGCTTGTTGATTTTATTTGCCAGTTTTGGAAAATGGGATGTCATGCATGTTTTCCATGATTTGCTGTTTTTTGTTGTTTGTTTTGATTCAAATGTATATGACTATGACAATGTGGTTTGTGTGAACCAAAAAGATTCAGCTTCGAGGCTTGGTATGCATTCCTTGACTTAGTAGTAGGCTGATGCATTTCTAGGCAAAATCTGGATTGGTATTCTTTATGTTCTTCCCAACAACATTGTCTTAGCTACGAGTTTTTGACCTGTTTTATTTCATTTCTTTGCATCTTCATATTCTCATGACATCATTAAATAATGATCTAGGGTTTTCAAGCATCAATAACTATTTTCAGTGAGTTTTAATGTTAAGGTTTTGGTTTTTGGTACCAAAATATTTTTGGTCAAACTGGGATTATTGAGTGATAATTGTTGAGTTCTGTTGCTTGATTATTGGTCCTTGCATGGTCTCCTACCTTTCTGTTCCTTTTATTTCATTAAATCTTGTCTAGTTTATTGTTCGTATTACTGGAATCCCTTTAAATGTTCATCTGTGTTCTTTGTGTTTTTTGTTTTTTCTAGGTTTTGATCCATTTTCACCAAAGTTTTTGAGTTTTTTGTGTTTTTGATAAGTTTAATATATTTTTGTTTTGGTTTTTGTTTTTTGCTTGTTTTTTTTGTCAAACTCATGTATTTGGTTTGGTTCATGGTCGAACCAATGGTTTCTGGTCAACCTGGTCGAGTTAAAATTGAGTCAATGGTTAAGGCTTTGTTTGGCTAGCAATATTTTTGCTAAAGTTTTTTTTTGGTTTAAGGGTAAGTTTGACAAACACCCCTTAGGTTTGTTTTGGAGAGTTTTATTACAAAACAAAAAAGGTTTTTATCAAACAAAGCTTAGAAAAAAAAAACAAAAACAATAAAAATTATAAAACAATACTTTCTTTTTTCTTGTATATGACCAAAAAATCCTTAAAATTATTTGAGCATTTTTTATTTTAAAAGTCGAAAATATTGTGGCATGTTTTTTTTAAAAAAAAAGATATTGCATTGATTTTACAATAGGTTTGTAAAATTTTAAAGGATTTTAGCCTATATTTCAATAACTCTAAAAATTTTAATTCAAGAAAATTAATGGTCAATATCTTGACATAAATGCTAGACCTATAAGTAGACTGATATTTAAATACTAGAAATTAACTGGAAAATTTTTAGAATTATTTTAGATTTAAATTGGAAGTATTTTTTACCATAATATACAAGTTGTGAAGAACCATTTCCCTTTCCAAGATAGGTGAACCTTGTCAAGGCACCTGCATGAACCCTTCCCATAAGAATTTATTTTGGCATATGAGCCCATAATATATTTGAAATGCTAGATTTATTCATGGGAGTAAATATTTATTCTGAATCATAGACAAACCATCAGTTAGGAACTCATCAAAACCTTTAAATTATATCTAGACCATACAATGAAGTTTATTTCAAGTAAGGTGTGCTAGATGTATTAATACATTTTATAGCCACAACGAGTCCCTTATCCTTTGTCATTTATGATACAACTCATACACCTGGGTCTTCTAGTGACCCTGCATCAAATAACTAGATTGTGACTCCTTAGCCCCTACGATGCCACTCACTCTGTGCGTCCATGTACGACAACCCTCAAAGTTCAAGAATTGAAAAAAACTTTTATGGAATTAATTCAAATAAAGCATAATTTATTTTTATTCCCTGGTAGTTACACTTTAATTCATGCTATAACATCACAACCCATTACTATTTATGTTAATTTACCAAAATTTCCAAAATTGATATAAACCCTAAGTTTTCCTAATTTGGGGATTTTTCAATTTCCAACACAATAAGAGAATAAAAAACACCATTAGAACATAAAAAATACTTTATTAAAGTATTTAAATACAACTTTCCAAGCCTTTTGAGCCCATTTCCAAAGTTCCACTCCTTCCATTTCAATTCAGCCAACTTTCTCTTTCTAGTTCTTCCACCAAAACTCTCACTAAAAAGCACTAACTAAGGTTTAATCTTAAGTAAACCTTACTAACCAACCATCTAGTAATTTAAACTTGTAAGAAAAAGAAAAGAGGAGAGGATTTTTTTAGAATTTCTAAGGTATTTATCTCTATTATTGGCGCCAACCAACTTAAGTAGAAGAGGAAGGAACTTTTTCTCTTATTTATGATTTTCCACTCTTTATAATATCTATAGGTTATTTCGGTTAGTTCTATGATCCTCAATATTTTTCATGTATAACTATTTTCTTTATTCCCTCCAAAGTTATACTCTAATATTTTATGAAATTTCACCCGTATAAAAAATATTTTCTTTAATTTATTCTTTCCTTGTCAAGATTTTAAGCAAATTATCATAGGGTTTTACATAATTATCCAGCCATGAGTATTGTTCGCATATCGATTTATTACTTTATTTTGTAAGGACTTTAAACTAATTTACTGAGGACTTTAACCCCCAATCATAAAAATCTTCCTCTGAATTTATCATTTTTTAGTCTTGGATTTACACTACTTTAAACTAATTACTAAAGACTTTCACCCTCAATCTTACACTTTTAGGCCAGGAGTTTACAAAAAGAGATTGTCACCGCTCTTAATGCATTTAAAAAAACTATACCAGCACCTAGTAAAACTAGGCCAAATTGCACTTATCTTTAATGATCATGTGTAGCCACCTAACCCTTATCAGTACAAACCTGATATGAGATATGATTACCAGGGTTATAGACCATGACATTGAAACATGTGTTGCATTTAAGAGACATGTTGGTTTATTGATTAAACATGGTTGGATATCCTTCGATTAATATACAAGTACTCCTAATTTAACTAAAAACCCTCTTCCATACCAACACCAATATTGAGGGTACGAATGTAGTAATTGTTGAAGACGTGGCATACGATGAGAAAAAAGTAGCTTTAATGGTTTCGAAATCACTTGAACATGCAAATCAGTTGAGTATGGATGATGGTATACTAAGAATGGGTCTCCTAGGTTAATCCATCATTGTCATAGTAAGCGATCAGTTATCCATAAAATTCTTGATGAAAGGAGTTGTTATAGTGAATGTTGCACTGTCAACCCATTTTTGTTATTGGAATTTATGGATAAAGTCATTAAAACCTTATTTGCTCGAGTTTATTTTTAATGTATTTTGGGATTAAATCTTTTTTTTTAATGAAGTGTGCCTTTTATATGTCTTGTTCTTGTTTTGAAACCATGAGATACGTATTTGAAAGTAACATGAAAAATTCATTCAAAATTGGTCGAATTCCAAAATATATCATACAAATACTAAGGGTAGTCTGTCTTTTTATGAATCTTGAAATTTCATTTCCAATCCCAATAAACCTTAAAAGGTAGAGTCTAATTTATCTCTTCTTTTCAACCCTAAAATATGTTCTCCTCCCTCATTATTAAACCTACAAGGATAAAATCCTACTAGTCTCCAAGTTTTGAAGCAATGACATAAATGATGATAAATAGTATGCACATGGTTCATGATCCCCACCATTTTTTCTTTAAGGTTTTCATGATTAACAATAAGGCTAAGATTTATCTACATGAATATATTTAAATTTGAGATGAAGAAAGACCATCTTTGATATATCCATCACAAGTAAAAGATTATATTTTGTCGTCCCTATTTGAACCTTGTATATTTTCTTGGATAATAACTCAGACTAAGATCACCCCTCACACCAAGTATGTTTTGGAAGTTTCTGAATGATCAATGAAATTCTTCAAATAAAAAGAAATAAGAAGATGATAAAAAGGATGAAAAATGTTACAAATAAGAGAAAGAAAATAACACTTATGAAAAAAAAAAACTCTCTAGAACATCCCTAATAAGGGTACAAAGTCCAGAATTGAGGACACTATATTAATGATAGATAATGAGATAAAGCTTGGAGAATTGAGATTGATGTAAGACCAATTACATAAATGTCAAAATCAAGACGAGAAGCCTAGAAGATCTTAGTACATAAACAAGTGATCTTATGTCCTTATATCCTTAAATATCATTTGAGCCTTAACCTACATTACATGTTTTTAAAAGCCTTTTTTGATAAGAAAAAAAAACATTTTATTTATGTTGATAAGTGTTAACCTTTAAAAGAGAAGATAAAAAACAATTCAAGAAAAATCATGACTCATATGTGTGTTGTATATCATTGAATAATGACATTAAATCAAAATCACATAAAGCAAGATGCTCCTTTTGAAAGTCAAAACTCTCATTTTAGAACCTATTATTTTTCTTTATAAAATAACCCTCCATATTTTGAAAAATCAATTATAGTCATTCATAGCCAAGATTTTGAAATAATTGTTCTTTTCCATTGCCTAACCAACAACAATTTCATCATATGTCAGCACTCAAAATTACATTTTAGCATTTAAATGACATGTTTTAGGCTTTTTACCAAGGAAACAATCTTCCCACTCAATAAAAATATTTTAAAATTTACATCACAATGATTTCATCTCAACAATCGGATTTACATGAACACAATTATAAATTTTTGTCTTGGTCCGAAAACACAAAAGATAATATTTTTACAAAATTTCCTCATTGACTAAATTTACAAAGTTCATGAAAAAAAATGAGGTACATGTGTGCCTCATAGTTACATGTGTGCCTCATAATGGCCACAACGAGATTAGCTGGGGGCAATTCATCTTGAAGAGACCAATTATGATGGAAATAGTTGAACAATGATTTGATGAACTCCATCGTGAGCTAAGGTGAAAAATTTTCCATGGAGATGATAAAAATGAAAAATAATGAACATATAATCTTGGACTACATTTAAGGGCAATGACAAGCAAAGTCCATTTGGTCTAAGCTAATATGATGAAAGAATCATTCTTATTCATTGATGAGAGAGAGAGAGAGAGCATTCATTGGAAGACAAACTTATGGCAAGCAATGAAGGTATTAAGGTCACTTAAACAGTTCAAGTAATCCAGTATCTAGTGATAGATATTTCTAAAGATGAAGGTCTTTGTAGATGCCAACTATAAGAATAATGGAGTTTCAAAATATATAAGTTTTACTTTACAAATAAATCATAATAAGTTGTTGCTACGGTCAAAACTTGCAATCAGGAAATTTCAAGCCTTGCAATCAGGAAATTTTCAAGCCCTATAATTAAAAAGTTCAGCTCTACTGTCAAAAAGTTGAACTCTTCCATTAGGAAGTGTGAGCCATACAATTAGAAAAATTCAAGCCCTATCATTAGAAAATTGAAGCCAAGTTTGCAATCAAAATATCTTTTAATTATTTGATATGAGAGTAGTCGCTTCTCTACGAGACTGTTTTATCATAAATAAATAAAAAAACCTTTCCTAGTATTATATTTCTTTACAAACTTATTATACAAAATCAAAGGAAAATGAATTTTTCAATGTCTTTGTACCATAAATATTGTAAAGAAAGGGCAATTATCATAACTCATTTTCTACTCCTATTTTCTAAAATATTTTAAAAAATACAAAAAATTCTTAAAAAAATGTATTTCTAAAGCAATTTAGTTAATTTATGGTATTTTTGGCACTTTCACTTATTTTATTGTGAGACAAGTTTTTATAAAAAAAATAAAAAAAAAAGAGAAGAAAAATAAGAAAAAGAGTTTAAATAGTGAAATAAAAAGAAAGAGAGGACAAGGGACTAAGGTGATTAGGGACTAAAAAATAATATAAAAAATTATGCGAAAGAGAAAAGGGAAAATAAATTGGAGGATCAAGTAAAATTAAAATATTATTAAAAGACATCCTACATATTAAGAAGAGAAAATTTAATTAATTAGAAATCCGTGGTCAAGAAGGAAATAATATTATTTTTTAATATTATTTTTTCAATTTAGTTTTTCAATTTAGTTTTTCCTGTTCTGCTGAGAATCACGGACAATATAAATAGAAGGCATTCCCCCAATGAGGGGACACATTGAGATTGAAAAGGAGATACTCTTGCAAGATAAACTACCAAAAACCCTAGCACAAGAGAAAGAAAAAAAAATAAAACAAAGTAAAAATAAAAATAAAAATAAAATACAAGTTGTCGAATTGCTTAAAGAATCCAGCATCACAACATCAATTGTTCGGCCTCTGATCTCCCATCTTCTATGGAGGTGACTACCCTCGGTAGAACAAAAAAAAAAGAGAAAATTTTTTCCATCTAGTCATCTACGACATAGAGTGGCCCACGTGCCTCCCTATCTTGGTGGCGCGTGACAAAACACCTTGAAAGCTAAATTGATCGTCGTCACGTGTAGTACACGCGACTACACTGCTTTTTCCATCACCTTTTTTTTCTTGTTTCCAGCCTTATGGTCTAGTTCCAGACTCCTTAGATGACTTGTAAAGGTCAATTTTAATCCTCATATATGCTTTTCTTAGAATAATTTTTTATTTGTTTGTTAATTTTTTGCCTGTGAATGTGTATTAATTTATATGTTGTTTTGAATAAATTCACAATGAGCACATGATTTTCTCCTTGTATTTAGACTTGTATTCATTAAATTGGTAGGAATATTTATGGTTATTTATGGTGAATATGTTGGGATAAATAATTGATTTATTGTGGATTAATACAAATTGGGTGATTAAAGGAAAGATTCAAAACCCGAGTCTAACCTCATTGTGTAATAATCATTTACTATTATGTAAAATATTATCCCTATAATAAAAAAAAAGGTGAGGATTATACATCGTTATCTAACCTAAATTCCAAATCATTATCATATGAATTTTTACCTCTAATAAATATATATTTTTAGTTTAGGAAAAATATTAACATGTATGCATAATAAGTGTTTTTATCTTAAAATTAAAAAACAATATAGCTTACTTAGGTATGATTTTTTTTTCGTGATTTCCATCTTTGTTTTAACATAATTAGTTCATTATCTAAAAATCTTTGAAGACCAATTAGGGTTCCTAGTAATCATAAAATTAGATTGCTTGTAAAATAAACTACCAAAAAACCTAGCACAAGGAAGAGAAAGAAAAAAGAAACAAAAAAATACAAGCTGTCGAATTGCGTAGAAAATCTAGCATCATAGAATTGATTTGTTAGCCTCCAATCTCAAGTCTCTCATGGAGGTTATTGACACCGCTAGAACCAACAAGAAGAGGAAGTAGTTGTCTACGACGCGGAGGGGTCCATGTGCTTCCTTTCCTTAGTGGCCCGTGAAAAAAAGCTTCGAAAGCCAAACCGATCATCGACACATGTAATCTATGCACCAATATTGTTTTTTCTAGCACTTTTGTTTTCTTCTTTCAGCCATTTGGTGAAGTTCCAACTCATTCCGATGACTTGTTCCAACATTGTTTTAATCCCTACATGTGATTTATTTTTTTAGAGTAATTTGTGAATTTTTTTTTTGTTAGTTTTTTACTTGCAAACATGTATTAATTTATATTTTGTTTTGAATGAATTTGCGATGAGCACATGATTTTCTCTTTGTATTTATACTCATTAATTAACTGAATTGGTTGGAATATTTATAGTTATTTATTGTGAATATGTTGGGAAATATAATTAATTTGTGGTGGATTAATATAAATGGAGTAATTAAAAAAAATAATTCAAAACTCGAGTCTTTGTTTACTAT
>Ga0307515_10019182_pt1 | contig 12328 bp, 14 predicted proteins | sample 17_EM_MG_FD_194513 | JGI IMG/M metagenome (GOLD analysis project Ga0307515, IMG submission 194513) | Populus trichocarpa ectomycorrhiza microbial communities from riparian zone in the Pacific Northwest, United States - 17_EM | ecosystem: Host-associated > Plants > Roots > Unclassified | place...
TGGGAAGGAATGCTATCGGGCAACCCAAAAAAGGCTGGAGTTTATGGATTCCCCTGGCCAATTTCTCTGATTAAGGCAAATTCCGAATAGTTTTTCGCACCTTCCAGTCAAGGCTATATGCCTATATTACTCAAACCACCTTATTATTCCTTCATTTTTAAAAAAAATGTGTTAATTAATTTATATAATTTTAGTAATTTAAAGGTTGTTTGGTATTGCGTTTTAATTTGCATTTGGGTGTGTTTCAAAAGTGTATTTGATATGAAAAAATATCAAATTAGTATTTTTTGAGTGTCTTTCGATGATTTTAACGTGTTAATGTTAAAAATTAAAAAAATTTATTTTAATATATTTTCAAGTAAAAAGCACTCTACACCACAATATCATATAAACACACTTAATAAAAAAAAATTGCGGTGAAGGTTCATTTAAAAAAAAATATAGGCAAATATAAATATTCTTATTATTTTTTATGAATAATAAATTTTATATTTTATCTTCTTTTTATATTTGTTTTTTTCTCTTTAAAATAATTTTTAAAAGAAATTATTCAAGTTTCTCTCAGCATTACAAAATTTTCCATGCCGTAGTACCTTAGTTTTAAAAAATAAATAATTTCTGTTGCATAATACATAGTAAAATCAAAAGAAGAAAAAGAAAAAAAAAGGGCAAAGATAATTAAGCAGCAAAACGGTGGCGCGTATGCATGCAAGAAACCCTAGTGAAAATGGAAGATAAAAAAGGCAAACCCTAATAGGATTTGTATATAAATATAAAGGACCAACCTTTACTGTCAGTCTGTTTTCTCACCATAGCAGCAGAAGAAGCAGAAGGCAGCAATCAAACCCTAAAACTGCTTGCTGTTCTCTAAACATGGCCGTCGGGTACACCCTCCCCCTCTCTAGAATCTATACATTCTCTTTCTCGGGTTGTTGATGTGTTTGGTGTTGTTTTGCAGGAAGAACAAGAGGATTTCAAAGGGAAAGAAAGGGGGGAAGAAGAAAGCGTAAGTATATCTGCCAAGAGTAAAAGAAGAAATTCTTTATTTTCTAGTTATTATGCATTTATTTAGAGATTTGGTGGTGGGTTTTTCTCTGATTTGATGAAAAAAATTGAAACAGAGCTGATCCATTTTCAAAGAAGGATTGGTATGTTGTGAAGGCACCATCTGGCTTCACTGTCAAAGATATTGGCAGAACCCTTGTCACCAGAACACAAGGAACTAAGGTCTCTTGTCTTTTATTTTCCTTTTATCTTTACATATTTCATTTGCTATTGCTTAACTGAATTTTTTATTAAATGATATTGTTCCCCTTGTTATTACTTTTGGTTCGAAAGAGGGGAGAATGCATATTCTTGTCAAAGCTTTTTGCTTGTGCATCTGTTGTAGTGTTTTTGAAGCACTGAGTTTGCTTTAATTTCTTGGAAAATATAAGGATTAATAAAAATAGAATGATGTGCTATCTGGAAATTGTAATGGACGACCAATGTGACTGTCTTATGATGCTTAGTGCTAATCTGATCTATTTGTAAGAGAGTCGAGTGATGGATGTGTTGCATGTATTCTGGATCCTTGCTTTAATATTAGAGTGATGCATAGAATGATCTATGGATATCCATACAATAAGATTTTATTGGGGTTGCTTATTTGCTGCTGCGTTGTTGTATCAGGAATAGCTGGTTGAAAGTTCTACTGTATATAGAATTCTGGTATATTTTCAGGTGTTTGTTTTGTTGTTTGTTCAAATTGGATTTGGCTTGTTTTTAACAGATTGCTTCCGAGGGGTTGAAACATCGAGTTTTTGAAGTATCTCTTGCTGATCTTCAAAATGACGAGGATCATGCCTTCAGGAAGATCCGCCTCAGAGCTGAGGATGTGCAAGGGAGGAATGTACTGACAAACTTTTGGGTGAGTACTTTTTGTGGCATAAAATTTTATTATCGAACAAGTAAGGCCATGATTTTATTATCGAACAAGTAAGGCCATGATTCTGCTTTTCAGTGTTTTGTTATATTGAAGTTTTCTCAAATTCTTCTTTTCATTCTAAATTTCAGGGAATGAGCTTCACAACTGACAAGCTGAGGTCTCTGGTTCGAAAGTGGCAAACACTGATTGAAGCCCATGTGGATGTCAAGACCACTGATAATTACACCCTCAGGATGTTCTGCATTGCATTCACCAAGCGGCGTCCAAACCAGGTCAAGAGAACATGCTATGCCCAAAGCAGTCAGATCCGTCAGGTTTACATTTTTCTCCCTGATTTATGTTTTCAACTGATGATGCACTAGTTGCGTGTGTTAACTCTTGGTTGGTTGATGGGCTGTTCCTAATGTCAGATTCGTAGGAAGATGAGGGAAATTATGGTCAACCAGGCTTCATCCTGTGACTTGAAAGATTTGGTGCAAAAGTTCATCCCTGAGGTGATTGGTAAGGAGATTGAAAAGGCAACAACTGGCATATACCCTTTACAGAATGTCTTCATCCGAAAAGTCAAGATTTTGAAGGCTCCCAAATTTGATCTTGGAAAATTGATGGAGGTTTATTTCTCGTGCTTATTCTACAGTTTCATATTTTGATCACAATATTGCAACAGAAGAATCTCGAATTGCACCATTAAACATGCTCACTTGAAATGTTGGAGTGCTAATGTATTGATGGGGCGGTCCTTTTCCTGCTGTTCTTGTGCAGGTTCATGGTGACTACTCACAGGATATTGGTGTGAAGATTGACAGACCTGCTGATGAAACAGTGGCCGAGGGGGAGACTGAAGTTGTTGGAGCTTGAGTTCTTTTGGATTAGGATAGTCACTACTTGCTTATTAGCATTTCAAGTAGAAATTATATATTGATGAAATTTTGTTCTTTTCAAAACTGTGTCCCCTACTTTGTACCTGGATCTGAGGTTTCTTGATATATACTCGCTCTCCTTATTTAAAGTTTGCTCTTTGCTGATGTAGGATGTTTCTTCAATAATAAAATGGTTGAAATTACTGGATTCATGAAACATTTCAAACATAGTAGATATTGCCACCCGCAATTGATAATTGCCCTCCACCGGTCTACCCTAACATGTCTCTCCAAAATTCACCCCCTTGCATGCCACTCCAATATTTCAAATGATATGAAATGATGAATTTTTATAAGATTATGGGAAATTTTTTTTTATATAATTTATGGGATTTTTTCCTCTTAACCTTGTTATAAATTCTCATATTATACCACCACCAATGAGATGATCAGTGTGACTTGTTCCTCTTATGTATTTTATAAGATAATTTCCCTCATTTTAATCTCAAATAGATTCAAATAACCTGTTTATACAAAATGTATTAGATACACGTATGTGAATAGTCAGTAATTCTAATAGAATGCAAGATAAGTGTCCTCATAATAATGATCATATCCCAAAAAGCCATTGAAACAAAAGCAAATGAGATTCATCCACCGCAACTATCTTAAAAAGACAGGCTCAGGGAACTCTCATTCAATGATTCAATGCAGAAGAAGGTGAAAAGTCGTTCCAGGAGGTGCTACATATCACAGCTTCCACAGCACATCTTCTCTTTGATGTCCTGTAACCTCCCAATCACTATCTTCTACACCACCGCAGGTATGTTTGTAAGCCATGGAGAAATATTCTCCTACACCCTGATTTTGCCCAACTTTACCTCTCTATAGGAGAAGCAAGCTACCTTATCCTTGTCAGGGGATGAAGTTTTGTAAAAACTTTTTCTTAAAAAAAATGGATTTTCTGATGAGTTTTGGACATGTATTGATCCTGCAAAATAAATTCCTTGTTGAACAAGATATACTTTGATGCTTAAATTAATATTCAAGTTTGTTTCATCAAGTGAAAAGTACAGGAAAGTTTAAAATGATGAAATATATGTCTTTTTGTGTAGAAGAGATCAATATGTTCTCTCTCGTTGAATGTGATCTTTGTATAATGTTATTAAGATCAAAATCATTATTTTTTTTTCAAAACCAGAGTAAATAATTTTAAAAAATATTTGAAAAATATCTAGAAAAATACAAGTAAAAAAATATTATTTATAAACAGTATCATATATATTACCATTCATGAAAAGTAAATTAAATGAGCTAACTAGGCAAAACCAAAACTTGAGATTGATTGGGCCTTGATCCGATCAAGTTTTATGGAGTTCAGTTTAGCCTAATCAAGAGAAGAAAGATGAAGGGATAAAAGAAAGAGAAGAGGTAAGAGAAAGAAGGGTAGCTCAATTGGGACATGGCTAACCGCGTGGACATGATCCAACCGAGCTTCAACATTAATTTTTTTTAATTATTTTATTTTGTGTGTTATCGTCAGGAATTATAACAACCTCTGTTGGGTTTTACTTCATGGAAAACCTGGGTATTTTAATGAGACTGCTGTGTTAACTGTGGAAGTGGATATTGAATTTGATGCTTTCAAGTTGGTCAATTCATTCTGGCTTGCTTAATGTATGCAAGTGTTCCAAAAAGTATTCAGACATGAACTGATGCGGGCTTGGATTTAGCTCCAAGTCTAACCAGTCTAAGGCTGTTAAAGTTTAGACCATTTCTTCTCGTGAGCTGCAAGCAGAGGTATGCTCACTTGGGGTTGGCACCTGGAGAAGAATTGAAGCTGTCCCATTTCGCAATAACTCTAAAGATTGGATATGGTCTTCTTAGAAGCCATGGATAGTTTCGATCTGAGTTGTCGAATAGCTTGCCTTTGATTTTGAAAATTACCACTTCAGATTAATCTCACTGTCTCGTGCTTTTGTGATGAAGATGAATGTCAAGGGACATGTATTGGGACTTCTGAAGACTATCTATTTCTGCTGTTTTGACAGAGACACTGCACCAGTTCCCCACTGAGCACTGACTAGACAGATTGGATGGTGATCAGACTTAAGCCTTGGTAAATACGGCACTGCTGCATCAGCAAAACGATTCCTCCACTTAGAATTCACAAAAGCCATAGCCAACTTTTCAAACACTTTGTCAGCAACACTACCACTGATCTTTGGCTGTGCAATAAACAGCATAATAACCCTTATTTATTTTAGTGAGAGCACTAAAATCAAAACTAGCAGCCCCTCTTGTGTTCCAGTATAATATCCACAAACAAAAATAGATGGAGAGAAATCCCAGCAAGAACGAAGAGTCGTCCATCGTAGCATCAACCATACCCTCTAACTCACCAAACCAAGTAGCTTTTACAAGAGACTGAATCCTCTATCATTCCTTCAGAAGAATCCACCTCTCTTGCTTGTGATTGTCCCTGATAAGCACACTAATCTGGTGGTTTGGTAGGGTGTGAAAAGCCTTCCTCTGCACTAATACGAGCCAAGGATGCTTGGGAACCCTCTGAAGTAGAATCATCAATTCTCACGGTCCTGCCATTCTGATTACCGTTTCTGTCAATAAGGCCTTCATCATAGTACTCTAAATGAAACCGACGAATTTGAACCCACACAACTCTGCCTTTTCAATAATAATGGCCTTATCGTGATCAAATTCGGGATGTTGTTGACGAAAAGTCAGGATATGATCTGAAACCTTCCATAGGCCTCCAAAAAGCACTGTTCTATGATCATCCCAAGTAAAATAATTGGCCGAGTAAAAGTCATTGACCAAATTAACAAGCATGTCACCCTCCTCAACTTCAACGACCGAAGAAGGCTAGCCAAAAGGAACTTGTACCCTATTTTTCCCCAGTAATTTTATGGTTAGGTTTGTTCCCACTTTTGACGAAGTCTCTTTTTTTCAGCTGCAGAGAGACGAATGGTGGGACAGTCCTCATTATATCGTCCTCTTGATCTTGATCCTCAACATCCCAAGGTCTTCAATTCTACTGAGCCATCCATGGCTTCGTAACTAGCAAATCCTGTAGCCTCTCCATTCACATCTCCTACTCTCTACTTTTAGCTTTTTCATTATCACGTTCCTCCAAATCCTTCTCTTCAACAGGTGTGGTTGAGCTTGCATGAAAAGCATCGTGTCCTCTTTCACTAGGCGGAGAAGAAATATTTTTTTTCTTAGTTGACCTTTGGTTAAAAAACTACAAGCATGTCCATAACAAAAGTTTTCACATAATATCTGCTGTAATGAAACATCTTAATAAATTGATTATGATTAGCTGGGACTCATCGTGTAATTTGAAATATCTGCTGCAGTTGATTCCTGGTATGTTCGTTTGTCCTCGAGTTCCTGAACTGTGTAGTTCAAATGGAAGCAAGAGGAATAAAAAGGTAGCAATTCTAACTTCTGACCAAGAACAGAATACAAACAAATGAAAACTAATAATTTTAACGACCAATTTATACAAATGTATAGTTATGCTACAGGCACGGCTTTCATCTTGTAAACACATCTATTATAGACACGGCATAGGTTCTACAGGGGCTAGCATTATGGGGAAGCGAATTCTTATTGTACTATTATACAATGAGAAACTTGATTAATAGCTGAAACTCAAACAAGTAAACAGCATGCCTTTGCATCACAAGACAGCATGTCATAGGAGAGGTTGAAGTTCATTGCTCACATGGTGGGTTGAGAGATGGGGATGGAGAGACAGATCTCAGAATCAACTTTCTACCCCTCCTCCAAGTAGTTGATGGCCCAAAACCATGATGAGGAGGTGAAACCCTTTTGGAGTTTGGAGAGACTGACTTAACTCCACTTGTAGGCAAGCAATTTCTGTTCAGAATCTCAGGAGTTTCATCTTCTGGAATTACCTGAAGATGCTTCTCATATTTAGGCTGGTGATAGAAAAAATTTGTTCTAAATCTCTGGATAGGGCGCATTTTAGTTGATGGACCAACATCGCAAAGGGAAGATCCTGAGAGCTGCCCACTGATGGGGATTTGTGGATGAACTGGAGACCTAAATATGTATAAACCTTAAATCTTTAAAACAGATAACATGATCAATACAAATGCTATGCTGAACCAATAGTAGGTTAATGTATCATACCTGGAATCTTTAGAAGGTACCATAAGATCTGGATGATCTTCACCCTTTTCAATTATATCAAGTAAATTCAGGTTTGATGTGTTCTCGTGGATTTTAGATTCCCCCCATTTGAGGTCATTTTCTTCCACTCCTATGATTAGTTCAAAATAATTAAAACAAATAAAATTATTAACCCTTTTGTTAGAGAAAGCATGAGCAGTTTCCAAAGACTGCCATAGATGAGATAATTTTGTAAAGTAAGATATCTAACTTTGAATAGGTTAATTCAATTGCTAGGACCTGTATGGGAGCTTGGAGAATATGATACCACTTACCATTCTTGCAACCAAAGGTGTTTTTACATCCTTCACATCTACAGTAGGAAGAGCAACCAACACCACCCTTTATACACAAGTAACGTTTTCTCCATGTTAGATGGGATTACAAACATTGCAAATAGAAAGGGACAACTGGTAAATCAGGAAGCATTTGCAATATTAACCTGAAAGCATTCGCAGTATTTCTTTAGGCAACTTGACTTTTTACAGTTGCATCCTCTTTTATGCCTGGCTGAAGCTGGAGTTTTATTAGTCTCCTCCTGCATGAACAAAAATTGAGTGCACGCTGGTTCGAAGGCAAAATACATCATGACCATTTGCAATGGCACCACAACCTTGAACATGCAATCCTCTTCATGAATTTTTGCAAAGCTTTGCATCATTGTGGTTTTTTAACTCACAAATGAAACAATGCTCTAGCAAAATTGAGCATTAGATGTGATCACTATGATGTCAGCAAAATTTATCATCTAATAACAATGTAGTTTAGGAGAATTTCCTACCCCAAATTCAGAAACAGAATCCGAGTTTCTAATCACTTTGGGAGCAAATGCAAGAGGGTTGCGAGACTCAATCTGTCTGCGAGTTTCCAGAACAGTATCTTCATGAGCAGGATTGTTAGAACACTCTAGACACGAACAAGGCTCAATACAGTAGAGACCAGCAGCAAAGCATTCGCAATAACTGTACCAAATAACACAATCTTGTAAAAATACGATAACCACAATATAAAAATGTAACTGACTCAATTCCTTGTGTGACTTGATATCTGTTTTACACCGTCTAGAAAGTGAGCAGTTAAGCATGTTTAGGAGATGGAAAGTAAAGACATACTGATTTAATCCACTGTCATCAAGATTCTGAAACCCTGTTTTTCAAGGCCAATTTACAATCATTGAGCATTGGAATCAAAGAGATTAACCAGCCCTCAGATTCTGTCTAGTTTCATTCATATTTATTGCAATTATAGAATTTATCATGCTAAAGCAGATGAAAGAATTAAGATGATGAATTTTGAGTAGTTAGGTCCTCCAAGAATCGCACACATAAACTACTGAACTGAACTTACAGCTTTAGGCATTTTGATCTCTTACAATTGCAGCGCTTGCATGATGATGCTCCAAGATATTCGAATTTTTGCCTGAAATTTAAACAATTCAAAATTTTTGGCTGGGGAATTTGATTACAGAGATTAAAATGTATTGACTCCTACATGTACCTCTTCATTTTGGGACTGCTTATGCCAAAGTCTTCAGTCACAACCATCGATGTCTGAGGAACATTTTCCATAACCTTATCTTCGTTATCAAAAGGAACAAAATCTGTTTCCACAGTAATCAGAGCTAAGGATTTACTAACAGGATCTAAACCAGATGCCATGTGTGCAGCAGGGGAAGGAGGCTGGCTTATTTCTTGCTTTCCAGAAGCTAGAGTCTCAATCTTGACAGCATTACCACTGCTTGTAGCTGTAAGAGCATTCAAGTGCAAACCAATACCCCTTCCAGGTAATGCAGACAATGTTTTTCCCTTATCTGTCCTCGGAGTTGCATGCTTTTCTATGCTTGCACCCATGTGATCTGATTGTGATGAGGTTGAACTACTAGATTCAAATGCTAATTTCTTTTTATGAGCTCCCATCTCAAAAACCAGGCACCTCCTTCGTATTTTATGCTGCTGCTAAAGATGGTCAAAAACCTTGTTTTAATAATTAACCGAATGAAGCATTTATTAGTCTGTGGTATCATGGAATATTGGATTCCATGTAACTACAGTTAATAATAGAACAGAAAATCTACTTTCGCTGCTGACATCAGCATGATTAAATAACACAACCAATTGTCGCTTTTACATAATAAGGTCAACTTTGGGTCCTTCTACAAATATCAGCAGAACTATATGAGTGTTTGTTGAAGCTTTGGTTAGCGAGCAAGTAAACTTAAGCACCTTTGACTCTGTACCTAGGAATACACTTGCACCTTGGCCTAATTCATCTTTAAATCTGCACATACCTTCTAGGATTTCCATTTTTAATTTACTCTTAATTGCTTAAATTTTATACTAAATGTCAATCCTGTATGGAAGAGCTCATGATGCTATTCCAGTGAACCAGTGAAAACAAAAAGGGGAAATTTTCTGACTAACACTATCTGCAGCACATATGCATTTTCTATCTTTCATGTGATCCTGCTGTACATGATCAAATCAGTCATCTGTGTCAACGTTCAGCGGGCATGAAAAGCCTTTTGTTTGATTCTACCAGTTATACCAGAGCCACAAACTTCTTACTGAACACATATTGATTGGCACAACTTTCCATGAACATTTTATATGACATAATAGACAAACTTCCAGCTGCAATAAGAATCCTCTAACAATTAGCTTGTTAATTACAATAATATATTTTGCAGGTTAGGGAAAACAAACCAAGGAGAATTTGAAATTCTCAGAAAAATCATCAGCACCAATGCCTATATATGTATTATGACTTATTTATCACCAAATCAGAAAAGTTCGCAATTCTCAATAAACAAAAATAAAATAGTAAGGTTTGCGTATGGTGTCCACTCCAAATGTAGACACAGCAATGCTGCATGTAGCATCCTACTTGCCTCTAACAATTAATGGCAACACTGCCATAAAGACTGTGATCTTATGCAGTACAATTGAATGATGATAAGCCAAGGTTGGTGATATTTGTGAGAGTGACATTATACCAAGAGTACATTGAGGTTGAGAGTCTAGGACCCTAGGTGATTTGAAAAGTATGGATGCACTCATGCGCATTATCAAGATAACTGATACATAGTTTAAGAATGAAAGGCTTTCAGGAAGTGAACAAAATGATTACTCAGTTATGTCAGTCAATTTCTAGGTTACTCACAGAACAGACCAGTAGAAGATGTTTACTTAATACCGGGCAACAACCATCAGAACATAGGTGTATGCAAATAGTCTTAATTCTTAAGTTTTTACCTTGCTGCTGGACTGGTAGCTTTTCCCCCTGATATCCACTTTTGCAGCCGCATCATTGACTATTGGTTTATCTGGTAAAGTTCCAGAGAATACAGATGGTGTCTGATGTGCTTCATTCTGTTCCCCAGATTCTACTGGCTGAATTCCTGGCTCTCCAATTTCCCTTTGCTGGGAAGAACCTGCATAATAGGAAGTCTCTGAATCATCGCTGTTGTCCTGTGGGGCCTGTAGGACATTTGAGATAAAAGATATGGTCCCAGGATCCACCATTTTCTGCTTCTCAGCTGATTCCTCATCAATGGATGGCTCCAAGGTCAAGATATCAGCTACATCGGAAATCAGAGCCACCCAATCACATCCTGCTTCATCTTCATTCTGCCCAGTTTGGCCAATTTTACACAAGTCTTTTTCACTTTTACGCGAACAATATCTCTCATTTGGATCGCCTGCCATCTGAGGCTCAATAATTGCTTTGAGAGGCACCATGATAATGTTATCATCTGGGCTAGCACAATAATATTTCAGAGTGTCTGGCTCCTCAATTGCTAATTCCATGTGCTCACCAGGCAGCTTAGTAATAACCCCTTTACTTGAATTTGCAGGGGTGGAGCATTCTGACTGTTCAACACTCAAACCAGTCAATTGAGCAGCCTCAAAAGCCCCTATACTCGTGTCATTTTCATCTTTACTTTGAAGGAGCTCAGGTTTTGAAGGCTCTGAGAATTGATCCCTAACATAAGACACAACACTAAGTTAAACTCGTGTTTTCAACAACAATTGATATTTGTTTGATCCTGATTCGGTTGAACAAAGCCAGACAATCAATTTTACCTTCTCATAAATGATCTAGCATCACTTTGGGAACTAAGCTGAGGTGAAGCAAATACAGAAAGAGGAGATGCAAAGGACGGAAAGTTGAACGCTTGACCATTGTGCATGGACTTGACTAACTCAATTGGTGAGAGATTGTTGATGTAATTAAACACAGGAGAATCCTGCAAGGTTACCAAATGATTACTTAAGTAGCAGCCTTAACACCCGGCTATTGACGAATGATCAAGAGCTAAGACAAGAAAAGGAAATTACAATTTCCAACTAATCAAAAAGACAAAAGCTAGAATCGTAAAATTTGCATACTGACCAAACCGTGGAAAAAATATGCAAAGGGTAAATCTTTCATTTTTCTTTTCCAACTTATCTTCTTCTTATAATTCAGCTGGAACCCAAAATTGCGATCTCCATTCTCATAAATTGGTAAAAAATAATACCAATATCCTTCAAGTTAACATATATAAACAAAAACTCCAAAAACCCAATTACATTAACAGTGAAAAAAAAACAATGAAGGACCCAAACCCACAAAAATTCAATTCACACAAGTATACGCAGACACAAACATAAAGCACCATGCAAACCTCAGGAACAGCAAAAAAGCAACCAAAATCTCAATTTTTAAGCAAAACAACCCCAAACCCAGCTAAAGCCTAGAGAAAAACACACAAAAAAAAAACCACAACCCATGATTCTACCCTCGCTCTGAGAAAGAAGAAACACCCAAAATACCAAAAAATAAAAACTCACATAGAATTAAGCATGTAATACAAAAAAGAAATGAAAAATTAAAGAGGGTTAGAGAAAGCAGACCTCAAATTGAGAGAGAGGGTTGGTAGCGGGGATTTGGTTCTTATTGGGTGTGTTTAGCTCCATTAGAACTTCAATACACTTCTCTTCTACCTCTAAAAGATCCTCAGTTACGAAGCTGAAAACACCCACCTCCTTTCTCTCTCCAAAACGTTTCTTATCGTTGTTCGGGTATGTCTGTCTGAAGAGAGAAGAAATGAAGAGAGAAAAGGTTAAGAGGGGCGCGAAGGCGGGAAGAAAGCAGATTTTGTATGTTTTGATTAAATTTTGGGCCACAACCCTAAAACCCATTTTGTTTGTCTGCTTGCCAGTAACCTTTTTATCCATTTTAAATATTACTACACTTGTACACACTACGCTCGGGCCAATCAATTTTTTTTTTTAATGTATATCATGGATGTTTAGATAACGGTAATACTTACAAAAAAAAA
>Ga0307515_10019183_pt1 | contig 12328 bp, 3 predicted proteins | sample 17_EM_MG_FD_194513 | JGI IMG/M metagenome (GOLD analysis project Ga0307515, IMG submission 194513) | Populus trichocarpa ectomycorrhiza microbial communities from riparian zone in the Pacific Northwest, United States - 17_EM | ecosystem: Host-associated > Plants > Roots > Unclassified | place...
AATTAAGGTCCTTAATTACTACTATATATAAGAACAAATCCTAAAAGTCTAAACCACAAATGTTTAATCTAAAAAGCCACTACGCCTTATTATTATTAGGAGTAGGATTAGTATCCATTGGGCCACTAAGTAATGGCTAATAAGAATAGGATCTAGATGCCTTAGTAGGTATATAAGTAGGTATAAAAATAGGGGCAGAATAATAAGGTGTAGCTAGAGCAGAGACTCTTAAACGCTTAACACTAATATTAGGTCCAAACCAATACTAATAAAGCTCTTACGGCGTAAGCTTATAGTTAATAAAGATACACTTAAGCCCAGAATAAACAGAGACGTTGGCTAGCTGGTATAGTCTAGAACTACTAAGACCTTACTACGGTAACTGTTAGTTACCTATCCGCTAGGTACCCGAAGGGTAACCTACCTAATACCATATTATGTTATACTCTTTTAAAACTTAACGCGCATGCGCGAACTCCTTCCTATAGTAGACAGCGACCTTCTTCTTATTACCCCTATTCCTTACCCTATCCTCAGTATACTAACCTTGCTCTTATATTAGGCGTTGCTAGCTAGCTTGCTAGGAATTGTAGGCGGTATAGATAGTTGTGGTATAGTCTCAAATTCGACCTAAATGTTTAGCATTAACGCTTAAATAGGAGAGAGCCCGGGCGATATAGTAGTCAAAAATATTAAAGAAACGTTGCCACTTAGGCCTAGGCTATTAAAGTTAATAATAGAAATCTATTAAGGATAGAAAAGCTCACCTTAACGCAACTGCCGCTCTTAATACGCATGCATTAATTATAAGGACTAAAGGTATTAGATCTAACACAGTGCGTCTTATTACAAGCCTTTAGAATCCTATTATTAGATTTCTGGTCTTTTAAAGACATACAGGCAAAATTATTTAGGTAAAACCAGCACTAGTTACGGGTTAGCGGGGGTTAGGGTTCTATATACAAAGGTAAGGCTAAGATACGCTATAGAATTTACTTAAAAGAGTAGTCAGCAGGAGAACGAAGAGGCATATTAAATTAATGATGAAAAAGAAGAAAATCTTAATAATATATTAAAGATACGTCTAAATTAGACGAAGGTTAATAATGGGAAGTAAGGTATTAAGGAAAAGGATTAAGCTTAATAAGTAAAGTGTCTTTATACTTTACCGTCCAATACCCTTTTAGTAAATAGCCGTAACCTTACCAATATAACTCCGTTATAATAGCGCTATTTAAAAGAAAGGAAATACGCGTATAAGTTATTTAACCATCACTTCCTTATAAAAACTAACTACGCGGCCGGGGGAAGGCAATTAAGACGTTAAATTAAAGACGTATATAGGTTAAATTAGACCTAAAACAATACTACAGTATTAAAGAATAATGTTATAAACGTTCTTAACAATCGTATAATAGCTATAATTACTATCGCGAAATATCCCTATTTGCTAGGTAGTAGAGCTATGCTAAATATACGGTATAGGACTACCAGATTTAAAACTATATACACCAAATCTTAAGAGATAAGTCTCTTTAACTAACTAATTAATACCTTAACCGCATTTAATAGCCTAAGGGTAAATGCGAGAGTAATGCGTTAGTAATACAGGGAATCATAAGAAAAGGATTATAAGAAAAGATTATAGACCATATCTTAGCAGTTAAAGACGACGGCAAGCCAAGGCTCCGTACGTTAAATCCCATACTAAAGGTTCTACGGAACTATACTGGAACACTAAATTACCTATAATACTTATAATTAATTATAGACTGGTATAAAGGCTTAAAAGCAGAGTTGTATAAAAATCCCTATATTAGCCTAGGTAGTCACCGGTATACTTTTAGTAGGCTTCCAATAGGTCTCCTAGCAATCCTTACATCTTTTCTCTAGTCATGTTTTTTCCTTATTGAGGTTTTTTAGAAGTTTAAAGCAGGGGTTAGATAGATAGATAATATACAGCGGCATACCGACACCTCTCTAATATCTCTCCAAACCTCTTCTGGGACGAGCCCTTATAATCTCCCTACTGTAAGGTAATGGCGATCGGGGGCCAACCGCAAGAAGGGGGGGGGTAATGTAAGGGATATTATTGCGGACACCTCGGGTTGCCCTTAGGACAACCCCCGGACGCCCCTTGGATAATTGCCGGTCACGTGCTGGAGGCACGTGCCCGTAGTATATAGTCTCCACGATCCCAGAGGCCTTACCTCCTTAAGGATTCGTCTCTTACCAATCTGTCCTGTTCCAATCGTGTCCTTATAGCCCCCTGTCTACAAGATCCCCTCACAATACCTCCTTACCCCCTAAAATAACGCCTTTACTATAAGGGGCTAATAGAGTCTCCCTAGAGAAGCGTATCCCCTTTACTTATAAAGGAGTAGACTAGGAAGCTATAGCTAGTCTATCTAACCTTATAAGACCCTTAGAAACGATTACCGCTAAGAAGTTATTAAAGCGGTCGCTATATAAGACCTTATAAAAATTAAAGGAGTTAGAGATATAATTAAGATAAGTATATTAAAACTACTAAGAATAATTGTAAGGATAATTAGGAGAAGTATAAACACCCTAAACACGAAGCGGACTTAAAGGGGTAACGCTATACTACGCTATAACGTTAGAAAAACCTAGATTTTATATAAAGGAACCTAATAAGTATAATAGTAATAGTCTCCGGAACTATAATTATTTTATCCGTTAATATAAAACTAAGTTTTAGCTAGACCTAAAACGTTACTCTAACGAGTATAATTAGACACTAATTGCTTTTACGTTTCTACGCGGCACCGTTAAGAGTTAATGGATACGCTATAAGAAGAAACTTACTATACCCCTTAAATTTAGGGAACTTAAGTCCTAGTTAGTTAATTAGGTCCAAAACCCTACTAATTAAGGGATAGATTATAACCAGCAATACTATAACACTAAATAGTAAGAAGGCTAGAGTATAGTCTAGTTTATAAACTACTTAGAAGAGCTAGAAGATAATATACCCTACTTAAACCTATAGGATAACGCTATATAACTTCACTAGCTACTTACTAAGTTATAACTTAAGATTTAACAGACTATATAGGAAAAGGGCGAAATTCCTACCTTTTAAGAAAAGCTTATCTTTAAAGCTACTTAGATTAAAAATACTAGAAAAGACTATCTAGGTAAGTAAAAGAAATAAGACGCTAATAATAAAGAGCGTAGGACTAGACCTAGGAGGGAGTAAGCTACTATATAGTTATTCCTGTCTTTATTTAAGTTAATAATAAATAAGTAACGCGAGACTACCTTATAGATAGCGGCGTGGCTATAGGGTTTATTTCTTAATTACTAGTAAAAGAATTAGATTTGGACCTTAGCAGCTTATAGATGCGCACCATTTAAAGTATTAAAGGCCACTAAATTCCATACTATAGGGAATAGGCTTTTTCTGTGGCTAGCTAAGACCGCGATAATCTATAGAATATATAGGAGATGCGCTTTTATGCCGTAGAAATTAAGGGGTATAACCTTGTTTTAGGATACCTATAGCTTTACTAAGTTAATCTAGACATTAATTGGCCTTTAGCCTTATATTAACATCAGAAGTCTTAACCGCGCATTATAGTTAAAAATTAAAAGACTTTCTTAAACTATATATAAGAAGAAGGGTAGGCATATACTATATATACTACTCTTAACACTAAGAATGGGGATATAGGATATTCATTTTTAGATATCCGGCTATTGTCACGGAAGTGGGCACGAGCTGGAATACAATGTACTAAACGGGGTAGTAATTGAAGAAGGCTATGTACGCGTAACTATGCGTGGTTAATACAAAGACATTTGGATGCAGAAATAGAACAGGTTAGGTACGGGTATAAATAGGGGTTGTAGGGGAACGTGCGTAGGTGTCTCGGGACGAACGTAAGCGCGGGTCAAGAACGTTAAAGCGCGCAAAGACGTGAGAACGTGTAAGTCCCGTGACACTATATATAGTTAAGAAATTAGAGATTCTATAGAAATATATAGACTTAGAGGATATTTCTAATAAAGAGGCTATATAAACCTTACTTAACCCTATATTAGTTAAGTATAAGATAAATATAGAGGATAAATAACCTCCTTTTAGACTACTATATAACCTATTAGAAAATAAGCTAGCGGTATTACGTTAATATATAGTAGACAATCTTTAAAGAGGATGGATTTAGCCCTTTATAAGCCCGGTAGGGGCGCCAATTATATTTATACCTAAAAAGGATAAGACCCTTCGCCTTTATATTGACTATTAGGCGTTAAATAAAATTACTATAAAGAATTGCTACCCGTTACCCTTAATAGGGGAGCTTATTAATAGGCTATTGGTTATAAAGATATTTATAAAATTGGATTTAAAAGATATATACTATTAAATCCGGATTAAAGCCGGAGATAAGTAGAAAATAGTATTTTAAACACAGTATGGCCACTTTAAGTACCTAGTAATGCTATTTAGGCTTACTAACGCGCTGGCAATATTTTAGGCCTATATTAATAAGGTATTATCGGGCCTATTAGACACAATATATATAATCTACCTTAATAATATTATAGTCTACTCTAATAACTATAAAGCATATATATACTACGTGCGAATAGTACTAAAAAGACTATAGGAATATAAGCTCTATATAAACCTAATAAAGTGCATGTTTTATACTACTAGTATTAATTTTCTAGGCTTTATTATTAGCGTTAACGGAGTGTTAATAGAGAAAAGTTAGGTGGATACTATTAAGGAATAGCCCTACCCTATAATATTTAGAGAAGTGTAGGTGTTTTTAGGCATAGCGAACTTCTACCAAACGTTTATTATTTACTATTTATAAGTAATACTCCCAATTACTAATCTACTAAAAGGATCTAAAAATAGTAAGAAGTTAGGACCCTTTATATTTAGGGAAGCTACTAAATAGGCTATAGACTAGTTAAAGGATTTATTTACGTTAGCGTCTATCCTAATATACTTCTACTAGGAGCTATATATATGCCTTAAAACGGATATATCCGGCTTCGCCCTAGGGGTAATTATATCTTAATTAAAAGACAGAGAATAGTATCCTATAGCGTTTTAGTTAAGGAAAATAACCTCTATAAAATAGCGTTAACGTAATTAGTAAGTATCCTGGCTATGTAAGTATTTATCATTTACAAAATGCATTAAAATCCTTGGCATGTAGATCTCCGATTTTTACACCTAACCTTACTTATAAAACCGTAAGATAGCCCATTTCTACGTTTAATACGCCTTATTATTGACATAACTCCCTACCGTCAGTTAGTAAGTTAAAGCCGACGTCGCCCTGCTATTTACCCTATCTTAACGCGTTTTCTAGTATTATAGTGCCTCCTATTAACCCTGCTCATCGCGCGGATATAGTCTATCTACTTAAATTAGGCTAGCGGCTATATGCTATCGCAGAACAGCTATACGTTAGTTAAACTACTGTATATAGTACCGAACGCAACCTTATACAATATAGCCAGCCTATTAGGCCTTATATACAGAAGGCTAGCTAGCCGGCGGCGTTAACAAAAGCTAATAGAGAGGCTCTCCTTAAACTCCTGCTTTACAACAGTTAGAAATATCTAGACGAAATTTAGTACTGGCTCTATTACAAACGCGATCTTAATATTACTAGCACTACAATCTACCATATTTTAAAGAAGGAAGGGTAGTTAAGGAAGGCAATTAAGTATATAGCGTAGGGCCGTAACTTATAGCTAAGGGAGCTCTATTATAATAATATAAGGTGGTTTCCGGTAGATATTATAGTATTCCTTAATAAGGCTATTTTTAATGAGAAGACTAGCTAGTGGACAAGAGGGCGAGCTCTAATTGGTAAGGAGGCGTGTTATAAGGGCAATCTTTAAAGAGGTAATATTTAGAGTATCTACGCGGCTATAATGATTAATAGCTAGGTTTGCTATTAAACCCATAAAGGCTACTTTAAGATTAATAACTTTGTTAGGTAGCTATATAGGTGCCTATTTCCTATGCTTTATAAGCGATATCTAAATTAGACTATGGTAATCGTAATAAATAACCTTCTGGTTTACGTTAACGCGCAAATTCCAGCTGCTATTAAAGAGGAGGGCTATATTATTTACTATCTACCACTATACTTACTAGACTTTAATCTAATTAAGCTTATATAGGCCGTTTTAAAGGCATAGATCCGTCGCTGGCACCTATATACTTAAGAGCTCTACCGTAATTATAGTGAGTTTCTTAAGCAAGCTATCCGTAAGAGTAGGTGCAATTTCTTTACCTAATAGCAGTTTTAATATACCGTAGGAGGAATCTATATAGAATAGGCTAAGCTGGAGCGTTTACGGCGTTAATTAGAATAATTTAAGCGTGGTGTTAAGGTCTAAGGGCTAAAGAAGTTAACTATGGCCTTTAATATCGCTACGAGCACTTACTAGGAAATCTTCTAATATTAATTTACTATAGAAAACGCCTCTTTCTACCCAGTTTATATATCTTTTATATACGCGTAAAGCCTCCTGCTAGGTCTATAAGGGCATTCGCCGCTATAGCGGCCTTTTGCTGCCTATAGTATACCTTAAACTCGCGGAGCTAGCTAGCTATATTACTAATAAAGCTATTAGCGGCACCTAACTCTAAAGCCCTACAAAACTTGCGTAAATTTTCGTTTTCTATAGCACGTAGATTATCTAGACTCTACTATTGTTCTAATATAATGTCCCTAAACTACTTTAGTTTCTCTTATGTTATAGCGTTATATATCCTCTCTAGCTTTTAGATAAATAGACACTAAATAGTATCTATATCCTCTTTATTAACCGATATAGGGCTTAAGCATAGGTAATCGTTAACATTACGTATGGGGGCGGGAGGTGGCGGCGGTGGAGGGCTAGTGGTAAGAGTAGCAGCTTAAATTTAAGGCTAAATAGGCGGTTAAGCAGGCGGCGGTGGGGGTGGTTAAAGCTACTGCGGTGGTAGATAAGGCACTTAATTCTGCGCATACTGTGCATAGGAAGGGCCGGCGTAGTATTAAGAATACGTAGGCAGCTGCTAATTAAAGCTATATAGAAACGTTGCCATTTACTGCTGCTGTCTCTATATAGCAATTAGACGGCGACGCTCCTCTTATTCCTTACGTTATTTATTATAGCACTCCTCCCTCTCTTCCTCTTTATTCTCTAATTAACGTCTATAGGCCTCTATCTATAGTTCTTAAAGCTTAGCTATACGGTTAGTTGCTATACGAAGCTTAGCTGTTACTAAAGGTTTATAAGATTGTTAATCTAGGCGGCTAACTAGACCATCTGCTATAAGAGCACAGAAAACCTTTATAAACAGCTCTTTATACTAAGTATTACTAGAGGCAATAGCGTTCGCCTAGGCCTTATGCTAAGTAGCGTTAATAGCGTAGTATTAATTATTAAATATATAGTAGAAGTTCTAATAGTTACTACAGTTTATATCTATATACTTAATCTGTTTCCCTAGGCAAGCTTAAAAGTTAGTAATATTCTTATATACTACTTAACGGCTTAGATTCTGCTATAATAATAGCTCTAAGCGTAATTTTATAGGCGCGCCTTTGCCTGGTATAAAAGTAGAACCTTTAGACTATAAGGTAACTAGTAGGGAAAATAGAATCTTAACAGATTCTTTAATATCTTTAATAACCTTTCTTTTCCTTCCTAACTTTGTTAACGCCTTATAGTTAATCTTAACTTTAAAAGTTAATTAAATATTGCTGTTAAGGTTATGCGCCTACTAGACATTAACTACTTTAAGTATTTAATCGCTTTATTTAATAGAGAAGTTATTAATAGAGTAGTTAGCTCGTCCGCCGCGGCTAGAAACGTACTGTATAACTATAAGACGTTTAACCTAGGTGTAGATCTTACTACTAAGTTAACGGTTAATCTTACTCGTAATGGCGTTCTTAATAAGGCTTAGGTCGTATAACTGCCATTTCTATTTAACTAGATAGTCTGTAGCAACCTTAGAACCATTAATATAGAGCCTAAACTAACCGTAAATAGGATAGTTAACGGTTACCCGCTTAGTCTAACGCTTAAAATAAATACCTTAACCTTAAATTTAACGCCTTTAACATAGATCTTCCGCTTGCCCTTTTAATGTATCTTTAATATTAAAGTCCTTATTATCCTAATTAATAAGATCTAAACTAAAAGGACCTAAATTAGGCCTTTCTAGATCTAACGGAACCTTTAAATTTAGGCCCTTAAGTCTTATAATATCGCGCTCCTATCTGGCGTAAAGCTTATCCCTCCTATGCTTCTTTCTCGCCTTAACCTCCTCCTTAGTTTTATTATAATAGTGCCTATAACGACTATGGCCCTCTAACGCCTAATACAGTATAGCCTCCTTAACTTCCTTAATTTCCTTAACTTCTTTATTCTAAAACCGTATACGCTAACTGCGGTCTATAGGCGGCTCTATGCGAGTTATCTAAGTAACCTTTATTAGTTTAGCACGTTGGCTAGGCTTAGGTAGCCCTAGAGGAGGAGAAGTAGACAGCTTCCTGCGTTTATTTGTAGTAAAAGCCTTAGGAGTAACACTAGCAGTATATAAACAAGCGAGGGTATTACTAATAGAGCGAGTACTGCCAGCTGGAGGAGCTGCTAATAGCGTTAACGTTACTAGCGTTAACTTTAAGGCCTACTTCGCGGGCTTCTTCACGGGCTTTTTTGTAGGTACTATAATACTAGGAAACGGGCAAATAGTAGGGCGACGTCGGCTTTAACTTACTAACTAATAGTAGGGAGTTATATTGATAATAAGGTGTGTTAAACGTGGAAATAGGCTATCTTACGGTTTTATAAGTAAGGTTAGGTGTAAAAATCGGAGATCTACATACTAAGGATTTTAATATATTTCGTAAACGATAAATCCTAGCCACCCTACTAAAAATCGCGAAATACGTGACGCGTTACTCAACTACTACCTTAATGGCCACGCCACGACAATAAGAAGCCCTTTTTTAAGAAGGTAGACTTAATCTAGCTATCTAAGTCTACAAGTAGGGCCAATTCTTAAGTTTTTAAGCCGCCACTAGTACGTATAATATGCCCCAGAGCACTACCTAGCTACGCGTTAAAGGCATTAAACTAAAACGTAATTCTGTTGGACCAAATCGCCGTCTTATACTAGCACAAGAAGAGAGTCTTAAGCAGTAGATTCTATTAATAGATTAACGCGGTATACCACCTAAGATTACTACCGTGCGGTAGATAGCTAGTCTCTTAGCTACCTAGTATACCAGATCAGCTACCCTATAACTAGTTGATAAAAAATAGGCATATAATTTTATTAAGCTCTATAACAACCTATAGTCTAAATATAATCGTAAGTATAACTACTAGCATACTAAATGCGAGGATCCTATGCTTATTCGGGCCTAGTTTAAATGTATTTAAGATATAAAGATAGAATATAGAATTCTTAATAAAGACACCTAAAATTTTAACGAGACTGGCTTCTAAATGGGTGTTATTACAACTATAAAAGTTATTACTAAAACTAACTATACTGGCCGTCCTAGAACAGTATAGCTAAGTAATTAAGAATGGGTTACAATTATTAAAGCTATTAATGCCCTAGGGGTTACAATTCCACCACTTATTATTTTTAAGGTAATAATATACTAGGCTGCCTAGTATAAAGACAATATTATACTACACAACTGGTTAATTAGTGTTAGTAATAACGGCTAAATAATAAATAAGATTGGCCTAACCTAGCTAATAGAGGTCTTTAATAAGCATATAAAGGTTCGCATAGTTAGCACACATCGGCTACTAGTACTAGATGGCCATAATAGCCACGTATTGCCTAAATTTGATCAGTTCTGCCTGGATCATCAAATAGTCGTCCTCTGTATGCTAGCGCATTCGTCCTATCTACTACAACCGCTAGATGTAGGCTGTTTTTTAGTCCTTAAGCAATTGTACGGAAGCCTCGTTTAATAGATTATAGGCCGCGGTGTTAATCATATTAATAAACGCGAATTTCTACCACTATATAGGCAGGCTAGGCAAATAGCACTACATTAGAACAATATATAGGCAAGATTTGCTGCTACTGGCCTAGTTCTATATAGCCCTAATCGCGTATTAGTATAGCTGTATACTAAATATCGGACGCCGTTACCTTAACGTCTGTAATTAAATGCATCCTAGACAGCCGAGACACCTTATAATATTGCTAAACTACAACAGCAGACGGCCCTACTAAAGCGTTATCTTAAACAGCATACGCATAGCCCACCAAGTCCAGCAGGACAAGCCCTTAGCCAGCTTATTAAGGGGTGCGAAATGGCGATGTTAAGCGCTGTACTACTTGCAAGTGAAAATAAGAAGCTATGTATAGAGAACCGGCGCCAAAAAAAGAAAAAGGCACAGCGGCGCACGTATATAGCTAGGGGAGGTGTTCTATTAGGAGCAGAAGGGGCTTCTTAGGCACAAGCTGCCCAGGAGGGGGTAGTAGAGGCAGTGGCTAAGCGACCGCAACGGGCAATACGCAAGTATAGTATATGCAAATCAATAGAACATAATGCACGTACGTGCCCTAGACGTTAAATAAATAGCTAGTAAATAGCTATAATAAATACAATTATTCGTGGTTGAGTAACGCGTCACGTATTTCGCGATTTTTAGTAGGGTGGCTAGGATACTTACGTAGCCAGGATACTTACCAATTACGTTATATAACACATAACCAGAAGTTACTCGCAATAGTTATAGTAATAAAGTATTAGCGATATTATTATATAGGAAGCAATTATCCTATTAAAGTCCTTATAGACTATAATAACCTAAAATACTTTATAACTATAAAGATATTAAGCAGTTAATAAGCTAGATAGGTAAAAGCACTATTATAGTATAACTTTAAAATTACGTACCGCCTAGAAAAGATAAATCCCGCCAATAGGTTATTAAGACGTTTAAATTATAAGATAGGAAGGATCCAGGACAGTATAGGGGAAATAATCCCTATATTACAAAATTTGCTTAGGAAGAAAGAAGACTCTTTCCCTAAAACTATAGAAATTTATAATAGGGTAGAGGTCCTAATAATATAGCTATAAAGCGCTATAATTATAGAGCTATAGGATATAGTTATAAACTAGGTTATAGGCTAGGCAGATATTATAAAGTTAGTATACCTTAGAATTAGTAAGAATTCTACAAGATGTACTAGGGGTATCGCGGTACCTTTAACTTAATAGCGTATTAGCTATAAGTATCCAGATTTAAGGGGGATAGGTAAGATACCTATATATAGTATAGTATACTATATAATAGTAGGAGAATCTACTAGCACTAATAATTTAAAACGTCTTATACTACGCCTTATATTTATAATAGTGGTAGGTAAAATAAAAGTAAGCAATCTATATAAAACCTTTTAGATTTTCCTCTTTAAGTATAATAGAGGGACGCCTTTATTTCTAAGGAGAGGTAAAAAAATATAGTAGAGACTAACTTAGCCGGAGTTACTAAGAAGCTATAGTAGCAAGACTAAAAGGGTTTATTGCGCTTTAAGGGTACTATATATATATCCCAAAAAACTAAGCGGTTTAAGACGAAATTTTAAAGATCTTCTATAACAACCCTTTTAGGGGTTACTACGGTGCTAATAGAACCCTTAAGGCCGTTTAAAGGAAATACTTTTAGAATAGAATATCTAAAGAGGTTAAGGACTATATATTAAGATATAATATATACTAAAGGGTATAGATATCTAGACATCGCCTATATAGCAAGTTATTAGTGCTTCCTATTCTATAGAAACCTATATTAAAATTAATAATAGATTTTATAATAGGCTTACCCCCTACTAAAATAAGAATGGGAGTCGTCGTCTCCCCCTTCCTCCTCCGTCGTCGTCTCCCCCTTCGCTATATAGCCCCTACGGACACATCACCGGACGCCAAATACCAGACACATCACAACCTCTACTACAACCAGTCTACAGCCATTACGCTGCAGACAACCTCCGCAACCAGTCTACAGCTATTACACTGCAGGCGGCCTCCGCAACCTGTTTACAGCCATTAGGCTACAGACGACCTCCACCATAACCTGTCTACAGCCATCGGGCTGCAGACGACCTCCACTATAACCTGTCTACAGCCATCAAGCTGCAGACGACCTCTACCACAACCGCAACCACTACCACCACCACTACCGCTACAATATACTATACAACACCGCACTATAGGCGTACCGCAGATGCGCAGATAGGGTAGCTACAGCAGGGGGGAGAGGGGAGGGGGGCCGGCCCGTGTTACTTTAG
>Ga0307515_10019184_pt1 | contig 12328 bp, 9 predicted proteins | sample 17_EM_MG_FD_194513 | JGI IMG/M metagenome (GOLD analysis project Ga0307515, IMG submission 194513) | Populus trichocarpa ectomycorrhiza microbial communities from riparian zone in the Pacific Northwest, United States - 17_EM | ecosystem: Host-associated > Plants > Roots > Unclassified | place...
GGCGGGGGGGGGGCGGGTGCGCGCGCGCGGCGCAAGGGCCACGGCCCTCGGCGCGGGCGGGCGATCACGGCGGCGCGATGTGACGAGGCGAGCGACGCGACCGTGCCGGACTCGCGGCGCAGAGGGAGCTTCGGAGCGGCAGCGGCGGCGGGCGCCGCAGCGGCAGCGGCTGCGGGCGCCGCAACGGCAGCGGCAGCGGGCGCCGCAGCGGTGGCAGCAACGGCACGCAGCGGCAGCGGTCAGCGGCACCCGCAGCGGAATCGGTACCCGCAGCGGCAGCGGCAGCGGGCGCCGCAGCGGCAGCGGCAGCGGGCGCCGCAGCGGCAGCGGCAACGGGCGCCGTAGCGGCAGCGGCAACGGGCGCCGCAGCGGCAGCGGCAGCGGGCGCCGCAGCGGCAGCGGCAGCGGCAGCGGGTGCCGCAGCGGCAACGGGCGCCGCAGCGGCAACGGGCGCCGCAGTGGCAGCGGGCGCCGCAGCGGCAGCGGGTGCCGCAGCGGCAGCGGCAACTCTCCGTGGCCCTGCTCGACTCCCTGTGCACCGGCGGCCACGGATCGGAGTCACCGCCGACGTGGAGACCGGCGTGTTCGTCCGCGTCGGCGACGCGTTCCTTGGCTTGCTTCAGCGCACCTCGCCGCTGGTGTGATGGTTCGAGGTGTTAGAGCGGCGAGCTCATGAATACAGTCGCTTCGCCTCGATCATGCAGAGGATCCGCGTCGGCTCGTGTCATGCTCCAGGCCTCGCGCAGGCCCATACCGTTCAGGAGAACTCATGTTTGACCACGTCAAATTCGGAGTCAGCGACTTTGCAGCGAGCAAAGCGTTCTTCCTCAAGGCACTCGAACCGCTCGGCGTAGCTGTCATCGCAGAGGGGGCCCCGACGTACGGTGTCGAGCTCTGCCAACCGGAGGGTGAGGCTTCCTTGTGCCTGTACCAAACCGAGGAGAAGCCCGCGCATCTTCACCTGGCGTTCAAGGCCGAGAATCGCCAGCAAGTCGAAGCTTTCCATCGCGCGGCTCTGGAGGCGGGTGGCAAAGACAATGGTGCGCCTGGTCGGCGCCCACAATACAGCGGGAACTACTATGCAGCTTTCGTCATTGGTCCGGACGGGCACAACATCGAAGTGGTTTGCCACGAACCCTGAGGCCTGATCGCCCCGTCAACCGTCGGCGACGCCGAGGTAGCGACGCACCATCGTGCAGGTCTCGTCGACCAGTCGCGGATCGCGCAGCAGCTCGGGCGAGAACAGCGCGGCGCGGTGGGTGATCGCCTCGATCGACGCCACCAGCACGAACGCCGCGAGCTCGGGATCATCGATCACGAGCTCCGCCTTGCGGCAGGCGAGCAGCCCCGCGACCATGCGGTGGGCGAGCGCATCGAGGTCGCGCAGCTTGGCCATCCGCCCGACCCGCGGCACCTGCTCGGTCAGCACGCGGTGCAGCTCCGGCTGGACGGCGTGGGCGCGGATCATGACCTCGATCACGCTGCGGATCGCCTCGGCCATGGGCAGCCGCGCGACGCGGGTCAGCTCGGCGAGGCACAGCGAGGTCATGTCCTCGACGTGCTTCTCGATCAGCGCACCGACGAGGGCGGCCTTGTTCGGAAAATACTGGTACAGCGAGCCGATCGAGACGCCGGCGGTCTCGGCGACCAGGTTCGTGGTAAGCCGGTCGAAGCCGTGCTTGACCAGAACGCGAGCAGTCGCTTGCAGGACGCTGTCCACGGTCGCGCGGCTGCGCAGCTGGCTCGGGCGTTTTCGGGGCGTGGTCCGGACTTGACGCTGCATCGTGCGGACTCCTCGGCGGCCGGCCGGATGCGAGTTGGCAATGTGAGCAAACGCTCGCATTCTAGGAGTTGATGATCTCCATGTCCAGTCCCGTCGTCGACGCGCCCGCGGCCGCCGGCGCCATCCCCGTGGTCCCCGGGCTGCCGCTGCTCGGCAACCTGCTGGCATTTCGCCGCGACCGGCTCGGGCTCCAGGAGCACGCCGCCCGGCTCGGGCCGATCGCCCGGATCGCGGTCGGCCCGATCCCGGTCTACATCATCACCTGCGGCGAGCTCGCCCGCGAGGTGCTGGTCGATCAGGCGGCGAGCTTCCGCAAGAGCGCCGGCTTGCAGTTCCTCCGGCCGCTGCTCGGCGACGGCCTGCTCACCGCCGAGGGCGAGCCGCACCGGCAGCATCGAAAGCTGCTGGCGCCGGCGTTCGCGCCGAAGCGGCTCGCGGGCTACGGCGAGATCATGGTGGCCGAGACCCGCGAGCAGCTCGCGCGGTGGAGCCCGGGCGACCGGATCGATCTCGCGGACGAGATGATGGAGATGACGCTGGCGATCGCGGGCCGCACGCTGTTCGGCGTGGATGTCCGCCGCGATGCGAGCACGGTGGCGCGCGGCCTCGAGCTGGCGATGCACTCGATGACCGACAACCTGACCTCGCCGATCCGGCTGGGCTACCGCTGGCCGCTGCCGCGCCACCTGCGGATGAAGCGCGCGGTCAAGCTGCTCGACGACGTGGTGTACCGGCTGATCGCCGAGGGCCGGGCGCTGGGCAGCGATCGCGGCGACGTGCTGTCGATGCTGCTGCTCGCCCGCGACGAGGACGACGGCAGCCAGCTGGGCGACCAGCAGATCCGCGACGAGGTGATGACGCTGCTCCTGGCCGGCCACGAGACCACGGCCAACACCATGACCTGGACCTGGTACGAGCTGGGCAGGAACCCCGACGCGCTCGCCCGGCTCGACGCCGAGGTCCAGCGCGTGGTCGGCGCCCGCCCGGTGACGACCGCCGACCTGCCGGAGCTGCCGTGGACCGCGGCGGTGATCGACGAGGCGATGCGGCTGCATCCGCCGGCGTACATCGTCGGCCGCCAGGCGCTGTGCGACATCGAGCTCGCCGGCCACCGCCTGCCTGCCGGCACGACGATCGCGGTCAACATCCGCGGCATCCACCGCCGCGCCGACTACTACCCGGAGCCGCTGGCGTTCCGCCCCGAGCGCATGCTGCCCGAGGCCCGCAAGCCGCGGCCCCGTCACCACTACCTGCCGTTCGGCGCCGGCCCGCGGGTCTGCATCGGCTCGCACTTCGCGCTGATGGAGGCCCAGCTGGCGCTGGCGACGATGGCGCAGGGCGCGCGGCTGCGGCCGCTCACGACCCACGCGGTCGCCGAACCGATGGTCACGCTGCGGCCGCGCGGCGGTATGCCGGCGGTCGTCGAGCGCTGCTGACGCCTCGCGGCCCTGGTAGGCCGGTTGACCCGCGCGACGACCTCGCGTGTACTCGACGGCGAGATGGGCGAGCCGGCCTGCCAGCACGTGATCGTCGCGCCGATCGACGATCCGCCCGGCGGCTGGATCCACGGCATCCGGCAGCGCCACGATCCGATCGCGGCGCTGGTTCCGCCGCACGTCACGCTCGTGTACCCGTTCGACGCCGAGTTCGACGCGGCGGCGCTGAAGACACACATGGCCGAGGCGCTGGCGGAGTTCCGCGAGCTCCCGATCACCCTCGACGGCGTGTCCGGCGCGGAGGGCTGCTACCTCTGGTACGACATCAAGCAGGGCAACGACGCGCTGATCGCCATGCATGATCGGCTGTACGCCGGCCCGCTGGCGAGGTACCTGGACCGCCAGCAGTCGTTCCAGCCGCATCTGACGCTGGGGCGCATCGCGGACCCGGCGCGCTGGCGCGAGGCGCTCGACGAGATCGCGGCCACGACCCCGCGCACGATCGCCACCGTCCGCCGCGTGATCTCGTATCGCCGCTGCGCGGACGGCACGCGGCGGCTTGAGCACGCGATCCATCTGCCGCGCTACCCAGGGACGCACTGACCAGCTGGTCGACGGCCCCGAGATCTCGCCGCGCTTTCGACGTCTCCCTGATCAATTTCTGTGTGCCCAAGCACGCTCTGCCGGGCCGCCAGTCGTGAGTTGCCGTAACCCCAGACACAGCGCGATTCGACGCGAACGTGTACACCTCGCGGCATGCCATTCTTCTCCGATCCTCGACATCGCTACTACGCAGCCGGCTTGCTGGTTGTCGCGTTAGCCAGCGCGTGCAGCGATGCCACCGAACCAACCGAGCGCAGCGACGATCAGGCGCTGCGGCTCGCACGCGGCCAGGTCTCGGGCGTCAGCCCGCTCCCCGCCGGATGCGGCCTGCCGCCCGACGAGACGTTCACCGTGTTCCCGAACACCGAGGTCCAGCCCCAGATCGCGCAGGATCCGCGCAATCCATTTCATCTGGTCGCGATCTTCCAGCAGGATCGCTGGAATCGATTTGGCAGCAATGGCGCCGTCACTGCCACCTCCGACAATGCCGGCCTGTCGTGGCGCACCTCGCCCAGCTTCCCGGCATTCTCGCGCTGCACCGGCGGCACCCCCGCCAATGGCGGCGACTACGACGTCACCACTGATCACTGGATTGCGATCACACCCAACGGCACTGTCATCGCCGTCGCATTCTCGCTGTCGCGAACCGGCGAGACCACCGCGATCCTCGCGAGCCGCTCCACCGATGGTGGCCGGCACTGGGGCGCTCCGGCCACCCTGCAGCGCGACACCGAGGTGCGGTTCTTCAATGATCGCCCCACCGTGACCGCCGACCCCTACCACCCGGGCCGGGTCTACGTCGCGTGGGATCGCATCGACGACACCTCGACGGCCGAAGCCACCCACTTCACCCAGCCCCTGCTGATCGCGCAATCCGACGACAACGGCGCGACCTGGGGCCCGACCCGGCTCGCCTTCGACACTCCCGTCAACTCCGGGACGATCGGAAATCAGATCTCGGTGCTGCCCGACGGCACCCTGCTGAACGTCTTCCGCCTCGAGCTCCTCGAGGGCGACAACTTCGTCGGCCGCATCAACGTCATCCGCTCGCGCGACGGCGGCCAGACCTGGTCGGCTCCCACCCTCGACCTACCCGTCCCCGAAGACTTCCTCGTACCCGACCCCGACGGCACCGACGACGGCTTCCGCAACGCCTCGCTGCCCCTGCTCGCCGTGCAACCCGGTACCCAGACCGTCCACGCCGTCTGGCAGAGCACCGCCTTCACCAGCGACGGCACCCTGCACGTCGCCTATGCCCAGTCGCGCGACGGCGGCCAGACCTGGTCGGATCCCGCGCGCATCGACCAGACCCCGACCACCTCCGCCCTCGTGCCCGCCATTGCCGTCACCCAGACTGGCACCGTCGCTGTCACCTACTACGACAGCCGCCACAACACCCCCAGCCCGGCGACCCTGCCAACCGACCTCTGGGCCGTCCGCTGCGCCCGCCACTGCAGCGACCCAACCGCCTGGACCGAGCAACACATCGACGGCCCCTTCGACGGCCGCCGCGCCCCCCTCACCAGCATCGGCCGCATGCTCGGCGACTACACCGGCCTCATCAACATCGGCCCGCTCTTCGTCGCCGTCTACGGCGTGGCAACTGCCGATCCAGCCAACCCGACCGACCTTCGCAGCTCGATCTTCTTCTGATCGGCCTTGCGAGACTCGCGCAGCGTCGATCACGCAGGGTGACGCGGCTACGGCAGGAATCGCGCGCGCTGCTCGGGAGTCACCATCTGGCAGGCATCGGCGCGGCCCCAGATCCGGTAGCGCACGGCGGCGAGCGCGCGATAGCCGACGTCGAGCACGACGCCGGGGAACCAGCGCATCGCGTGGGCCCAGCGCCACGGGGCGCGCAGGTGCCCGGCGAGGTGGAGCATCGCCTTGCTGCGCAGGTGCGCCCGGCCGCCCTCGACGAGGACGATCGACGCGATCGACGCGGGGATCCGGGGGTAGTGCCGGCGCAGCAGCTGGGCGGTGGTGCCCTGCAGCGGCGCGAACCGGAGCTCGTGATCGCGCTCGTGTGCGAGGATCCAGCGCACCGACTTCGCGCAGAACCCGCAGTCGCCGTCGTAGAGCACCACCGGCCCGTCGGGCAGCTCCCGCGGCGCCGCGGCCCTGGTGAAGTCGACGACGGCCATGGCGACAGCATGCCGCGTTTCGCGGGGCCGGCAACGCATGCTCGGCGCGGGCGGCCTGCTATGGTGGAAGCGCTTGCTCGGTGCGATCGCGCGGATCCTGCTCAGCTCGGCGGTATCGGCCGGGATCCACACGTACCTGTGGCTGCGCCTGGTCCGCCCGGCGCACCTGTCGCGGCGCTGGCACCTCGTCGCGACGCTCGCCATCGTCGTGATGTTCCTGTCGATCCCGACCACGATCACCGGGCGGATGTACTCGCCGGAGCTGGCCGCGACGCTGAGCTGGATCTCGATGCCGTGGATGGCGCTGGCCGGCCTGGTGTTCGTGGCGCTGGTCGGGTTCGACCTGATGCGGCTGGTCGGCTGGATCGCGGCGCTGGGCCGGCGCCCGGCGCGCCCGGCGCCGGTCGCGGCGCAGTCGCGCCGGCCGTTCCTGACCCGGGTCAGCGGTGGCGCGGCGCTGGCGGTGGGCAGCGGTAGCGTGGTGACCGGCATGGCCGAGGCCCGCGGGACCCACGAGGTCGTCGACGTCGAGGTCCGGCTGGCCAAGCTGCCGCGCGCGCTCGACGGCTTCACCATCGTCCAGCTCTCGGACCTCCACACCGGCATGACGATCGATCGCGGGTTCGTCCAGCGCGTGGTCGATCGCACCAACCGGCTGTCGCCCGATCTGATCGCGCTGACCGGCGACCTGGTCGACGGCAAGGTCGCCGATCTGCGCGACGACGTGGCGCCGCTCGGCCAGCTCCGGGCGCGCCACGGCGTGTTCGCGATCACGGGCAACCACGAGTACTACGCCGGGGCCGATGCGTGGATCGCCGAGCTCACCCGGCTGGGCGCGCGCTACCTGCGCAACGAGCGCGTGGTGATCGGCGACGGCGCGGCGAGCTTCGACCTGGCGGGCGTCGACGATCACTCGGCGAGCGGCTGGCCGGGCCACGGCGAGGACCTGGCGGCGGCGCTGGCCGGCCGCGATCCGGGCCGGGCGCTGGTCCTGCTCGCGCACCAGCCCCGGCAGGCGCGGCGCGCCGCGGGCTACGGGGTCGATCTGCAGCTGTCGGGGCACACCCACGGCGGCCAGATCTGGCCGTGGCACTACATCGTGCGGATCCAGCAGGGCGGCCTGCTCGCCGGGCGCTACCAGATCGACGGCACGCAGCTCTACGTCAGCCGGGGCTGCGGCTACTGGGGCCCGCCGGTCCGGCTGCTCGCGCCGCTCGAGATCACGCGCGTGATCCTGCGCGCCGCCTGAGCGCCCGCGGCTGGCCCGCGCCGCCGGCCGTAGTACAACGCGGGCCATGCGTTCGTTCGCCCTCGGACTCGCCCTCGGACTCGCCGCGCTGCTTGGCCGGCCCTCCGCCGCCGCGGCCGCGCCGCCCAAGCTGACGCTCGAGCAGGTGATCGCCAAGGCGCTCGCGAGCCCCAGGGCGGCGATGGCCGCCGGCGACACCGCCGCCGCCGAGGCCCGCGTCGACGAGGCCGACGCCGCCCGGCTGCCGCGCGCCAAGGTGACCGCGTTCGGGACGATCAGCCCCGAGATCCGGTGCGGCAATCCGGACTGCACGATGACCGAGCCCAAGAACTTCGCGCTCAAGTTCTCCGGGCTGTTCGGCAGCGCGCAGATCGACATCACCCAGCCGCTGTACACGTTCGGCAAGATCGAGCACGCCCGAGGCGCCGCGCGCGCCGGCCTCGACGCCCAGCGCGCGCTCGCCGACGAGGCCGCCGGCGATCTGGCGGTCGACGCGGCGAAGGCGTACTGGGGGCTCAAGACCGCGCGCGAGCTCGGCGCGATGCTCGACGACGGCATCGAGGAGATCGACAAGGCGCTCGGCGAGATGCAGGACAAGGGCGGTGGCGGCAAGGGCAAGCCCGCGGTGTCGATCCAGGATCGCCAGCGGGTCGCGGTGCTGCTCGCCGAGGCCAGGGTCCAGCGCGCCGAGGCCGCACAGGCCGAGGCCGAGGCGCTCGCCGGGCTCCGTGCCGTGACCGGGATCGCGGACGCCGACCTCGACGACGCGCAGCTCGCGCCGGTCGAGCGCGCGGTGCCGCCTCGCGCGGCCGCCGAGCGCCGGCCCCAGGCCCTGGCCGCCCGCACCGGCGCGCGGGCCGCCGACGAGCTGGCGAAGATGGCGGCCAGCCAGTACTTCCCCGATCTCGCGGTGGTCGCGTCCGGCGTGATCGCGAGCGCGCAGGGCGCCGAGGATCCACCGAGCGCGTTCGCCAACGATCCGTACAACCGCAGCGGCGCCGGCGTGGTCATAGGCCTCCAGTGGACGCTCGAGCCGTGGACGGTCGCGGCCCGGGTCGAGAAGGCGCGCGCCGACGCACACAAGGCCCACGCCCAGTCCGAGCTCGCCGCGATCGGCGCGCGCTACGACGCCGACAACGCGCTCGCCGAGGCGACGTTCGCGCACGACAAGGTCGCGGCGGCGGGCCAGGGCGAGCAGGCGGCGCGGACCTGGCTGGCTTCGGTGCTGCAAGCCGAGGCGATCGGCACCGCCGAGTCCAAGGATCTCGCCGACGCCTACATCGCGTGGTTCCAGATGCGCGCGCGCTGGGCGCAGGCGGTCTTTCAATGGAACGTCGCCGTGGTACGCCTCGATCGTGCGGCCGGTGAATTTCATGCCGGCGGCCGCCGTCCCTGACGCACGAGCCCGGAGAAGACAGGAGAAATGATGCTGCGCCGATCGATCGTCCTCGCGTTCCTCGCATGCCTGTTCGGGCTCGCTCCCGCGGTGGCCGACGCCCAGCCCGCCGGCAAGACCGGGCCTGGCACCCAGGCGGTCAAGGCCGCCAACGACACGATCGCGGCGCTGCTCAAGCAGAAGGTCGCGGCCGGCTCCAAGGAGGAGAAGGACCTCGCCGCCAAGGTCACGACCAGCGTGCGAGACTTCCTCGACATCGATCAGCTGGGCAAGCGCGCGATGGTCGATAACTGGGCCAAGCTGTCGAAGGCCCAGCAGGACCAGTTCCTCGCCCTGCTGCGCTCGCTGATCGAGGACAACTACATCCGCGGCCTGCGCGCCAACCTCGACTTCCAGGTCGACTACGCCGGCGAGTCGACCGACAAGGATGGCAACGTGATCGTCGCGACCAAGATCAACACCAAGCGCAAGGGCCGGCCGTACACGATCGGGGTCGACTACTTGCTGGTCAAGGACGGCGCGAAGCTGCGCGCCTGGGACGTCAAGACCGACGGCGTCGGCCTGGTCGAGAACTACCGCACGATGTTCGGCAAGATCATCGACAAGGACGGGTTCGACGGGCTGATCGGCAAGATGAAGAAGAAGCAGGCCGCGACCGGGTCCTAGCCGGCCGCGATCATCGAGCTCGCGAGCCGGGTCACCGCGCGGCGCAGCTCCTTGGTGTTGACCGGCTTCTCGAGGTGCAGCGTGCCGAGCTGGTCGAGCCGCGCCCGGCTCTCGGCGGTGAACACGCCGCCCGACAGGAACAGCAGCCGCCGGGCCTGCGCCGGATCGAGCTCGACCAGGGCCTCGAGCAGCTCGATGCCGGTCATGTTCGGCATCATCACGTCGCTGATGATCGCGTCGAACCGGCCGCCGCCGCGGATCAGATCGAGCGCGGCCTGGCCGCACGACGCGACCACCACGTCGTGGTCGCGGCGCAGCACGCGCGCGAGCATGTCGGCGACCAGCGGCTCGTCGTCGACCACCAGGACCTGGAGGCGCTGCCCCGGCGCCGGCGCGAGCGTGGTGGTGCGCGGCGCCGCCGGGACCTCGGCCGCGCAGGCGGGCGGTAGCACGACCCGCACCACCGTGCCCCGGCCGACCGCGCTGTCGAGCGAGATCCGGCCGTCCAGGCCGCTGATGATGCCGTGGCAGATCGCCAGCCCGAGCCCGGTGCCGCCGCCGACCTCCTTGGTGGTGAAGAACGGATCGAACGCGCGCGCCACGACCTCGGGCGACATCCCGCACCCGGTGTCCTCGATCTCGATCACCGCGCTGCCGTGCTCGTCGCGGAACGTCCGCGCGACGATCCGGTTGGCGTCCAACCGGCCCTCGGGGATCGCGTGCGCGGCGTTGACGATCAGGTTGATGAACACCTGGGTGAGCCGGCCGTCGTCGGCCACGACCCGGGGCGTAGCGCCGAGCTCGCACACCAGCTGCGCGCGGTGCTTGACCTCGTTGGCGGTCAGCCGGATCGCGACGCGCAGGACCTCGGCGACGTCGAGCTGGACCCGGGCCTCGTCCTCGGCGCGGCTGAACGAGCGCAGGCCCTGGACGATCTTGCGGACCCGCTGCGCCCCGTCGGTCGCGTCGACCACCGCGGTCGCGAGCTCGGCGCGGGTCGCGCCGTCGCCGGTGAGCGACTCCGCCATGATCTGCAGGTTGCCGAGCACGTAGGACAGCGGGTTGTTGATCTCGTGGGCGATCCCGGCGGCCAGGGTGCCCAGGCTCGCCATCCGGTCCGAGACCAGGAGCTGGGCGCGCAGCCGGTGGCGCTCGGTCACGTCGCGGCCGCTCGCGACCAGCACGGTGGCGCCGGCCAGCTCCATCCACACACCGGAGACCTCGCAGATCCGCCAGCCGTCGCCGTCGCCGACCCGCAGCTCGACGACCTCGGGGGCGCGGTGCGCCTCGCCGGCCCGCGCCGGCCGCATCACGGCGTCGAGCCGCGCGCGGTCGTCGGGGTGGATCCGATCGCCGAGCCCGGCGATCTCGGCGTCGGCGACGAGGCCGTAGATCCGCCGCGCCGCCTGGTTGCAGTAGATGACGATGCCGTCGCGATGGACGCTGATCAGGTCGGGCACGAACTCGAGCAGCGCCCGCACGCCGGCGGCCGAGGCCTCGTTGAGCTGGCGGGTCCGGCGCTGGAGCAGCGCGCGCTGGCGCCAGGTGAACGCCAGGCCGATCGCGACGAGGATCGCCCCGCACGCCGAGACCAGGAACCACCGGGTCTGCCACCACGCCGGCTGGACCACGAACGGCAGCGCCGCGGTCGGCCCCCACGCGCCGGTGCCGACGCGCGCCCGGACCTCGAGCCGGTACGCGCCGGGCAGGAGCGCCGGGTAGCGGGCCTGGCGGGCCAGGGTCGCGCTCCACTCGGGCTCGATCGGTAACAGCCGGACCTGGTACTCGACGTGGCCCGCGTTGGCCAGCCGATCCGAGCCGAGCTCGACCTTGAGCGCGTTGCGATCATGGGGCGTCTCGAGCTCCGCCGACACCCGGTCGTGGATCGGCTGCTCGCCGAGCTTGCCGGCGCGCACCACCGCGCACGGCGGCGGCGGCGGGCCGTCGTAGCGCTCGGCGTGGAAGTGCGAGAGCCCGCCGGTCGCGCCGAGCCACAGCGAGCCGTCGGTGTCCTCGAAGAACGCGGTGGCGGCGGCGTCGTCGCCCGCCAGGCCGTCGGACTCGGAGAAGTGCTCGACCCCGCGGTCGCTGAACACGTCGACGCCGTCGCCGGTGCCGATCCACAGGCGGCGGCTGCGATCCTCGCCCAGGAAGTACACCGCGCCGGTGCCCAGGCCGTCGGCGATCCCGATGTGGCGCATGTGCGACACGGCGGCGCCGGCCAGCTCGAAGCACGACACGCCGATCGGATCGTTGTAGGTCACGCAGTACTCGCGGTCGTGGGTGTGCACGACGTAGCGCATCGCCGACGACCGGAAGCCGTCGGCGGCGCCGAGCACGCGCCACCGCCCGGCCTCGAGGATCGCGATGCCGCCGGTCGAGCCGGCCCACAGCCGGCCGTCGGCGACCACGAGCGAGGGGAAGGTCGTGTCGGACGGCAGCCCCGGGACCTCGACCGGCTCGAGGTGCCCCGGCACCGCCCCGCGCAGCCGGAACAGCCCCGCCCGGGTCGCGATCCACAGATCGCCCTCGAGGCCGATCCGCAGCGCGAGGATGCCCCGGTCGGTGTTGCCGGCGAGCTCGCGGGCCATCGTCACGACCTTGCCGGCGGGATCGACGTACAGGAGCTCTGCCGGGAACCCGCCGACGAACACGCCGCCCTGCGGCGGGAACACGAAGCTGCGCACCGCGCGCTTCTCGGTGCCGGGCAGGCAGTCCCAGCGCCCGCCGCGCATCCGGGCCAGGCAGTGGCTGGTGCCCGCCCACAGCACGCCGTCGCGATCGCGCGCGATCGCCCAGCCGGTGTCGCCGGGCAGGCCGTTGCTCGGATCGTAGCGCTCGATCAGGCCGCGGCCGCGCCACTGGAACAGCCCCGTGGCGCCGACCCAGATCGAGCCCTCGTGATCGACGAACACGGTCCGCGGGTTGCGGAACGGCACGCCCTCGTCGCGGTCCAGCAGGCGCCAGCGATCGCCGTCGCGATAGGCGATGCCGGCCTGGCCGGCGAACCAGACCTCGCCGTGCGGGCCGTTGACCATGGCCGACGCGGCG
>Ga0307515_10019185_pt1 | contig 12327 bp, 6 predicted proteins | sample 17_EM_MG_FD_194513 | JGI IMG/M metagenome (GOLD analysis project Ga0307515, IMG submission 194513) | Populus trichocarpa ectomycorrhiza microbial communities from riparian zone in the Pacific Northwest, United States - 17_EM | ecosystem: Host-associated > Plants > Roots > Unclassified | place...
TCAAAGCAATGCAAGTATTTTTTTTCCCTAATGTCATTTAAATACAATAAACATCCTTCATCCACTTGAAGAAGGGAAAGGGTCAAGAAGGTATTCATAAAGAAGGAGCTCAGAATGTGAAATGAATATATAAGTGAAGCTTGGAGAAAAAAAAATTGAGGTTTACCTGATATTTTGTTGCATACACTGATGAGATGGTGCCCTTTTGAAACTTCAGGACCAAGAGAGCTGACTGGTGCCGTTGATCTTATAAGTCACTTCAAATTGTTGCCCCACCATGAATTTTTCTGCAAGAGGTCACTACCTTTGTCAATTGCAGACACGCATTATCTTCACAATGTGGTGGGAGACACTGAAATAAGAAAAGGAGAAGGGATGCAACTGGATCAGCTTATCCAGAATACCTCCAGAGATAGTAATGCACACATAGAGCCCTTTGACCTAGATGTACTTAGGGAGGCCTTCCAACTGAAGGAAACTACTCCTATAGATTTGCCTTCTGTAAGAAATCTATCTTGCCTTGAATTTTGTGGGTTTATCAGTCACTTTAGTTTAGTGTTGCAAAATTGGCATTGGTTCATAACACCAATGTATTTTGACATTTAGTACTATTTTGTTTGGTGTCCCAATGTATTTTTATTTATTTATTTATTTTTCCCATCCTCTTTAGGCAGAGAAGGGGACTCCTACCATAGCCGGGAAATCAAAAGTTGAGTCCAAGGACAAGGATAGGAAGCATAAAAAACACAAAGAAAGAGATAAGGAGAAGGAGAAGGAGAAGGAGCACAAGAAACGTAAACACCGTCATAAAGATAAAGATCGAAGTAAAGACAAAGACAAGGAGAAGAAGAAGGATAGAAGTGGACATCATGATTCTGGTGCTGACCATTCCAAAAAACACCACGATAAGGTTAGAACTTACTAGTTTGCAGCTACTGCTTGAACATGACGCGGCCTATAAAATTGTAGTTAAATTTATAGACTAAGTTACTTTTGTATGGTGTTTGACATCTATAGTAAACATTTCAACTTCCTTTGTGCACAATAACTCAAATCTCTATTCAAATAAATGTCACATTCACCATTGACAATTAAAAACTAGTAAATTTGCTGATGGCTAGGAATGAACTGCAGTGATTGGTGATTTTGACATTAAATGTTTTATGCTCAATGTCATTGCCAATATGGACTTTGTTGTTGTATGATTTCAGAAAAGGAAGCATGATGGAGATGAAGATCTCAATGATGTGCACAAGCACAAAAAAAGTAAGGTAATGTATATTTGTTTGAAGTAATGGTGATTTTGCAGTATGTCCAGTCTCATCTCTCTCATTTTTGTTATGAATTACTTGGCTGCTTTTCGTTTCTTAGTCCCCCATTCTCCTTAAATAAGCTCTCTGTTTTGTATTTTGTTCTCTTGCAGCATAAGAGCTCAAAGATTGATGAAATTGGTGTGATAAAGGTAGCAGGCTGAAACAGTTGCGTACTATAGTTCATTTTTGTTTGAAGTGGTTGTTGTTGACAGTTTGGAAGGGGTTTTGACTTGAAGTTGTCCATTGTTTTGAGGTAGTTACTTTATCAGAATATGATTTCTATCCTTCTTTTGATTTGACGTATGAAAACTAATTTTGTGAATGTGTACCCATCAAACTCCAGAGACTCCTCCAAAATAAACAAGTAACAGATTTATATTGAATCATTCCACTTGCTCAAGCTGATTTAAATCATTCCTCTTTGAAAGAAAAAAGGAAGTTCTCCTTGGGCATAATCTAAAAAGTTTTGTGCATAAATAATAACCATGGATGATTTCTTGTGAGGTACCCAAACAAAGTAGCCTCTCATCCTCAACACTGTGCATGCTCTCTCATCTCCAGAGCATTACTATGTCGTTTAGTAGCATCAATTATGTGATATAAGTATAGCGGTGATAATCACTTTTGTTATTTTTCATCATTACCATTAAGGTGTTTCTTACGTTTTGTTCTCATTTTTATGCAGAGTAGGTTTTGAACTGACTGAAAATGTGAAGATGGTGAATTCACCAGACAAGAACATTTGCATGCCAGGTTGAGATTTGCTGAAAATGGAACTTTGTATCATAACAATGGTCTAGTATAGTTGCTGGTAATAGGGAAAACTTCCCTTAGTTCTTATGGTGCATTGGATATTTCCTCGTGTACACATTATTGTAATCATTTCTCCATTTTAGGGTAGTCCAAAGCTTAGTTCTATAACCAGTTTCGTGTAGAATTTCCTGCTTTGAGCTGTAGGAAGAACACGCTTGAGGATAGAGATTGTGTATATTGATTAATTCCTTTCTTCCCCCGTATTTTGTGGCAACAATTGACATACATCTTAGTTTAACCAATAGGATCTTAATGGGGCTAGGGTTTTTGCATGCTGTCTTGAATGTTCTCTTCATTCAGGGTGATATTCGTGTAACCGAACTGCAGAACTAGGAGAGATTATAGTTAGGAAACTGGGGAAATTTTTGTTAATGCTGATGATTCGTTTTGAGGTCAACTAGGGAATGATACTATCTTGTAATATATACGAGCAAAATGGGATTGAGTGGGAATTCAAAGCTCTTAATGATCACAGAATAATTTCGGGACTGAAACTCATTGATGATTGATTGGTGTGAGCTGTGTTTGTATCCTAGCAAATCCCTAAAATGTGTCAGTAATGTTATCTACTCAGATAGTAATTTGATTTTCATCTTGTTTTCTGATTCTTTTCAGAGCAAAACTCAGACTCGTAACTGTTGTTGGTGGCCTTGCTTCTTTTTATTGTTAGACTTGAGCATTACCCCTCTCTAACCTTTGCCACTTGAAAGCTGAAAGGAGTCGAAGAATAATTCCATTTATTATAGTTTATATTCTATTATTTATAAAATTAATTTCACATTATTTATTGAAAAATATTAATTTATGTAATACTTTATTTGTGAAAAATACATAGAAAGAATGCATCAGACCACACGACGTGCTCCTGTGCAAATGCATTTGCTATTATCATGCAGAAACCTGAACACATCTGCAGCTACTCTTCCATTTTTCTAGCAAAGCATAGACGGGAGCTTGTGTTTTCCAACAGCTTGGTCATCTTCTCAGAAGCTTCTGCCCGCTGTATTTTCAACTCTTCATTTCTTCTCAGCTCCAGCTGTAATTCTTCTTCCAACATCTTCTTCTCTGCCCCCTTCAGATCTGCATCGAAGACGCTTTGCTGATATTCAAGAATCATACTCTGAATTTCATGCATTCCAGCCTCTCTGATTTCTAAGAGAGTTTCCTTCTCGTGGGTTACAGCCTGAAGTGCAAGTTCCATTTCCTCCACAGATTTGGATCCCTTCTGTATATCCGTTTGTACAACTTGCATTTCACCCTCTATCTTACCCAACTTCTTACTCAAAACATCAAATTCTTTCTTTATAAGACCAAGATTTTCGCGAGACAACTTCATTTCATTCTGTATCTTGGTTTTCTCTTCCTCGGACTTCAATAACTCTGTAGCTTTACCGCCTACTTGCCAATTTCTCTGTGAGGTGTCAACAGTCTCAATGTTATCTATGGCAAAAAGGACCTTTTCACTCTCCTGTCTCTGATTCTCCTTCATAAGTTTGGATTTCAAAACTGCCAGTACGTTCTTCAATTCAATTTCAGATTGTTGAATCCTTCCCATGGTGGCCTCAGATTCTTCCTTGCAAACTTGAAGGCGAGCCAACTCTTCTTTCTTTTTCTCTAGGTAAGACGTTGAAGCATTTACCCTTGCCTTTGCTCTGTGTTCTCGCTGTTCAAAGTAAGCAATTGATGAAGCAAAACTTGACACGGAATATCTCAGTGCTGATAACTTCTTATCTACAAGAGCTCTTTTCTCTTGCATTTCAGAGGAAAGTAGCTCAAGGGATCGAAACTCTTCCTGTTTTATCTGAAGCCCTTCTTCTGTTACTTCAATTTCTCTCAGAACTTTATCAAACTCAATGAAAGCTTGCTCCGCGTTCAGTGGAGATGCAGGAGACTGAAGACATTCCTCTCCATCAACTTCCATTAGTTTCTCTCCAACTCTGTTCCGTTCATCAGAAGAAAGCAATCTTCTCAGTTCATCCCTCTCATGCATAGCTATCTCATACAAACCCATCAGCTTTTCATTTTCTTCATGCGTTTCCATAAGCTGCTGCTCTAGGTTCTCAACTGTTTTCATCTCCCTCTCACGTGCATTGGCAAGTTCAGGAGGACTATCATTATCATGAACTTCCATGCCATTTTGTTCACTCTCATCATCATTCACGTTCTTGTAGTTACTTTTTGAAGCTGCCCGTTCATACATTTCAATGAGACTATTTTTTTCCTCAATCAAAGCTTTTAGTTTTGACTGTAGCTCCTTGTTTGCCTCAATAAATGTTTCAAGCTTCAACTGCAGCTCATTATTCTCCGTAGACAATGTAATAGCTTTTTCATGAGCTTCAGCTTCTTGTTGACTTGCTGCGGCAATGGCATCAACCATTGTTTTGAGCTCCACATTGATAACTGATGCATCAGTTGACAAAGGAAGCTCAAGTTGCTCTGTTTTCTCGTTTGTGGCTCTAAAAAATCTCTCTTCTTCAAGTTTCATCATGAGATCATTAACATGCCTACAAAATAATCTGGTCAGGCAGACAGCATTTCAAAATAGTACAGTACATTCGCACATACACACACTGCTTATTAGGTATTTGAGTCTACATAAACGTACATTCATCATCAGCTGTGTAATCATGCTAGAGGTAAAGTAACCAAACTTGTTCATTGAAAAATTAAATCAATTGAAGTTTGAAAATTTTATCAAGTGAAAGAATTAAGAGTCAATCCATTACCTTTCTAGTCTTTCCTTCTCTTCAAAACAGAAATCCAACTTCTTAAGGAGCAAGTCAATTTCGGCCTGGTTTTGAATAACCTATAATACATAAATAAAAAATCTGTCACGTGTACCTTGTATCAAATGAAAGCCGCATAAAAGTTTGTGAACAAAGAAGCAGAGTGGCGGACCTGTATGCGGAGGAATTCGTTCTCCTCTTTAATTGAAGATTGACAAGGTGATCTTGGTTCCTGTGTCAACAATAGTTATTTATATCCATAAAGTCTTTGGTGCCAAAACCGTGCATGAGTAATACAAACACCAAAGCATACATAGTTCGTAAGATAATTCAAAAACATACACCAAGCACTTGCCATTATAATATGATTATCTAGAAACAAAATTGTAATTTCAAACTGAATCATTCTAAAATCAGGAGGCAGAATTTCTGCTTTTCTTTCTCTTTGTTTTTTTGGTAAAGATGATGTGGATCCAAGCAAGAATTCCTCAACAAAACTATCGTTGTAACATCCCGGGGATGGATGAAAAAGCAAAATTCTGAAATCTACAGTGGTGAATACAATATTCTCTGAATATCATATTACAGCGTCATTCATTTTGTGCTACAGGATGGCTGCAGGAGAGAAATACCATCTAGGAACTTCCTGATGCCTACGCCTGTGCACATGCCCCTCTTGTTGTGAAATCAAATTTAAGTATCAAGCAGTCAAACTACTAATTATGCAAGCAGTTAACCTGAATTTGAAGTTTGAAATATAATTATCTCTACAATGAATAAACAGAAATGCAACTACTGAAATCATACTATTTTAAAAAGTTTTTGAGGTGAAAACCAAACAAAGAACTCTTGCAACAATGAAGAAGAAATTAGCACCATCGTCACCAGACTTTCATGAAAGAGTACAACCCATTAGCTTATTTTACATCCCATCTCAATAAATGTAATCAAACTGATACGCTAAGAGTTAAATATATGTGCCAAAGTGGTTGCACTGTTGTGAAAAATGCTTTGGAAGATACATCTGCTTGAATTGTACCTGACTCAAAATTGGTGGATCATCATGTACTGCTGCTGTCTCCATGTCTAAGCTAGTTTTCTGTAGTCGAAAGAAATTAAAAAACTCACAGTTAATGAGAAAAAATAAATTCTAAATGTAGCCATGCATTTTCAAAGTTCACAGTAAAGCTTTTGAAGAACCTGAACTGCCAAGGAATCTGATTCATGCATAAGTTTCCAATCCAGTGCTTCTAGTAACTGCATATACAATCAGAAGATGTTTTAGAAAGGATAATTTGACTGAAAACAGCTTAAAACATGTTTAGACATTGTTTCCTCTACCTTATTCTGTAAGACCATGATTTGTTCATTCATCATCACCCTTTCACCTTCCTCACAAAATGACTTTAATCTGTGAAGTATAGCCAAAATAAGTATCCCCATTTAACGGGAAATGATTTCAGAATATATCTTGGACATAAAAATATTACTTGAAATCTGTTCTTTGCAAACAAAAAGCTATAAAAAGAATATTCAAGGCCCAATCAGGTGCATTCCTGTTTTATCAGGTTCAGTTAGTTGGAAATTACTGTTTATTGCTAGCAGAGATGTTTGACCTTGGTTTTAGTTGCTAATATTATTAACTTTTTTTAGCCTAATTTTGACATAAATCTACATCCAGCTCGAATTTCATTGAATTGACAACCAATGTATATGTATCGAGACCAATATAATTTGCCACTTTACTGAGAAAGAGAGTTACAGAGGCTGAAAAAGACATGCCTTCTAATTTCTTCCTTTAGACGCAAATTTTCTGTGGCAAATCTTGTGACTTCTTGGTTGCGATCAACCTGGGTTCGTAAAACTTCAATTTGCTTCAGATGCTCCTCCTTTTCTTTCAACAAGTGTGTTTCAGCTGAAATCTTTCCAGCAGAAACTGCCTCTAGCCTCTTAACTCCTGCCTCTCGGAATCGTAGTATCATTTTTAAGCTTTTTATCTCATCCTCTCTCTGTTTGGTCTAGTGCATTTGAAAAAAAAAATCAGAAAAAATTTCAGATCATTAATTAAATCCAAGCAATATGTTTCGCACATACCAGTTGCATAACTGCTTGATTTTCAGCTGTCAATGCCTTCAAAGCTATGTCCTTATCCTTTTCTCTTCTAAAAGCCCCGACAAGGGCAACTTCATAATCTTTCTTCTATAAAAGTACAGCACAAAAAGAATTTTAGCTGAGAGTCATTCAACAATTCTGTGTTAAATAGTCAAGGTTAAGAACAAGCGACGGGTACCTGAGACATCCTATTTTCAGACATAAGCGGACTAGATGATCCATGAAACCCTTCCCACTTAAAACTTCCAGGAGATCCGAGAAAGCTTAAGGATGAAGTATCACTATCTAGATTTTCAGCTCCCCCATTGACTAAACTACGCAGTCGGGACACTTCTTTCTGAAAGTATATGAACACATATGCAATCATAAGCAGTCAAGATGGAAAACCTAACCTTGTCGCTTTCCTTGGAACAATATTGAGTTATTTTAGGTAACAGTTATCTAATAATGTTACTAAAACAATGTACAGTGTTATTTTAGCTCTGAAATAAGGAAGGCCTCATAAGACGAGGGAATCTCATTTGAGCACAATACCTTAAGTTGTTGAATTTGCAGGCGCATCAAAATAACATCTCCTGATGCATCTTCGTTAACAATTGCCTGGAGGAAAAGTAAAGCAGTGACTTTCTGTGTGCATAGCAATGGCTGACATTAAGAACTTACTATGTACCAATAATGTTTTGGAAAGCCCCACCAAGCAGCTTCAATTGGGACTTTTTTTACTATAAGGGAAAGAAAAGTATGTGCGAAATTTTAATCTTTTACAATAGTATCAGTTACAGAAAGCTAGGCTTCGCTATTTCATGACCGCTGATAACCAGGTATAGATTATATACAAACTTAAAAGCAAGATCACATACATTATTTTTTATGAATTTTGCTCGTTGTGCAAATTTCAATGTGCTTAACGTCTCCAAAGAGCAACTGCAAGGGACCCAAAAAAAATGTTATACTGAAATGTGAACACCCACATACAAATATGCCATGCTTGTTAAAATTTATTTTTAAGTTTGCACGAATGGCCTAGCAAGAAATTAAGAGAAACCATTATGGAGAACAAGATAAGCAACTAACCAAAGAGATGGACTGATATTTGCAATTATGATGGTTTTTGAATTTCCTCCCAGAGAATCCTGAAAACAAAAATGATTAGATAGAAGTGCATATATTAGCAATTCATATCATGATAAAGGAAATTAAAACTTAATAGTCAAGACATTTAATGCAAAATTATATTCCAAAATGATAGAACTTTATCTCTTCAAAAAATAAATATTAAAAACTCTTCAACTACACCACAATCTTCTGTAGGCCATAGCAGAGAGATTCTCTAATTCAGTCCATACTTTCAATGCTTCTACTACTTTCAAAGACCGTCATCGTCACTTATGCTTGGCAACCCAAGAATCTTATGATAATTAAGGTCACCATACTTCCTAAACTCAATTTAGGTGGATAACTACAGTGCATCCAACCAACCCTTATTCTTGAAGGTAGAAATTAATTGGGATGGAAGGAGGACGAATGCTTCCACACAGAGGGCTCACACAAAAATTAACTAAAAGTTGCAAGAAAGCAGGAATTATACTTCGATTCATGCCCACAGAATTCAAAAGGAACTTTTGCTTCAGCTGAAAACAAAATATAAAAACTCTGCCAAATGTATTCCAGATAGACATTTTGCTGTTGTGTATGAGATTGGTAGGATATACTCTGATATTTCAAATTCAAGAATTAAACATATTCTATTTTAAAAAGTATACCTGAAGCAAAAATGTGAGCTTCGAATCCCGATAAGGAACATGGTGCGACTTGCCATTTGATATACTTACAAGGTTCATAATAACAAGTCTGCAAATATCAAAATCATCTAAATGAAATTAACAGTTGGCTTGAATTCATACTTTGACTTCACATATAAAATAAGTCTTAAAATAGTTTTTTATAAATAAATTAAGAATAAGTTAGAGACCGCACCCCAATGTCGAAAGTGACTTGTTAATATTGGTAGCTTCCTTGAGACGTTCACCTTCAGCACCAGAACTCTTTTGCCTGTGATGATAAACACAAGGATAACAAAACTTAGATTGGAAGTTTTACTAATTAACTTCTTCAATAAAATTATTTTTCTATTCCACATCACATCACCTCTCAGATCCTGCTAAATCAACAAGATTAAGCTGAGCAAACCGATGATGAGTTACGCCTTGGGATTCCCACTGATAACAAACCACCGATTAGAATTGCCATATCAAACCAGCCCAATTAACAGTATTCAGAATCACTTATTTTCTTTCATACTTAAAACCAAATGTCTTTAAGGAATGAGATAAGGAAGGCATTCAGAATATGTTGCTTGTCAAGAATAAATGCAAATGAAGACTCTTGTATGATTTCTTTTCAATTATTAATATATATATTTTTTTTTTGTTGAGAAAATCGACTAACCTTACTTTCAATGATGCATGTAAATACACTATGAGAACGACTACTTGCACGATTCATATTTGTGGCTGCTACTTTTCTATTTGCTGCACCCTGAAAAAACAGTACACGATACTCGGTTAAGTAAAATTTTGAGGAAATAAAAGAAATAAGTATCCATGTAAATGTACAAGTTGGGATTTAATCTAAGAAAGAATTCTTCTTCCAAGTAAACTTTTTGTATCATTGACTTTTCCCAATCTTCCAACAAGAGTTTCATACTTAGGACAATGTAGTTCTTGCTTCATATTACACAATTTTTAGAAGCTTTGTGCTTGATCTGATAATCAGAAACAGTTGGAGATTTCAAAACAGAATACTGAATGAAAATTTATTTCTCACAGTAAGCTTGCTTCGAAGAGCACATACATAGTGTTAAGGCAATTTGTATACCTGAATAAGTTGATGAAGCACATCTCGAGCACTTGCAACTTCTATCTCCTTGAGATTCTCCACATAAACCCCTTTCTTCACATCTTCTCTTATCTGTAATAATAATGTCCACCGAATATTGTTAATTTCACCAAAATGCTCAATTAAAGAAAAGTAAGAGGAGTGCAACTTCAAATACACGCACATGGTTTTATACAGTTCAAAAGAAAACTAATATAAAGAGAGTTGTCAATGGTGTAAACATATAAAAAAAATTTGAGGGTTTTAGAGCTCTTTCAGTGCAGAGTTCTTTTCCAAATTGCAAATTGCTTTTTTTAATGCAATCAAGAAAAAACAAATCAATTGAAGAGATGCAGACTTCAAGAAGTAACCTATACCTGCAAGTTGGTAGATGACGGGTCCAGGAGATCAAGAATCTGTTCGTTGTATATTTCCAAGAAAGAGCATTTACAGGTAAATTTTATCTTTTCATCTTTACGAACCTCTTTTTCCTGATACAAATGATCAATTAAAAACCACAATTAGATTCCTTTCACAGAAACCGAAAAAAGTTAATGCACTGATGTATATTCAGCAACCCTAAAAATAGAAAGCTAATTTCTACTTTCAGCCTTTGGCCATCGGTTTGAATATGAATTCTGTGAATGTGGAAGGAAAAAAGGCCTGCAGCAAACCTCCGCCGCTTAGCCAACAAAAAGATACCAGATATGAATAGAATAAACATAAGTCTATGAAATCTTAGAATCAGTTAAATCCAACTCATGATAAAAACAAAGGAAGGGGAGAAAGCACAGATCTTTCTTTTATGACCGTGCAATTGGGTTCATCTTTTCAAGATTAGCTAAATAGTAGCACATGAAAACTAATGCTTTGGAAATAGTTTGGGAATAGCTCACTCATATCCAAAAAACAAAAATTAAACATATTCATGGTCAGCTTGATGTCCAAGAGGAAAATCAAAAACCTTCTGGATTCTTGAGAACAAATACTCAAACACCCTAGGTGTCATTCCACAATTAACACTATGTCTTCGAGTCCCTCCCTCGATGTCTCCAAGCATTGTATGAGTCTTTCCACTTCCCGTCTGCATATATACACAATAGATTGTGTATTAACGAATGTTAAAGTCATTTTAGCTAAAAAAAAAACAAAATCTATAAGCCCTTCACAGCATTTCATTCCAATCAATCTATCTCAAATACTGAAAACTAGACTACCACATTAAAATTAAAACCCTTAGCAAAATCTCACTTGGCCATATGCAAACATGCAGCTGTTGTAGCCTCCCATACAATTGTCCACCATCGGCAATCCAGCCATTTTGAACATTTTTTCCTGTTACACCACATTAATCAAATTAACCATGCCAATTAAGACTCTACCCCAAAAAAAACCAAACCCATTTTCCTTTCAGAGAAAAAAGAAAGAAAGAGGTGGATACCTGGCTAACAGTTTCATCCGCAACAAGATCGAAAGTAAACCGTGACTCTGGATGCCCGGTCCAAGTAATTGTCTGACAACTTTCTTGCCTAACGCACTTGCCATGCCCTTGAACAGATATTTCTGAACTGCTTAACGGTCTTAATCTTATAATAACCTAAAAAAATTAATCAAATAACAATAAATTAAACAAGATTGTAGCTTAATTGAATAGCAAAGCCACTTAATTTAAAGCTTGAATAACATCAAATTGTGATATTTCTGACTAAATCAACACTTTTTGAAAATCCAGGAACCAAAATGACAAGCAAAAGCAAACCTGAACAAATTCAAAAATAAATAAATAAAAAATAACAACCCATATCACAAGCATAACCTTAATTTAAGCTTAATTAGGCTCAAAATATGATATTTGGACTAAATCATTACTTTTTTTAAATCAAGGAACAAAATGAAAAGAAAAGGGCTAACCTGCACGTTATGTTCCTTCCAGAATGAAGGATCCTCGGAGAACTCAAAGCTCTGAGCATGCCGCGGCACCGACACCACTGATCCTGTAACGCCACCGTTGTCGTCCTCCTCCCAGTCATCAATCCTCCGGGCTGCTGACATGGCAACCAAGGATTGGGCGGAAGCAAGGTTATGATCTCGAGAAACGGATTTCAGTAGATCTGGAGTGCTCGGCACAGATTCCGAGACGGACCGGTCATGAAACCCGAACCGGCTCTTAATCGCGCTCGCCGTGTCCGATAGGAAAGGCATTTTAAGTTGGTTGGAAAATCTAGGGCAAGAGTTAGGGGTGTTTGGGAGGTGAGAAAATTCGAAGAGAAACGAGAAGAAAAAAGAGAGTGTTTCTTTCTTTCTTCTTTCCTTCCTTCCCTCCTTTCTTTCTTTGTTTTTTTTCTTTTTGAAAATGAATTTTTGAGGGAAAATGAGGATTCGGGGGTGGGAGTGATCGGACGGTGGAGATAGGTTTAGATGAGCGGTTAGGATGGTTTGGATTTGAATTCTGGAGACCGTTTGAGTTTTGAAAAGGTGGATTTTTG
>Ga0307515_10019188_pt1 | contig 12327 bp, 8 predicted proteins | sample 17_EM_MG_FD_194513 | JGI IMG/M metagenome (GOLD analysis project Ga0307515, IMG submission 194513) | Populus trichocarpa ectomycorrhiza microbial communities from riparian zone in the Pacific Northwest, United States - 17_EM | ecosystem: Host-associated > Plants > Roots > Unclassified | place...
GATCTCGTCGAGCGAGTCGGTCATCGTGACGCCGTCGATGATGTCGCCGTACTTCACGTAGCCGGAGACCTCGGTGACGATCGGCATCGCGAACGGATCCCACTCGGCGAGCAGCTGACCGGCCTTGACCCGGGCCCCGTCGGGCACCATGAGCCGGGCGCCGTACTGCAGGCCGTAGCGCTCGCGCTCGCGGCCGATGTCGTCGACCAGGACGAGCTCGCCCTGGCGGTTCATGACCACCCAGTGGTCCTTCTTCTTGACCAGCTGGACCGAGTTGAGCTTGACCGTGCCCTCGTTGCGGGACTCGAGCGACGACTGCTCGGTGCGGATCTGGCCGACGCCGCCGATGTGGAACGTCCGCATCGTCAGCTGGGTGCCAGGCTCGCCGATCGACTGCGCCGCGATCACGCCGACCGCCTCGCCGATGTTGACCATGTGGCCGCGCGCCAGATCACGGCCGTAGCACAGCGAGCAGATTCCGCGCCGGGTCTCGCACGCGAGCACCGAGCGGATCTTCACCCGATCGATGCCGGCGTTGTCGATGATCTTGACGTGGTCCTCGGTGATCTCCGAGTTCGCCGGGCACAGCACCTCGCCGGTGTACGGATCGACCACGTCCTCGAGCACGACGCGGCCCAGGATGCGGTCGCCGAGGCGCTCGATGATCTCGCCGCCCTCGATCAGCGGCATCATCTCGACGCCCTGGCGAGTGCCGCAGTCGAACTCGCTGATGATCGTGTCCTGCGACACGTCGACCAGGCGGCGGGTCAGGTAACCCGAGTTGGCGGTCTTGAGCGCCGTGTCGGCGAGGCCCTTGCGGGCGCCGTGGGTCGAGATGAAGTACTGGTGGACCGACAGACCCTCGCGGAAGTTCGTGGTGATCGGAGTCTCGATGATCTCGCCCGACGGCTTGGCCATCAGGCCGCGCATGCCGGCGAGCTGGCGCATCTGCTGCTGCGAGCCGCGCGCGCCGGAGTCCGCCATGATGAAGATCGAGTTGAACGACGGCGCCTTCTTCTGCGCCGAGCTCTCCGGATCCTTGAACTCCTCGGTGGAGATCTCCTTCATCATGTCCTTGGCGATCGCCTCGGCGACCTGCGCCCAGATGTCGACCACCTTGTTGTAGCGCTCACCGTCGGTGATCAGGCCCTCGGTGTACTGCTCCTCGATCTCGGCGACCTCCTTCTGGGCCTCGCCCAGCAGGACCTCCTTGGACGGCGGGATCACCATGTCGTCGAGGCAGATCGAGATCCCGGCGCGGGTCGCGTAGGTGTACCCGGTGGTGCGCAGTGCGTCGGCGAGCAGCACGGTGGCCTTCTGGCCGGCCTCGCGATACACGAGGTCGATCAGCTCCGCGAGCTGCTTCTTGCCCATCACGCGGTTGATCGCCTCGAACGGGATCTGGCGCGGGCAGATGTCGCGGAGCAGCGCGCGGCCGACCGTGGTCGACACCAGCTCGGTGCCGTCGCCATCGGCCTTGCGCATGCGCAGCTTGATCGCGGCCTGGAGGTGGACCTCGCCGTGGTCGTATGCCATGCGGACCTCGGCGACCGAGCCGAACACGCCGCGCGGGACCTGGCCCGGCTTGCCGTCGCGGTACTCGCCCTTGGCGTACGGCCGCTCGCGGGTGAGGTTGTAGAGCCCGAGCACGATGTCCTGCGACGGCACGATGATCGGCTTGCCGTTGGCCGGCGACAGGATGTTGTTCGTGCTCATCATGAGCACGCGGGCCTCCATCTGGGCCTCGATCGACAGCGGCACGTGGACCGCCATCTGATCGCCGTCGAAGTCGGCGTTGAACGCGGCGCACACCAGCGGGTGGAGCTGGATCGCCTTGCCCTCGGTCAGGACCGGCTCGAACGCCTGGATGCCGAGGCGGTGCAAGGTCGGTGCGCGGTTGAGCAGCACCGGGTGCTCCTTGATCACCTCCTCGAGGATGTCCCAGACCTCCGGCCGCTCCTTCTCCACCAGCTTCTTGGCGCTCTTGATCGTGGTGACCAGGTGGCGCTCTTCGAGCTTGTTGTAGATGAACGGGGTGAACAGCTCGAGCGCCATCTTCTTGGGCAGGCCGCACTGGTGCAGCTTGAGCTCGGGGCCGATCACGATCACCGAGCGGCCCGAGTAGTCGACGCGCTTGCCGAGCAGGTTCTGACGGAACCGGCCCTGCTTGCCCTTGAGCATGTCGGACAGCGACTTGAGCGGCCGCTTGTTCGGACCGGTGATCGTCTTGCCGCGGCGGCCGTTGTCGAACAGCGCGTCGACCGCCTCCTGCAGCATCCGCTTCTCGTTGCGGATGATGATCTCCGGGGCGTTGAGCTCCTGGAGCCGGCGCAGACGGTTGTTACGGTTGATCACCCGGCGGTACAGGTCGTTCAGGTCCGACGTGGCGAACCGGCCGCCGTCGAGCGGCACCAGCGGGCGCAGGTCGGGCGGGATCACCGGGATGATGGTCAGCATCATCCACTCGGGCTTGTTGCCGCTCTCGCGGAACGCCTCGACCACCTTGAGCCGCTTGGAGACCTTCTTGCGCTTGGCCTCCGAGGTGATCTCGCGCATCTCCTGGCGCAGGGTCTCGGCGAGCTCGACGATGTTGAGGTCCTTGAGCAGCTGCAGGATCGCCTCGGCGCCCATCCCGGCGTCGAACGCGTCGAACCCCATCTCGTCGAGCAGCTTGGAGTAGCGCTCCTCGGTGAGCAGCTCGCACGGCGAGAGCCCCGACTGCTTGGCGTTGGTGACGATGTACGCCTCGCAGTACAGCACCTTCTCGAGATCCTTGAGCGGGATGTCGAGCAGGTTGCCGATCCGCGACGGCAGGCTCTTGAGGAACCAGATGTGAGCGACCGGGGTCGCGAGCGAGATGTGGCCCATGCGCTCGCGGCGGACCTTGGCCTGGATGACCTCGACGCCGCACTTCTCGCAGACCACGCCGCGGTGCTTCATGCGCTTGTACTTGCCGCAGTTGCACTCGTAGTCCTTGACCGGGCCGAAGATCTTCGCGCAGAACAGCCCGTCGCGCTCGGGCTTGAACGTCCGGTAGTTGATCGTCTCGGGCTTCTTGACCTCGCCATGGGACCACTCGCGGATCTTCTCGGGCGAGGCGAGCATGATGCGGATCGCGCTGAACGAACGAGGGTCCTTCGGCTTCTCGAAGAAGTTGAAGATGTCCTTCATTGATGTCTCCTATACTCGGGGGTTCGTTCGTTGCGGATCAGCTGGCGCTGCCCATCTTGTCGGCGACTTCGCGAGCGAGCGCGGCAAGACCGGCGGGGATGCCGGGAGCCTGCTCGGTCGCGCGCCGCGGCATCGTCGGGTCCTCGATCAGCTCGACATCCAGGCACAGCGCCTGGAGCTCCTTGAGCAGCACGTTGAAGGATTCCGGAAGCCCGGCCTCGAGCACGTGCTCGCCCTTGACGATCGACTCGTACATCCGGGTGCGCCCGATGACGTCGTCGGACTTGACGGTCAGGAACTCCTGCAGCGCGTACGCCGCGCCGTAGGCCTCCATCGCCCACACTTCCATCTCGCCGAGCCGCTGACCGCCGAACTGGGCCTTGCCGCCGAGCGGCTGCTGGGTCACCAGCGAGTACGGTCCGATGCTCCGGGCGTGGATCTTGTCGTCGACCAGGTGGTGGAGCTTGAGCATGTACATCACGCCCACGGTCACCATGTTGTCGAACGGCTCGCCGCTCTTGCCGTCGATCAGGCGGGCCTGGCCGCCGACCGGCAGCCCGGCCATCTTGAGCGCGGCCTTGATCTCGTGCTCGGTCGCGCCGTCGAACACCGGGGTCGCCAGGTGGATGCCGGTGGTCAGCGTGCGCGCGAACCGCCCGGTGTCCTCGGGGTTGAGCTTGTCGATCAGCGCGGCGTGATCAGGGAACAGCTTCTTGAGCTTGTCCTTGAGCACGTCGGCCGACCAGTTGGTGTCGAGGTAAGCCTGGATCTGGTTGCCGAGCGACTTGGCCGCCCAGCCCAGGTGGACCTCGAGGATCTGGCCGATGTTCATACGGCTCGGGACGCCGAGCGGGTTGAGCACGATGTCGACCGGCGTGCCGTCCTCGAGGTACGGCATGTCCTCCTCGGGGAGCAGCCGCGACACCACGCCCTTGTTGCCGTGGCGGCCGGCCATCTTGTCACCGACCGACAGCTTCCTCTTGATCGCCAGGTAGACCTTGACCAGCTTGATCACGCCGGGCGGCAGCTCGTCGCCCTTGGTGAGCTTGGCGATCTTCTCGGAGTACTGCTGCTCGATGTTGAACACGTCCTCCTCGCGCTTGGCCGCGAGCTGCTCGAGCTGCTCCTCGATCTTGCCGTCGCCGGCGTCGAGCTGGATCTCGTGCCAGTAGCGGTTGGGGACCTCGTTCAGCATCTCGAGCGAGATCTTCTCGCCCTTGGGCAGGAGGACCTTGCCCTTGTCGTCGACCAGCCGCGACGCCGTGGTCTTGCCGACCAGCAGCTCGCGCATCTTGTTGTAGTACGCCTCCGAGATGATCTTCACCTCGTCGCGCTTGTTGAGCATCAGCAGCTCTTTTTCGGCGTCCTCGATCGCCTGGGCGCGCTCGTCCTTCTCGGTGCCCTTGCGCGCGAACACGCGCGCGCCGATCACCACGCCGATCACGCCGGGCGGCACCCGCAGCGAGGTGTCGCGGACATCGCCCGCGCGCTCGCCGAAGATCGCACGCAGCAGCTTCTCCTCGGGCGAGAGCTGGGTCTCGCCCTTGGGGGTGATCTTGCCGACCAGGATGTCGCCGGCCTTGACCTCGGCGCCGATCCGCACGATGCCCGACTCGTCGAGGTCCTTGAGGGCCTCCTCGCCGACGTTCGGGATGTCGCGAGTGATCTCTTCCTTGCCGAGCTTGGTGTCGCGGGCGACGCACTCGAACTCCTCGATGTGGATCGAGGTGAACACGTCGTTCTTGACCAGCTTCTCGTTGATGAGGATCGAGTCCTCGAAGTTGTAACCGCCCCACGGCATGAACGCGACGACCACGTTCTGGCCGAGCGCGAGCTCGCCGGTCTCGGTCGCCGGACCGTCGGCGATCACGTCGCCGGCCTTGACCCGATCGCCGGGCTGGACGATCGGCTTCTGGTTCATGCAGGTGTTCTGGTTACTGCGCTGGAACTTGACCAGCGTGTAGATGTCGGGCCGGACCGAGTTGGGGTCCTTGGGATCGACCTTGCTCGGCCGGATCACGACGCGGTTGGCGTCGACCCAGTCGACCACGCCGTCGCGCTTGGCGACCACGGTCACGCCGGAGTCGCGCGCGACGATGCCCTCCATGCCGGTGCCGATCAGCGGCGAGGTGGTGCGGACCAGCGGGACGGCCTGGCGCTGCATGTTCGAGCCCATCAGCGCGCGGTTGGCGTCGTCGTGCTCGAGGAACGGGATCAGCGATGCCGCGACCGACACCAGCTGGTTGGGCGACACCTCCATGAGGGTGACGTCCTCGGGCCGGCTCATCACCACGTCGGAGCCCTTGCGGCTCGACACGAAGTCCACCGCGAGCTTGTTGGCCTTCTGCTCGGCGTTGGCGTGGGTGATGATCTGGCCCTCCTCCTGGAGCGCCGAGTAGAACTGGACGTCCTCGGAGATCTTGCCCTGCTCGACCGCGCGGTACGGGGTCTCGATGAAGCCGTACTCGTTGACCCGGGCGAACGTCGACAGCGACGCGATCAGGCCGATGTTCGGGCCTTCCGGCGTCTCGATCGGGCAGATCCGGCCGTAGTGCGTCGGGTGGACGTCGCGGACCTCGAACCCCGCGCGCTCGCGGGTCAGGCCGCCGGGGCCAAGCGCCGAGAGCCGGCGCTTGTGGGTGACCTCGGACAGCGGGTTGGTCTGATCCATGAACTGCGACAGCTGCGAGCTGCCGAAGTACTCCTTGACCACCGCGCTGACCGGCTTGGCGTTGATCAGGTCGTGCGGCATGAGCGTCTCGATCTCCTGAGACATGCTCATGCGCTCCTTGATCGCGCGCTCCATGCGGACCAGGCCGATGCGGTACTGGTTCTCCATGAGCTCGCCGACCGCGCGGACCCGGCGGTTGCCGAGGTGATCGATGTCGTCGATCACGCCGCGGCCGTTGCGCAGCTCGATCAGGTAGCGGACGGTCTCGAGGATGTCGCGCTTGGTGAGGATCTGGGTCTCGATCGGCTCGTCGATCTTGAACTTGTAGTTGAGCTTGAGCCGGCCGACCCGCGACAGGTCGTAGCGCTCGGCGTTGAAGAACAGGTTCTGGAACAGGGTCTGCGCCGAGTCCAGCGCCGGCTGATCGCCCGGGCGCAGGCGGCGGTAGATCTCCATGACCGCCTCGTCGGGACCCTGCAGCTTGTCGGTGAGCAGCGTGTTGCGCAGGTACGGACCGACGTTGAGGTTGTCGATGAACAGGACCTCGGCGCGCTCGACGCCGCGCTCGCGGAGCTCGTCGAGCTTGGCCTCGGTCAGCTCCTCGTTGCACTGCAGCAGCACCTCGCCGGTCGAGTCGTCGATCACGTCCTTGGCCGAGACCTTGCCAACCAGCTCGTCGAGATCGATCGGCAGGACGTCGACGCCCTCCTCCTGCAGCTTGCGGATCGCCCCCTTGGTGAACTTGCGGTTCTTCTTGACCAGGATGTCCTTGGTCTTGGGGTTGCGGATGTCGCGCGTCGCGCGCTGGCCGACCAGCAGCTCGTAGTTGACCTGGCGGCTGTACTTCTTGCCGGCCTCGAAGTGGATGGTCTCGGTGTCGTAGAAGTAGTTGAGCAGCTCCTCGGTCGAGTACCCGAGAGCGCGCAGCAGCACCGTCGCATGGAGCTTGCGGCGGCGATCGATGCGGACGTAGAGGATGTCCTTGTGGTCGAACTCGAAGTCGAGCCACGAGCCGCGATACGGGATCACGCGGGCGCTGTACAGCAGCTTGCCCGACGAGTGGGTCTTGCCCTTGTCGTGGTCGAAGAACACGCCGGGCGAGCGGTGCAGCTGGCTGACGATCACGCGCTCGGTGCCGTTGATGATGAACGTGCCCGAGTCGGTCATGAGCGGGATCTCGCCGAAGTAGACCTCCTGCTCCTTGACGTCGCGGATCGACTGGACGCCGGTCTCCTCGTTGACGTCCCACACCACGAGCCGGATCACGACCTTGATCGGCGCGGCGAACGTCATTCCGCGGGCGCGGCACTCGTCGACGTCGTACTTCGGCTTCTCGAGGTTGTACGAGACAAACTCGAGGGACGAGGTCTCCGAGAAATCCTTGATCGGGAAGACGCTCTTGAACACGCCCTGGAGCCCGATGTCCTCGCGCTTGTCGACGGGGATGTCGATCTGGAGGAACTTGTCGTAGCTGCGCTTCTGGATGTCGATGAGATTCGGGATCTCGATGACCTGCTTCAGCTTCGCGAACGTCTTGCGTGCCCGAAAGTTCTTCTGGATCTGTGACGCCATGATGAGTGGGTCCCCTTTGTGGCCTCGGCTGCAACGAGACCTGGGTATGTGTGGCGGTTTCGCGTGGGGCGAAAGAGACCGAAACGAGAGATGCGCCGACCCACAGCCGATCCCTGCTCAGGGGATCGAGGTGGTTTCGGCTCTAGTTGCTCACGTATGCGACGAGACCGCGCCTTCTCGTCGACATCCGCATGGATACGAACTGTGCAAACCGGGGCTGCGTATAGCACGACCACAGGGAAGGGAAGCGAAAAGTGCGCTGCAAGTGGACGTGCCAAGATCTCCCCTCCCCGGACGCCCAGGTACGATCCGACGGCACGCGCCGGCAAACCCCGGACGAGCGCAGGGTAGACGATCGGGGCAGCGTGTCCCAGAAAGCCGCCCGAAACCTCGGTGATTGGCAGAATTACCAAATAATTCTGCCTTCTTGCCGAGGGTCGACTACTTGACCTCGACCTCGGCGCCGGCTTCCTTGAGCTTCTTGGAGATGTCCTCGGCCTCGGTCTTGTTGACGCCGACCTTGACGTCCTTGGGCGCGCCGTCCACCAGGTCCTTGGCGTCCTTGAGACCCAGGCCGGTGACCTCGCGGACCACCTTGATGACGCCGATCTTGTTCGCGCCGCCGCCCTTGAGGACGACGGTGAACTCGGTCTTCTCCTCGACCGGTGCCGCAGCCGCACCACCACCCGCGGCGGGGGCCGCGGCGACCGCGACCGGAGCCGCCTTGACGCCCCACTTCTCCTCGAGCGACTTGGTCAGGTTGACGAGGTCGATGACGGTGAGGTTCGAGAGGTAGCTGATGACTTCATCCTGAGAGATCGCCATTGTCGTTGTCCTTGTGCAAAACCGATGAGGTTGGGAGAGAGGGGAAAGACGCGCCGCCGCTACTTGAGCTGGACCTCGGCACCGGCGTCCTTGAGCTTCTTTGCGATGTCGTCGGCCTCGGTCTTGTTGACCCCGGCCTTGACGTCCTTGGGCGCGCCGTCGACGAGGTCCTTGGCGTCCTTGAGGCCCAGCCCGGTGACCTCGCGGACCACCTTGATGACGTTGATCTTGCTCGCGCCGCTGCTCTTGAGCACGACGGTGAACTCGGTCTGCTCGGGCTCGGCGTCCTTGCCCTTGTCGGGGCCTGGACCCGGACCGGGCATCACCGCCGCCCCGACCTTGACGCCCCACCGCTCCTCGAGCCCTTTGAGCAGGGCGTCGAGATCGGGCGGCGTCAGGCCGGACAGGAAGTCGACGACTTCTTCGTGGGTGACTGCCATGACACGCCTTTCTAGCCGCTCAGCGCGCGCTTGCGCGCGTCGATGAGGTACGCGAAGTTCTGGGGACCGGCGACGAGCTGCGCGACGAAGCTCTGCGGCGCGGCGAGGAACGTCATCAGCATCGAGGCGCGGATCTCGTTCTTGCCCGGCATCCGGGCGAGCGCATCGACCCCGGCGACGTCGAGCAACTGGCCCTCGTAATAGCCGCCCTTGATGACGAACTTGGGCTCGTCCTTGGCCCACTTGAGCGCGACCTGCGCCGGCGCCTGCGGGATCTCGTTCGACCAGATCACGGCGGTGGTGCCGATCATCAGCTGGGACAGCGGCTCCATCTTCGAGCCCTTGACCGCGATCTTGACCAGCGAGTTCTTCAGCACGCGGTAGTGGCAGCCGGCCTTGCGAAAGTCGTCGCGCATCGTGGTCACGGTGGGGACCCTGATGCCGCGATAGTCCGCGATGACGATCGAGGCGACGTTCTGGAACGCTTCCTTGATCTCGCCGAGGACCTGCTGTTTTTCTGCTTTGTCCATCGTGTGCTCCTGTTGCGCGGCGACCCGGTGGTCGGAAAACCAAGACCCTCTCGATGTTGCGGATCGAGAGGGTCGCGCGCGACACAGGGTCGCGTGGGCACCGCTCGTCTCCGCAGGCTGCTTCGGACGGGCTCGCTGACGCGCGAGCACCATCGCCGGCTTCTTCGACGGGGGGTTTGGTATCTAGGTCAGTCGATCGGTGGCTGGGACTCCCTGGGTGACGAGCGGGCGGTTCTTAACACATCCCGGACCCGAGATCACTCGGCTTGTGCGGTGAACACGGTGGTGTCGATCTTGACCCCCGGGCCGTGGGTGGTCGAGATCGTGACCGACCGCATGTACGAGCCCTTGGCGGTCGCCGGCTTGAGCTTCATGAGCATCTCGAGCAGAGCCGTGAGGTTCGACGCCAGCTGGTCGGCCTTGAACGACGCCTTGCCGATCGGGGTCTGGATGATGCCGGCCTTCTCGACCCGGAACTCGACGCGGCCGGCCTTGAGCTCGCGGACCGCCTTGGCGACGTCCGCGGTGACCGTGCCGACCTTGGGGTTGGGCATCAGGCCGCGCGGACCCAGGACGCGACCGATCTTGCCGACCTGGACCATCATGTCCGGCGTCGCGACCAGGGTGTCGAACTCGAACCAGTTCTCTTCCGAGATCCTCTTGATGTACTCGTCGCTGCCCGCGTAGTCGGCCCCGGCGTCGAGCGCCTCCTTGGCCTTGTCGGGCTTGGCGATCACGAGCACGCGCTTGGTCTTGCCGGTGCCGGCCGGCATCACGACCGAGCCGCGCACCATCTGATCGGCGTACTTGGGGTTCACGCCGAGGCGGACCGAGACGTCCACGGTCTCGTCCCACTTGCTCGAGATCTTCGACTTCGCGATCATCGCGCAGCCATCGGCGACCGAGTACTTCTTGGTCCGGTCGTAGAGCTCGAGCGCCTTCCGGTATTTCTTGCCAGCCATACGAATCTCCTGTGGGTTCTGGTCAAGCGCTCGCAGCAAGCGAGCTCCCAGGTTGCCGCAGCAAGGGCAGAGTGACAGAAGGCGAGCGGCCGAGCATCGGCGGCGCTCGCCAGTCGTTGTTCAGTCGACGACCTCGAGGCCCATCGAGCGCGCCGTACCGGCGACCGAGCGGCACGCCGCCTCGACGCTGGTGGTGTTGAGATCGGGCAGCTTGAGCTCGGCGATCTCGCGGACCTGCTTCATCGAGACCTTGCCGATCTTGTTCTTGTTGGGCTCGCCCGAGCCCTTCTCGACCTTGGCCGCGCGCTTGAGCAGGATCGAGGCAGGCGGCGTCTTGGTGATGAACGTGAAGCTGCGGTCCGCGTACGCCGTGATGAGCACGGGGATGATCAGGTCGCCCTGCTGCGCCGTCCGCGCGTTGAACTCCTTGCAGAACTGCATGATGTTCAGGCCGTGCTGTCCGAGCGCCGGACCGACGGGAGGCGCGGGGTTCGCCTTTCCGGCGGGGCACTGCAGCTTGATGATCGCGGTGACTTTCTTCATGACGGGTCTCTCTCGACAGGCTCGAGCACGGGGCGCGAACGGGGGTGCAAACGAGGCCGCGTTTATGCTTTCTCGACCTGGGCGAAGTCAAGCTCGACCGATGTCGCTCGTCCGAACATCGACAGCGAGACCTTGAGCTTCTGCTTGTCCGACTTGACCTCCTCGACGGTCGCCGAGAAGTTCGCGAACGGCCCGTCGATGACGCGGACCGAGTCTCCGGCCTCGAACACGACCCGGGCCTTGGGCTTGGGCTTGCCGCCCTCGCTCATGTTGGTCTGGACCCCGGTGATCTCGCGCTCGGGCACCGGGGTCGGCTTGGTGCCGCCGAGGAACCCTGTGATTTTCGGGGTGTTCTTGACCAGGTGGAACGTCCGGTCGTCGAGCACCATCTGGACGAACATGTACCCGGGGAAGAACTTGCGCGTGGTCGTGCGGCGCTGACCCTTCACGACCTCCATCACGCTCTCGGTGGGGACCAAGACCTCGCCGAAGTACTCGGTGAGATTGGCGTTCCGGACCCGCTCGAGCAGGGTCAGCTTCGCCTTGTTCTCGTGGCCCGAGTAGGTGTGGACGATGTACCACTTCTTCTCGCCGGACCCCGGCTTGTCGTGGCCGTCCGACTTGTCGTCCGAGCGGTCGCTGCCATCGCTGCTATCGCCGCCGTCGGGCGACGCGCGGCGCACCGGCGCCTTCGATGCGCTCGCACCGGCCACGAGGTCCGTACCTGTACCCGCGGCGTTACCCCCCATAGACGAGCTCCGTGAGGTTGGTCCAGACGAGGTCGAACACGCCGAGGATGATCGCCGACACGATCGCCATGACGATCACGACCAGGGTCGCGGCGCGGACCTCCTTGGCGGTCGGCCACGTCACCTTCTTGAGCTCGCTCGTCACCTCGTTGGCGAGGTGGTAGATACGGTCATTGCGGTACATGACGATGCCGGTGACGCCGGCGACGACCGCGGCGACCAGAGTGATCTTGGATTCGCTCGGCACGCTTCCGAAGTAGCCCCATATCCAGTCGATGCTCCACTGCAGCAAATAGAACAGCAGCACCGCACCACACAGGTAGATGAGGTGCACTGGTTTGTTGGGTGCGTTCTCTTGGGCCACGGCGTTGTTTCGCTTTCTACTTCCGCTGACTGTCGCAGGCTGTGGCAGGGGAGACAGGACTTGAACCTGCAGCCCTCCGCTTTGGAGACGGATGCTCTACCAATTGAGCTACTCCCCTAAGGAACTCGTATACTTAGCTGCGATTTTCGTCGGGTAGACCTCGGCTATTCGGACGAAGCGGACGTGTACCCCAAACGCCGAAACGTGGCAAGAGGACAACGGAAAAAAGCCCGACCGGCGGACTTTCTCGTCCTCTGACCAGCGAGCCGGGCGGACCGTTCGGGAGCGGCGGCGTGCCGCCGGCGGTCCAGGACTACTTCTTGGCGGGTGCCGGCGCCTTGGCGGCCGCAGGCGCCTTGGCGGCCGCAGGCGCCTTGGCGGCCGCAGGCGCCGCAGCGGCGGCCGCCTTCGCGGCCGGCGGCGCGTCCGCCAGGATCTTGGTCACCACGCCCGCGCCGACGGTCTTGCCGCCCTCGCGGATCGCGAACCGCAGACCCTCT